>Ga0334898_1000464_pt1 | contig 64652 bp, 56 predicted proteins | sample GraSluR3_MG_10_FD_207228 | JGI IMG/M metagenome (GOLD analysis project Ga0334898, IMG submission 207228) | Sludge microbial communities from methane-producing bioreactor in Wageningen University, Netherlands - Granular Sludge_3_08-R3 | ecosystem: Engineered > Bioreactor > Anaerobic >... | reverse complement strand
CCAGTATGATGCAACCCTACTATTGTTTCTTTGAACTCTTGTGAATATCTAGACATTGGACACCACTCCTTGATATTTTTATTTTACCATTTAACTTTTTGGTGTCCAACAAACTATACTAGATCCACTACTACATGCACTAATTAGTAAAACAACTACTATTAAAGTAAAGACTAACTTTTTCATTTTTGTCCTCCAAATCTACTAACTATTATATTCCTCTGAAACTAATTCTTTATAAAAGAATATTGCTTCAGCAAGCTTAATAAATCTGTCACCCCTATTATTTTTACTTTTGTAATACTTTCCGTTAATGTAAACTAAATTTTCAGAAGCTCCATACTCTACTATAGATCCGTCTTCTAAATAAAACTCCATTTTTATCTGTAACTTTTCATCTTTATATTCACCAATAGTATAAGATAAGCTTTTGATTAAGTTATGTGCAAGCACTACCTCTTCTGGATCTGTTATTGACTTAACAACTCCATCTCTAGCAACACTAACTTCCTTAATTTGACTAACTTTTGGAACACCAAATATAGGTATACCGTTAACAATCAAACTAATTGTAGAAGTTAAAATAACAGTTAACAGTATAGGTATAATGTATTTTTTTGTAATACTTTTATAATTAATCAACATAGCTTCTCCTTAAACTGTGTAATTATACTAATCGTCTCAATAGTACAAAACAAAAGTATTGGTTCTATAAGTTTATTATATCAACCTTATTAACCCTTACTTACTCTATCAAGTTCTTTGTCTATCTGATTATACATTTGCTTAATTTTCAAATTTGAGTCTATAACTACATCTGCTAACTTTGTCTTCTCACTTATTAGCATTTGAGAGTTAACTCTAGTCATAGCTTCTTCTCTTGATAAACAATCTCTTTTCATCAATCTGTTTAACTGTTCTTCTTTACTACAAGCGACTACCCAAATCTCATCAACTAAGAAATTCCACTTAACCTCATATAATAAAGGTATATCTATGAATACTACTTCTTTTAACTGACATTTATATCGTCTCAGTAATCTTTGAACATCCCTTAACACTTGTTCATGCACAATACTCTCTAGTGCTAGGCGCTGTTCTTTATTGTTAAATATTATTTCTCCTAATTTCTTCCTATTGACAGTCCTATCATCAAGCAATATCGCACTATCAAACTTAGTTACTACTGCTTTATAAGCATCAGTATCAATTTCTAAAGCTTCCTTAGCTAAAACATCGCAGTCTATCACTGGATACCCTTTTTTTTCTAAATATCTGGCCACTGTGCTTTTTCCTGTTGCTATGCTTCCTGTTATGCCAACTTTATACATGTGTGCATCCTCCTTTAGCAATACTTGTTTTGACAAGTATTACAGATATGAGAACTTCTACCGGCAACTTTAATCTTGCTTATTTCACGTCCACAATAACTGCATGGTTTGTTTTCTTGCCCATAAGCCAATAGTGAAAACTGAAAGCTCCCTGTGTTTCCAAATCCATCGACATAATCATTAAGAGTTGTTCCTCTATTCTCAATTCCCAGTCTAAGTACCTCTCTTAAGTTTTGATAGAGTATGGACACTTTGTCTTCTGGTATACATCCTGCTAACGACTCAGGATGAATTTTAGATTTATACAAGGCTTCATCTGCATAGATATTGCCTATGCCAGCTATTATATTCTGATCAAGTAGTAATGCTTTTATTTTTCTACCCGAATACTTCTTAAGTATCCCTAAAAGTGTACTTGGCAGAAACTCTTCACTTAAAGGTTCTGGCCCTAACCGATGCCATCCTGAATCATTTATAACCTCATCGTAAGTTCCCAAGTAAATCATTCCAAACTTTCTCACATCTACATACCTGAGCTGATTGCTTTTTTCTAAGTCAAGAATAAAATGATTATGCTTATGAATCAGATTACTATTTTTCTCATAGCGTAGCTGACCAGTCATCCTAAGATGAACAATTAATCTAAGGTCAGACTCAAACTCAAACATAAGATATTTGCCTCTTCTAGTAATGTCCTTAAAAACTTGCCCAACTAACTCCTTCTCAAACTCTTCAGGTAAACAGTTTTTTAGTAAATTTGGATAATTTATACTAGCTTTAGTTATTTTCTGGCCTATAATCAGTTGAGATAATGACCTTTTTATAGTTTCAACTTCTGGTAGTTCTGGCATTAGAGTTTCACCATATCGTACCAATTTTTCCCTATCTTTATATCAACTTTTATCGGTACACTTAAATTCATAGATTCTCTCATTGTTCTTTCTAGTATTCTAGCAACTTCATCTAGTTCACTCTCAACTACTTCAAGAACTAGTTCATCATGAACTTGTAACAAGACTCTGCTCTTGAATCCTTTTTCCTTTATTTTTTCATCGAGCTTAACCATTGCTAACTTTATTAAATCTGCAGCACTTCCTTGAATAGGTGTATTTATTGCAGTTCTTTCTGCAAAAGACCTTCTATGAAATGATCTACTATTAATTTCTGGTAAATATCTTCTACGATTTAACATAGTTTCGACATAACCTGCTTCTTTAGCCGACACTATTGTGCTATCCATATACTCTCTAACTTTTTTGTATCTATCAAAATACATTTCAATATACTCTGCAGCTTCATTTCTAGAAATATTTAATTCTTGTGATAATCCATAATCACTTTGACCATAGACAATGCCAAAGTTAACAGCTTTAGCTCTTCCTCGCAGTTCACTATTTACATCATCTAAAGCAACTCCAAAAACTTCTGAAGCTGTTCTAGAGTGTATATCTTCTTCATTATTAAAACTTTCCATCAAAATTGGATCTTGTGATATATGTGCAAGAATACGCAACTCTATTTGCGAGTAATCAGCTGCTAATAAATAGTCATATTCCTTACCAGGAACAAATGCTTTTCTTATCCGTCTACCCTCTTCTAATCTAATAGGGATATTTTGCAAATTAGGCTCAGTACTACTAAGCCTTCCTGTTGCTGTTGATGTCTGATTATATGTTGTATGAATCCTTCCGTCATCAGCAATAAGTGGCAATATGCCTTCAATATATGTCGAATTAAGCTTTGCTAGCTGCCTATAATGTATTATATAAGCTGGCAACTCATGTTTTTCAGCTAAAATCTCAAGCACATCCTGAGCAGTTGAATAACCAGTCTTTGTCTTTTTCACAACTGGTAATTCTAGTTTTTCAAATAAAATCTCACTTAATTGCTTAGGAGAATTTATATTAAATTCCTCTCCTGCTATATTATAGATTTCTTCCTCAATATTTTCAAGCTGAGATTGCAACTCTTTGCCAATTTTCTCTAAAATTTCCCTGTTCATTGCAATACCACATTGTTCCATATTAAATAATATAGTGGCTAATGGTAACTCCACTTCATTATATAGTTGGTCCATATTATATTCTGATATCTTATCTTGCATTAAACTATGTAATTTTGGGAGATTCGTGATTTGGTGTTCAAAAGATTCATCTAGTGCATCCACACCAGAACTAGCCCCTTGAAGATCAAACTTTCTTATTAAATCAGAAATCTTATAACTGCTAACTGTAGGTTCTAAAACATACGCAGCTAAAGCAGTATCAAAGACTACACCATCTAGTAATACATTTTCATCTAATAATCGATGCAATACCCTTTTAACTCTGTGAGTCACCTTTTCAATTTCTTTATCTGCCAAGATTTCCTTCCACAAATCATGTTGATAATATTCCTGTTCTAGGACATAAATATCCTTTCCAGCAATAGTTAAATACATATCTGTTGTTAGTAAAAAATAAAAACACATGTTTTCTTTTATCTTATCAATAAGGCTTTTAAGAGCATCTTCACTATCAATTTTTATAGTTGTTAATTCCTCAATATCATCATAACCTTCGTTATCTTCTCTGAGTTGTTTAGAAAAGGTATTAAACTGCATTTCAGTAAAAGTTTTGAGTAATCTATCAAAGTCAGGTTCTTCTCTGATTAGCTCATCCCAAGAGAATTCAATAGGAGTATCTAGCCTAATAAGAGCTAAATCATAGCTTAGTCTAGCTACATCGCCACTTTCTTCTAACCTTTTTGGTAAAACTTTACCACTTACCTTATCAATGTTATTTAAAACACCATCTAGATTATCAAACTCTTTGATTAGCTTCAGTGCCGTTTTCTCACCTACACCACTTATTCCAGGAATGTTATCTGAAGTATCCCCCATCAAAGCTTTAACATCTATTAATTGCCTTGGGGTAACACCATACTTTTCAACCACTCCATCATAATCCATCTTATCCATATCAGTAATACCTCTTTTGGTATACAATATAGTGGTATTTTTATCTGCCAGCTGAAATAAATCTCTATCACCTGTAATTACAAATGTTGCAACATCTCCTTTAGCTTCAGCCTGTTTTGCAATAGTTCCAATAATATCATCTGCTTCATAATTATCAAGTGAAATTTGCTTGACTCTGTATCCATTTAAAACTTCTTCTATATACCCGATTTGTTCTCTTAACTCTTCAGGCATACTACTTCTAGTTCCTTTATACTCCTTGTACATGTCATTTCTAAAAGTCTTAGACCCCTTATCAAATGCCACAGCTATATAATCTGGGTTAAGATCTTCTAACACTTTACGAAACATACTTGTGAATCCATATACTGCATTTGTAAACTTACCTGATTCTGTCTTTAAAGTAAGCGGTAATGCATAAAAAGCTCTAAAAGCTAAACTATGTCCATCAATTAACACTAATTTCTTCAAAATATCGCCTCCATATAAAAAAGCTGCCTTTTTGTGGCAGCTTAATTATATCATTTTTACTTACTGAATAGCAAAAGCAACTGTAACATATGCGCTTAGCTCTATATCATCAGCTCTAATTGGGGTAGTAGCTCCATCCATTGCTACTTCTTCCATAACTTTGTTATAATCAGCTGTTCTATAGAAAGCCCCTGATATTGAGTTTTCTGTTATTGTTACAACTTTACCTCTTGATGCATTCGCTGCTCTTGTTAAGACATCAGCTTTTGTTATAGCATTTTTTACTGCTAATTCAAGTAACTCTAGTTTAAGTGCTTCTTGATCTTCTACAGTAAATCTAATGTTATTTACAGAGTTTGCCCCTGCTTTAATAGCTATATCCAAGTATTTTCCAACATCATCTAATTCCTTTGTTTTAAACTCAATTGTATTGGTAGCTTGATACCCTTTTAGGATTCTCTCACCATCAACCCAATCATAAGATGCATATAGATTGTAACCTGAAGTGATAATGTCTTCTTCAGTAATACCAGCTTTTTCAAGAGCTTCGATTACTTCTTCCATGATATTTGCATTCTCTTGTGCAGCTTCTGCTGCTGTATCTTTAGTTACCTGTACAGCTACTGTTGCAATAGCCATATCAGGTGCAACCTTCATTGTTCCCTGTCCATTTACTGTTACTAGTCTGTCCATACTTTCCTCTGCAGCTATTGCAGCTGGCTGCATAGACAATACTCCAAATACAATTGCTAATAAAGCAACTGTACTAAATAAAGCTAGACTCTTTTTATTCACAATTCACATCTCCTTTATTTCTTGCTTGGTTTCGCATACCAAATCATTAACACTCCAAATACAACGCCAGTAAAACTAAACACTAAGTTTGGTGTACCAACAATATCAATAATGTTTTCATCTTCTGATAAGGAATCATCTGTGAACTCTCCTGTAATCATTAATTGGTCATCAGCAGGATCTTCATTTTCCCCATCTGCTTCATCTTCTGAAGGATTTATTTCCATAATTCCTAGCATAGGGACCCCGTCATCAGAGTCTTCACTTTCTTCATCAGATTTCTCATCCTCATAATCTGATTCAGATTCAAGTACTGCCATTCCTTCATAAGACTTATCAGGTGCAACTGTCCTTACCCCAAAGCTCTCTATCTCTTCATAGTCGGCTTCTTTAGATAGATATGAATCTTGATCATTTAATGCCATGTTATGGGATAATAAAGGATATATACCGATACCCATTGATAAGAAAAATAAAATAAGTCCGGCCGCGACTCTTCTTAAATTCCATGTCATGTGATATATCATTCCAGATGCTTCCTTTTTTTCCCTTATTGTAACCTGGCTCATGATTTTGTTCTTTAATCCTGCTGGGGGTTCGACTTCTGCTACATCTCTAAACATGCCGCTAATAGCACCCATTTCAAGATATAACATGTTACACTCAGAACAACTATCTAGGTGATCAGAGATAAGTAAATTTTCTTCTTCTGTTAGTTCGTCATCGACATATGCTGATATTAAATTCTGTAGTTCATGACAACTCATCTCTCCACCTCCTTAATTCTTCTGACGCAAGTCACTGGGTAAAAGTTCCGATTCTTTACGCAATTTTTCAACTACTTTTAATCTTGCTCTATTTAGCCGTGATTTGACTGTACCTATTGATACATCCAATTCTTCACTGATTTCTTGATAGCTATAATCTTTCAACTCTCTTAAAATAATCACTTCTTTTTGATCTTCTTCAAGCTCTTCTATCGCCTTAATAAGAAAATATCTAAGCTCAGAAGCTGTTGCCATCTTTAATGGGTCTACTATTTCCGAATTATCTGGCAAAGCTATTTCTGTTTCTTCTTCATCGTTACTATAGTATAAAGGGGTTGTTTTATGTTTTTTATGCTTTCTTAAGAAATCATAACAGGTGTTTGATACTATAGTGCACACCCATGTGCTAAATTTCGCATCTCTTCTAAATGAACCTAATGATTTATATGCTTTTATAAATGCCTCTTGTGTGGCGTCTGCAGCATCCTCACGATTTCGTAATATACGATAGGCTACATTAAACACCATTTTTTCATACTTAACTAGTAATTTCTCAAATGCATTAGTATCGCCATTAATGGCTTTTTCTACTAGCTCTCGATCTTCTTGTAAATCATCTTTTTTCAAATTAACCCCTCCTTACATATGAGTAGCTATATTATGTATCTCATCTATTAACAACCTTAACCCTTTAATAATCTTCTCTTTTGATAATTCTGATAAACAAAGTCTAATTCCATTTTCTTTACCATTATAAAAGAATCTACTACTATCTTCTATTATAATATTATTTTTTTTCATTCTATTAACTAATAATAGCAAATTAAAGTTGTCAGGCAACCTTAAATATATAAATATACCTGTCTGAGGTACTACAGTTTTAACTATCTTTTCATTTGCACTTTTAATAATTGACCTAGCATAGTTCATTTTTCTTTGATACTCAGCAACGGTCTTTTTTAAATGATTTTGATACATTCCGCTGCTTATATATATGTTTAGCCCCCCTTGAGCTAAAATTGATGTATTTAAATCTCTATGTTTTTTATGATCAATAAATGACTCTTGTAAGGCTTTCGGTATTAATACAGCACCTATTCGAATACCTGGCATAAAAGATTTTGAAAAACTTTTAATGTATATAACCATATTATTAGTGTCATAATAGTATAGAGGCAGTGAGCGATTTGTTCCTGCTAAATCTGACAGATAGTCATCCTCAACTAAATATACTTTATATTTATGTGCTAATCTTACTAGCTTTTGCTTATCTTTCTCACTCAAGCTTGTACCTAATGGATTGTGGAATCTAGGAATTATATAAAAGAATTTGATTTTTTTACTAGCAAATATTTCTTCTAGCTTCTCAAAATCGAGACCATCAAAATCTCTTTTTACAGTGTATATGTCACTTTTATTCAGTTCAAGTAGTCTAATCATTGCAGAATACCCTGGTTCTTCTACTAATACACCTTCCCGCTCTGTCGGGAATTCTATATCAGATATTATGCTTAAAGCTTGTTGAGTACCTGCTGTTATAAATATATCTTCTTTGCTTACCGAAATCTGCTGATCCCAGAAAAATCCTTCTAATGTATTTCTTAAAACTTCAAGTCCAGCTACATTACCATAAGTAAACAAGTCATGTCTATAAAGCTCAATAGCTCTATTCATACAGTGACTAAATTCTTGATAAGGCAGAAATTTGTTATCCGGAACTGTACTAATAAAATCAATTTTTTCATCAACACTAAGATTCTTATCTTTTCCTTGGTCTACAAGGTAGTATCCACTTTGCGGTATGGAATAAATAATATGATTTTGCTCCAGTTCTTTGTAGGCTCTAATTATTGTAGACTTATTAAACCCAAAGTGCAATACCAGTTCTCTAATAGATGGCAACCTTTCTCCTTGGCTAAATTCTTCATTTTCTATACTTTTCATTAAATAGTCTATTACTTCTTGGTATTTCATGCTTGCCACCACCTGTAATTAGTTATATTATATCTATTATGACAGATTATTTTGTACCAGTACAGTTTAAATTCTTAACAATTGAACCTCTTTATAAATAACCCTATAATAATAGTATACAAATAATATGAAATTATAGTTTAGAGGTGGACATATGGATAAGAAAATTCTCAAGCTGGTGTATATTGCATTAATGACAGCTATTGTGACAATTGTTACTATGGCAATACCACTGCCTTCTCCCGCTGGTGGAGTATACAACATTGGAGATAGTATGGTTATGATGAGCGCTTTACTACTTGGCCCTGTCGGTGGAGCGATTGCTGGTGGTGTTGGATCATTTATTGCAGATATACTGCTAGCCTATACACAGTGGGCTCCTTGGACTTTAGTAATCAAAGGACTAGAGGGATTAGTAATAGGCTTTATTGTTCATAAAGCTTATATGAGTAAAGGTAAACGGTGGTTTTACATGTTTATCCCAGCTGCTATAATAGGAATTGCAATTATGGTAGTTGGCTACTGGATTGCGTATGGATTTATCTCAGGAAGCTTTGCTGCAGCAGCAATTGAAGTTCCTGGGAATATAATTCAAGGTACAATAAGTGCTGTCATCGCAGTTCTTTTAGGCTTTGCCTTAAAAGGACGACTTATTAAACCAAAGGAAAGTGATAATTAATGATAAGTAGTAAACAAAGAGCTTATTTGCGTTCTTTAGCTCACGAACTTGAACCAAAATTGCATATTGGCAAAGCTATTCTTAATGAAAATGTTATAAAGCAGGCTAATGATTACCTTGAAGTACATGAATTAATGAAGGTTACTGTTCAAAAATATGTAGAGAAAGATGTTAGCGAAATTGCTAATGAGTTAGCTACTGCAATAAATGCAGAGATTGTTCAAGTGATCGGTAGAAAATTTTCAATTTATAAAATGAACAAAAAAGAGCCAAAAATTCAATTACCAAAGTAAAAACATCCTCAGATATTATGATCTGAGGATGTTTTTTTATTCTCCTACCGCATCAAGCAGTCTTGCGTATTGCACCTTGTTTAACTCATAATACATCCCTTTGAGGTTCATTAACTCTTCGTGATTTCCTTCTTCAACAATTCTTCCATCATCAATTACTAAAATTCTATCTGCTTTTCTAATAGTAGATAATCTATGAGCAATGACAAAAGATGTTCTTCCTTCTAAAACTTTTTCAATTGCATCTTGCATCAACTGTTCAGTCTTAGTATCTATACTTGATGTTGCTTCATCCAAAATCAATATTTTAGGATCAGAAAGTATAGCTCTTGCAAAACTTATTAATTGCCTCTCGCCTACACTTAATCTTGATCCGCGTTCTTGAACTTCAGTATCATATCCATTTTCAAACTCACTAATAAATTGATGCGCATTAGCTATCTTCGCAGCTGTTATAATCTCTTCTTCTGTAGCATCCAGTTTACCATATCTTATATTATCTCTGACTGTTCCAGAAAAAATTAGTGGATCTTGTAATACTATACTCATTTGATTCCTTAGACAATCAATCTCTATATCTTTAACATCTATATCATCTATTGTAACTTCTCCATCTTTCACATCATAAAATCTTGGTATTAAGTTTATAATCGTGCTCTTTCCTGCTCCTGTTGGGCCAACTATAGCAATTGTATCTCCAGGGTTTACATTAAAGCTGACTCCTTGAAGCACTGGTGTGTCTTTATCATATTCAAAAAACACATTCTTAAAATCAACTTTTCCTTTAATATCTTCCATTGTTATTGGTTCACTTATATTGAGGATCTCTGGATCAGTGTCAAGTATCCCAAATACACGTTCTGATGAAGCCATTGCAACAAGTACTGTGTTATAAAAATTACTCATACTTCTTATAGGTTCCCAGAATCTGCCTATATAATTTATAAAAGCTACTAATATACCTACACTAATTTGTCCATTAATTACAGAGTATGCTCCATAAGCAAATACAATACAGTTACCAATCGCACTAGTTATCTCTACGGAAGGTCTAAATAGTAGACTTACTTTTGTTGCATTAATTTGTGATTCAGTAAACTCAGAATTTACTTCTTCAAACTCCTCTTCACTTTCTCCTTCTTGAGTGAAAGCTTGTATTGTTCTCATACCACTAATAGATTCTTGTAAAAAAGCATTCATATTAGCTCTTTTTTTCCTTACATCTCTCCAGCTTTCTCTTACATAGTTTCTTAAAACTACCGCTATATAGAAAAGCACTGGTAATATGATAAAACTAAATAACGCTAACCTCCAACTCATTATAATCATAATTCCCATTGTCATTAGGAGCGTTACTACATCATTTATTACTTGAATCAACCCTGATGTTAATAGCTCATTGAGATTATCAACATCATTGGTAATTCTGACCATAATTTTACCTGCTGGTCTACCATCAAAGAATCGTAAAGATAGCCTTTGTATATGATCAAATAATTGTTTTCTTAAGTCATATATAATAGATTGTCCTATTTTATTTAGTAAAACTGTTCGCAAATATGCACCAATCATCATAACAATTCTTAGCCCTAAATATGTTAGTCCTATTACATGTAGCATAGACATATCTTTTTCAGGCAAAACATTATCAATTGCTTGTTGAATTAACACTGGTCCTGCAAGTTCTGACATGGACACAGCAATTATGATTACTAATGTTATTACTACCATTTTTGTATATGGCTTTAGATATGATAATAATCTTATGAAGTGCCTTTTATTAAACTCTTGTTGAAAGTTTTCTCCCTGGTCAAAATTTCTTGCCATTATTCAGCACCTCCTGCATCTAAGAATGCCTCAAACATATCTTTTTCTTTGTATTGCTCATCAAAAGTTTGCTTGTAGTATCCATTATTGTTTAGTAACTCTTGGTGTGTTCCTTGCTCTATTATCTCTCCATGGTCAAGTACATAAATATAGTCAGTGTTTTTCACTGAGGCTATTCTATGAGCAATAACAATTGTTGTTCTGTTTTTCATAACAGACTCCATATCTTTTTGAATCTGATGTTCTGTTTCCATATCAACACTTGAAGTAGCATCATCCAAAACAAGTATGCTTGGGTTTCTTACAAGTGCTCTAGCAATAGCAATTCTTTGCTTTTGACCACCTGAAAGGCCTATACCACGCTCACCTATTGCAGTATCATATCCTTTTTCCATCTCCATGATAAAATCATGCGCTTGTGCTATTTTAGCAGCACTTATTATCTGTTCATCTGTTGCCTCAGTATTTCCAAAAGCTATATTATTTTTAATAGTATCAGAGAATAAGAAAATATCCTGGTGAACTATACCAATATCTCTTCTTAAGTCTTCAAGCTTTATATCCTTAATGTCAGTATCATCTATCTTAATTTCTCCACTTTGACAATCATAAAACCTACTGATCAAACTAATGAAAGATGATTTTCCACTTCCTGTTTCACCAATGATCCCTATATTATGTCCTGCATCTATTCTTAGTGAAAAGTCTTTTAGCACATCGTTTTCACCATATGAAAAAGTAACATTACAAAACTCTATATTACCTTTGATCCTTTCTACGCTTACTGCTTGGTCTGAATCCTTGAGTTCGATCTCTGTATCTAATACTTCAAATATTCTATTTCCAGCTGCAACTGACCTTTCAAAGAAATTGACTAAAAATGCCATTCTTCTAATTGGCCAAATTAGAGAAAAAATATAAGAATAAAACTCTGCCAACTCTCCAACTGTTATATTATCTAAAATTACTTGATATCCGCCAAACCAAACAACAGCCAAAGCACTTAATCCGCCAAAAAATTGCATTAGTGGCATATATGTTGCTCTTATAGTAATAGCATTCATCATTTTAGTAAAATAACTAAGATTTTCTTTATCAAATTTTTCTTTTTCATGTTCTTGGGTGTTAAATGCTTTTACAACTCGTACACCTGTAATGTTCTCCTGAATTGAGTTTGTCATTACGGCCATTTGCTCCCGTATTTGCATATACGCTGGTCTAATTTTATATGCAAATTTGACTGTTGTTAAAAACAAAAAAGGCAAAGTTGCTAGTGCTAATAAAGTTAACTGCCAGTTAATTCTTAGTAAAACTACTAGTACAAATGAAAATGTAAATATAGCATCATATAATTCCAATAATCCATCTGCTAATAAATGTTTAAGAGAATGAACGTCACTACTAATTCTTGACATTAATTCTCCAGTCCTTGCCTTATCATAATATGAGTAAGGAAGCTTTACTAAATGAGAAAAAATACTTTTTCTTATATCTTTAATTGCTCCCATAGCGATTCTTTCTGATAAATAGCCTTGAACGAATCTAAAAATTCCTCTACCTACTGCTATACCTATCAATGCTGCTATTATCCATGGTAATAAATTTATTTGTGATTCATAGATAACATCGTCAATCAGTACTCGAATAAGCTTTGGGCGCATCAATCCAAGCACTGTTAAGATAGTCAGCGATACAAATGCTGAAAATAATAGCATTAAATAAGGCCTATAATAACTAAAAATCCTCTTAATAGTTTTCATAAATAGCTCCTTTTAATTTACTCGTCTTGCACTTTGTGTAAGTTTTCCTCCATCATCAAAAGAAATTTTCTCATCAGTGTCATTTCTTCTTCACTAAAATTTGCATACGTCTCTTGTTCTAATTGCTGGATTTTCTTCTCCAGTTCTTCCTTTACTTCTTTTCCATGGTCAGCTAAATAGATACGTGAAACTCTCATATCTTCAGTATCTTGTTCCCTATATATAAAGCCTTTTTTCTCCATTCTTTGAAGCATGCGGGTAACTGTTGCTGGCTGCAAATTTCTATAATTTGCTATCTCTTTTTGCTTTAGCCCATCATTATCCCATAACAGTTTTAATATTCCTGGTTGACCTCGATGCAATCCTAGGCTGTGGTATAACTTTCTTGCTCTATTTCTGTGCAAATGAACTACCCTTACAAAAAGTCTATCAACTGACAAATTCTCTGAATCTTCTTTTCTATACATAATAACACTCCTCTCATGATTTAGTAGACGACTAACTAACTTATTTAATTGTAATATGCAACTAATTCTATGTCAATAAAAAAACCAGGCTTTATGCCTGGTTTTTAAACTTATTTTCTATACACACACTCGCCACCTACATAAGTAGCAAGAACATTTAAGTCTTTAATTCTTTCTGCATCAATTTCCATGATATTTTCTGATAGAACAACAAAATCAGCAAGTTTATCAATTTCTAAAGATCCTTTGATATGCTCTTTTCTCTCTGCAAAAGCTGAGCCATTAGTAAATAAACCTACAGCTTCATAAGCAGTTAGTTTCTCATCTGGCAAGAATCCTCCATCAGGATTACCATCAAGATCTGTTCTTGTCACTGCTGCTGCTAGTCCTAAAATTGGATTGCATGGTTCTACTGGCGAATCAGAGCCACCTGCAGTAGCAATACCCATTGTCCTCATTGTTTTCCACACATATGATTGCATCGTTCTTGCTTTTCCAAGTCTATCTTCAACAATTTTCATGTCTGTTGGTACAAAGATAGGCTGAATGTCACAAACTACACCTAGTTCTTTCATCTGCTCTAAGATATGCCAGTTTGTTATTTGAGCATGAATAATTCTAGGTCTTGCATCTTCCTCTTTTGCATTAGGAATAACCAATTTGAAAGCATTAAGAAGCTTTTGCATTGCAGCATCACCAATAGCGTGAGCTGATAATTGCATTTTCTTTTCATGTCCTTTTAAGTACATTTCGTTAATCTCATCTTGAGTCATAATTGACACACCACATGTAGTTGCATCATCTGTATAAGGTGCATGCATATAGGCAGTTCTGCCTCCTAAAGAACCATCAGTCATTAATTTGAGAGGTCCATATGTAATAGTGTTTTCAGGGAACTGATATCTATCTCTTATTTCAAGATACTTATCTATTTCACTTGGGTCAGACAATCTGATTTGATGATCCACTCTTAGTTTTAAACCGTTTTCAACTGCTTCTTGATAGGCTTTTAACTTTTCTTCCATACTTCCATCTGGAGACCCTAAATCGTCAGATTGAACTGAAGTAAGACCATAAGATAGTGCTAGTTCTGCACCTTTTTCTATATGTCTGATATAATCTTCTTTTGTAAATTTGGGAATTAAGTTTGACACAAGTCCCATTGCTCTCTCTCTAAGAATCCCTGTTGGAAATCCATCTTCGCCGATATCTATATGTCCGCCAACTATTTGCTCCACAGGTGTTTTCATCAGCCCAGCAAGCTCTAAAGCTTTTGTGTTTGCTACACCTACATGTCCACAAGTCCTTCTTAAAAACATAGGTCTATCAATACTTACTTTATCTAAATCGTGCCTATCTGGCATAACTTGATCTTCAAACTTAGACTGATTCCACCCTCTGCCAAGAACCCATTCTACCTGCTCGTTCTCTGTTGAAAAATCTTGACACATCTTGATTAACTCATTTCTAGACTTAACTTCGTCTAACATAACTTGCTCAAGTGCCATGCCAATGCTCATTAGGTGCATATGACTGTCATTTAGTCCTGGAATAATAGTTTTTCCTTCAAGGTCTACTTTTTTAGTGTTATCGTTTACTAAAGCTAAAATGTCATCACTTGAACCAATTGCTTTTATGATTCCATTATCTACCAATATAGCATTAGCTTCTTTGCCCTGTGCATCCATTGTGTATATTTTTCCATTAAAAAAAGCTGTTCTCATAAACTTTTCATCTCCTTTTATCATCTAAAGTATATTTTAGCTCATATTCTAAGTTAAGAAAAGAGTAACCGCTTAGTTTAAGCGGTTATTTCTTAATATTTAGGTCTAATATTTGCTCTCTTTAGTAAGTTTGCATTACTCACAACTGTAATCGAGCTTGTAGCCATAGCTAGTTCTGCAATAGCAGGATGTAATAACCCCAATATAGCAATTGGTACAGCTACAAGGTTATATATAAAGGCCCAAAATAGATTTTGCTTTATCTTTCTAAATGTTGCCTTAGATAGTTTTATAGCACTTACAACTGCTGATAAATTACCTTGTACAAGGGTTACATCAGAAGCTTCTATTGCTATGTCTGTCCCTGTTCCTATCGCTATACCAACTTCTGCTTGGGTTAAAGCTGGAGCATCATTAATTCCATCTCCTACCATGGCTACTACTGTTCCTTCATTTTGTATTCTCTTAATCTCTAAAACTTTACCATCAGGCAATACCTCAGCAATAACTTCTTCAATTCCTGCTATTTTTGCTATAGCTTTTGCTGTTCTTTGATTATCTCCTGTTAACATTACAGTTTTAATGCCCATTTCTTGCAGTTCTTTAATTGCGTTTTTGGAATCATCTTTTATTGCATCTGCAACTGCTATCATTCCAACAAATGACCCATCTATAGCAACTGCTATTACAGTTTTTGCATCTTCTTCTAATTGATTAAACTTTTCTACATCACTTACTTCTATATTGTTCTCATTCATCAACTTTATGCTTCCTACTAGGATTTCTTTGCTATCAGCAAATCCCTTTATTCCTCTTCCCGTAAAGGTTTCAAACTTATCTAAATCAAACAAATCAAGATCATCATTAACTGCTTTTGTTATCACTGCTTTAGCTATAGGGTGCTCTGAGCCTCTTTCTGCACTTGCAGCATATCTCAAAAATTCTTCCTTTGATAAACCATTTGTGATTATATCAGTTACCTCAGGTTTGCCTTTTGTTATTGTGCCGGTTTTATCAAATACTATAGTCTTAATTTCTTGAAGTTTCTGTATAGCAGCTCCGTCCCTAAAAATAATACCTGCTTGTGCACCCATTCCGCTACCGACCATTAAAGCTGTTGGTGTTGCTAGTCCTAATGCACATGGACATGCTATTACAAGTACTGCAACCATAGCATAAATTGCTTGCGCAAACCTATTAAGGTGACTCTGGAATGTCCATGGGAACACCCTAGATATTAAACTTACAATAGGAGAAGCTAATGCAGCCATTTGGTCTGGGAATACCGCCCATAATAAAAACGTTACTAAAGCTAAACCCATAACAATAGGTACAAAAACACTTGTTACTTTATCTGCAAATTCTTGTATAGGGACTTTCGTACCTTGTGCTTCTTCAACCATCTTTATAACTTGCGATAAGAAAGTATCCTTACCTATTTTTGTAGCCTTTACATGGATCAATCCTTCTTGATTTACTGTTGCACCAATAACTTCCTCTCCAATTGACTTCCTAACTGGCATTGACTCTCCAGTAACCATAGATTCATCTATAGCACTTTCGCCAAAAACAATTTCTCCATCTGTTGGAATAGAGCTTCCTGGCTTAACTACTAAAGTATCTCCTATTTCTACTTCTTCTATTGCTATTTCAATTTCTTTACCATCTCTTATTACAAGAGCACTCTTTGCTCCTAATTCAAGTAATTTCTTAATTGCTTGCGATGCTCTTCCTCTAGCTTTAATTTCTACATACCTACCTGTTAAATGAAACGCCATTATCATTGCTGCTACTCCAGCAAAGTTAGGTAAATGCACAAAGAAATGCATTATTCCTGTAGAAAAAGCCGCTGCTGTTCCTAATGCTATCAAAGAGTCCATGTTTGGCACCTTATTGAGTATTGCTTTAAATCCAGACACCATAGTAACTCTTCCTGGTCCTAATAAGGCGAAACTAGCTAATAATATCATGCCTATTTCATGATACTGTGGAAACGGCCATCCATGTTCATACCCTAAAAACATTCCTGGTATCATCCACAGCATAGCTGGAATTGTTACAATCCATACTAGCCACATCTTTTTCTTAGCATCTTTTATCATTTTTTCATCTTTATCTACTTCAACTTCATTTGTATCTAGTTCTATTTTATAACCAATCTTATCTACAGCATTTTTCATTTGACTTATGGTAACATTATTATTATAACTTACTTTTAGCTTTTCTTGAGCTAAGCTTATAACAGCACTTTCAACGCCATCTATTTGCGAAAGAACTCTTTCGATGTTTTTAGCACATGATGCTCAGGTCATTCCTGTTACATTAAAAGAGACTTTGTTTATTTCATCATCTACTTCTGGAGTATATCCAGCATCTTTAATCACTTGTTCCAAATCATCAATACCTAAGACTGTCTCATCGTAATCAATACTGGCAGTAAGTGTTGCTAAATTTACATTAGCTTGCTTAACTCCAGCTGTTTCAGATAAAACTTTCTCTACTCTTGATGAACATGCTGCACAATGCATATCCTCCACTCTTATCTTTATTTTTGCCATAATCCCCTATCCTTTTCTTGCTATTTATTATCTTTTAACAATCTCATACCATTTAGTATTACCACAAGAGCTGCTCCAGTATCAGCTAAAACTGCAATCCAAAGCGTTAACCATCCTGGGAAAACCATAAATATCGCAGCTAGTTTAACAACTAATGAAAATGCAATATTTTGCTTTATAATACTAATGGTTCTATTACTAAGTTTAATTGTATATGGCAGCTTATTTAAATCATCTGACATTAAAACTATATCAGCAGTATCAAGCGCTGTATCTGTACCTGCTCCTCCCAAAGTAATACCAATATCAGCAAGCGCTAGTGCTGGTGCGTCATTAATTCCGTCACCAACCATAATGACTTTCTTATATGTATCTTGCAACTCTTTAACTACAACTAGCTTTTCATCAGGCAATAAATTAGCATAGAATTTATCAATCCCTAAGTTCTTACTAACAGTATTAGCACTATACTCATTATCGCCTGTTAACATAACTATGTTGTCTATTTTGTTTTCCTTTAGACTAACTATTGTTTCTTTTGATTCTTCTCTTAGCGTATCTGATATAGTAATTGCCCCTAGCGATACCATATCTTTAATTACTACAACTATAGTTTGTCCGTTTTCATTTGCCTTTTTATACGATTCTTTAATATTTTCTAAGTTAACGCCTAGCTCCTTTGCAAATGCTGGTTTTATTACAAGAACTTCAGATCCATCTATATATCCTTTTACTCCTTGGCCAGTCAATGATTCAAACTTTTCTGCTTTTAAATATTTTACGTTTTTCTCATTTGCATAAGCTAGTATCGCCTTAGCTAGTGGGTGTTCAGAAAAACTCTCTATGCTAGCTGCATACATGAGTGCCTGATAATCCGTTACATTAATAACTTTTGGCTTACCTATTGTTAAAGTTCCAGTTTTGTCAAATGCAATAGCTTCAGCTTTCCCAACACCTTCTATATGAGCACCGCCTTTAATTAAAATGCCATTTCTAGCAGCGTTGCCAAGGGCAGACACAATTGATACAGGTGTTGATATAACTAAAGCACATGGGCAAGAAACAACTAATAGCGCTATGGCTCTATAAAACCATTCATGGAAGTTCCCACCCAAGAATACTGTGGGAATGAAAACGATACTCACAGCTAACAAAATCACAATAGGAGTGTAATACCTAGCAAATGTATCAACAAACCTTTCTGAAGGAGCTTTTTGCCCCTGAGCTTCTTCTACAAGCTCAATAATTCTATCTAGTGTGGTGCTCCCACTTTCTTTTGTAACACGTACTTCTAAATATCCTTCTTCATTAATGGTCCCAGCATAAACTGTATCCTCCACCATTTTATCTACAGGCATTGATTCACCTGTTATAGGTGCTTGATTAACACTAGACTCCCCTGATAAAACTATTCCATCAAGAGCTATCCTATTACCTGGTTTTATTACTAATATATCATTTATTTTTATCTCATCAACATTAAGTGTTACTTCTTTTCCATGCTTTTTAATAGTAGCCTTTGTTGGTGTAAGATCCATAAGATTTCTAATAGACCTTCTTGTCTTATCCATTGAGTAAGATTCAAGTGACTTACCAATCCCAAATAATACTGCAACCATAGCTCCTTCACTATATTCACCAAGGTAAATCGCTCCTATAATTGCAATTATAAGTAAGACATTCATATCAAGAGGCATCTTATTAACTAAAGCATTAACTCCAGCCTTTGCTGGATAGTAGCCTGCTAACAATGTTGATAAAATCAACAAGCCATTGATTACTGGTGATGTCTCATAAATAGCCGACCCAATAAATGCTACAGCTAAAACTCCTGTAGCAATCAATGTTAGTACTACTTTTAAATCCTGCCACCACTTAGTTTTTTCAAAGCTCACTTCTGTACTTTTTTCTATTTTATACCCAATTTTTTTTACCACTTGAATTATTTCATCTGATTTTATATTATGACTAACCCTTAATACTGAAGTATTAAAGTTATACTCTGCAAACTCTACACCATCTATTTGAGCAACTGCTCTTTGTACCCCTTTGGCACACTCTGGTCAATCTACCCCTGAAACGTAAAACCTATCTTGATTTCTAGCTTTGATAGCTTCATCACTTAAGCCACCTTTAAATTCCACAACATTATCATTTGTGTGGCTATGATCATGTGAATGGTTTTTGCTGTGCTGGTGATCATGACTGTGATTATGATCATCATCACAATCACTACAACATTGTTTTATTTCAACATCTTGACTATGGTCCATTTTCGTAACTCCTATTAAATATGATTCAAGTGTTCTATTCCTTGCTTTATTATTGCCTCAACATGTTCATCATCAAGAGAGTAATATACTCTTCTGCCTTCTTTTCTACTCTTTACAAGCCTTGACGCCCTTAAATATCGTAAGTGATGAGAAACATTTGATTGAGTAGTGTCTAGTATCTCAGATAGATTACACACACATAGCTCATTCAAGGATAAAGCATAAAGCAACTTTGCTCTTGTATCATCAGCCAGTGCTTTAAATAAATCTGATAATCCATGTAACTGATCTACCTTTGGTTTAACTTCTTTTATAATCTCATCTTCTACAGATAAAACTTCACAAACTTCTGTTGTCATGTTCCACCACCTCTGAATATATGATTACTTGTTCATATATTATTATATACCTCTGAGTTATAAAGTCAAGAAAATAAAAGTAGCTTAACTGCCTTTAGTGGCAATTAAGCTATCATTATTTTCATGCTTCTTTTCTTATTTTACTTGCTAATTTATCTAGTAGTAAGTACATCGCTGGAATAAAAACTAGAGTTAAAAGTGTAGCTACTGTAATTCCAAAGATAACAGCTATGCCCATAGGAGCAAGTAACTCTCCTCCTTCTCCCAGTCCTAAACTTAGTGGTATTAAAGCTAAGGATGTAGTTAAAGTTGTTATCAGTATTGGCCTTAACCTTATTGGTCCAGCACTAATAATAGCTGTTTTTATATCTTCTCCAAAATCTCTTCGTCTAGTATTAATGTAATCCACAAGTACAATTGCATCATTTACTACAATACCTGCTAAAATAATGGCTCCTATCATAGCGGGAACACTTAATCTATTTCCCGTTAAGAATAGACCCAAAGCTCCTCCAGAAAAGGAAAGCGGTACAGCAAACATTATAATAAATGGATGTAAGAACGATTCAAACTGACTGGCTAGTACCATATACACGAGTACTATACTTAGTGCTAGTGCTAATGTCAAATCATTAAGTGCATCTTGTAATTCTGTAAATTCTCCTCCTATACCATAACTATATCCTGGAGGAAAATGATACTCATCTAATACCTTTTCAACATCTGCTGAGACACTTCCTAGATCTCGCTGGTATATCTGAGAGCTAACAGTTACTACTCTTTGTTGTGCCTCTCTATCAATTCTTCTAGGACCTTGAGCAAGCTCAATACTTGCTATTTGAGATAAAGGAATGATTGCTTCTGTTGGCGTATTAATCATTAAATTTGATAAGCTTGCAATTCCTTGATTATAAATATCTTCACCTTTTATAACTACATTTATTTCGCTACCTTCATATTTATATCTAGTTACTGTTGACCCTGTCATTATTGTTCTTACTGTATTAGCCACTTGTGCTGTTGTCAGTCCATACTGGCTAGCCTGCAACCGATCAACTCTTACCTGAATTTCAGGAACACCGCTTGTAAATGAAGATGCAACCATCCTAGTGCCTTCTACTTGAGAAACAATATTAACTAGTTCACTACTAATTCTTTCAAGCTCATCAAGGTCATCTCCTCTAATAGAGATGCTAATTGGCGCGCCTCCCATTCCACCTCCTGCAAGAGATGCTGCTGACATGACACTAACGGATATATTAACACCTGGTATATCTCGCACCATATCTCTTACATTATCAGCTAAATCAGCACTTCTATAGTCTCTATCCATATCTGTCATAACATTAATTGAACTAGAGCCCTTACTTACATTAGAATAGACTGTCTTGATTCCATTGAGGGTCAAGATTAAATCTTCAACTTCTTGTGTAACCTCCAATGTTCTCTCAACTGAGGTGCCTGAAGGCATCCTAACATTTACAGAAAACTGCCCTTGATCCACCTCTGGGAAAAACTCGGTTCCAACCAATAAAATTGAGCTCATTGATATAGCAAAAACTAATACTCCTGCTAAAACTGTCTTTCCTGGGTTATTAATTGCTGCTTTAAGTAAATTATTGTATTTTTCTCTCAAACTTCCAAGCATTTTGCCTAAAGTTGTTTCTTCTAGCTCTTTTTCTGTGTGGAAAGTATCAAGCAATTTAGAAGATAACATTGGTATTACAGTTAGTGAAACTGCAAGTGAGGCTAAAAGAGAAAGCGTTATTGTCAAGGCAAGTTCTCTAAATATCTCTGATGTTATTCCTTCTACAAAAACAATCGGAATAAAAACTGCTACTGTTGTTAGTGTTGAAGCTGTAACTGCCATAGCAACTTCACTAGCACCTTTAATAGCGGCATTTACTTTATTTTCTCCACTTTCTCTAAATCTATATATGTTTTCAAGTACAACAATAGAGTTATCTACTAACATTCCTATTGCTAAAGCTAAGCCACCTAAGGTCATCAGATTTAGTGTTATATTTGCAAAATACAGTAGTACAAATGTAGCTATTACTGATACTGGTATGGCAATAGCTATAATCATTGTAGTTTTAATATTTCTAAAAAAGAATAATAAAACTAAAATTGCTAATATAGATCCTAAAATTCCGCTTTCAAGTAAATTATCAATAGATAACTCAATGAACTCTGCTTGATTTAGTATGGGTTCGATCTCATATTGTGAGTATCGATTAGTAATCTCATCTAAGGCATCCATAACATTTCTTGCAACTCTAACTGTATTAGTACCAGACTGTTTACTTACAGATATATCAAGACTTCGCTCTCCATTAGACCTTACTATGCTACTTGATTCAACTTCCACAAAATTAACCTGTGAGATGTCGCCAAGCCTAATAGACTCACCAGTCCTAAGCATAAATCTCAAATCTCTAATTTCACTAATACTAGTAAACTCACCAATTGTCCTGATGGTAAATTCTTGGTCACCTCTATTAACAACTCCACCTGGAAGGTTCAAGTTTTCTGCACCAATCATGCCCATTAATGTGTCTATAGGTATTTGATAACTATGTAAAATCATAGGATCTACAATTATTTCTACTTGTCTTGTATATCCTCCATTAACACTAACAGCTGCTACTCCATCAATTCTTTCCAATTGCGGGGACAATATTTCTTCTGCAAACAACTGAAGACTTACCAAGTCATCAGTTCCTTTTAGAGATATCTGAACAATAGGCAATGCGTCTGGATCTATTTTTTGCACCACTGGTGCTGATACATCATCTGGGAAAAATGGCCTAATCATATCAATTCTTTCTCTTAGCTCTAGAGCAGCTTCTCCCATATCTGTACCAAAAGTAAACTCAGCTATTATTAGAGAATTTCCTTCAGATGACCTTGATGAAATATTCTCTATTCCACTTATTGTGCCTACTCCTTGTTCTAGTGGCATAGTTACCAGAGACTCAATCTCTTGAGGTCCTACCCCTGGATAACTTGTAGATATGACTACTATAGGGAACTCCAAGTTTGGTAATAAATCTATAGGTAGTCTACTAAGTGAAATGAAACCAATAAGTATTACTGCTAATGTTACCATTAAAACTGTTATTGGACGTCTTACAGCTAGTTTCGGTAGTCCCATCCTACTCACCTCTAATTACGCGAACTCGGTCACCTTCACTTAGGAAGCTTTGTCCAGATACAACTACTTCATCACCTTCATTTATACCTGATACTACTTCAATTATTGATCCATTATCAAGCCCTGTTTTAATTTCTACTACTACAGCTTTATCGTCTTGTACTAAATATACAATTTCTCTATTATTTCTTATTAATACTGCTTGAGAAGGTATTACAATAGCGTCTTCTCTTGACTCAGTCACAATTTCAACTTTTGCATGCATACCTGTTTTGATATCAGAGTCAACTTTCTCAAGAGTAATTTCAGCGCCATACATCAAGCTTGATGCTTCTATTGAGGACCCAATACTACTTATTCTTCCCTCATGGTAATAGTCTATTGCTTGAATATTAACCCCAACCTCTTGTCCGACTACTAAATTATTAACCATATTTTCGGTTATATTTATACCTATAAGTAACTCACTATCATCTAAAATCACCATTGCTGGCTGCGTATTAGTTGCAATAGATCCTTCTTCTAATACCAAGTTTGTAACAATACCGCTACTTGGAGCTTTGATAGTTGTATCTCTATATGCATCACTTGCACTATCAAGTCCGACCTTTGCTTGTCTAACTGCTGACTCTGCTGCCTTTATGGGTTGGTCTGATGCAGATAGTCTTGCTTGGTCAAGCTGTGATTGACTTATTGCACCTGATTCATAAAGTACTTTTAGTTTTTCATAGTTTTCTTTAGCAGCTTCTACTTGTTCTTTGGTCATTTCATAATTTGCTTTTGCACTATCATATGCTGCTTGCGCTTGCTCCAACTGTCTAGCACTGTTTGTACCAACAAGAGTGAATAAGTTTTGGCCAGAACTAACTTTATCACCATTTTCTACAAACAACCTTGCTACTTCTCCTGGCATTTGTATAATTACTGGGATTGTTTTTATTGGTCTTACTCTCCCTGTAAATGTTGTTATAAATTCAATACTATCTGTTTTAGCATCAATTACTTCAACAGGTGTATATATCTCTTGTTCTTCAACTTCTTCTTGTTGTGAACACCCTATTAAAATAAAGATCAATATTAGTAACATAGCCAATACTTTTTTCATTGCCATTCCCCTTAATGATTCAAACTGTTCACTACTCATTCATAATACATCATTTTACAACATAAAAAGAGTATTGAATATGTTTTTTCTCTTTTTTTTACATATCCTACACACATCTTAACTTTTAAACGTAAAAAGAAGTGAGCCAAATGACTCACTTCTAAAAACCATGAATATTCTAAATAACTCCAGTTGCTCTAAGTAACACTTCTGCAATTACTGCTGATCCTACAAATGTTCCTGTAAATACTAAAAGAGCTATTACAATAATCTTTGGACCAAGTTTTGCAAAAGAACCAATATCTTTACCGATTGAAATACCAGCATATGCTAGGATTGGCGTACAAAGAGCAAGGAACTGAACTTTTGATGTATGCTCTAAGAAAAACGCACTTCCTGGTGTCCATGGTAAACTCAAAATTATACCTGTTAAAGATATGTATGCGATTGCAGGTAATTTAACTGGTACAAGGTTCTTTAGAGTTAACCCTATTACAACTACACCAAGTAGAATTAAAACACCTAAGACAGCTTGCAATGGGTTTACTGGATTACCAGCTCTATATGTAAATATCCAGTTACCTATTAATGTTATTACACTTGAAATTAAAAGAATTCTTACTTGCTTTGCTAATTCCATTATGCTGCCTCCTCTGCTTTCTTAGCTTTTCTTCCCTTAACTATTTCATACAGCTTATTGGTCATTGGTAATCCAACAAATAGTGAAGCATATAAACCTGTTGCACTAGTTAGTAGATTACTTGCAGCCGCAAAAGCTATTATTTCTGTTTCCATCGCAGGGAAAGTTGCAGCCAAAGCCCCTGATGAAGCTGACATCATGGATGCACTTCCCGTACCACACGCCATCGCCAGTGCATATGGGTGAAGTGGTAGAATTGATGGTAAAAATCCTGCCATTAAACCAAAATAGATAGCACCAAATAAAGTACCACAGATGTAAACTCCCATTACACCTTGTCCTTCTGGGGTGTCTAAGCCATATACATCACCAATAATAGCAAGTGAACCTTCACGTGCTATAGAGAATGTTGCACCAATTGCTTCTCTATCTAAGCCAAGTAACACAGCTACTGGTAACGCAAAGAATATTGTTCCAAAGTTACCTAACTCTTGTAAAACAAGTGGTAGTCCAGATGAAGCAATAACTTCGATATTAGGACCAATGTTAAATCCCATTTTAGCCGTAAGCATCAATACTGTAATACCAATATAAGTTGACGCTAAACTCATTTCCTCTTCATTAACAATTTTTAGGAACTTTGGTCCTAAAAACATACCGATAATAAGTGCATAAAGCATAGGTAATAGCAACGCAGTTCCTGGGCCTACTTGGAAAGATCTTAATCCTATAAACTCAGAAATAACTACTAAGACAAATGCAATTATATGCAATTTAAAGTCTTTAATTTTTTCCATTTTATCCTCCGAAAGACATTAATTATCTAATTATTTGTTAAATCTCGCCACATTTTTAAATATTCATCTTTTGACATAACTTGCTCATAATTACTAGCTACTTCTTTAGCTTTTGAAGCATTATCAAATAGTAAGTCTATCACAGTCATAGCCATACATTTTGCTGGAACTACATAAGCAGCTACTTCATCAGCAATTTTATAGTCTCTTGTATGAGCAGTACCTGAAATACCACCTGTATAAGGATGAATTGATGGTACTATATGACTAACATCTCCCATGTCAGTTGAACCACCAATTTTTTCAGCAATGTAAACATTGTCTTCTCCAACAACTTGATTAGCATTATCTCTAAATAATTCTGTCATAATCTCTTCTTGAATCATCGGCAAATATCCTGGGATTTCAGTAATCTCTACCTTAGCCCCTACAGAAATTGCTCCGCCTTTTAGCGCATTATTAACTTTACTATTAGCATCGATAATTGCATCTAAGTTGCTTCCTCTAACATATGTTTCAAGTTTCACTTCAGATGGGACTATATTTACTAAATCTCCACCTTTAGTAATGATAGGATGAACTCTTATTGCATCATTATCTCTAAATGTTTCTCGATTAGCATGAATACCCATAAGTCCTAGCATAGCTGCATTAAGAGCATTAACTCCTTCATGAGGTGATCCACCTGCATGTGCTTCTTTTCCTAGATATTTTACAGTTTTACCAATAAATCCATTACTACCTCCACCAACAAATACACTTTTATCAGGGGATGATGAATTACTATGGATCATCATAGCTACATCAACATCATCAAATTCTCCAAACTTAATGAGTTCTTGCTTACCTCCCATAAACTCAATCTCACCATCTGCTTGTAGCCTCTGACGATACTCTAACTCTACAAACTCTTCAGCTGGTACAGCAATAAGCTTGACTATACCATCTAAGTGCTCCATTACTTTACTTTCTGACAAACCGATTGTCACACCAAGCAAAGCTGCAATCATAGCATTATGTCCACATGCATGAACTGCACCTGTTTCTTTATCAGCATCTGGATGTTCATAACAAAGCACAGCATCAAGCTCACCAAGTACTGCTACTTTTGCTTCGTTGCTTTTACCAGCTAACTCTCCAATTACGCCAGTTCTTGCAACTTCTGAACGATAACTAACACTATACTTATCAAAAGTATCTTTTACTAATTGAGCAGTTTTAAATTCTTTATAGCCAAGTTCAGGGTTTTCCCAAATTTGTCTGCCAATAGCAATAATCTCTTCTTGATTAGTATCGATTGCTTCAAGTACTAATTTTTTTAGTTCTTGTTTATTCACTACAGCACCTCCTTTTTTTATTTCACACTTATTATACACTTTTTTAACAAAAAGTTAAGAGTATACAGTATATATAGTACAGTACACTCTTAATTGTATGATATATTATTCATTTTACTTCGTATTTATAGGTGAAAATACATTAATTACTAATTTTTATGCAATATATACGATTTCACCATCAAAAATCGTCATTTTAACTTTAAGATCTTTTATTTCTTCATCCTCTATTGCTGTTATATCTCTATCTAAAACAGCTATATCAGCTAGCATTCCAGGGACTAATTTACCCTTAATATCTTCTTCAAAGCTTAAATATGCACCATTAGTAGTCATCATTTTAAGAGCCTCAAATATAGACACTTTTTCCCTCTCTCCTGCTTGATGACCTAATGCTCCTTTTCTAGTAACAGCACTATAGAGGTTATAAAATGGATTAAAATGAGCTGAAGGCATATCTGTACTAATTGCAACTTTTATATCATTCTTCAAATAAGTTTTTGTCGGTGTGAAGTCTGCTTGTTTTTCTTTTGACATTAGATTGTCATACCCTGAAGCTTCCCCATAAATAAAAGCTGGTTGAATTGCAGCTATAATTTTGGCTTCTCTCATCATTTGTAGTGCTTTTTCTGTTGGATAGTATCCGTGTATAATCTGATGCCGTCTATCTTCTGGATTTGCTTTATATGCTTTATATATAGCCTTTACTGCTAGTTCTTGTGACTCATCACCCACAACGTGAATACCTACTCCCCATCCTGCATCATGAGCAGTTTTAACATACTCATCTAACTTTTTTAAGTCTAGTCGAAAAGGTATGTCTTTCCTAACACTATCTTCACCTAAATATGGCCACGATAAATAAGCTGTCTTTGAAGTTAGCCCTCCATCGATAGCCATTTTTAAACCACCTAGCCTTAGCATGTTATCCCCAAAATTAGTATAAAAACCTAGCTCTGATATCAACCTTTCTATTTTATCTACTTCTTGCTTTATATGAAAACCATACCAGTTTGGCATTAGTGTAGTTCGTACTTTTAACTCCTCGTTTTGATAAAGATTTTGATACGCACGCATAATAGCAGGAGTGACACCGGGCTCAATTATACCTGTAATTCCGTATTTTAAATACTCTTGATGTGCTAGCTTAATTGCTCTTTCAGTTCCTTGATTAATTCCAATTTTATCTGCTCCAAATGGCCCTGGCATTGCATCTCTAACAAGCTGTTTAGCTTCTCTGAATAATAAACCTGTTGGTTCTCCATTTTCATCTCTATCAATCACACCATCTTTAGGATCTTTAGTGTTTTTATCAATTCCTGCAAGTTCTAAAGCTTTTGAATTAGCTACACAGGTTGAAAATATTCTTTCTAAAACAACAGGATGGTTTTTTGATACTTGATCTATATCATGCTTTGTAGGCATTCTTTGCTCTCTAAACTGTGTTTCATTCCAACCCCCTCCCTGAAGCCATTCTCCATGAGGTAAATTACTTAATTTACTGCTAATTTTTTTTCTTAACTCTTCAAAATCTTTAATCCCAAAAGTAACTAATCCTTCTATAAAACGCCCTGCTTCCCATGCATGATTATGAGTATCAATTATGCCAGGAATTACAGATTTTCCTTCAAGATCAAACTTTTTAGTCGCTTCACCACATATGCTCAATATCTCTTTATTAGTGCCAACTGCCATTACCTTGTTATCCAGAATAGCAATTGCATCAACCATTTCATCATTATTCATAGTATGGACTTTTCCATTTAGCAATGCAATTTGTGGTCTTAAATTAATATGTTTCAAAAATTAACCCCCTTATTTAACTATAGCCACAAAAGTGTTTAGCTTTTGTGGCTATCTATTTGTTACTCTTTGCTCTCTTTATATGCTTTAAATTCTGCTTTTGCTTTGGCTAGATACTCATCATTAGTAAATAGATCATAAGCAACTCCTGCTAATGTCTTTGCACCAATCACGATTCCTCTATGCCCTTCTTCAGATACTGTAGCATCAGCTAAGTCTGTTGAATGTCCATTTAGTTTTTTGCTTGAAATACTAATATATGGGTGAATGCCAGGAAGTTCTTGTGATACATCTGCCATATCAGTAGAGCCAGCACCATGCTCTGCTGGTGGCAAAATTGACTCGCCTAATGCTTCAATATTATCCTTAAATAAACCACTTAATACCTGATTATTTACCATGTTTTTATATGTATTAGCTGTTTGACGCATTTCAACTTCTGCGCCTGCTGCTAATGCACCAGCTTTTGCACAGTTTTTAACCTTTTCTACGACTTCTTCCAGATAATCTGCATCTATTGATCTCACATACATTCTAATTACAGCACGGTCTGGCACTATATTAGGCGCTTTTCCACCCTCTGTTATTACACCATGAATTCTTACATCAGGCTTAACATGTTGTCTTAATGCATTAAACCCATTAAATGTCTGGATAGCAGCGTCTAGTGCATTAATTCCTTCATGAGGGGCTCCTGCAGCGTGAGATGTTTTTCCTTTGAATACAATTTCCATAGCATATCTCGCATTTGATGAAGTTCCTAGTCTATGTTGTCCTGTTGAAGGATGGAACATAATTGCAGCGTCTATATCTTTAAATGAACCATTTTCAACTAAAATTACTTTTCCTCCAGCATTATCAACTACACCTTCTTCAGCTGGGCAACCCATTAATACTAACTTGCCTGGGAGTTCTTCCATTGCATTTTTAAGTGCTATTGCTCCTCCAACAGCACCTGTAGCTATTACATTATGCCCACAACCATGCCCTATGCCTGGTAAAGCATCATATTCTGCTAAAATTGCAATTGTTGGTCCTGGTTTTCCTGTACTATACTCTGCTCTAAAAGCGGTTTCTAGTCCTCCATAAGGAAACTCTACCTCAAAACCATGTTCTTTTAGTATATTTGCTAATTTTTCTGCTGCCCCAAATTCTTGGTGTCCTAGCTCTGGATTATGATACATCCAATCATTGATTTCAAAAAGACTTTCCGCAATGTTATCTGCTTGTTTGTAAATTAATTCTTTATTCATTAGTACCCTCCTAATATTTGAGTCTATATAATTAATTCGACAAGCTAAAGATAATTCCTTTATTTAATCTGCTCATATTCACTTTTGAGGACAGAATAACATAAATCATCATGAATTGTTCCATCATATATTTTTGTTGCCATTCTCAAAGTTCCTTCGTATTTAAAGCCTAGCTTTTCGATTACTCTTTGAGACTGCTTGTTAAATGGATAATGATAAACAGTTATGATTTTTACACATCGATCTTCAAATAAATGTCTTATCACTTCTTTGCCTGCTTCAACTATAATGCCTTGTCCCCAATAATCTTCGTGAAGAACATATCCAAGTGCAAAAACATTTTCTATCCTTCTTTTACTGTCTGGGTGTATTCCAAAAGACCCTATGACCTTTTTATCTTCTTTATGATAAATTGCATAAACTTCATCACCTTTAATAAAGGAGTCAAAGATTTTCCTAGACTCTTCCTCTGATTCATGGGGCTTCCAGCCAGCCATGGGTCCCACCTTTTTGCTTTTACCTAAATCATAAAAATCATTAAAGTCTTCTTCAACATATTGCCTTAATATCAACCTACTTGTAACTAGTTGCTTCATACTTTTACCTCTTTTCTTCCCATTATTGTGTTCATGTATTTCATCACTACATACATTAAAGCCGTCATAAAGACTCCTACTACTAAGTGTGTGCTAAAAACGTTGCCACTGTCTTGTATAACCCCAAGAACTGGAGCTGCCACACTTGCACTTAACCTTGCTACTAACCCTGATAAAGATAAAATTGTTGCTCTATTAGAACTATCCAAATACTTATTAAAATATTTCCTTGTAACTGGAATATATAGCCCCCTTGCAACTTGTTGAAGTAATATTCCTAGTACACCTATCCATACTTTAGTAAAAGCTAACACAAAGAAAGAGCAAATAAATAAGAGATACAAGAAACTAAGAGTTTTCCGTTTTGTAAAGCTTATGATTTTCTCAACATGCCTAGATGATAATGCTGCTACTACGTTAAATACAAAGAAAACCACACCGAAGTATTTAACTGGTATGTCTACAGCAGACATATATGGTTGATATAAGAAAAAACCAACTCTACTGAAAACATGATAAACTGTTGTAAACAAAATCAAGCCTCTTATCTTCTTATGCTTTATTGCAAACTGGCAGCTATCTTTCATCTGCATAAAATAATTACCTTTGCTAATTTCTTTTCTAACCTCTGGCTCTTTGAACATAAACCCAACCAATCCTGCTAATAACATAAACACTACTGAAATCAAAAATGGTAGATGCACATTAATATCATAAACAAAGCCAGCAATTATTGAACCAACAGCTTGCACCCATAACTGAATAGAAAAAGCCTTTCCTAGTGCTTCTTGAAACTCATCTTCTCTGCCATACTCACTAAGTGAATCATAAAGCATTGCAACATCTGCTCCAGATATAAGAGAAAAACCAAGAGCAAAACATATCTCAGCTAGCAACAGTAAGAAAAATGTATTAAATATAGTATATATGAAAAGGCTAAGTGCTAAAACAAATCCTCCTAAGGTTAAACATAGTTTTCTTGATACTATATCTGCTAAGGCACCAGTTGGCACGTCAAAGATAACTAAAGACAATGCGCTCACAGTGTTAAGAAGCATTGCTTGGGTAAAAGACAACTCCTTCACTTCTAATAGATAGATCATTACAACAGGGCCAATTATCATCGCGCCAAAGAAAGCTTGAAACAAGTAATATTTCTTTACATTTTTTATACTTTCCATAACAATACTCCTTTCGTTAGTTTTATATACAAAAATAAAGCCCAAAGGACGATATTAAGACTCGTCCTTTGGGCTTTTATCCCAAAAGTGTAACAATCAATGCCTCACACCGCTTGGACCAGACACTTATATAAAGTCGGAACCCTAGATGTGCTCTTAATTGCATGATATATTAACTAATATTAATTTTGTAGTCAAGCAAATTAATTTAAAAATTAACTTATTTAATATTCCTGTAACATTTTCTTTATTTCTCTAAAGTGTACAACTTAATAATTTCTAACATTACCTCTACTGCTTTTTCCATTGACTGAACTGACACATACTCTGTTTTTGCATGTGCATTATGTCCTCCAGTAAATAAATTAGGACAAGGAAGACCCATATATGATAGCCTAGCACCATCTGTTCCACCTCTAATTGGTGATATTATTGGTGTTATTCCAAGGTTTTCCATGCTTTGAGATGCCGTTTCAATAATATGCATTTCTGGTCTGATCTTTTCTTCCATATTCTTATATGAGTCAATTAGTTCAAGATCTACTCTATTCTCTCCATATTTCTCATTTAAAAAACTTACAACACTCACCATTAGGTCTTTTTTAACTTCAAACTTTTGTCTATCATGGTCTCTTATGAGATAATTCATTTCTGCAACGTCTACATTTCCTTTTACCCAATTAAGATGGAAAAACCCTTCATACTCTTCTGTAAAAGCAGGCTTTTGCTCTTCTGGTAGCATAGAGTTGAGTTCCATTGCCAAAAGTATGGCACTCACCATTTTGTTTTTTGCACTTCCTGTATGAATGTTTGTTCCATTTATCTTTACTTTCGCTGTAGCTGCATTAAATGTTTCAAAGTTTAAACTTCCAATAGGGCCACCATCTACAGTATAAGCAAAATCAGCATTGAATTTTTCTACATCAAAATACTTTGTACCCTGACCAATTTCTTCATCAGGAGTAAAGCCAATTCTAATATCGCCATGTTTTATTTCTGGGTTTGCTAATAGATACTCTGCTAGTGCCAAGATTTCAACCATACCAGCTTTGTCATCTGCTCCAAGTAATGTTGTCCCATCACTTGTAATTATATCTTGTCCAATATAGTTTCTTAGTTCTGGAAATTCATTAACTGTTAGTGTAAATCCACCCTTATTAAGTACTAAATCCTTACCGTCATAATTCTTATGAATCTGTGGTTTGATATTAGCAGTTGGAACTTCATTAATTATATCCATATGAGCAATGAACCCTATAGTAGGGACTTCATAATCAACATTACCTGGGATAGTAGCAAAAATATAACCATACTCATCAATTTCTGCATCTACAAGTCCCATCTCTCTCATCTCTTTTGCTACTTCCTTTCCAAATTCCATCTGGCTTTGTGTACTTGGATATGTTTCAGAATTAATGTCAGATACAGTGTCAACCTTACAGTACTTTACAAATCTTTCTACCATGTTTTCATAGATTTTTTTCATACTTACTAGCTCCTTTTTTATCTTCTTAAACTACCTTGTATTATTACTGCTTACATAAAATAAAATCTATTGCTTCTGCTAAAAGTTTTGGTGTGTTTTCTAATAAATCAGGCAAATATATCCTTTCAGTCATCATATGTAAATCTTTACCCCATGGACCCAAATTAATAGATGGAATATCTAAGTTTGACATTAGGTCAAGTGGAATGTTATAAATATCTCCCCATAAAGGCATATTTGGTTCGATTGAACCTATAACTTCACTTGCATCAGCTAAAGATGCATAACTCATATCTGATATTCCAGTATAAAAGTGTACTACATCTAGTTCTTGTTTTAAGTTATTCCTTGTGTATTCCTTTAAATGAGCTTCTAGGTTTTTCACCTTATCATCTAAGTTTTTATTATAGTCTAAGATAACATGAGGATAATAAGGTGGTGCTAATGCTATTACAACAACAGGATTCAAATGCTTTAATCTACCTACTAGAAAATCTGATAACATACCTGTTGCTTTTGGCATGTCAAGTTCATCAGATGAGACTTGTTCAATAATACTCTCTAGATATTTATCGTATGCACTAATAAAGCTATTACCCTGTTCCTCTTTTAACTTAGTAAACAGTTCACTAAAATAATATACTTCATTTGTCCATGTATTTTCTGGTTGTTTACTATAGTGTGCCAAATATGCATTATTATATCTTTTGAGGCTCTTAGCAAATTCTTCTCTTACAATTTCTTTAATCTTCTCTAGAAGTCTTTGTGGGCTGCTGCTAAAAGTTAAGATATTAAGATATGAATATGCACTTTCTGGTAGTGACACATCATATCCTTTTTTATTATCTCTCAAGTATAGCCAAGTGGGTGCTGGTGTTTTTTCTCCAGAATAACTATCACAAAGATCTTGATTAAGTTCTATTGCTCTGACAATATCAGATATTATCCCAATCGGATTAAGTCCTTGGTAGACATTTCCTACATGTGCTCTTACACCTCTAACGTATACTGTAGGCATAATTTTTCCAATACTTCCCCTATACAATACGGGCTTTTCTTTGACTTTTCTGACATGTGTTTCAACATCTATTAAAAGCTTATAATCTAAATCATAGTCTTCTTTTAAATCTGAAAGTATGTTAATCGCATGGCGCATCCCAGCAGACAAAGTTTCTTCATCTGGAACAGCTATATAAAGGATTGAACCATTATGCATCTCTGTACTATGTCTCTCAAGATATTCAAGTTGCATAGCTGCTCCGCCTTTCATGTCAGCAGTTCCTCTACCAAAAAGCCAGTTACCACTCTTTAAATCTTGAGTACATTCTTCGTTCAAGTCTAAATCAACCATGTGTTCCATTAATTCTCTTGGTGAATTAGAATATTCTCTTAAAGAGCCATAATCATGAGTATCAACAGTATCATAGTGATTTATCAGCACTACTGTTTTTGGGTTGTTTTCATCTAGGTATAAACCCCATACAACTTCTCTCTCTAAATAATCTCCAGGTATTTCTGTCATATTACAAAAATGATCATTTTCGATAAAGTAAGGCATTTGAGCTATTTCGTGATACATAGCTATTGCCATACTTTTCTCTTCTAGCGTTGCTGTTTCAGACTTAACTTTCACAAGTCTTAGTAAAATGTCTAGTATTCTTTGCTTTTGCATATCCTACCTCCTCAAAGTATCTTATGGTTTTTTCGCTTTTCTCTACTAAAATCCTGCATGAAATACCCATATGTCCAATATATTTGTTAAAATATTTCTTATTTTTGTTGATTTTTAACCGTTTTTTAGTTTGTTTTTATACAAATCTATGCTATAATACTTCATGTAATACAGATTAGGAAGGAAGTTATAAAAAATGAAAAATGTTAAAGTATATGTTAGTAACACTTGTCCTTATTGTCATATGATTAAAGAGTTTATGGAAGACCAAGGATATTCTTATGAAGAAAGAAATATTTCAACAGACTCATCCGCGAGAGATGAGCTTGTTAGCATGAATATGCGTGGCGTACCAGTTACAGTAATTGATGATGACCTAATAGTTGGTTACGATCCACAAAAAATAAAAGCAGCAATGGATAATTAGTACTATTAAAGGGCTTTCAATTGAAAGCCCTTATTTAATTTTTAGAAACTGTTAGGTAAAAAAGCTGCTTAAAAATATCTGTTATGCTTTCTACATTTATATTACCTATTTCTTTAAGACCCTGTTTACTTTCATATATACTCTTCACAGCTGCTTCTAGTTGAGGTGAAGTTATTCCATGCTGAATTGACTTACTTGCCTCCATCATAGCTGCAAGCTCGTCTGCTAACCGTAAGAGCTTGCCATGTACTAAAGTATCAGTATTACTATTTATAGTAACATGCCTATCAGCAAATTCATTTTTTGTAAAACCTGCTAATTCTTCTTTTATGACTTTGTGAGATGAATCACTTAAATATTTAAACATCTCTTCTTCTACTATATCTGCCTCTATTTTCCCAATAATCTCATCTAAACCTGCTACAGCATGTTTAATTGGAGATATAATATCTCTTGTTACTGATTCTGGCAAATCATGGAATAACCCAGCATAGAAATTTGCAAAGAGTGTTTCTGTAGAATCTGTTATCTGAATAGTAAAATAAAACATCATAGCTGCTACAAACATTGCATGTCCCATAACTGAAGTTTTTGGTATCCTAGGAGTTTGACTCCATCTTACTTGATATCTTAACTGTTCAAAGATAAGATTGAACTTGTATAAGTCTTGCTTTGCAATCATTTGCTGAAGTCCTTTAACTTCCATAAGCGGCATTAAATTAGCATACATTTCAGACTCAGTCTCATCAAAAAGAGTGTTTCTTTCTGCAATAAAACCAAGTATTTCAAATTCCCGCAAAGTGGCATACTTATGAGCTGCTCTTAAAATTCTATACTCAAATATACTTATATCTTCTTCTTTATCTAAGTATGTCATGAATTTTTCAAGCATTTCTTTACTCAATAATCCTTGATAACGATCTATTATCCATTGATTTAATCTTCTATTTAAATCTTTGTCTTCTGATATCTGCCTAGTAACAACAACTTTTATATCTGATAATGCAATTTTTCTAAGCAGCTCGAAAAAACCGCCTTCAATAATAATTTTCCAATCAACTTGATTTCCTTGCTGTTCTTCTATTTTCCCAAAGAGATAAGCTAAAAACATTTTATGTGATTCCTTCTCCATTTGAGAAAACTCAAGTGGTCTTAATCTATCATTCCACCTTAATATTGAAAAACCCTCAAAAAGTTTATCAAGTAGTTGAAGGTCTAACTTAAGCCTTTTCAACCTTTACTCCCCCTTATTTTAAGATACAACTGATTCCATCAGGGTGATAGCACTTATTACAAGAAATACATTTAGCAGCATTTTCATCCTTATACCATCTATTAATCAGGCCTGGTTCTGCTATAAGTGGTCTAGACATAGAAAAATATTCAATCTTTGTTTGATTTAATATATTATGCATAACATGTGGAGTCCTGTTAAGTCGGGACAGTATTACTGGGATATCAACTTGTTCTGCTAATATAGCTGCATAATCTGCTAAGACAGACTCTGCCTTTTTATGTGATCCTGGTGGGGTTTTTCCACTAACCTCAATAGCGTCAATCCCAACAGAGGCTAGTTCTTGACATGCCAATTGACATGCTTTAAACGAAAAACCTTCATCTGTGAAATCTGATACATTGATTTTTATCATTATAATGAAGTCGTCACCTACTAAAGCTCTAGTCTCATCATAAATCTCACATATGATTCTAATTCTATTATTGATTGAACCACCATAATTATCAGTTCTCTTATTATAGTCAGGGCTTAAAAATTGACTCAATAAGTATCCATGGGCAGCGTGCAGCTCTACACCATCATAGCCTGCTTTTTTAGCTCTATGTGCTGCATTTGCAAATGCCTTAACAACTGTATTTATATCTTCTTTTGTCATTTCTTTAGGCATTACACCTGTGTTTGGGTTTTCAATAGCAGATGGTGCAAAAATAACTCTTTCACCTAGATTATATCTAGTTTGAGAACCTCCATATGCCAATTGCATTATTATCTTTGTATCATATTGGTGAACCTTGTCTACCAAAATTTTATTCTTTTCTATAAAGCTGTCATTACTCATACCCATCATCTTTGGGTTCGGCTGCTCATCATCCATAACAAAAGCATAACCTGTTATTATTGTACCTATTCCACCCTTAGCAAGCTCTTCATAAAAATCAATAAGTCTATCATTAACTGTACCATCTTCATCAGCCATTCTTTCCCAAGTAGCTGCTCTCATGAAACGGTTTTTCAGTACATTTCCTTTTAGCTCTGTTTTATCAAATAAGTTTCTCATAAAATCCTCCTATGTTTATTCTCATATAAACATTATATCATTAAAGTGACCTTACATAGCTATTGATTTTACTCTATTAATTTATTTGAGTCATATAAGCAGGAATTTTATTTAGTTAAGCGAATAATTATAGTTGGGAGGGATAAAAATGTATAACTACATAATTCGTAATGCAAAAATACTTGATGGGTCTGGGAATCCTTGGCGCATTGGTGATGTTGCCATTAGTGGAGACAAAATAGCTAAAGTGGGCGATTTGTCTAAAGAAAAGGCTATTACAGAAATAGATGCAACTGGGCTGTATCTAAGCCCTGGGTTTATTGACATACACACTCATTCTGAGTCAATACTCTTTCAAGACGGAAGAGCCCATGCTCATCTACTGCAAGGTGTTACTACAAATGTATTAGGGCAATGTGGAAGTTCTCCATACCCTTTTACTAGCCTCAGAAAAGACTCCAGTGATAAGAGTAACCTTGAGGTGACTTGGGAAACTACTGGAGATTTTCTTAATCAGATGAAGGATAAGAAAATTAGTGTTAATGTTGTTCCTGTTGTTGGACAAGGAGCAATTAGACAGTGTGTTATGGGTTTTAATCCAGATAAACCTAATCAAGAACAATTGGATGAAATGAAGAAACTTTTAATTGAAGCCATGGATAGTGGATGTTTTGGTGTTAGTACTGGCTTAATATACACGCCAAGTGCTTATGCCGATACAGATGAAATCATTGAATTAACTAAGGTAATATCAGATTACGATGGACTATATTTCTCTCATATTCGCGGAGAGAATGACTATGTACTTGATGCTATAAATGAAGCTTTAAGAGTAGGTGAAGAGGCTGATGTGCCTGTACAAATCTCACACCTAAAAGCGATGGGGCGTCATATGTGGGGTAAATCAGTTGAGATTTTACAAACTATTGACAATGCCCGCAATAGAAATATTGATGTAACTTTTGACCAATATCCTTACAAAGCATCTGCTACTGGGTTAGCTGCTATATTACCACCTTGGGCTCATGAGGGCGGAGCATATAAAATGCGTGAACGCTTAGCAGACCCTAAGTTAAGAGAAAAAATGAAGCATGAGATGATAAATGGTTCAGGTAACTGGATTAGTTTTTATAAAGGTGTCGAGTTTGACAATATCTTAATTACTGACACATTGAGTGATAAAAGCATTGTTGGCAAAACAATTGCACAAATAGCTAAAGAGCGAAATGATGAAGATGAGTTTAAGACATGTTTTGACATTTTGCAAACCTATGAAGGTAGAGTAAGTATTGTTTACTTTACTATTTCTGATGAGGACATTGAAAGAATAATGAAGCATCCTCTAATGATGGTTGGTTCTGATAGTAGCGCTAGACCCATAGATGGCCCTCTTACTTCAGGCTTACCTCACCCTAGAACTTTTGGAAGCTTTATTACTGTTTTAGCTACTTATGTAAGAGATAAAGGAGTTATCACTTTGGAGGAAGCAATTAGAAAAATGACTGCTGCTCCAGCTTACAGGCTTGGTCTTTGGGATAGAGGACTAATCTTGCCAGGAAATAAGGGCGACTTAGTATTGTTTGATTTATCAAAAATAGGCACTAAATCTGACTATACAAATCCTGTACAATTTCCAACTGGAATAAAGAAAGTATTTGTAAATGGAATCTTATCTGTAGACGATGGAGAGCACACTGGTGCAGCAGCTGGGTATTTACTGCGCAAGAATGAATAATGGAAGGTAATAAATGGAGAATGCTTCTTAAAAAGACTCCAAACCTAGTACTTGGTTTGTTGTTTTTCTCAGTTGGTATTTCACTAACTGTAGTAGCCCGTTTAGGTCTTGATCCTTGGAGTGTTTTTCATATGGGACTGGCTAATGTTTTGCCTATTACTTTTGGACAAGCTACTCAATTAACAGGATTTATCATTATAGCGCTGACAATGTTGGCTAAAACTATACCTGGATTTTCTACTATTTTATATACTTATGCAGTAGGAGTGTTTGTGGATATAATACTTGGAGCAAATATCATTCCAAACAGTGAAGTGTTAATAGTTAGAATATTAATGCTATTTTTTGGTATTATTATGATTGCTTTTGCTTCTTACTTTTACTTGAGCACTGAACTAGGTGCAGGTCCAAGAGATGCCCTAATGGAGGTATTAGTCAAGCTAACTAATAAATCTGTCAGGCTAATTAGGACTTCTATAGAAATATCAGTAGTTTTAACTGGCTTTCTTCTAGGTGGACCCGTTGGTATTGGCACAATTATTTCAGCTTTGTTTACAGGAACCATAGTGCAATTTGCTTTTAATATAGGTAACTATGATCCTAAGCTTGCTAATCACATGAATATAATAGAAATGTTTAAATTATTCTTTTTAGCTAAAAAGAACTTTGTTTAACAAAAAAGATGGAAGCTCATGCTATAGCTTTCCATCTTTTTTGCTATTTTCTTAATGTTGCTACTAATGCGTCTTTATTAATTAAAATCCCTAATGCTTCATCAATAGATTTTATTACTAGGTCACTAGCTAAAAGCGTATCTTTAGCACAACCTTCATGACCTAACAAACAAATTCCAAGTTCGGCTTCTTTAATCATCAATAAGTCATTATTTCCATTGCCTATAGCTACACAGTTTTTTTTACCGAGTTTTTTAATAAGGTTTTCTTTGTCTATCGTACCATTGTCACTTGATACTAATTGAACTTCTACCGGTAAGTTTTCTACTTCTGCCAGAACACTTCCAAAAGTATCTGCAGTAATAATATAGATTTTCAATTCTTCCGATAGCTTGATCAGGAGTTCTTTTGTACTATCTTTTACTTTCCCTAACTCTGCTAAAGTACCGTTGTAATCTAAAACTAAATATTTTAAATCTAATTTCTTATAGTAGGGGATACTAACTTGTATCATCTTAATAGCCATTTACCCAAGCAATTGCAATAGACTTAGGTCCTGTATGAACACTTATTACTGGAGACATTTCACTTATACTTGTTTCAAATTCAGGATACTTCTGATTTATGAGCTCCTGCATTTGCAAAACATAATCTTCACCTTTTGCATGACATAGTGAAATATGTGTGTTACTTTTTAGCTCTTTCTCTTCTATAACCTGCATAACATAACTCATTGCTTTTTTCATTGTTCTTACTTTCTCATCAAGAATAATCTCTCCACTATCGAATCTAAGAATTGGTTTTATTTTAAGCATAGTTCCAAGTGATGCTGCTACTCCACTTACTCTCCCTGTTCTTTGTAAGTGGTTAAGATCATCTACTATCAAATATGCATGATGATCTTTCTTCATGTCTTCCATGCATTCTAGTATTTGTGCAACAGTCTTACCTTTTTCCACCATATCACAAGCTTTACAAACCATTCTTTTTTGGACTGTAGATGTCATAAGAGTATCTACTACTTTAATTTTATCTGCACTTACTTCATTTGCAGTAATGAACCCAGTTTGAAATGTTCCACTTATTTTTGAGCTTAATGTAATGTAAATTATTTCATCATAGTCAAGCAATAAGTTTTCCATTAGTTCGTTTACTTTCCCAATTGATGGCTGTGATGTTGTTGGGAGCTCTTCTGCCTGATCAACTAAGTTAAAGAAATCTCTCTGTGAAATATCACCATCGTGAAAAACTTTGTCACGAAAAATTATTTGTAATGGTAAAATTTTAAGAAAAGAGTATTTACTTATAATTTCTGGCTCTACAACTGCAGTGCTATCTGTAATTATTGCGATTTTAGTCATTATATCTCTCCCATGCGCTTTCTGTAACCAATATTATACAGAGGTAGTTATGTTCAGTCAATTATAACTACCTCTGTTAACAATTCTATTTCAGATACTTATTAAAGAATTCTGTCATTCTTGGAAGAGCATCCTCCCAAGTTTTCCTAAATCTAAATGTATGCATCTCTTCAGGATAATATATTGACTCATGAATTGCACCCAACTTTACGCAGTCTTTTACTATACTACTTAATTGCTCAAAATCGACATTAGGATCATTTGTTCCTTGAAGATTCATCAATGGCTTCTTTAGATTCTCTTTATAGTACACTGGAGAACCTTTAGCCCACAAGTCTGGTCTCTCTTCTATTTTCCCACAGAAGTTTGCATCTCCGTGATAGTTGCCATAGGTGTCTTCTATCCAACTACCCCATTGAGCAATATCCCATAAACCAGCAATATTAATTCCTACTTCAAATTCATCAGGATATTGAGTTAATGAGTGAAGTGTCATATATCCTCCATAACTGAGTCCATATACAGCAACTTTGCTTTGATCAACATAGTCTAGATTTTTTAGATATTTACCTGCATTTACAATATCTATTGTATCATCTATACCCTTCTTTTTATAAAGTCCATATCTAAAGTCTTTGCCATACCCTATACCTCCTCTAAAGTTTGGAGAAAGCACAATGTATCCTTGACTAACTAAAAATTGATTATATGCATAGAAGTGCGCATAAGTAGCTGATGGGTGCCATGAGCCTCTCATTTGCCTCATAGGTCCTCCATGAACCCAAACTATAGCAGGATATCTCTTCTCTGAATCAAAATCACTTGGCTTAAATAAGAAAGCATCAATATCCCAATCCTCTGCTCCCTTATATGTAATTAGTTCTGTCTCTACAAGTTTTTCAGCTAATCCATCTGGCATAGAGAATGTTAGCTGCTGACACTCTAATTTGTCTAAATTAACAAACCAAAGATCCCCATTTTCTTTTTTACTACAATGCATAAAAGCTAATAAGCTGCCATCAGGAGAATACTTTGGAGCTAGGTTTGTTAAAGAAAAATCAGTTATCTTTCTCTCACTATGAGATTCAAGATCGTACTCATATAACTGTCTTTCTATCCTGTGTTCTTTATTTGAAGCATATACGAATTTACTACCGCTAGGACTAATTGATATTGAGTCTCCCATTTGCCCAATATCTTCGCACTCCCCATATGTCAATTGTTTTAATATTTTAGTTTTTAAAGAGTATGTGTAATAGTGAAAATATCCATCGTTTTCTAGACCAAACAAGAGCTCATTTCTTTTCATATTAGGTGTAACATTTGCATAAAAAGAACCTCTCTCTAGCTCATCCCCTACTGATAGAATATGCTCTTTATCTATAACAAACTGGCTAACAGCATTAATAACACTGTAGTCCTTCCAGTCTTCTTGATGAGGAATTGTCGCGATGTAATAGTCTAGATTTGCTCTAAACCTCCCACTTATACGATAAATAAACTTTGTATTATCAAGCCATTTACCTTCTTCTATCATATCTTTGTGTCCATCAGATTGCCATACATGTTTTCCTTGATTTGTAGCTATCGCTAAAAATGGTTTTTGTGTTTTATCTAAGAATGTATACAAGAAAAGCTTCCCATTAGGTGAAAAATCGAAAGCATCCATTCCTACTGTTTGACTGAATCTACCTGCAAAAACCTCTCCTAGTCCCATAAAGCTACTTGCTCTTTTATGCTTAAGGCTATAAAAGGTGATGCTTTTACCATCAGTAAAAGCAAATTTGTTACCACACTTTGATAAAGCTAGTTTTGGCCTGATTCCACCCAAAGTTGTTATCATTTCCTTATTAAAATCTTCATCATAGATAACAACGTTTCCGTCTTCTATCAAAATTATACCGTAGCTTGTATAGACAAAATCAGAAACCCCGCTACTTGCACTACTAATCTTTTTGCTTACTCTTGTTTTAACGTCGACATGGTATACATCAGTGATTCCACCATCATTATATTTGTATAACATTTTACTTCCGTCAGGTGCCCATTCAAATCCACTCAAGTATTTTACACTGAGAATTTCATCAAGTTTTATCATCTAGATACCCCCAAAAATTTAATATTTTATTCTTTGTCCATCACTCAAGTCAGCACTTGGAGCTTTTACTATTAGATCCCCCTCTTCCAATCCTGAAATAACTTCAACTCTATCCGATGTAACCAAGCCTACTTCTATCTCTTTTTTCTTAATTGCATTATCCTCAATTATGAAAACATAATTCTTGTCTTTTTCTATAAACATACTATCTCTTGATATGTTTGTTACATTATTCCTTTTATCAATTATAATTTCAACGTCAAGCTCACTACCGGCAATCCTAGCAAGAATTTCTGGTAGAGCTAATTCGATACCAACTCTTTTTTGCCTAATTCCTAAATCTGACATCCTTTCAAAAGCTATTGGGTGAATTTTTTCAATGCTTATGACATTACCATCTTCTAATATTACTGTTTGCCCCAACTCTATCTCTCTTGCTCTACTTTCCAGAACCTCAAGATATAAATACCTGTTATCAAGGTCAGCTACTTGAAACAAAACACTACTAGGCAAAATTGTATCACCAACATTTACATCAATCATAACAATTGTCCCCGAAATTGGTGCCTTCACAAAGTAATTATCTTTAGAACTTTCCATTCTTTCTAAATTTAACTCGATTTCTTCTATTTGAGCTTTAATATGTTCCCTCTGATATGCACTTCCCCCTCCAACTACATCTTCATATTGACTCTCTGCAAGCGCATACATAATTTTCGCATTTTGATAGTTTAATCTTACTTTATCTATCTCAGATTTTGATATTATTTCTCTCTCAAATAAAATATTTGCTCTGCTTAACTCTTCAGCAACATATTCAAAATTAGCCTTCTGCAGCTCTAGCTCTAGACTCGCTTTTTCTAGTGTGGTTTCCTCTGGCTCAATTAAACTTCGATAAGTAATTTTTGTTTGTTCTAATCTTCTTTTAATAGCAGCAATATCATACTCTAGATCACTAGCCTTTATCGTAACTATTTCATCTCCCTTTGATACACTGTCTCCGACTTGATAGTTTACAAAAAGCACCTCACCATTTATCTGAGCTAGTGTATTTGCTCTGTTCCTAACTCTTATCGTTCCTTTTTCATTAAATGATTCAACTACATCCCCCACAATAACTGTTTCTACATTGACCTCTGCAGCAGAAAAGTAGCCATACGCGAAGTATGCTGATATTGCTATTAACGATATTACTAAAATAATTATTACTTTCTTCATACTAAACCATCCTATTCTTCAAAGCTTCTAAGAACTCAAGTTTCTCTATTCTCCGTCTAGTTGCAAATTGGGCTATATATATAAACAAGATTGTTAAGAAAGCAGCCAGAATATAACTCATTATTGACGCATTAATGCTTAATGTATATAGTTCATTTGAGAACATTATATCTAAGCTTTGTATAAAAGCTTTCCCAAGAGGTATTCCCAAAAGAATACCTAATACTGTCAAAACATAGTTTTCTTTTTTTATTAAAGCAAATATTTCTTTTTTTCTAAAACCCATTACTCTTAGTGAAGAAAACTCCATTATCCGCTCAGAAATACTCATGTTTGTAGCTGTATAGATAATAACAAATCCAAGGATACCACCAAAAACAACCATCATTCCAATTGACAATATAATAAGTCCTGTAAACTCCTCAAACACTTCCCGTAATTCTTGATTTGACAATATTGATGATACTACAGGCAAATGTTTAAATTTGCTAACAATATTATCCTTTGAATTCACATATATACCTGTCATCATTTCACCATCGAGCAATACTTCATTCATAAACTCTATATTCATATAAGCATTGATGCCAAATAACTGTTTGGTGACACCTTTAACCTCAAGTAAAACATTATCTCTTTCAGGGATAAATGATGATACTTCTATGTAATCTCCTAGCTGCAAATCAAACTTCCTAGCCAAATTTTCAGAGACAATGATTCCAGTACTGGGCACTTTCATTTGCATGTAGCTAAGATCTCTAAAATTATATACGTTTGTGTTTTCTTCTAAGCCAATAATATTAATAACATAGTTTTCCCTACCTTTTATGAACTCAAAAGGAAACTCGTTTTTTGGTTCAATTAAATCTATATCTGCAAGTTCTTCAAAGTAATCTATCTGATTCATATTAAGAGGTTGTGAGAAATTAATCTCATATTCCATGGACATAAATTCCCCAAAATGCAAATTAAACATCTCATCAAACACATCGTTTATATATACTGAAAACAAAAGAACTGCATAAGTTAGCGATATTCCTAATATGATAAATATTACTCTGCTTTTTGATCTCAGTATATTTCTTAATACATTTTTCCAACTGAAACTTAGACTTGACCAAAACTTTGGCAATTTCTCAAGTATTGTTCTCTTTCCTACCATTGGTGCTTGGGGTCTCATGGACTCTGCGGGATGAATTTTTATTATTTTTATAGCTCCATATAATCCCGCTAGGACACAGAAAATAACTGATAGAATCATAGACAATGCTATATACTCATAATATATGTTGACTGTTAATAATGGTATATTAAAAAAATCTACATACATACTGGTCATCATGCCTGATAATGCATACCCTATAATTAATCCTATGATTCCTCCAATTATACCAATGCTAATTGCATATTTCATATAATGGAACAAAACTTCTTTATTGCTATATCCCATTGACTTTAATATACCAATAGCTATTCTATCATTTTCAACTATCCTTTTAAGCATAACTCCTAGAATTATTGCTGCTACTGCTAAGAAAATAAGTGGAATAGAGTTAGATGCTTTTTCAAGTCCATTAATCTCTTCATGGACCATTCTATTACTTATTTGTTCACTTCTCTCTGTTATTCTCATAACCCCAGTGTATTTGAGTACATCCTCAAGCAGTTTTTTCATGTCATGATTCTTATAATTATCTTCCAAAGTTAAGACAATATTGTTATAATTGCTGCCTAAACCATACTGTCTTGACATAAAACCCTCATCTAAATACACAACTCCATAATTTTCTGGGTTTGGCATAAAGGTCTGTTCACTCTCAATTAAGTAGACAAACTCGGGACTTGCAACTAAAGAAACTACAGCTAGTTCTATTTGCTGGCCATGAGCTTGAAAGATTAAACTATCCCCTATATTAATATTCCTAGCAACTGCTAATTGCTCTAGCACAGCTACTTCAGCGCTTCCCTTTAATGGCAATCTTCCCTCTATTAATTCTAAGTTATTAATCCTGTCTTCATTCTCTGGCAGAGATATAACTCTAACTGTTACCCTTTCATTTTCATCATTTGTTATTAAGGGTGCTTCTAAAACATGCCTTCCGTTTGCTTGACTGACTTGTTCTAAAGCCATTATATTATTAATAACAGTTTCATCTGTATTCATCAGTTCGATAAAATAATCTGCAAAATTACCAGTATCATAATAAGTGTAAAGAGAGTCTTTCAAGTTTATCGAAGAAATATTTAATGAAGTGTAAATCAAAATCCCTATAGTTAGGACTACTAATATAGCTATGTATTGGCCTTTAGACTCTTTAATTGTTCTAAGTAGTCTAAGATCTAAAATCTTCATTTTACCACTCTATTTCTTCTGGACTCAGTGGTTTCTCATTCAAATAATTCTCAATAATTTCACCACTGCGCATTCTAATTACTCTATCTGCCATCTTTCCAATTGCCGCATTATGGGTTATTACTAAAACAGTTTTTTTCAAACTACTATTTATGTCTCTAAGTAGAGATAATATCTTCTTACCAGTATCATAATCAAGTGCGCCTGTTGGTTCATCACAAAGTAGTAGTTCTGGATTTTTACATACTGCTCGTGCAATAGCTACCCTTTGTTGTTCTCCTCCACTTAATTGAGATGGAAAGTGGTCTTTTCTTTCATCAAGACCAACTAAAGTAAATACTTCATCGATATTAAGTGGATCTCTAGCTATTTCTGTTGCTAGCTCAACATTTTCTCTTGCAGTTAAGTTTGCCATCAAGTTATAAAACTGAAATACAAATCCAACTTGATACCTTCGATAATCAGTTAAATCTTTCTGACTATAATTTGAGATCTTGCTTCCGCTAAAGAATACCTCTCCAGAAGTTGGCTCATCCATACCTCCAATGATATTTAATAATGTACTCTTTCCTGAACCACTAGGACCAAGTATAACTACAAATTCTCCACTACCGATTTCAAAAGAAGCATCTCTTAAGGCATTAACTTTTACTTCCCCCATTAAGTATTCTTTTGATAGTCCGTTTATCTTTAAAACACTACTCATATTATCACTTCACTTTACTAATATAATGTAATATTCGCTAAAACTTTTTCTTAACCTGCAAAAACACAAAAAAACTGACTCTCTTATGAGAATCAGTTTCCATTTTTATAAGTTGGCACTATCCTTTTTACTTCTTCAATCAATGACCTTACATCACCTTCAATATATGTTGATAACTCTTCTAATTGTCCACATAACTCTTTAAAATCCAAGTCCAATGGATGACCTACATATATTGTGTTATTTTCAGTTTTCTCTAAACCTTCTTCATCCATAAGTAATTCTTCATAAAGCTTTTCACCAGGCCTTAAGCCTATGAACATAATATCAATATCTTGATAAGGTTCAAAGCCACTAAGTTTTATTAAGTTCTCAGCTAAATCAACTATTTTAACTGGTTCTCCCATGTCAAGGACAAAAATCTCGCCACCTTTTGCCATTGAACCAGCCTGTATAACTAACTGAACAGCTTCTGGAATTGTCATAAAGTATCTTGTGATTTCTGGATGAGTTACGGTAATAGGTCCTCCCTGTTCGATTTGCTTCTTGAATAGTGGGACTACTGAACCATTACTCCCCAATACATTACCAAATCTTACAGCGGCATATTCTGTATTACTATTTTTATCATAACTTTGTATAATCATCTCAGCAATTCTTTTAGTTGCTCCCATAATATTAGTTGGGTTTACTGCCTTGTCTGTTGATATTAAAATGAACCTATTTGTATTATACATATCAGCTGCTTTTACTACGTTTAGTGTACCAAAAACATTGTTCTTTATAGCTTCATGAGGGTTATATTCCATTAAGGGGACATGTTTATGAGCTGCAGCATGAAAGACTACCTCAGGCCTGTACTCACTAAATATGCTAACAATTCTCTTATTATCTCTAACAGATGCTATTAATGGGATAATATCAAGTATTGGATGATTTCTTCTAAGTTCATTTAATATATCATACATGCTATTCTCTGAAAAATCTAAAATAATAAGCCGCTTAGGTTGATATTCAGCTATCTGCCTACAAAGCTCTGAGCCAATAGACCCTCCACCTCCAGTTACCATCACCGTCTTATTATTAACATAAGAAAAAATTGCGTTTACATCTAAGTGGACTTCATCTCTTCCTAATAAATCTTCAATTTCAACTTCTTTAATCTCTTTAATATCTACTTTTCCATTTATAAGCTCATATATTCCAGGTACTTTTTTTACTTTACAATCAGTTTTTTGGCATTCTTTATAAACTTGTTGTAGCTGTTTTTTTGTAATTGTTGGAATAGCTATTATGATTTCATCTATATCATACTGCTTTGCTACTTTTTCAATATCCTTACTAGTTCCAGCTACCCTAACACCTGCAATATTCTTTCCTTGCTTACTTGGGTCATCATCAATAAGTACAGCTGGTTTACTTTTCAAGTCGTCGTGTTGATTAAATTCTTTAATAACTAAAGCACCAGCTTGCCCTGCACCAATAATCATGATGCGTTTATAATTCCCTTGTGTTTTAAGAAATGCCTGGAAAATAGATTTTGCTCTTGGTGCAAATCTAGACAATCCCATCAGAGCTGTATCTAATAGCAAAACTAGTAAATATATACTCCTAGGCAAAGTAACTTGCATAATTACAAAATATGCTATCATTGCTAAATTTGCAATAATTGAAGTTGCAACAATTTGAACCATCTCGGGTATGCTAGCATACTCCCATATGCTTCGATAGATGTTCATAAAATAGTAAATAAAAAGCTTTAAGGCTATGATTTGAATTATATGATGTCGAATAATCGGATAATAATTTAATAATTGCCTATTATCAAATGACTCAAATCTTAATATAAAAGCTAATGCTATTGAAATTACAATAAGTATAATATCAAGTATTATATATTTTATTTGATCTGGCTTGACCTTCACTAAGAACCTCTCCCTACTTACTCTTCATAATCATAATAGTAGTTGTAATATTGACCTCTCTTGTTTTCTGCAAAAGTTAATACGATGCCTAATATATTTGCATCAACTCTTTCAAGGGATTTCTTAGTTGCTTTTACTTCATCATGTGTTGACTTACCCAGAGCCGAAACTATTATAACACCATCTACAAACCTAGACAACACTGGGGCATCTGTAACACTTAGTACAGGAGGAGTGTCAATTAGAACATAGTCAAAATGCTCACTTAACCTCTTTAATACCTCTCCCATCCTATCAGATGCTAAAATTTCTGCTGGCATTGGTGGTATCACCCCAGCTGTTATAACTGATAAATATTTAAGTGGCTCAAATTTCTTTATTACTTGCTTGAGCGGTTGATTTCCTACTATAACATTAGTTATTCCAAATTCATTATCAAGGCCAAATATTTTATGTATACGTGGCTTTCTCAAATCACAATCAACTAGCAAGACTTTGTCACCTGCTTGAGCTAGAGTTATAGCTAAGTTTGAAATTGTGGTGGTTTTACCATCTTTCATACGAGCACTTGTAAATAACAAGAGTTTCTTACTCTTATCTATACCAGTATACTCTAAATTTGTCCTTAACATTCTATATGCTTCTGCTGGAGCAGACTTAGGTTCTCTTAAAGATACGAGACCACCAAGATCCTCTGTCATCATCTCTGTCATCTCCTTCAAATTTTGGCACTATGCCAATTACTGATAAACCAAGCCTCTCAACATCCTCTTCTTTCTTTATAGTGTTGTCTAACATATTTATTAAAAACACACTAAATAGACCTATCATTGCACTCAATACAAATGATATTGCTAAATTAAGAGTTGTCCTTGGAGATACTGGATTTTTTCCTGGAATAGCATAGTCAACAATTCGTACATTTTGTACTCCCACAATATCTACTGCTTTATCAATTAATTCTTCAGATAGTCTATTAGCAATAGTTGTTGCCATCTGTGGATTAGGGTCTTTATATACAACATGCATAAATCTTGAATCACTTATAATAGAAATATCTAAGTTATTCCTAAGCTCCGTAACTGTTAAATTCAGTCCTAAAGAATTAATAACTTCAGTTGTTACAAGCCTAGTCTTTATTAACTCACGATAGTCTGACACTAAGTTTCTATCAAACTGAATATCACCTATTGATAAATCTAGCCCTCCTATTGAAGAACTATCTTTTCCAATAAAAAGGGTTGCTCTTGATTCATACATTGGTGTTATCAAATTCATTGTAACAAATGCAGTTATTAATACTCCTATAACAATAAAAATTGCTATTATCCACCATTTTTCTAAAATAATAAAAATTAACTCACGAAGGTCTATTTCTTGGTCAATCATATCATGTTGATCCATAAATTAACCCCTCCCCCACCATGTCTTCTTTATAGGTCTAGGCTGTTTGAGATCTATACTTTGATTATCAATTATCTTTTTTGGATTATTGATAAAAAGATCATCAGCATAATCCCCTATCAAATCTCTTGTTATCTCATACGCTTTTTTCATTCTGGGCTTTCTTGAATCTGCATTGTGGCAGTCTGATGAAATAATGTGGACAAAATCATGCTCTATTAACCTATGTAAGTTCTTAGTATAACTTTTACTTCTTTTATACAATGAACTTGAATTTACTTGCATCAAGCAGCCTTTATCAATGAATTTTTCTAAGACTTTTATGTCTAAAAACTTTTCATACCTTTCAATATGAGCAAATACTACTAGATATCCTGCTAATTGCAAATTATATACTATATTTTCTAAAACACTATCTTTCCATCTTAACGGTAATTCTAATAAAATATACCTACTACTAGCTAATGATTTACATTGTCCGCTTTTCAGATTATCTAATATGTGACCATCTAAAAATATCTCATTTCCTAAATAAAGATTAATATTGATATTGCTTTCAATAATTGCTTCTTTTATTCTTCTAAACACCTCATCTAGTTTATCACCATCGTAACTATTGTAATTTGGAATAAAGTGCGGTGTTGCTATTATTTCGCTTATTCCTTCATTTTCAGCTATCTTTAACATCTCTAGTGTTGTATTGATACTATCAGATCCATCATCAACAAATGGCAATATGTGAGTATGAATGTCAATAAACATTATTGTACCAGTCCTATATATTTTCCTATCAAACTAATAACTTCATCGTATTCACCAGGGGTCAAATTGTTTTGCAAATATTCTTTTATCTCTTGTTTATCATCTTCACTCAAATTGGTCCTATCAAATGATAATAGGTAGTCCAAGTCTAATTTTTCTAATAACTCTTTGCCTCTTTCGAGGTCTTGCTCTTCTATACTTTCTAAATACTCATTTATAAGTTCATCCACGGTTCCTTCTACTTCATCGTCAATATGAAAGCTATCTTCTACATTAATATTTTGTGTACTAGTATTATCTTCGTAAATTACATTCTCTATTTCACTATTGATATTTTCTTTAATAGGCACTATTATCTTAGAGCTTTTAATCAAACTACCACTATCGATATTATTATATGCGACTAAACCTTCAACTTGATTCATGCCAGAAAAAATTAAAGGCATGATTATACTAATAGTCAGTAGTATTAATATAAATATGCCTTTTTTCACATTACTCTTCATTATTTTTCACCGTACTTTGGTAGTACTAGGCACTCTTATTTCTAAGAATGCCTAGTCTATTTTTAGTTATACCTAAATAACATATTGTAAATGAATACTGCAGTTTCTGCTCTTGTTACTTTAACTAATGGTTGATAACTAACATCGTACATTCCTCTTGCTAATCTGTCTCTATGTACAGTTGCAACTGATTTTACTGCCCAAGGTGCTATTGCGCCATGGTCCTCATATCGTGTAGCAATTAATGATCCATCAGCATCTTTATATCCTAGATATCTTGCAGCGTTTACTACTATTGCAGCTGCTTCCTGTCTATTAATATCACTGTTAGGATCAAAAACTGTAGTTGATCTACCATTTATAATACCTGCTTTATATGCTCCTGCTAAGTGGTTACGATACCACGCATTACTATTATCTACATCTGTAAATGGCATATCTGCTGGATCAGCTTCAAGTTGCAATATTCTTGCTATTAAAACTGCAAACTCTGCTCTTGTAACTAGTGCTTCTGGATCATACAATTGTGCAGTTTTACCTGCTATCATTCCTTTTCCAGCTAGTATTTCAATAGCATCTTTATATAATGCATCTAACTCTACTGTGTCAGTGAATGCTACTCTTAATGCTGCAGCAAAGTAATTACTGAATGTACTACGGAAGAACTCTACTTGTTTTGTCACAGAGTTATATACTCCGCCAACTTTCTCAATAGTACCATCATCTTTTACTAAGAATACACTAATTTCTCTTGGATTATCGCCTTCTTTAAGTGTATAAGATACTGCAACCTTAATTCTCTGGTTAAAAGTAGTAACGCTTCTTGTGCTTTCTGTTTCTCCTGTAGATTTATTAACCCTAGCTACTGAAGCTGTTAGGTTAATTACTTCTGCACCTTCTGGAATGCTTTCACCAGCTGCTAAAGTAGCTCTTAGAGCTTCAACTTCATCAGGAGAGCTTCTCTTTGCACTTAAACTAATTTTTTCTTCATAGTCTTCTGAATCTTCTGTTTCAATTGTATCTTTAGTTAACTCAAATGAAGCAACTGATGAGGATACTTTTACCTTATCAACTTGCTCAAATACTTCTTTTAAGTTAGGCAATGAAACTTCTACTTCATCAACATCTTCAGCCTCAACATTGATTGAAACTTTTGTTTCTACTCTTGCCTTTGTTGTCGCAATATCATTATCTACTAACTCTTTTGCCATAGCTTCAGCTGCCGCTTTGGCTTTAGTTACCTGATCTGTTATAGAAGTTGTGGTTAAATTAGCTGTTGCTTTTCTCTCTAGCACTGTTGCAGTCACCTTTGTCGCGCCTGCCTTCTCTACTACTTTTGCAGCTAGCTCTTCAGCAACTCTCTCAAGTTCAATTACTTCCGCTCCAACCTCTTTTGCTGCTTTTGTTGTACTAGCAATTTGCTTAATTAATTCTGTTGCTTTCTCTTGAGCTTTTGCTGGATCTGTTATCAAAGCAATAGTATTAGATGCTGTATTTACAGTTTGTGCAATTTTTTGTACTTGTACTTCAGCTTCGCCTACATTAGTACTGATAGTTTTTGTAACTGTCTCTAAATATTTGTTAGCATTACCCAATACTTTCTCTGCATCTTCTTCTGACTGAGCATTAGTTGCTCTTTCACCTAAAATCTCTTCCGCTTCATCAATGTCTTCTTCATCAATCGCCTCATCAAACTCATCTACTACTGTAGCAGGAGGAGGCGTGACTGGTGTTGTGCCAGTATCTGGTGTAAAGTTGCTAACAATTCCTAATTTGCCACTAAAATAATTATTTACAACCGTTTTATCACTAGCGCTTAAGTCATTGTTATAAAAATCAATTAGATCATTGAAAGCGTCTTTAGCTTTAGTTCTAGCTTCTGGAGAATCATTTCCACCTATAATAAAATATGCATTTAGAAGAGAGTCAATTGTTCCGTTATCGCTATACCTATTCGTACTTGTATTCCTACGAATAATTCTAATCTTCAACTCGCTTGTGAGCTTAAGTCCTTCAAAAACCCTATCAAGTCTAGTTACTCCTCTAGAGATTAGATCTTCATCTATACCAACAGAGCCAAATTGAATTCCTCTTGCATAAAATGCATCAGCAAAGCTACTACTATTATTATCTCCTAAGTAACTTCTCATGTTAGAAAGTGTCGTGCTCGTCACAGTAGGATCACTAACAAACTGAACTACTAAATCATAAATCTCTTTTTCAGTATCAGATATTTCTGCTTCATGCATCGTATCTAAAGCTTCTACTATAGTTAGATATATATCTTTAAAATCATCTCTAGCATTATCGCTTAAAGCATGGAAAGTATCTACCATATCCATAAACATTTCATTGTTATCCATATAAAACAACTCTTCTACAAACTTTACTATTGGATCAGCGCCTCCATAAGCAACACCTGTAAAAAGTGACAGTGTCAATACAATTACCAAAATACTACTAAACAGTTTGCGTATCAAAAAAACCAACTCCTCTCAAATATTGAATTTGTTTTCATCTGCCTTCAATACCTCATAAACAAAGACAATCTAGAGAATCTGTCATTTGTTTGTGACATTTGCCATCTATCTTATAGCTTCATTGTAATATTTTTACATTGTGAGCTACAGATAACCACATATCACATTTGAGATATGACCTTTTAGAAGGATTTTTATACTTTAGTTCTGGGTTACTAAGAAGTAGTCTAAATACTTTTACCTGATGTTTGTCACGTGTGAGTTAAATCTACTGAAATGAATTGTTCTGTTATTATTTAGACACTATACATAAAAAGGCAAGAAAACTACAAATTACTCACATTAATTTTACTCCATTAAACGCCTACATTCAACAGTATTTCAATAATAATCGAGACTTTTTATACACTTTTCATACTGAAATCACACCTTGACTTACAAATAAAACAATTAACCCCGCAATTAGGTTGCCAATCATTACTGCTGGTAGAATCCATTTAAATCTCATGTTCAGCAATGTAGCTGCTAGTGTGCCAGTATAAACGCCTGTACCTGGCAGTGGTATGGCTACTAAAAGAATCAGTCCGACAAATCCATACTTTTGTATCCTTTGACCTTTGTTAAGTGCTCGATTTGAAACTTTCTCTACTATATCTTTTAACACAGTTTTCTTTAGCCATTCTACAACTGGTCTGAATGCAAAAACTATGATAGGTACTGGTAATAAACTACCAAAATAGCTTATTATAAATGCATGAAGTGGAGACATGCCAAGAGCTATTCCCATTGGGATTGCTCCTCTAAGTTCTATAATGGGTATTGCTGCAACAATTAATACTTTTAATTCTATAGTTAATAACTCTAAAATTCTCAAAACTTTTCCTCCGCCTACAGTACAAATTTTTTCTCAATGTTTTTAAAATGCTCTTCTTCAACTATGCTTTCAAGTTTTATATAGCTTTTTAACTTTTTAAATAATGCGTCTACTTCGTCTTCACTTAATACAATATTTCTTTTTTCTAAATCACTCTTGAGACTCTCAATTAAATTTTCTTTCTTTAGTACTAACACATCTTTTGATATGTTCTTGATTTCTTTTAATTGGCAATCAGCCTTAAATAAAATAACAGATATAAACTTTTCAGTTGATATATCAGCAGTTTTCGCTAATAGGTTTATGTATGTCTCATTAAGCCATATAGGATTATAAAACTTATTATGCTCTCCATCATGATTTTCTATCCATTGCATCTGTTCTTGATCTGCTTTAATTTCACCTTGTCTGTCTTTTGGCTGAATCACATAAACGCCTTTTTGCGTTATCATTACTATGTCAATCAATATCTCTGATCCATCTTCTTTTTCTAAATGCAGTCTTGTTAAGAGTCTTTTATATCCTGGAATTTTATCTAACATATAAAATGTCATAAATTCACTATATATACTTATATCAAAAAGTTTCCCTATATCTTTCCATGTAGCATTTCCTTTACTTGCTTTGAAAAACTTAAGGAAGCTCCATACAAAGAAGATTTTTACATTTATAACGGCTATTTTATATATAACTACAACTAAACCGATTAGTCTTAACATGTTAAATCTCCTTTTAATTTTTAATAATTACAAGTAATCGCTACTAGTATACCCATTATATAGCAAAAGATTGCATTGTGAAATATTAATAATTGAATAGCCTCTACATTTCCGTAAGATTAATGTAGATTTTATTATCTTTTTTCATTATATTCTTTACTTTTATTTGCAGCGAAATATCTTTATATTAAATAATGTCAAATTCTATTGAATTATTACCATTTTTAATATAAGATTTATGTAGTACACAAAAGGAGGACATTTAAAGTGTCTAAACAAGATATAACTCTCAATTTTAGTGATGGCTTTAATGGTGAATTAGTGGTTAAGAATGGAACATTCAATGTAGGTGGGAATGAAGGACAATTACTACCTTATGATATGTATTTAGGAGCTCTTGGCTCTTGCTTTTATGCTACATTTCTTGAAATTATAGAAAAGAAAAAAATTACTTATGATAGCGCATCAATTCGCATCACAGGAGAAAAACGCAAAGAAGTACCAACATTATTATCATGGGTAAACTTAGATATTACGATAATAAATCCCTCAACAGAAAAAGGACTCGAAAAGTCTGCTGAGTTAGCGGGTAAGTACTGCTCTGTTTATCAAACTACTTCTAAAGTAGCTGATATTACGTGGAATTTAAAAATAGAAAGTAACTAGCAAAAGCAGCCATTTTTAATTATGGCTGCTTTCTTAATATATCCTCTATTGCTTCAGCTGACTTTGGTTTATAAAAATAGTATCCCTGCCCAAGTTTGCATCCTATTTCTTTTAAGAAATTGCAACTTTCTTCATTCTCAATTCCTTCTGCTATTACCTCTAGGTTTAGATTCTTTCCCAAGCTTACTGCCGATTTTACAAAATCTTTATTCTTCTTGTATTCCATCTCTATAACAAAACTTCTATCTATTTTCATAAAGTCAATTGGCATCTCTTGTAAATACCTAAATGATGAATAACCTATTCCAAAATCATCAAGAGATACTTTTATACCTAAGTTTCTTAAATTAGTCAAAACTTCATTAGCTCTCTCAATGTTTTCTATAACAACATCCTCTGTTATTTCTATGCTTATAAATTCACCCGGCATATCATATTTTTGTAGCACTTTACTAAACTCACTTGCTAAATCTGTCTGGTGAATTTCTAAAGGCGATATGTTAATAGCCATTGTAAAGTACCCATAACCTTTATCATGCCACTCTCTTAACTGTCTAACGCTTTCATTAGTAACATATTTTCCAATTTCTTTTATGAAACCCTTTTTCTCTGCTAAACTAATAAAACCATCTGGGTAAACCACTCCCCTACTAGGGTGGTTCCATCTAACTAAAGCTTCAAATCCAATTATTTTTCTCTTCTCTAAACAAATAAATGGTTGGTACTCCAAGAATAGCTCATCTTCTTCTATTGCTTTCCTTAAATCACCCTCTAAGCTAAACTCTTTAGCTTTAATATTAGATATTTCTTCTGAATAATACAAAACACTATTTTCATAGCTCTTTCTTGCCTCCACCATGGTAACTCTTGCATCTTTAACTAAATCATATGGATCTTTGTAATTAATAGAGTTAGCTATGCCGACACTTAGTGACATATAGTGACTTATACCTTTCTCTACTCTTTCTTCTTCTAATTTGTTAAATAAACTTTCTACAAAACTATTTACTCTATCATCGTTAGTAATTACTATAAATTCAAAGGCCTCTTGATAGCTTAGAAAATAATCATCATTTTTTATTTCTTTCATAATATCAACTAAATGACTTAATCTTTCAATCAAATACTCATAACCCATTGCATTCTCAATTTCTATGTAATCATCAAGACCAATATAAATCACAGAAAAACAGCTCTCTTTTTCTTGTAATTTTTCTTTAATTAATGCTGCTGCGCTATGCCTATTTGGCAAGTTTGTCTCTTGATTGTAATAAGCTAAGTTTTCTACTTCTTCTCTTAGATTAAAGTACTCATCAAAATCAGATATTACACCAACCATTCTGACAACTTCCCCACTACTATTCCATTTAGCAGAACCTGTATTCATTACCCAGATATAATTATCTTCTGTATCCTTAACTCTGAAAAAAGATCGATACACATCTACTTCTTTACTCAAATATGAATTGATCTGAGAGTAAAACTTGTCATAATCATCAGGATGAAGTATCCTATCTAAACTATCAAACAGATTTCCTTGTTCTAATCCAAGTGATCTAACCAGCCAAGAGGACATATTAAGCTGATCTTTCTTAAAGTCATAGTCCCAAATTCCTTCTACTCCTTTAAGAGCAAGCTCATATCTATTTTTACTTTCTTGAAGCCTTTCTTCCTTTAATTGTAATTCCTTATAAGCAATATCAAGTTTTTCAAGGCTTTCCTGTAGTTTACTATTTGCTACCTCAATTTGCTTTAGTCTTCTTTCTACAAGCATGTATATTAACAATGCGGAAATAAAAACAAAAGCCACACCTTTCACATTTTGTGCAAATTGCGTATTACTAATTACAGAATATACTAGATAATCAGAGAATATTATCCACAAGACACCAAACCCTAAGTACCAAAGTGCTATTTTGATCGCTTCTTTGTATGAAAAGTACTTGTTTCTCATGGCCTTCTCCTTCTCAATTCTATATATAAGCTGCTCCTAAAATTCCCGCTTGATTTCCAAGCCTTGCTACATTTAATTTAAAATCATGATTGCCATAAATATATCTCTTTATCTCTTTATTTAATTGGGTAACAAGAAATTCCCCTTCTTCACTTATTCCCCCACCGATTAGCACTAATTCTGGTTGAATTATTGTGATTAAGTTTGATATTCCAATTGCTAAATAATAAATATGCCTGCTCATTAATCTTTGTGCATATTGGTCTCCTATCTTTGCAAGTCTATAAATCTCTTTTCCAGTTATTCTACCCTTTTTCAGTTCCGTATCTTTTACACCATTTACATTTTTCTCTGCATAATTTACTAACGACTTCATTGAAGCATAAGCCTCAAAGCAACCTTGCTTACCACATCCACATAACTCCCCATCTGCAACTATTACATGGTGTCCAATTTCACCAGCAAAACCATTATGACCAGTATAAATTTTTTTGTTTATAACAAGGCCTCCACCAATTCCTGTGCCTATTGTCACTTGCAGTATATCACTATAGCCTCTTGCTTGACCAAAAAGCATTTCTCCATATACTGCACAATTAGCGTCATTTTCTATTTTTACTTTAACATTAAGCTTATTACTCAAAAGTTTAGCTAGGTTAATATCCTTAAAAGGCAGATTGCTTGAAAATATAACCTTTCCCTTTCTTGAATCAACTGCTCCAGGTATTCCTGCTCCTATATTTTCTAAGTTATCTACTTTTATTTCGTTATATATATTGAATACACTTGATAGAATTTCTTCGATCGTCCATCTTTTATTTGTATATATATCTTTTTTCTTTAGTATATTCCCTTCATTGTCTACTAACGCTCCAGCAATGTGTCTCCCGCCTATATCAAAGCCTATTCTCATTTTTTATCTCTCTCACAAATTGTATCTAAATTAATTTTTATTTCCCTTTTATACTCCTCAACACCTGGCTGATTAAAAGGATTGAGCTCTAGCAATAATGAACTTAGTGCACAAGATTTTTGGAAGAAATAAAACAATTTGCCAATTGTCTTCTCATCAAGAGATTCAAGCTCAATCATTAGATTAGGAGAGTCCCCAGAATAATGAGCATTAACAACTCCATTTTTTACACAATTTAATATCTCATTATATGAAACCCCTGCTAAGTAATTAAGATTACCCAGATCATCGTTGTCATCTTTTATTTTCATCTCTATACTGTTTTTTATTACTAAAGATGTTTGCATAAATGTTTTATCACCGCTTTGAAGTAATTGACCTAATGAATGCAAGTCAGTTGTAAACATAAGAGATGTAGGGAACAATCCTTTTCCTTCTTTACCTTCACTTTCAGCAAATAATTGTTTATACCACTCTGCAAAATATCTGAGTTTCTCTTTATAATAAGAAAATACCTCGATTTTTTTGCCACTTTGATATAGAAGATATCTAATTGCTGCATAAAGATAGCTTGGATGGTCCATTCTAAAATCTTTCATTTCAAGTGCTTGTTCTTTTGCACCCTCCATAACTTTTCTAATATTAATGCCAGCCACTGCCATTGGTAAAAGGCCTACTGTGGATAAAACAGAATATCTACCACTTATATTATCTGAAATAGGTAAACTGACTAAATCATACTTATTAGTGTAATCTCTTAAAAGTCCTTTATCCCCTGTGGTAACAATAATTCTACTAAGAGCTTCTTCTTCTCCATATTTCGTGATCAATGCTTCTTTTAGGTGCCTAAAAGCCAATAATGTTTCAAATGTAGTTCCTGACTTAGAAATTACATTTATCACTACATCTTTATGATTTATAATCTCTAATAATTCAAGCAAATAATCTGGGTCTATATTATACCCTGCAAAGTATATCTCTGGGTTTCCAGTTCTATCTTTTCCAAGTTGATTGTAAAATGTATGGGTGAGTGCACTAATAGCTGCTCTAGCTCCTAAGTACGAACCACCAATCCCTATAACTATAAAAGCGTTCTTCTCTCTTGCTTTACTTGCAATACTGATTATATTATTAAGTTCTAAATCACTAACCTTAGTTGGATAGTCTATCCACTCAGCTCCATTATTGCAAAGCCCTTCTTGTCTATGTAAGATTTCATGAGCGTTACGTAACTTATCTTCAATATTTAATAAATCAATCTTGTTAATATACTTATCGGCATATTTAGTTATTAACTTGATACCAGACATCTAATCATCTCCATAATCTAAAATAGTATTATTTACTAATTCTACCAATAAGTTTGATTCCCTGCTTTTTCACTATATTTAAAACAAAAGGTCTATCCATATAAAAGGATAAACCAATACTTTATAGCTGCAATATTTCTTTTAAATCTGAGTATTTGTCTCTTGCTAAAGGTATTTCTTCTTTTCCATTTTCCATTTCTATTATATATGCATTAGCACCATCAGATCTTAAAGACCTTACCTTTAGGGTGTTAACAATATAGCTTTTGTGACACCTAAAGAAATGGTAACCCTTAAGTTTTTTCTCCCAACTCTTAAGTGTCCCTCTTTGACAATGTTCTTGCCCCTTTATATAAAAGCAAACAACACCAGACTCAATCTTTAAGTATTCTATATCAGAAGGATTGAAATGCAAAAGTTCAGAACCCTTCCATATTTGGACTTTTTTTTGTGAGCTATTGCTCTCTAAACCATTTAGCCCAGGAACTTGTCCTCTTATATCCTTTTCATACTTATCTAAGCCTATCTCTATGCTTACTCTTAAATCATCTTCATTAATTGGTTTTATTACATATCCATATACATTTGTAGACTTAGCTCTCTCAAGTGTTTTATCATCACTATGAGCAGTTAAATAAATAATAGGGACATTTTTCAGTTCTGATATCTGTTTTGCTGCATCAACACCATCTATCTCACCTTGTAGTCTAATATCCATTAACACAAGTGAAACATCATTCCCTTTTACAAAATCGATGGCTTGCTTCCCACTATTAACTACTCCTTCAACTATATAACCAAGAGAAATCAATCGCTCCATCAATTCAAGAGCAATTATATTTTCATCTTCTACAATGAGTATCCTTTTCTTATCCATAATTACCTTCCTCAACTAAGATTTGCTTTTGGTAACTTTATAGTAAATTTTGTTCCATTATTAACCTCTAAAATCATAGTCCCGCTTAGCTGATTAACCAAGCTATCTACTATTTGCATACCAAGTGACTTTATTTTCAGTTCATCCAAACTAATGTTAATCCCAATGCCATTATCCGCTATCTCTAAAATAAGACATTCTTCCTCTTCTTTAACCCTAATACTTAACATACCTGTCTGTCTATCTATAAAGGCATGTTGAACAGCATTAGTTACTAGCTCATTTATCATCAACCCAACTGGTACAGCTTTATTAATGTTAATTCTAATATTGTCTATATCCATTATTAACTTAATATCTTTACCTATTGTATAGTAGTCAAAAAGTTGTTTATTTATTCCAATAACATATTCTTTAAAATTAAAATCTCCCAAATCATCTCCTTTATATATTCTATCGTGTAACAGGGCCATTGCCTTTAGTCTATTAATGCTCCCTTGCAAAATTTTCTTAACTTTCTTGCTATCTGTATGCAATGTTTGTAAATAAAGTAAGCTTGATACAATTTGTAGGTTATTTTTTACTCTATGATGGATTTCATTTACTAATATTTCTCTTTCATTAATTTTTGCAATTAAAAGCTTTTCTTGCTGTTCCCTATTGAGTATATTTACTATCATTTGAGTAAACAAATGCAATAAGTCTAATTCTTCATCTGTATATATTTTTTCAGTCCTTACAGAATCAAACCCAGCAAATCCAACGCAAGTGTCACTTAACATCATTGGAACAGTTAATACACTTTTTATGTTTTGAGACTCAAGTATAACTCTAACCTTGTCATCATTACTTAAGTTTGAGACATTTGTAATATGAATAGTTTCTCCTAATAAGTGGCGATTAACCCAACTTGCTATAGACTCAAGTGGAACATCTTGAAGTACTTCTATCTGTGGTTCAATATTATCATTGCACCACTCGTAAAGGTTTGATGTCGTTCCTTTTTCAAAATTGTAGTCAAATATATACACTCTATCTGTATCTATGAATTTACCCATCATTTCTAACGCTTTGTTTATCGTATTAGTTACTTTATCTAAAGGAACATTTATAAACTCTGTTGCAAGTTTCATCAAAATATCTTGAAAACTACTATAATACTGAACTTGTTCTTTAGCTTTTGTAAGCTCTGTCACATCGATTAATTCGGACAATAGATAGTTTGCTGTGTTACTCTCAATAAGCTCTATATAATGAAGTAGATTAATATTCTTAATGCCATCAAAATAAGTCTCTTCATGAGTTGTTTTTATTGATGTTAAGTAAGATTTTAATGAACTAGATTTAACTAGACTTTGTAGCCCTATATCCTTGAAAGTCTTTCCTATAACTTCTTCTTTAGTAAACCCAAATGTCTTAAGAAATGTTTCATTTACTTCTAGTATCTTCTCATCTTGATAATCATGTAGTGTAAGATAGTTTGGATTACTATAGAATAGTTTATTAAATCTAATTAGTAGTTCTTGTTCTGTGCTTAAATCTTTAGCAAAAACAAATATTACATCCCCATCATTCCACTTACTTAACCATGCTTTTGCATGAGTAGGAATTCCTTTTTTATCCTTTGTCTGAAATGTGAGGTGACTATCCACCCTCTCACCATTTAGAATTTCTACTAAATCTTCTTCTAACTCATTAACATTTTTATCTAGAACAATTCCGCTAAATCTTATATTTCGCAGATCACTCACTGAATACCCTGTTTTCTCATTTACTGCTCTATTACTATAGATAATTTCTCCATTGCTATTTAGTATAAAAATAAATTCATCTATTGAGTTAAACATATTCTGATAATTCATACGACTATGCTCAAGACTATATGTAAGCTTTTTCATGTCAGTAATATCATCTGCAGAAATATAAATATTATCATTTTTCATAATACCAGAAACTTTTAGATCCCTTATGCCTCTAGAAGTGCTTACTGAAACTTCATAGTTTGTCACTTCCCCCTGTGTCAGACTAGTTGTCGTGTAGATGATATAATAATACAAAGGAGGAAATCTACATGGCAAACAGAACCTCATATACTAATGAAGAAAAACAACAAATACTAGAAAGACTACAAG
>Ga0334898_1000455_pt1 | contig 65198 bp, 49 predicted proteins | sample GraSluR3_MG_10_FD_207228 | JGI IMG/M metagenome (GOLD analysis project Ga0334898, IMG submission 207228) | Sludge microbial communities from methane-producing bioreactor in Wageningen University, Netherlands - Granular Sludge_3_08-R3 | ecosystem: Engineered > Bioreactor > Anaerobic >... | reverse complement strand
TCAACTTATAAGGTCTGGTGAACCACTTTTTAACTGGCAAGAAACTAAAAACAATCTCTATCAAAATCTTTACACTATTGAAGAAGAAACTATCCTTTATAGTCAGGAAAGATTAATGGGCAGAAATGTTATTGCTTATAACAATAACCCGATTATAACTAATATGCTGGTTGATATTTTTCCTGATGCAAAAATCATTTTTGTTTTTCGAAAACAGGATGACTGGGTTGAATCAGTTTATATTGAAGAAATATTAAAAAGAAATATAAATCTAAAAATCGAATATTTTATTGGTATAAAAAATAATAATATGTTTGTCAGAACTGATTTTCTTGATGTAAGACACCTTTGCTGGGATAAGTTTCTATTAAATTACAGGCAGATATTTGGTGATGATAATGTTTTAGCTCTACCTTATGAGATGTTTAAGCTTAAACCTGATGTTTTTTTTGATTATTTAACTTCTTTTATTGGCACAGATTCTTTTTATCCAGAAAAACAGGTTATTGAAAACAAAAGTCATTCTTTGTTAACAATAAAATATCAGTATTATATCCGGAAAATCAAAGATAATAAGCAGCTTAAAGAATCTAAACTTAAACAACACCTGAAATTAATTGATAAATCAATTAATCATTCTATAGAGAATATATCAAATAAATTTGGAAAAAAACCTGAAATAATTTCACCAAAACATAAACAACAAATATTAAGCCTACATAAAGAATCCAATAAAAAACTTTCAGAGATTATTGATATAGATCTGAGTCAATATAACTATTATTAAACAACTAATTATATATTTGAGTAAACAAATCACTCAATTTGATTGAAAAAAATAAAACCTTCTGAGAAAATTTAAAGGTAATATAAAGAAAAAGAAGATATTATTACCTAAAAGTTAATCCTTGTAGTCTTTTAAAGATCTTTAAACACACATGAATAGATTTATAAAATATATACATAAAACAACAATGAAAAAATTCTATACTGAAACACTTTTAAAGAAAACTGTTTCTTCTAAAAAAGGGGTGATTATTCTTATGTATCACTCTATTACTGATAATAATCTTTCAACCTATCCTTACGCTATAAAAAAAGAACATTTTGAAGAACAAATCTGGTTTTTATCTGAAAATTTTAATATGATAAGCCTGAATCAAGGGTTTGAGATGTTTAAAAATAACGATAATATGTTAAAAAATAAACCCTACTGTATTATAACCTTTGATGATGGATTTAAAAACAATTATACTGTGGCATACCCGATATTATGCAAATATAACGCACCTTTTACAATATTTTTAACCACCAATTATATTGATCAGAATAATGAGAGTTACTTAAACTGGGAAGATGTATTGAAGATGTGCCAGAATCCGCTGGCTAATTTTGGCGCTCATACATTAAATCATATGAACCTTAATGCCCTTGAAAAAAAAGACATTGAAAACGAAATTATACAATCAAAAGAAATTATTGAATCAAAACTGTCTAAAAAAGTTGATTTCTTTGCATATCCGGGTGGCAGTCATAATCAAACAGCTGTAAATATAGTTAAAAATAACTTTATTGCAGGGTTAAAAGATAGAATAGGCAATGATCATTTTAATTATTTTGCACTGGATAGAATCAGCATTGATAAAAAAAATGAAAACTTTAAAGATTTTTTAGTTTCACTGGCTTTAAGCAATTTTCTAACCCCTGGAGTATAATACAATAATGACCAATCATTCATACCCGCTGGTAAGCGTTAATATTACTACTTATAATAGGGCAAAGCTTTTACCCCGTTGTCTTGACTCTATTCTGTGTCAGACATACCCCAATTTTGAAATCGTAATAGCTGATGATTGCTCGAGTGACAATACTACAGATGTAGTAAATAGTTATATTACTAATAACCCTCAAGTTACTATAAAATATATTAAACATGAAAACAATAAAGGTAATGCTCATACACGCAATACGGCATTAAAACATGCAGAAGGCTATTATATTGCATTCATGGATGATGATGATGAGTGGATTGACCCTGATAAATTAAAAAAACAGGTTGAAATTTTTGAAAATACTGATAATAAAAATCTTGCTATTGTCTGTACAGCTGTTAATATAATTGATGAAAAACAAGATGTTATACCAAAAATTATAAATCATCCTAATAGACTGAAAGAAGCCATCTTAACAAAAAATGGAATCATTTATAATTCTACAGTATTTACCAAAAAAGCTATTTTAGAAGAAATAGGCGGGTTTGATACCAGGTTAAGAAGGGGTGTTGACAGCGATTTTTACCGTATGTGTATTGTTAAACTTAATTATGATGTGTATTTTATGGAAGATATTACGGTAGCAGTCCATGAATACGGCAGTGATAGAATAACACCTAAATTATCAAACACTGCAAAAATTAAAGCTCTTAAAAATAATATATATGTTTTTAATAAATTTAAATTTTATTTAATTAAATATCCCCATGCTTTTGCAAAAAGAGGGGCTAAAATGCTATATTTATTATTTAGTATTATTTTAGGGATTTTCCCTCGTAACCTCAAGACTTAGAAGCAATACAAGGAGTCAACACTTTGATTTTAATGAAATCTTTAATATCCAAAATAATTTCTTCTAAAAAAAATGATGCGACGTATATTATATCTTATCCTAAAACTGGAAGAACCTGGTTAAGGGCATTGATAGGTTTTTATCTTCAAAAAGCATATAATTTAACAGAAGATATTGTTTTAGATACAGAGAAAATAGCACAAGAATCGGGTTTAGCACCTGTTAAATTTTCTCACAATGGTTCTCAGATGACTTCAAAAAATTCCTATAAAATTTTTATTGGTGCAAAAAATAATTATAAAAACAAAAAAGTTATACTTCTCAGTAGAAACATTAAAGATACTCTTGTTTCAGCATTTTTTCAGGCAACTAAAAGAATAAATGTGTTTGATGGTGAAATAAGTGAATTTGTCAGAAGTGATTATTATGGAGCGCAAAAAATACTTAGTTTCTATCAAAATTGGTATATAAATAAAGAACTGCCAAAACAATTTCTTTTCATTACTTATGAAGATCTTCATGCCAATACTGAAAAAGTTTTAGAACAGGTTTTAAAATTCATTGGTATAGATGAACCTGATAAAAATTTCATTAAAGATGCAATCGAAATGAGTTCTTTTGAAAATTTAAAAAAAGCAGAAAAAGACAATAAATTTAACAACGAAATTTTAGCCCCTGCAGATCAAAAAGAACCCGAAAATTATAAAGTAAGAAAAGGCAAAGTAAACAATTACTATGAATATCTTTCAGAAGAAGATATTCAATATATTGATAAACAATTAGAAATATATGCAAACCCTTTTGTAAGCTAACATTTTTTCTTTTTTCAGGACTTCAAAATGAATAAAACCGTTTTAATTTCTATTGGCGCAGGCACCTTTTTTAGTAACGAAAAATATCTTTTAGTTATTAATATTGATGATGGGTCAATTTTTGACACTTTTTCAAAAAAACATCAGGTTTATAACGAAAGTACCAAAGGTTTTACCGGAATAAGCTTAAGCAAAAATAATGCTGTATGGATATGTAGTGAAGCAGAATTATATAAATTTGATTTAAATCCTATTAGTTATAATAACTACTATACTGATAAAATCTTTAATGATGTTCATTATTGCTTTTACGATGATAATGAAAATAAACTTTTTGTTTGTAATACAGGTTTAGATTCAGTTGAAGAATTCAACCAAAATTTTAATCATGTTAAATCTTATAATCTGGTAAGAAAAAAATACTTCTTTAAAACAATTAAAAGCATTATTTCCGGGTATTACAGACAATATAAACATCGAAAAAGCATATCAGATATAGACAACAATAACCAAACAACCGAAAAGCTTTTTTATGAAGATATAAGATATAAAAATTTAAAATATGCAGATCCTTTTAATACCTTCAAAAAATTTTTCTGCCCTTCATTTTTCTATAATAAAAAAGATGATCTGAGATTTTATTTGTTTAGACCACATATTTTACACCCTAATTTCATATGTAAAATACAGGATAATATCCTTATAACATTAAAGAATACTGGTAGTGTTATAGATTTGAAAACCGGAAAAACAATTATATCTAACCTATCAGGGCCTCACGATGGTATTTTAAAAAACAATATATATTTAATTACTGAATCAGGAAAAGGGAACCTGCTTTATTCTAAAGACATTTACTCAATCAAAGACCTTCAAGAAAAACCTTTTGAAACAATACAAGTTTGTGATCCTAAAAAAGGTTTTGTTAGAGGGGTAGACTTAATTGATAATAATACAGCTGTTGTAGCTGTAAGTAAAAGAAGAGATATAACTGATGAAAAACCAGCCTGGGTAGCTTTAGTAGATTTAAATTCCAGAACAATTACTAAAAAAATTGATATACCGGTGATTTATGGCACAAATCCTTTTTCAGTCATTGATATAAGTCATCTTTATAAAGGTCAATCTGATGCAAAATGAACTTGTTACAGTTTGCATTACTACTTATAACAGAAAAGAGCTCCTCTTAAAGGCTCTAAAAAGTCTTCAAGAGCAAACTTATAACAACCTTGAAATTATAATTGTTGATGATGCTTCTACCGACGGAACAGAAGAGATTATTCTATCTATCAAAAAAGAAGACCAGAGAATAAAATATATAAAACACTCTCAAAATAAAAGGCTAGCAGCAGCAAGAAATACTGCTATCTTTAATGCCAGCGGTAAATACTTTTCTTTTATTGACGATGATGATGAGTGGGATAATAGATATATAGAAGAATTTGTTCAACTAGCTCAAAACTTTGATGATAGCTGGTGTTTTTGTTGTGGTGTTAAATCTTTAAACAATAATATGGACAATATACCGCAATATAAAGGAACCTTAAAAGAAATTATCTTGATGGGTTATACCCCTCCAGTATCTGCACAGTTTTATTTTACGTCTTCTTTGCTTAAGATAAATGGTTATAATGAAAATATTAATAGTGGCGTAGACCATGATTTATGGATTAGGCTTGCTATTAAAGGTTTGAATATTCAATCTTTACCAAAAGCTCTTTCTATACCTAATAAAAATCCTCTTATGGAACAAAGAATGACTATCAATTATAAAGAACGTTTAAAAGGAATTAAAAAATCTCTTGAAATTTGGAAAGATGATTTAACCACTCACTTTGATTCTGGCTTTTATAAACATTTTTGTAAAGATTATATTTATCATATTCATAAAAAGATTTTATTAACCCATATGAAAAATCGATCTTTGATTGAAATCACTTACTATTTCATTTTGTTACCAGAAAAAATAAGGTTCATTAAAGACTTTTCAGTTATACTAAAGAGAAAACAGGAACGAATTTTGAAAAGTAATATAACAATCAAAAATATCGTTTCCCCTAAATTTAAACCCTTTAAAAAATCATTCTAATCAAAAGAATAACCAAACAATTGTATTTCTTCTTTATAATAATCTTCTACAAGTTTTTGAGATTTCTCTGAGTAATAATCTTTATAGCTGCTTCGGTTTGAAGATTTTTTTTTGACAGGAAGTTCAGTTTCTTTAATATTGATTTCCTTTGCTATTTTGTTAAAGTCATCATTTAAATTTTCAAATTTACCAACATAATCTACCATTAAATTATTATCGTTGTCATAGAAATATTCTTTCTGTTTAAATCCCATATCATTTTCAATTATCCACATAATAAAATCATCAAAAGAATAAAAAGAATTATACTTTTCGTATAAAAAATGTCTTTTATTATTTTTTACAAAAACATAATAAGAAACCAGTCTATCCCAGGGATTTCTAACAAAACCAAATTTAAAATAATTTTTAAAAATATCTTCAGGCAATATTTCTTTGGCTTCTTCTATTTTAATATGATCCCCCATTAAAAGTGGCTTTATTGATAAAGGAAACCTTTCATTTTTAAGTAAATGAATAGAATTTTTATACAAAAAACGTCTAACATCAGCTGTTGAAAGAATAATTCTTGAAATAATATTATTTTTTATGAAAGGTTCATAATTTCCTAGATAAGCTTTAACACTTGTACCTGCAACCTTAGGATTATGAATAAAGATAAATTTGTGTGAAAAAGAAATAAGCATCTTGTTTTTTATCTCCTGAATATTTATTTTACTGATCTTTTTAAAACATTCAAATATAAGTCATAATATTTTTTAGCCGCAACATTCAAAGAAAAATGATTAATAGCCTTATTTCTTGCTTCTATTGAAGTTTGTTCTTCTTGGGTATTTAATGCCCACAAAATACCACTGGCAAGGTCTTTTGAATCAAGATAATTGGCCCGATAACCATTTACTTTATGATCAATAATTTCATCCAGTGCTGTATCCTTAAATGCAACCACCGGAACCCCACAGGCCAGAGCTTCTGCTGCTGTTTTGCCGAATGCCTCTTGAATTGATGGAGTTATCATTGCATCAACAGCAGAATATAAAAGAGAAAGTGTTCTTTCATCATTTATATAACCAGTATAATGAACTTTAAAGGGGAATTTATACTCATCTGTTTGTTGATCAGCTCCAAAAACAACAAGGTCTATTTCATCTTTCATTTCACAACCCGCAATTTCTTCTAAAGCTAATTTTAAGTATTGAAAACCTTTTCTTGTATCTTCAAGACTCTTAATAGCACCAAATAAAAGAAGTTTTTTGTTTTCTGGTAATGAAAATACTTTTCGAGAAAAAGACTTATTTAAAGGTTTAAAAATATCTGTATCAACACAGTTATGTATCACATAAACAGGCTTATCTTTTAAAAGAGTACTCTTTCTGGCACAATCGGAAATCCATTTACTTATACCAACAGGTATAATCTCTGAGTTAGAATATGCTTTTTGTTTTTTCTTAAAAGAAAAATACGATATATCATATTTAAATGTTGAATTTAGAGCAGGGCAACAATGGCAATATTCAGTATATTTTTGACAATTAAAACTATAATGACATCCACCAGTAAAAGCCCACATATCTCTTATGGTCCATATAACAGGTATATCAAGTTTTTTCAACGTATCAAAGTTTAAAAAACCACCAGCAACCCAGTGTAAATGTATTATATCAGGCTTATACTCTTTTACAACTCTTAATATACTTTTATCAGGCAAAACAGCCGGATGAAAATAGTTATCTTTTGGCTTTTTAAAATTAAATACCTTTACAAAAGCTCTATCAATAAATGGTCTTGCAGTATTAATAAAATCTATAACCTCATTTTCAGGCCCTATTATGTCTGGATTAAAAGAGTATTTGTTTTGCACCATAAGTTTAATATCCAGATCTCGATTTTTTGTAAGTTCTTTAAAAAGGTTATAACAACCTTTTGCAGCTCCACCTTTAGTATCATAAGTTGATAAATGAAGAATTTTCATATTGATGGCCTGATTGATTCTCCTTTTAAAAAATTATCATTAGATTCTAGATGAGTAATTTCATCATTATTAACCTTTATTTTTGTATTAAAAGTAAGAATTATACCTATAAGCAACCAGCAAAACATATTTGTAGGAAACTGATTGGATAATATCTCAAGAAACAAACATTTAAATAAAATATGCGCAAAAAAGCCAAAAATACCAAGGGTTAGCATTTTAATAAACAAATCACTGGAATATCTATATGTCTGGTAAGCTTTTATCATACCTACAACGAATACACCCATAAACAAAAGCAAACCCAAAATACCTATACGCCTATGAAGTTGTAAGTAAAAATTGTCTAAAATTCTTTGTTCTTCATTTACAATACCCTTCGTAAATCTTAAAGAAAAATATAATCCTTTACCAAATGTAAAATAATACCAGCTACTTGATGCTTCTTCAGAAAAATAATTTGCAAGAATTGTTTTACGTGTATTTAAAGATTTATCCTGACCTGAAACAACATTTGTAACCCTTTCCATTATAAAACTGGGTAAATGCGTCATTTGAGCCAGTTTTTCCTTTTCAACATAGGTTAAAAAACCTACTAGTAAAATTGTCAGTATTAAAAAATTAATAAAAACACTTTTTAAATTTATCAATTTATAATTAACTAAACCATACCAGTTTATTTTCAAAACACAATAAATAACTATAAACCCAACCAGAATACCAAAAATGCCCGATAATGAAATAGTAGTAAAAAGCAATATCGTCATAAAAATAAAATATGCGTCAAAAACAATTTTCTTAAATCTGCTTAGCTGATTTCTGTAACATTTAATGTATAAAGGGACCAGCAACAATAATATTAACCCTATAAAACTTGCAAGATTATTAGGGTTTAATAAAGTTGAATAGGTTCTAGCAATAATTCCTCCATAACTAGCAGGGTTAATACTTGAAAAAAAAGCAATTTGAATATACCCAAAAAACATTACAAAAAAACCACTAATAAATATTATTTTCAAAATAACTTTAATATCATCTTTTGAATTAATTAATACATACGTTATAAAAGCCATAAAAACAAATTCAAAAAACTGCCTGAGCCCCAAAACAAAAGCAATTAGAAATCCTGTATAATTAAGATTCAAACTTATTGCGGCATTTATAAAACCAAGGGTTGTTGCATAAGTAAAGGTAATACAAAAAAGTATTACAATTGTACTATTAAGGCCTTTTTTCAAAAATCCTCTTGTATTTTTTTTCACTTTTTCACTAAAAAAAAATACTGTTAAAAAAAGAAATACAAGGATAAGCCATAAAATGTCTTTTATATAATTAAGGTAATAAAGCTTTTCAACATGCTCTATTCCTTCTATATATAGACCTGGCATAAAAAAAGCTGGTAAATAATAAAGAGGGGCTAAAAAAATAAAGAAATAATAATAGTTATTAAAATTGCGAGAAGACTTAATAATATAATCTATTATATAAGAAACAATATTTTTTCTTAAATATATCTTAAAAACATTACTCATAAGCAAAATAAAAAGGATTGTAACGTAGGTTCTTTCATTATATCTGACTCATAGTTTCAGTCAAATGTAAAACCATAGACTTTTATTATTTCTTCAAACTTTTGATTAAGAAGATCTATTGTTTCAGGTTTAAGTTTATTTTTGTAATCACCGGATTTACCTGATCTTCGGTGATGATTAAATTTTTCTGTCATACTTTTTTGAGAAGAATAATTTAATTCATTCATCAAGATATTATTTTTCTGATCTTCGTTAAGATCAATGCATGTAAAATCAAGAATTTTGTTTAAAAATTGAGCAGGAGAAGAAATAATATGATCATAAGAAACAAACATCATATTTTTATTATTCAACAAGGTAGAATAATTTTTATATGTTTCATAATAATAATCAGATATTTCAAATACTAATTCGTCAATAGTTTTGCTTAAAGCATTTTTTCGCAATTTAAAAAAGTCTTTATTTATCATTTTATGGCTATATGCCATTGAAAAATAATGTGAAACCATTACATCTCTTGGATCTCTTAATATTAAAACTACTTTATACTCTTCAATATCTGGAATTTCGATATACGTCCTTAAAGGACCATAAATATATCCTTTTGTCTTAAAACAGTCATTTAAAAACGCTTCATCTACAAATATTTCTTTTTTATTCAGTTGTTTTAAATACATATAACCTTCAAAATTTATATTCTTATAGTCAGAAACATTTTCGAATAATTTTAATAGGCGAGCGAAAAAGGTTGAAGCACATTTATGAGTAGTAAATAAGCAAATACTCTGTCTGTTGGATTTAGAGATATTTTTACCTTTGAAAAGTTCTTTTTCATTAGAAAATTTATAATCTGCATAAGGTTTTAATATACAATTTGAGTAAAGCGGGAAAAGCATACTCTGTAAATCAATTAAACTGGATCTATTAGGCATTGATTTCTCCCTAAAACATCTATAGCTCTTTAACAGCTCTTCTTTAAGATAAAATTGCTCTTTCTCAATAAATTTATCAAAGTATCTCCACAGGGTAAAGCATAAAGAATAATACCTGCAATACACTTAATATATAATAGACTAAAGGGTATAACCCATATAAACTTTGGCCAATAATTAGAATACATATAAAATTGGGCTTTTAATAAATAACCTGATTTTTTATGAAAAAGAAGATCTTTAATGCTTTGTGGATTAATCTTTTTAGGGAAAAACCAGGAAGATTCAGCATTATTCCAGAGCTTTGCAGCCGGATTAAAAATCAGTTTATACCCGTATTTTTGAGCTCTGAGGGTGTGTTCAATACAAGATTGATATTGCGGAAGCACTTCATGATTATACAAACCAATCTCTTTAAATACTTTTACAGGTATAAATGTTCCCATTCCTGCAATAGCATCAACCTCACGGGAATGTTGATATAATTTATTGTTATCTTTACCAAAAGGAAGAAAATTAAAATTGGGCGGAAAAAGATAATTTTTTTTACCACCACCGTTTAAAATTCTATCCGGATTTTTTTTGTCAAATACAATTGAGCCTAAAATAGCATCAGGAAATTTTTTAGAGCATTCAAGATGGGCATTAATTATCTCTTTACAGACTTCATTATCATTATTTAAAGTTAAAATGTAATCCGTACTATTTTTAAGGGCATACTCAACACCAACATTCATTGATTTAGCCCACCAAAAATCACCATCTCCTTTTAATATGATTGTATCAGGAAATAATTCTTTAATTGAATCTGCAGAACCATCTGTTGAACCATCATCAATAATAATAACTTCATAATTGCTATAATTTAATTCTTTAATAGACGACAAAAACCTTAAGGTATATTCTTTACCATTGTGAATAGGTACAATAATTGACACTTTGGGTTCGTTCATTTGAGCACATACTGTTTTAGAATATTATTTTTGATATCAATAACACTGTTTAACAAATATCTATACGATTTTCTATCTGTAAAACCAATCTGAGATAATAAAATCAGATTCTTTAAAGTACCTATTTCCTTAATTTGATGAATCAGGGCTTTATTAAGTTTATAAGTACTTATTTGAATGGAATTATCAGTTAATTGCTCTTTAAGTAAAGAAATAAAATCTGTTGTTTTTTCATCATCCAGAAATGATAAAACCGTTATACTGTCTAATTTTTTTGCATAAACTTCAAAAATTAATTTCTCTAAATCAATATATTCAAGATTTAAAACATCAATATAATCAGATTGTATATCAGAAAAGGTTAATTTTTTGTCTTTTGCTTCCAGGTAAAAAACTATTCCGCAGGCAAAAGTAAAAGATATAACCAGAGAAATTAAGAAATTAATAATAAAATTAGGTTCAGAATATCTATCAGGGTCTAATTTGACTGGTTTATTTATCACTCTTACTTGATGAGCATTCTTTGATAATTGCTCAACCAGTTTACTCCACTCATACTTTTGTTTAAGAAGCTCTAATTTTTTAACCTCTAATTCCAGTTCATTTTCTAATTTAACACCTTCAATAAGCATCTGTGGTAATTCTTGAAAATTATCCAGCAATCTTTTATCATATCTTCTTAAAAGAAATTCCGACAAGCTCATATTTGATAATTGCTGGTTATTCAACAGAAAATTTCTTATATCTGAACTATTAAACCGGGCTATTTCTTTTATAATAAAATTAAAAGACTCTTCAGCTTCAGTATAAGTGGTTTCTAAAAACTCTCTATCTCTTGTAGCAACTTCCGTATTTACAGCCTCATAGTATTTTATATAGTTTTTTATAAGAGAATTAACTATTTCATAGGCGTGTGAAGGATCTCCTGCTTTATAAGAAACCTGTAAAAGCCTGCCTGTATCACCTGCAACAATTTCTAAATTTTTACTATTGGCTAAATTCATTGGCAAAATATATTCACCTTTTCTGGGGCCTTTTTGAACTTTTAAATTATTTTCTTTTATAACGTTTGTTAAAACCTCATCAGATTTCATCAAACTTATTTCTTCATCAATACCAGAACTTGTTCCACTGAATAAAGACTTTAAGCCTCCTGAACTGCTTGTAAGATTCCCTGTGCTTGAAACAACAAAGGGGTTTATATCTGCTAAATTTGTATAACTGCTCTGATTAATAAAGATAACTGCTTTAGAAACATATTTTTTGGGCATAAACAAAGTAGCAATCATTATGGTTGTTATAATAACTACATAACACCCTACTATCCAGTATTTCCGGTACCAGAGTATATGCCATAACTGTTTAAAGTTTATTGTTATCTCATCGTAATCGTTTAAATCATTTTTTTTATTGCTGTATTCCATATTAATGTTCCTCTAAAACCTGACAGATAAAAGAGAGGTTTCATGTTATAAGATCTCAAACTCGTTTATCATTACATCTAAACTACAAAAATACCTGTCAGATAAGTGATAATATAATTTTTTCCACTCATTACTGAGTTTAAGTAATAGACATAATAATTTAAAATTCTCAGGAATGCAATCAGAAAGAATATTTATATTAAGTAGTAACAACCGTCATTCAGAAACAAAAACCTCTATTACACTTTCTTAACAACTATTCATTGCTTATCATTGTTTGCTGCCTTTCCAGTAGTATGTATTATTAGGTGAATTGTTGTCTTTAAAAGTACCTGAGATCTGGTTTCCGTTTATTTTGCCTTTATATAACTGAAAGTTAGGATTGCCTGCCCAGGGTCTACGAAAACTAATATCTCCCGTAGCACTGTTATATCTCACATCTGCCAGTGTTTCCCATTTTTTGGCTATATCATAATAAATTCTGGCCGATAACCCGGAGCCACTACCGGTAATTTCTAAAATACCGGTATAATTATTGGCATTGATGCTCCATCTACCGGCAACAGGTGAAGATTTGGTACTTACAGGGGATGATGAAGCAGATGAACCTGATGATGAAAGGCAATATTCTTTTATATAAAGTGAAGACGGATCTTCAAAATATACTTTTAACAGATCATTATTGTTAACACCACCATAGTTAATTAACGTATTGGCTAAAACAGTTCCATTGCGGCCAGCCTGAAGATATATTTGACCGGAAACTATATTAAGGGTGAGGGTTTTTGTCTGACCGGGATTAAATCTATTACCCGGACCAAAAGATTCACCCTGCTTAAAAATATGAACATTATTGCTGGAGCGGTTTGTTGCCTGTACAGTTATGCGTTTAGAACCTCTATAGTTTGTATTAACTTTATGTTGAGTTGCACTCGTAACACACTGTGAAGTTGAAGGTTGTTTGACAGCCGTTTTATTGTTACAGGGAGTTGAACAGGGGCCACCAGAAGAGGATGTTTGTCTTGAACCGGGGTGAGCGGTCTTTTGTGAAAGATCTTTTAACCTGTCCATCATACCTGTTGAACCTGAATTGTTATTATTCAATGATGTATCATAAGTAATCTGAAGTGACTGGCCTGGATCTCCGGCTATATTTACATTTCGCTTTTGATTATATGAGGCTTTATTAGTCTGTACCTGATTTATAACTGAATCAAACACATCATTTATATTCCTTCCTGAAGGTGGCATTTGAGCTGGTGTAGCCATTACCTGTTGTTGTTGCGGAACAAAAGGTACCACATTACCCTGAGGAAGGCCCTGTGCTATTGGAACTACATTACCCTGAGAAACACCCGGCGCTATTGGAACTACGTTACTCTGAGGAAGACCCTGCGCTATTGGAACTACGTTACTCTGAGAGGCTACAGGAGCAATTGGCACAACATTACCCTGAGGAACTCCCGGCGCTATTGGAACCACATTACCCTGAGGCGTTACAGGAGCAATTGGCACAACATTATTAGATTGATTGGCCATAGTTTGATTTTTATTTTTTTCTTCTTTTTCTATCAGTGCAAGAAGTTCTGCAGGTTCTTTACAGCTTTTATTAAAATAAGCATAACCAGCATTTGTACGGGCACTTTTATAATCGCCACGTTCCATATCAGCTTTTGCTTTTTGCATATAGCTATCTATTGTATCTTTATTCTTTTTAGCCCACATAAGCTGATTTTCAGCCGAAGTAGACGGCTTTTGTGTATCTTTGAAGGGATCTTTTTCAATTATACTTTCATATTGCATAATAGCTTCATCATATTTACACTGGTTTGCAAGATCAATAGCCTGCTCTACTTCTTTTTGCAGGTTCCTTATGAGCTCATTTTTATCTGTTCTAGCCTGAGTAATAGAATCAAATATTTCCTTTATAGGCGGGTAACGCAGAATATTAGAAGGTATCTTACCCATAAGAAACTGGGCTTCATCAAGCTTATATTGATCAATAAGAGTTTTAGCCTGATTTGCCATATCCATATAACGTTCTTTTTCAGATTTAATTTTATTATATAAGCTTTTTGCCTCAGTATTTTTCGGATCCAGATTCATAGCATCTTCAGCTTTTTCGAGAGCATCATCTAAATTGCCGCTACTGTAGTCCTTTTTAGCTTCAGCCAGCTTTTCTTTTGCCTGTTTAGCTTTATCTCCTTCTATAGCCATATCCATATCAGCCTGAGAAATGGGTACCTCAAAGCTAACTTCAGCCTCACCAAGTTTATTACCTTCTTTATCAGAGACAACAACTTTAGCGACACAGGTACCAACCTGGCTTCTGTTAACTGTAACTACTTCGCTGCGTATTCCGGCCACAATATGGCTGTCTTCATTAACGCTCCACTGGTAGGTAACCTTATCTTTTTCGATATCTTTAACAGTAGCCTGAACTAAAATATCCTGATGAACGGCAAATTGCTTTGTTTCTTGAGCCATGCCGGTTTTGTTATTCCATACCATAACAGGCTTATCATATTTAGCCCCTAATACTTTTGCTATAACTTCAAGGAAGACTGCTTTAAACTCATCCCTGATGTCATCATTCACGGTATCGCCTACAGCAGGTACCCTAGCAATGGCATGAAGCTTTATGGGATCAGTTTTTACAGGTATTATCTCAATAGAAGTTTTTGTAAGCTCTTTTCTATCAGTCGGTTCAACCCACCGATAATCAACAATTTTTTCATCAACAGGAGGAGGAGTTGCTTTAATTGTAACCTTTACAGGCTGTTTGAGTTTAACTTTATCTGCTGGAGGTTCAAAAATTAGTTCATATTTTGGAGATATAACCTCTATTTCTACTTGTTCAGACTCACCGATAGTTTCATGACCCTTCATAATATTGGCCCAGATCCTGGTAGGGTTCTGCATTCTATCAAATGTAACAGTTGTACTTAACCCTGAAGATTTTTCAGGCTTAAAAGTCAGGTTTGGTGAGGAATGCCAGACAATCGTAATATCTGAATCACTATTACCAGTTAAAGAGAGTGAAATATCTTTTGATGTTCCAAAATACTCTTTAGAATTTAAGTCGCTAATGGTTGCAGAAACAGTTTTATTGTCTGATATATCCTGCTGTTTGCTATCTTCTTTTATAGTTTTCGGCTCTTCAACAGCTTGTTTAGGGGAGCAGAACTCACTTATGCAATCAGGTTTAACAACAAGCTCACCAAAATTAGCGTATGTATCTTTAATAATTTTTTCCTGTGCATTAAGAGTTACAAGGGCCATATCGGGCATACTAAGTATTGATTTTAATCTATGTTCATCTTTCAGCCTTTCAATAACCTGCCTTGCTTCATGAATCTTGTTATCAATAATATTGTTTTTTTCTTTTCTTTCTTTATCAAGTTTATTGAAGCATTCTCTGATTCTGTGATATTCATTACTCAGGTCTTCGCTTTTAGAAAATCTCTCCAGCTTTTTTCGCATCTCTTCATTTCCCTGTGCGATTCTTTTTTTTGCTTCTTCGTCAAGAGAAGGGTCGTTAGGTGATAAACCACCACTACTGCCAAAGCGGATTAAATTTTGAAGTTCATTGCGGCAATCTTCTGCTTTTTTAACGATAGCATCATTATCTTTTCTTTGTTTAGAGAGGCGTTCAATAAATTCTTCAAGTGCTAATATGAGGCGATCAAAACGTTCTTTAAGTGAAAGTTTTTCTTTATCTTCTTCTTTTTTCTTTTTTTGTTCTATTTGCTTATCTTTTTCTTCTTTAATTTTATCTTCTGGAGTTTTTTCATCATCCTCTTTGGTTTCATCGTCATCTTTTTCTTTTTCAGGAAAACATTCACCTTCTTTAAAATAAACCATTTCTACACATTGATCTTCGCTAATTTCATTATCAATTTTCCCCTGTTTAACATATTCTCTATATTTCTCTCTGGTTTTACCACACATATGATTGGCCTGATCTAAAGAATCTCGAAGCATGTCTGAAAAAGCATACAATGTAGCAGCTTCTTGAATAATATCAGCTAATATTCCTATGTTATCGAGAACAGAACCATAAGGTGATTTTTTTGTCAGGTTTTCACCCGTTTTTTTTGATAATTTCTCGGCTTCTTTTTCAAGACTTTTTGATAATTTATCAGCCCACTTTTTTTCAGCTTTTTTGATTAATTTTGTTCTCGTTTGTTGACTATTAATAAATTTTGCCATTTTTTCAGCAAATTCATCTGTACCTGCCCGGGGGAATTGCTCATAAGGAAAGTTCTTTAAAATTTCACTTATATGTTCATATAAGCAATCACCAATTGTCTTTTCTATATCTTTCTTAGCCTTCTGATAAAGTTTATCTTTAATTTTTGGCAAAATCTTTTCTAAAAACCATTTAGTTCCAGAAGTTGTTGCGGCATCACTAACATTTTCAGCTGCTGTTCTAAAATCACCGGGGCCTGCCATCATTATGTCCAGAACTATAGAATCAGCTATTCGATATGTTAAATTACCATATGGTGGCACATAATACTCACTTACCTGAGATAAAATCATAGGTTTAACAGCATCATAAAAGAATTTAATGTTTCCTGCACCAAAAAAAGCCAGCAGAGCATTTGATAAAACTCCACCTGTATCAAAGTGATCATATAAGTTTTTCATATACCTTCCAAAGCGTTCTTCACCCCATAAGATAGTTGAATATGGTAAAGCTTGCTGTTCTACACGAATCATCTGTCTTACTATTTCATATTTCTGTTTGAGTTCAGCAATCTCTTTTTTTAGTTGTTTAATTTCTTGAACTTTTTCAGGGTGTGCCATCAGGTCATTTCTTCTGTTAATAAGCTCTTTTTGTTTTTTGCGAAGCTGTTCATACTGAGAATTAATTGTTTTCCAGTTATCACCATAGAGTTCTCTATCTTTTTCCGTAAAAATAGCCTGTATATCATATACAGTTTCTTTAAAAGGTTCTGCATATAGCTTCCAGAAAGAGTATGCTTCTTCATATTCTTTTACAGCGTTTTCCATCGCAAGGAAGTCTTTTTGCATTTTTCTATATTTGCTAACCCATTCATTATATTTTTTTCTATTTTCTTCTGTGGGTTGATAAATAAAACGATCTTTAGCCAGTTGTATTTCAACCTTGGCTCTGGCAATATAAGTGTCATATTTCTTTATTGTTTCTTTCAGGTCTTCAGGAGATTGAGCATGTATTTGTGATGTATACGAAAAGATAAGTACAATACTAAACATTATCAATAATACATATGTATTTATTTTCATAATCTCTTCACCCTCAACTAAACAACCTTGATTAATAATCTATCTATTTTTTCTTAAAAAAATCTGGTTTAGGCCGGTAATTTTTTGTAACCATATTGTTATATAATTAGTAATCTAAAATTGCCTGAATAGCAATAATTTTATTAGACAGAACTGTTTCAAACTTGTTTTTATCTTTTATATTTTAAGCCTTTCGGGCATATAGCCATTTTAAATGGTCAAAACCCTTCAAAAATCTAATTTGTGGCAATCTAAAACTTATAATAGCTCTTAAACCAATCTACAAACTTGCTTATGCCGTCTTCAATATCTGTCGACGGTTTATACCCCAGCAGCTTTTTTGCTTTATCAATATTTGCATAGGTAATCGGCACATCTCCTGGTTGCAATGGTTGCCTGTCAATATTTGCTTTCTTATCAAGAGCTTTCTCTATTAAATCAATAAGATAACTAAGCTCAACCTCTCTGGATTCTCCCAGGTTAATAATCTCAAAAGGACTATTATTATAGCTTATTGATGCAACTACTCCCTGTATAATATCGTCAATATATGTATAATCCCGTTTTGTTGTCCCGTCCCCAAAAACAGGAATACTTTTACCTTCCATAATAAGTTTTGAAAACTTATGTATAGCAAGATCCGGCCTTTGCCCCGGGCCATATACCGTAAAGAAGCGAAGGCAAACAATATTTAAGCCGTAAAGATGGCTATATGTATAACAAAACTGTTCTCCTGCTGCTTTGGTTGCAGCATAAGGAGAAATGGGCTTATCTATTTTCATTTCTTCATTGAATGGCCCATCTTTTCTGGATCCATAAACTGAACTTGACGACCCAAAAACAAATTTCTGAATATTATGTTTTCTTGATTGCTCAAGAAGGTTCAGGGTGCCGGTAATATTTGTCTTTGAGTATAAAAGAGGCTCTGATAAAGAGGGCCTGACGCCTGCCCTTGCCGCCAGATGAACCACGTGAGTGATTTTGTTTTCGTTAAATATCTTTTCAATCGCCTTATAATCTGCAATATCATTTTCATAAAGTTTATAATTAGGGTGTTTCAGGTGGTTTTCAATGTTTTTTCTTTTAATATCAGGTGAATAGAAGTCATTAAAGTCATCTACACAAATGATTTTTACGTCATTAATTAGTTTATTAACAAGATGACTTCCAATAAAGCCTGCTGCACCTGTTATTAAATAAGTATTCATTATGTATTCCTTTTGTAGCAGTTATTTTATAACACTTAATTCATTCTTATAGTTTTCTTTAAACCATTCATAAGACATTTTAATGCCTTCTCTCAGTGATGTCTTGTGATTCCAGCCAGTATTATGCAGCCTTGATACATCAAGCAATTTTTGAGGAGTACCATCTGGTTTGGTTGAATCATAAGTTATCTGACCCTCAAAACCAACCGTTTCTCTTATCAATTCAGCCAGTTCGTGAATAGATACATCTTCACCGACGCCGATATTAATAATCTCAGAGTCATTATAGTTATTAATTAAATATACACAGGCATCTGCAAGGTCTTCAACATACAAAAATTCTCTTCTGGGTTTACCTGTACCCCATACAACTACTTCTTTTTGCTTTTTTTCCTTTGCCTCATGAAATTTCCTGATGAGAGCCGGCAATACATGGCTGTTTTGCAGGTTAAAATTATCATGAGGTCCATATAGATTAGTAGGCATAACAGATATATAAGAGGTTCCATATTGCCTGTTATAGGATTGACACATTTTAATACCTGCTATTTTAGCTATAGCATAGGGTTCATTAGTAGGCTCAAGTAATCCTGTAAGCAAATATTCTTCTTTCATAGGCTGAGGAGCCAGCTTTGGGTATATACAGGAACTGCCCAGGAATAAAAGTTTCTTTACATTATTTCTATAAGCAGCATCAATAATGTTGTTTTGAATTTTCAGGTTTATAAAAATAAAATCCGCCGGATAAGTGTTATTAGCATATATTCCTCCTACTTTTGCAGCTGCAAGAAAAACGTATTCCGGCTTCTCTGCTTCAAAATAGCCATATACATCTGCTTCACGTGTTAGATCAAGTTCTTTTATATCTTTATAAATTAAATTGTTATAGCCGTTTTGCTTCAGACATCTTGTTATAGCTGATCCTACCAGTCCTGTATGTCCTGCAATATAGATTTTTGAATTCTTATCCACTTATATAACCTTTCTTTTCTGATGTTACCTTAATTTAAAATTGACTTCTCAAATTGCTTCAGCAGATTTTATCATACCATGAAGCCCATTACTGTTTAATATTAATATCTCACTGATTAACATTTATTTAACCACTGGTGCTGAACACTTATATGGTATATTTATTTGTTGATTAAACTCCAGGTTATACTTTTGATTAGTAAATACTTTAACAATTAAATAATTCTTTATATTTGCCTGCTTTCAGAAGACAGAATTGCTCTATTTTATGTAAAATCATAATTTGAATTAATCAGGAATCATATCATATGAAATTATTTGTTTTATTTTGCCTGATAATACTGATTATATTACTCTACAAGAATGTATTGAGGCCCTCAGTGCTATTTTTTGGGCTTTTGTGTCTCTTTTTATTAGTGGGTTTAATAAAACTGGATAATTTTTTAATCAATTTTGTAAATCCCTCTCTAATAACACTCATTATATTACTCATTGTTGCTTCTGCACTTGCTAAATCAGACCTTGTATCGTTCATCGATAAAATAGACAACAAACGAAAAAGAAACATATTTATGTTTTCTTCAATATCTTCAATACTTTCAGCTTTCATGAATAATACACTGGTAGTTTCTGTCGCCATTAATACCCTTTATAACAACCGTAATGTATCAAAAATACTACTGCCTATCTCATATATATCAATCATAGGCGGAACCTGCACACTTATTGGAACTTCAACAAACCTGATTATCAACAGTTTTGTTATAGAAAGCAACCTTAAGCCATTAAAACTATTTGATTTTGCATACGTTGGCATACCTCTGGTTATTGTTGGAATATTGTATATTATCTTCTTCTCAAGAAAACTGCTGCCTGAAACACCTCAAAAAGATGAAAAAAAAGATAGCAACTACTTCCTGGAAGCAAAAGTATTAAAAGATTCAAACCTGATCGGCAAAACTGTTAAAGAAAATAGGTTGCGAAACCTTGAAAGCCTATTCTTAACAGAAATTTTACGTGGAAATGATCTTATAACACCTGTTTCGCCTGATGAAGAAATAAAAGAGGGTGATCTTCTAATTTTTACCGGCGAAATTTCCAATATTAAAGATTTACAGAAGTTTAAGGGCTTGCAGGTATTTGAAGAAGAAAGCGATGTTCTTAAAGATAACCTTGTATGGGTTGTTTTATCACACAGATCAGACCTTACAGGCAAAAAAATTAAAGACTCTCACTTTAGAAGCAGGTTTGACGCAGCTGTTGTTGCTGTAAAAAGAGGACAAAAGAAATTAACAGGAAAAATTGGCAACATCAAACTCCAGGCAGGAGATTATTTAATTCTTGCTACCGGTGATGATTTTTATAAAAAAGATGACCTGCTTCATGAAAACTTTTATTCCTTTAGCAAGCTTCATCTCATTAATAAACTCAACCGAAATCAAACTCTTATTGTTCTTTTATCTTTTTTCATAGCTATTTTATGCAGTGCCATAGGGCTTATAAGCCTATTCAATGCCCTGATAATACTTATGTTTTTCTACTTCTTTATGAAAATATTAAATGTAAGTGAAATGAGGAGCGCTTTTAACATTGACCTGCTGCTCTTAATTGGCTCTGCACTTGGTATTGCAAAAGTTCTTATAGACACCGGAACTGCTAAAATGATTTCAGATCAAATTATTATGATCTTTGGCTCATATGGTGTTTATGGAAGTTTTATAGGCATTTACCTTTTAACTGTTATCTTTACAGAAATTATTACCAATAATGCTGCTGCTGCACTGGTTTTTCCTATTGCCTATTCTACAGCAATGACCCTGGGTGTTGACCCGCTTCCATTTATTATGGCTGTCGTATACGGCGCCAGTGCAAGCTTTATAACACCTTATGGCTACCAAACAAACCTGATGGTATTTAGCACGGGTAATTACAAACCTGTTGATTTCTTAAAATTTGGTTTGCCTTTATCTATTGTCTATAGTATTGTAGTTATTATCCTTGTGCCGGTATTTTTTAAATTTTGAGGTATAGAAATATGAGTACAAAAAACATTGTATGGCATGACGTAACCGTTAAAAAATTAGATCGTCAGAAAATCAGAGGACACAAAAGTTGTGTTATATGGTTTACAGGGCTTTCAGGTTCTGGAAAATCTACTATTGCTAATGCACTTGAAAAATGTCTACTAGACAAGGGTATTTCATCATATTTACTTGATGGTGATAATATCAGACACGGATTAAACAAAAATCTCGGCTTTAGCCCGGAAGATCGCAAAGAAAACATACGCCGCATAGGTGAAGTGGCAAAGTTATTTGTCGATGCCGGCGTTATAGCCTGCACTGCTTTTATTTCTCCTTATGTCGAAGACCGTGAGCAGGCAAGAAGCCTTGTTGAAGAAAATGAATTCATTGAAATATACGTAAAATGCAACCTTGATGAATGCGAAAAAAGAGACCCGAAAGGCCTTTACAAAAAAGCACGTGAGGGTATCATCAAAGAATTTACCGGAATCTCAGCACCTTATGAAGAACCATTAAATCCTGAAATCGTTCTGGAAAATGATAAAAATACCATTGAAGAATCAGTAAATCAAGTACTGGAATACTTAACAGAGAAAGGAATCATCAATGATTAGTCCCCATGGAAATAAACTCATCAATAAACTAGCCAGCGAAAATGAAAAAAAAGCTTTAGAAGATAAAGCTGAAAAACTTACACGTATAGATATTGCATATAGAAACTCTACCGACTGCGAAATGATCGCTAACGGTGTTTTTAGCCCTCTTGAAGGTTTCATGAACCGCAAAGATGCTGAAAGCGTCATAAACAAAATGGAACTTGCTAATGGTACAATCTGGTCTGTGCCAATTGTACTGCCTGTATCGCTTGAAATATCTGATAAATTGAACCCTGACCAGGAAGTAGCTCTCTATGACGAAGAAAATACACTCATTGCCATAATGCGTGTCGAAGATAAATTCACACTTGACCTTGAAAAATACTGCCAGAACATATTTAAAACTACTGAAACACAACATCCTGGCGTAAAAGTTGTTAAAGAAGCCGGCAATAACTATATCGGCGGAGAAATTATTAAACTTATAAACAGACCACAGAGAGAAAATATTGATCTTGAATACTATAGAGACCCGGCCCTGATTAGAAAAATGTTCGAAGAGAAGGGCTGGAAAACTATTGTTGCTTTTCAAACCAGAAACCCGATCCATAGAGCTCACGAATATATTATTAAAACAGCCATGGAACCATTTGATGGGGCTCTTATTCACCCGCTTGTCGGTGAAACAAAAAGCGACGACATACCAGCTGACGTAAGAATGAAATGTTACGAAGTTTTGGTTGATAATTACTTCAGTAAAAACAATACTATGGTTACCGTTCTTCCAACAACCATGCGCTATGCCGGCCCCAGAGAAGCAGTTCATCATATGATAATGAGAAAAAACTATGGGTGTACCCACATGATCATTGGCAGAGATCACGCAGGAGTTGGAAATTACTACGGTACTTACGAAGCCCAAGAATTTGTCTCTAAAGTTGTTGAAAAACTTGGCATTACACCTATTATGCTTGAACATTCCTTCTATTGCCTGAAATGCGAGAGCATGGCCTCTCAAAAAACCTGCCCGCATCCTAAAGAAGATCATGTATTCCTGAGTGGAACCAAAGTAAGAGAACTACTTAGAGAAGGCAATAGACCCCCTAAAGAGTTCAGCCGTGTAGAAGTTGCTGATATTCTCATTGAATGGGCTACTAACGAAAGTAAAAAAGAAGCTGTTGTCAGCTAAAACACCAATATATCTAAACTAACACTTTCATAAAGGATTTTTATATGGAAACCCTGACACTTAACAATATACAAATTTCTGATATTATCGATATAGCAAAAAAAGCAGGTACTGAAATACTTGAAGTCTATAATCAAAAGTTTGATTATGAACTTAAAGAGGATAAATCACCTCTCACAGAAGCTGATAAAAGATCACATAATCTGATTACATCTGCATTAAAAGCAAAATACCCTGATATACCTATTCTTTCTGAAGAATCAAAAAGTGTTGATTATACCACCAGAAAAAACTGGAACCCTTTCTGGTTGGTTGATCCACTCGACGGCACTAAAGAATTTATTAAAAAAAACGGTGAATTCACCGTTAATATTGCCTTAATTCAAGATAATAAACCAATTCTGGGCGTTGTCTATATCCCTGTTTACAATATAACATATTATGCCATCAAAGGCGAGGGATCATACAAGCAGGATAAAGCAAATACTCCTCTAAAACTAACCGGAAAAACAACAATAGAAACTGATAAGCTTGTAATTATAGGCAGCAGATCCCACGCCACACAAGAACTAATGGACTTCGTTGAAGAAAAGAAAAAAGAATTCAAAGAAGTAGAATTTATATCTGCCGGAAGTTCTTTAAAACTCTGCTATATTGCTGAAGGCAAAGCTGATATCTACCCCAGACTAGGCCCAACAATGGAATGGGATACCGCAGCAGCCCAAATAGTAGTCGAAGAAAGCGGAAAAACTGTCAAAAAGTATCAATCCAGAGATGATTTAACTTATAACAAACCAAACCTGCTTAATGACTGGTTTATCTGCGAATAATATACTTAAACACATTATAAAGTAGATAAGGAGGGGTTTTTAACTCCTCTTTCTGCTTCTCTTAAAATAATCAACCCTCAAAAAAACTCTTCTTTACCGGATGTTTGGTGATTTTACAATACATATGTATTAGTATGCTATAAATATACCTGACATAAGGCACACCACCAATAGCTGCAAATATAAGCATACAGGGTATTATCTGGTTTCGCAACCTGTAAATAGTACCAAAATTGCCGATAAAAAGCGCATAAGGCACAATAATAGCAAAGAAATAATAAACAAGAATCATTCCGGGTAGCGATTTGGCTTTTATAGTAAGCCACAACCCCCTTATAACAAAAGGAAAAACCAGATAATAAAAAAGCATATCAGGAGCAAATATTGTCTCAAACAAGTCACCACCTATGAACCACTGCCAGGGAAACGGAGCCAGCAAAAAATAGGTAATACCAACAGGCATTGCAAGAATAATACCCCATATACTATCAAGGTTTCCAATACTAAAATAGGTTGTTGCACTTCCATAATGCTTTTCACGCAATACCTGAATACTGTCAATATCAAGTACACTAATTATAAAATCAATATTGAATATAGATTTGCCTGCAGTAAAAAGAAAAAGCAATATAGCAATCAGTATTAATACTATTTTCAGTAGATCAACAGGTTTCCTAATGTTTAAAGAATAAGCCAGATAGCCAGCACACAGACTAAAAATAACTATACCTGCTGCGTAAACCCTGACAGTGCCAAGTAAATATACCAATAAAATTACTAATACGATTTTATAATAAGACTTTTCATTTATTATTCTGTAAAATAAAAAGAATATAGTATATGTTAAACAAATAACAGTAGCCTCTTTTAGCATTACAGAAGTAAAAGCAACAAATGAAGGAAACAGTATAATTAGTATAGCTGCATCAATAGCATAAGATTTTCTGTCTTCAGTTAATATTGAAAAAGCAAGCTTATAACAAACCAGCACAAGTATTGAAGCCATGAAGGCAGAGTAAATGCTTCCAGCTATAAGGGTTTCATAAGAGCCAAAAAGAAGGGTTATAGCAAGACAAACCCACGGAAAAGAGTTTGAAACACCGGTTACAGTAATCCAGTTTCTTTTGCTTTCAAGAAGATACCACATATTACCACCTTTTTCAAAGTGATCTATAAGATTTTGAGCTGATTTTAAATAAGCATAAGCATCACTTGAAAACGAATATCCACCTACTGGATCTCCAAAAGCGTATATTGATAAGCTTACCATCATAAAAGCTACAGCAGATCTGACCAAAAATGCACTTATAGAGAGTTCCACAAGCAGTTTTTTCTCTTTATCAGTATTTGAAAAAGCAGGAACTATAAACACTAATGCTAATAAAAAAGCTAAAAAGGCCGGTATTCCAACAGAAAGCCTCCCTGGAAAAGCTAAAGCGACTCCTGCTATTCCGCCCAGTATTATTGCACCACAAATACGTGTTTTTTTATCTCTAATATTAAGGTTAAATAAGCACTTTGCCACTTTTATTCTATCTATCACCAGTATAATCAGTTTGTTATATCAATTGATTTATAATAGTTTGATTCCAGTATTTTTTCAATAAAATAGTTTTTATGGTAAAACTTACAATTATCACTCACTACATACAAAAAACCAGGAAATAAAAGCGTGACAGGCATATTAAATAAAGCAACACTTCTTAGATTAGCCCCTTTAGGTATTATCATTTTGCTTGTTTGCCTGTTTTTCTATAAAGTTACTATTCTGGGGGAAATTTTTTACTGGCGTGACATATTTGCACACTCATACCCTGCTAAAAAGCTCTTTGCTCTTGCTGTTATATCTGGAGAATTCCCTCTATGGAACCCATATATACAAACAGGAATACCTTATCTTGCTGATTTATCCAATCAGGCTCTATATTTTACTAATATGTTATTTGTTATCTTGCCTGATCAAACAGCTTTAAATATCTCAATTTTAATATCCTATTTTCTGGCAGGTCTTTTTAGCTATTTATTAGTCAGATCTCTTACTAACAATGAGTTCATTAGCATCTATACAGGTATTGCTTATCCACTGTGCGGATATTGCGTTTCTTTAAGCTGTAATCTTGAGTACCTTTCTGCAATACCCTGGGTTCCTGCTGTGTTCTGGGCCTATTATGAAATATTTAAAACAGGTAAAACCATTTATATCTTTTTAGCATCAGCTTTTTTAAGCATGCTTATCTTTGCTGGTGACCCGATGAGCTTTTATTTTACTGCTCTCTTTCTTCTTTTGTTCAGCCTTTTTCAACTAAAATCATCTGTTCAACCACGTTTTATATTTGTTTTTTCATTATTGATTTTATTATTAAGTCTTGGTTTATCAGCTATTCAACTATTACCATCTTTTGAGCTTTCTTCATTATCAACAAGAGCAGAAGGGTTAACCTTCAAAGAGGCTACTGTATGGTCAACACACCCTGTAAGATATATTGAATTGCTTTTCCCGGGTTATTTCGGGCACCATTTTAGCTACCCTGCTTACTGGGGGAATTTCATGTTTAAAGACTACTTTTCTGATCTACCCTGGGCAGAAAGCATCTACATTGGAATTATACCCCTTATAATGGCTGTTTATGCCTTTCTAAATGATCAAAAAATTGATAAATACTACTGGCTACTGATAACTATTGTAAGTATAGTACTTTCTTTCGGACATTACGGTCTTTTTTATAAGGTATGTTTTAATATATTACCGGGACTGGATAAATTCAGATACCCTGAAAAGCTTTTACTTTTTGTATCTCTGGGAATAATTGTTCTATCTGCTTATGGCTTAAAAGATTTAATCAATCAAAACTTTAAACTTCCCAAAAATTGTAAAGCTTATTTATTGTTTCCTGCTTCAATACTTTTATTTGTGTTCTTATTTGACTTTTCATCCATCATTCCCCTTTCAGAAATGCAAACTACCGGAGCTGTTAATACTGCTTTTATCAATATGAACTTTAATATCAATATAACCTATTTCCTGATTATACTTACTACAATGGTTACAGGTACCATCATTCTTCAAAAAAGCAAACAATACAATAAGTTACTTATTTTCGTTATTGCTTTATGCTTCATTGACATTTTTTTAATAAATTCAAAAGCTTATGATACAACAAAGATTAACTTCTTTAACCAGTCAAATAAATATGCTTCTGCTATTCTTAACGACTGGAAATACCTTTATCCGCCAAGGTTAATGACAAAAATATTTCCAGATGATAAACTATCAAAAGAAAACCTGGAATATTATTCTAAAAAAGATGATCCTGCCTTTTTTCTCAACAATTTTTACGCTTTTATCTTTAAGTATTACTTAAAAAACCTGAAACCAAATCGCTCTAATCTTTATCAAATAGCAACCATTTATACTGTATCACCCCTGAAGCTCAAAAAAGTAGAGACACTTATTAATTATTACAGGCAAAGAAAACCTTTAATTATGCCTGAATCGCTTGATATTCGTTATATTATGCTCAAACCAGACCTTAGCGGCATGTATACAAAAGACAACGCCTTCAAACAGCTAATAAAGAATGATCCTTTTGATGAAATGCTTCTTGTATTAGAAAAACCATCAAATAGAGCTTTTATAACTAACAACTATAAGTATTTTAACAACAGTGAAGAAGTTAAAAAAGCCATAACAGAAGAGGATTTTGATACCAGTAAAAATGTAGCTCTGGTTTGGAAGCACCCTGATAAAGGAGCAAAAAAACTCTTATCAACTGAAAGCTCAGTAGTATTAAACTCATACAGGTTTAATTCAATAGAACTGGAAACAAGCACAGAGAATGAAGCTTTTCTGGTCATTCTTGATTCTTACTATCCAGGCTGGAAAGCTTATATTGAAAACAAAGAGATTGAAATAATAGAGGCTAACTATATTTTTAAAGCTTTAAAAATCCCTGCTGGTAGCCACAAAATAAAATTGACGTTTGACCCGAACAATTTTAAAGCAGGAATAGCTGTTTCACTGATTACCCTTCTGATTTTAATCTTCTTTATTATCAGGGTAAAAAAATTACCCTTTATAACCTCTAAAAATAATGGTTTTGATGATCTATCAAGCAGGAATTCTTAAATCATGGATCAAAAACCGCTCATTCGAACAATGGCAGGGCTTTCGAAGTGTATCAAAATGTGTTCGAAATGTTAAGAATTCTTACGAATTCCTGCGAATTTCCCGGAATATTGTTATATGTTTAGCACACATATAAATGAGTCATAAATCCACATACTATGGGCTTTTCTGACTATTCTCCTGGAATTTCCGCTAAATTCCGATAAATTTTCTTATCCACTGATACCTTGTACGTTCTTTTTCCAGTTCTTCTTCCAGTGAACGGTTTTGGACATTCAGGCTATTTATTTTATCTTTTAGTTCATTAACTTCTGATTCTTTCAAACTGGCAAGTTCCTGTACCAGATCCATTTTAATTTTTATTACATCCATTTGTCTTATTTCACAGGTCAGATTGTCAATTTTATTCTTATAATTATTTAATTCTTCTTCTTTTTTCCTTATTTCTTCTTCCAGAATTCTAGCTCTCTCTTCATAACGGGTTAATTCAGAGATTCTGTTATATAGAGTATCATTTTTATCCATCAGTATATTTTGTTTTGCTGCAAGGTCTTTAATGAATTCCTCAGTAAATTCAGTAGAAAGGGCATAAGTATTTTTGCCTGCTTCTTCAGGAGGAACATAAGAATGAACGCTGGAAAACTCAGCATTAAGTACGCTGTCGTCTTCAAAGGAAGAATTTCCTGTATCTTCCGGAACGTCATCCACCGGAGGGCTGGAAAAGTCCGGAGGTTTTCCGGCAGATTCCCAGAGTTTCGTATACAATTCGTATGGAACAAGAACTTCTTTGACGTTTGAATTTTCCCTGTTCCTCCGCTGAAGTCCTCTGGAATCCACCCACTTTCTGGTAGCATCATCAGAGGGCTTATCAAGAAGTTCTTTTAGCTGTTTATAGGTGAATATTGCTACCTTCATTCCTGTTTCCTCTTATCATTTCCATATGGAAATTATACCTATTTGCATGGTTTTGAACAAGTTTGTAAAATTGTTCTGACAAAAAAATAAAGATGCCTTTCCTCAGAAAAGCACCTTTTTACAAAATCTTTTCATATTATTGTAGCAAATACTCTGGGGAAAGCAAGTTTTAGTTGCAAATTCTTTTAATGCGCTAACACTGAATAGTTGCTTCTGGAGCAGTTTTTCCGGCTGTTTCCGGTGGTGGAATTTTTGTCGCAATTTTAGTTAACAATTACCTGCATACCCTTTTCCTGGAGGAGTATATTTAAGATGAAAAAAGAACTTCAACATTTATCACCCTACAATAATTTTACTTATCAACATATTCACGGAATTATGCTTGTAAACCTGAACAAATTAGCCTCTGAATTAAGGTTATCTCACGCAGAATACCGTGTAATGGGTCTTTTGATTGGTTACTGGAATAAAAAAGAAACAAAAGCTTTTCCTACGGTCAAAACAATGGCTAAACAGGCAACAATGAGTAATTCTACCATTCTAAAAAGCCTTAATAGCCTTTCACAGAAGGGGTTAATACTAATTGTAAAAGATGGTAAAAACGGACGCCAGAGCTATTATCTTAATGAAAAAAAATTTTTGTGTGATCAGAGTAACACCAGCGTTACTACTAAGAAACCACATTCAATTACTCCATGCAGTAACTCTATTAATAGAACAAATAGATATAAACAAAACAGAATAAAACCATCATTTGACAAAACAATTACTGATTCTATAAAAACATTACCAGTAAAGAATGATGATGAAATTAAATTAAGTAATTATCCCTCTTTAAACATTATTGAAGATCGACATGTTCTTGAAAAGCTTTTATTATGGGGGTTTGTAGATCCTCAAAAGATTATTAAGCAACATGGTATCAATCATATTAAAAAAATGTTGGATGTAATGAATCAATGTAATCCCCGAAACCCTGGTGCATACTTAAGGACATTATTAAAAAACCCTGAAAATACCTCCCTTGAGTTACTTAATAATAATATCAAGACGACAAATTCTTTTTATGAGAAGATTTTTAAAATAAAATACTGGCGCCACAAACCTACGGAAAGAGTTTTTCAGGCATTACCTGACACAGGAACCCATATTCTTTTCCATTATGATCAAGAAGAAGAAAAAGTTTTCTTTGTAGATGAACAATTTTCAGATGCTATTAAAAACTTTGAGCCTGTTTTAGATAGTGAATCACTCAAATACATAAAAGATAAAGGAGGGTTACGTCCTGATAAGCAAGAAATAATAAGAGAATTGATTCAAAAGGGTAACCTTAAAGAAGCCAGTTATTTAAAAAAGATGTGGAAGATCAGTTTATAATCTAGAATTATACGGATTTTGAAAGTCAAAACTAAAAAATTTGTTATTCTAATAATGCATCAGTCTTTTAAAACCTGAAAACGGTTAATAGTTCTACAGAGTTTTGAGCTGAAAGGCCTCTTGCTCTTGTGTTAGGGTTAGCATGAGTAAAGCGAAGTACTCCCCAGATATTATTAGTAATGTATCTTGAAACAAAAAGATCTAAAACTCTCAAGGATTCATCATTACGGTTGTGAAAGTTTGCAAAAGCAAAGCCTATTTCTGTTTTTCCAGGAATATAATTGTAGACGCTATGAGTTATCTTGTCAGGATCGCCAAAGAGGTTACCAAAAACCTTGCTAGCAGGGTTAAAAGCAAATTGATAACTGATGCCGTTGCCACCATATCCGCCAAGATATCTGGGTGGTACTGTACCGCCAAAGCCTATAATAGCAGTTTTAAAAACACCGACATTTTTAAACTTAGTGGCCAGGCGCCCACCAGCTGACCAGGTGTTCTCATTTGTTTGCATATCATTAAAGGAATAGTAATGTGATAGTTTAAGTTCAACAGGCTGACTTTTGATCGGAAGATCCATTTGGCCGGTAACACAATAGAAAGTTGCTTCTTTGCCTGATGCAGGGATATCATAACCAGCAATATCAATGCTGCCGCCTGTAGATCTCATGCCACCAGCCTTGAATAGACCGTTATATTTATCAAATTGTCTGGAATATTCACCACCCAGTGACATTACCCTGCCGTTTGCAGCTATTCTCATGAAAGAAAGATATTGTGAATTAAACAGGCTGACACCTGGAATAGTGTCACTGAAGCCTCTCTGGTCTACAGCAGTTCTGTAGTTTGCCAGAAATAATCTATTTGTTTCTAATAATCCTCCGAGCAGTCTAATTTTTCCGTCTTTTTCAGGCAACCAGCGAGTAAGATCCTCTGTTTCAATGTATGCCAGTGTCAGGTCAGCATCTGTAACCTGTCCGTCACGTTCACTATGGTTTATCATGTTAAGTGTTCTGCCTTCCAGCCTGACGACAGCAGAGGTTTTGTTAGTTAGAAAAGATCTTGAGGCAAGACGAATACGTGTTTCAGAGAAGCTATCAGGGTCTCCCAGGCCTAAGCGCAATCTAAGTTCAGGCGTAAAGTGGTGTCTTTTTTGAAGTTTTTTAATTTCTGTTGCTATATCACTTATATCACTTTCATGTTGCTGTTTAATTTCAGATATATCTTTGGCATTAATTTCTATCCTGGCTGCGAGTGTCATAATTTCTTTTTCAAATTCGCTTTTCAGGCTGTTTAAAGCCGCTTTTTCAACAGGAGAAACTTGAATATGCTCTTCATCTATTTCTTTGACTAGATTTGCAAGAACCTGGGCCAGTTCATAGCGTGTAAGATTCTTTTCGCCGTTGAATTTTCCATCTGGATAGCCTTCAAGGATATTGTATTTTTTTGAGAGGTCATATAAAGCCTGATAGGCCCAGTGATCTGTATTAACATCTTCATATATGTCAGAAAGATTACCCGGTATTTCATTATATGGTGTAGGTTCATCGGGATGGTTTTTAATAATGGTTTCTTGCTGGACAAGGTTATCCCAATCCAGTTTTTCAAGATCTTTTGCATAGACCTGATTCTGTAAAACAAATAGTATGAATACGAATAAAATAAATAATTTCTTTTTCATAGTAATAAAGTTTTAATTAATACCAAAAACAAGACCTATAATAAATTTAGCCCCGAATATAACAAAGATAATAGCTATAATAGAAGTCAGGGTGCCGGCTTTAACCATATCTTTACTTTGTATAACGTTTGTAGAAAAGGCCATAGCATTAGGTGGTGTGGATATCGGTAGAGCCATAGCAAATGAACAGGAGAGGGCTACCGCAATTGCCAGAAAAATAGGGCTTTCTCCTGGTATGCTGATCGCAACAGGTATTAAAAGGTTAGCTGCTGCGGTATTGCTCATAAAGGTCGACAGTGCTACACCGAGAATACAGAAAAGTGTCATAAGCAAGAAGCCGTGCTGTTCAAATAAAGGTGCATTAACAATCCATTCAGTTAGGCCGCTCATTTCCATTGCCTGACCAAGTGCAAGACCGCCCCACATTAAAACAAGTATATCCCAGTCGATATGCTTGATATCTTCTTTATCGAGAAGGCCAAATACAAAATATAACCCGGCTCCAATTAGTGCAACAAGGGCTTCAGGTGTTTTGTGCAAGCCAGAAGTAAGCCAAAGGGCAATTGTTATTAAAGCAATAATGATAACGCCTCTTGCCCGCCATCCTACTTTGTTAAGGGGTGGTAATTCAAGGTTTAATTCTTTTTCCTGGGGCTTAAACATAAAGTAGAGGATGAAGCAGGTTATAGCAAGCATAATTATAACCAGTGGTACTGCCATAATCATCCAGGTAAGAAAGTTTATTTGTATACCCTGATCTGACATAATACCTAAAGCGATAGCGTTAGGCGGTGTACCTACTGGTGTACCTACCCCTCCTATATTTGCCCCAAAAGGTATGGCAAGGACAAGCCCTTTTTTGAAGGGGTCATCAGGTTTTAGTTGACCCAGTAAAGGCATAATCATTATCAGCATCATTGCTGTTGTGGCAGTATTTGACATCCACATAGAAAGAAATGCAGTTGTGAGCATAAACCCGAGCATAATCATTACAGGCTTTTTGCCGAATACCCTTAAAAGTCTTTTGGCTATTTTGCTGTCTATGTTATATTTGTGGAGAGCAGCTGCCAGGATGAATCCACCGAAAAACAGCATGATAACCGGGCTTGCAAAAGGTATAAGGAATTCTTTATAGCCACCTCTATCAAGGCCAAGAGGCCCGCCTGGTTGGGCAATCAACAAGATGAGTGACACGACAACTACAAGAGAAGTTGCATACAGCGGTATAATTTCCAGAGCCCAGAAAAGAGCAGCGACAACAAATACAAAAGCAGTTCGCTTGCCGGCTTCAGGGCAAGAATCAGGAATAATTGTATATACAAGAAAGGCTATAATCAGAGTGATTACAGCTTTCCAAAAGTTCTTATTGTTTATGGTGATTTTGAAAAGGCGTATTAATTCACTCATTTTAGATGATCCCTTAAAAATTTTAATGCCCGTAGACTAAAATGAGAAAATATCAAAGATTTACTATAAAGTAAATTGGACTTAGTAGCAAAAATATTAAATTTTTGGGTGATAAAAAAAATAATAAAACCCTTAGCTCGCTCATAATAAGGATTAACAGAAGTTTAATATTTTGACAATTCTTGAAATATTTACTGTAACAAATTAAACATTTGGCAACAGGCAAACAATTCTTTAACAGGTGGATGATATACGTATAAGTTGATAAAAATTTTATTGTTATTAAAGAGTTGTCTTTATTTTCTCTTTTGGTGTAAAATAAGCATGCCTGTTTTAAGGATCAGAGGTTTATATATTCAATAATTACAGTGGTTGCAATAATTTTGGGTCAAAATATTATCCTGGTAGAAGTTGTTTCAGGAGAAAAAAAATAAATGAGTAACCGAAAACAGCTTTTGTTATTATTTTTAATCTTTGTAGTCTCGGTTGTTATCTGGCATATACCATTTGCTGGGGTTTTGTTGTATCCTTTTAATTTATTTGCAACATATATTCACGAATTTAGTCATGCTCTGATGGCTATTTTAACAGGTGGAGAGGTTAATAGCATAAGTATTAATCATGATGGTTCAGGGCTGGCAATAACTACAGGAGGAATACCTATTCTTATTGCCTCTGGTGGCTATCTTGGCAGTTCTATAATTGGTGGAATACTTCTTATTCTGGCAGTGGATAGCAATAAGGTTGTTTCTAAAATTACACTTTTTATAATTATGCTTTTGATGCTTGCCTGCTTAATCTTCTTTGTTAGGGATATTTTTACGTTTATAGCTACTATATTTTTTGTTTCAATTGCTGCACTCATTATTTTCAAAACAAGTGCAACCGTAGCCCAGTGGTTTCTGGGTTTTCTGGCCATTCAAAGTTGTTTTTACTCGGTATACGATATTAATGTATTAATAGGAGTAACTTTTAAGGGTCATCAGCATAATGACGCCCTGATGATGCAACATCTTACACTAATACCGGCCCCTGTGTGGGCAATATTATGGTTATTAATATCGTTTGTTGTTTTTGGGCTGGTCTTATTCTTTATTTATAAGTTTTCTGACTCTAAAGAAGCTTAAACAGATGACATAACAGCGGCAAGTGCAGCACCTTCACTGCCTTTTTTCATTGACTGTAATAATACTTTACCCGGGCCGGTGAGTTTAGTCATAAATAATCCCTCACCCCCGAATAGTGTTTTACTGATGCCGCCGACGCTTTTGATATCATAGTCAATGTTTCTGCTGAAAGCAGCTAAATTACCGGTTGATACCTGAATGCTTTCACCTTCTTTGAGGTCATACTCAATGAAATCACCTAAACCGTGAACAAAGACATTACCGGTACCAGTGATGGTTTGAAGAATGAGTCCAGCCCCTCCAAAAAGAGCTGCCCCTGCTTTTTTTGCCATTGTAATACTAATATCAATCTCTCCTACTGCACCGATAAAAGAACCCCGAGTTGTGATGACGTCGCCGTTTTTGAGATCCCAGTCATAAATTTTGCCGGGCAGGCTTGAATTAAAGTTGATTTCACCAGGTTCATTAGAAGCTGTAACATAGGTCATTTTAAGGCTTTCACCAGACATCATTCTTTTAACAGCACCGGCAACGCCCCCGGGTATTTTTACTGTCCAGTCGATACCTCCACTGAAAGAGATAAGTCCTCCAGGGCCGATCCAGCAGCTTTCATTTTTTTCAAGTTTCACGGTTACAATTTGTGCTATTACGCCTGAAATTGAGTATTCCATAACTATTACCTCACTTAACTATTTTCCAGTATGTATTTACGTTCATTTAAGTCTGGATATAACTTTAAATGCTTTGTTATAATGTTTTTTCTGTTTTCTTTTGGTATTTTATTAACAGTATAAAGATAGTCAAGGGCTTCTGCCAGAGGTTTGCCGCTTTTAAGAAGTTTTGAAGAGAATATATCAGCTTTAATTTCCTGATGTTTTACCATTAATAATGACAAAAAGCTCAGTAAAAGTACGATTAAAAGATAAAGAAGTGTGAAGAATAAGAAAAACTGAATAGGTACAAGATAAAACAGAAGCGGCATTCCAAGAAAAAAGCCTATAACAAGCAAAGAGAAGCTAATTCTTTTAAGTATATCATTGTTTTCAAGGTGGGCTGTTTCGTGTGCCATTACTGCGGCAAACTGTTCTTCTGTAAGGTCGTTCACCATTTTGTCTGATGTATAGATGATTCCCAGATTTTTTATGCCAAAGGCCAGTGCATTAGACCAGCTGGCTTTTTTCTCAATCTGAAGAATAAAAATAGGGTATTCTTTAAGTTGATTTTGTTTTAGAAGGGTCTTCCAATAGTGGTATTTGGTGCCATCTTTAAGTCTTTCAAATCCGTGTATGATTGACATTGCTAAAAAACGTTGAATGGTTTTCACAGGTATAAATAGCAATAGTACTATAAAGAAAGAAGCAAGCAGGTTAAATGTGCTTTTATTGAGGTTTAAATAGACAATAAGTGCCATCAAAGAAAGCACAGGAACCATAAAGATCAGGTTTAAAAAGAGAACTTTTAGCCAGTCAACCAGCCAGGATTGAAAATCTTGATTTAGAAGCCCGGTTATTTTGCTTATTTTATAAATCCAGATTCTGAATGGCAGAGAAAATAACCAGCTAGCTATAAATAATAATAGAAAAGCACTTAAAAATATTATAAGAGCCTTATACCAGATTATATTTTGTTCAAGATAGTTGCTAGCAAAGAGAAAGAGCATCCAGAAGAAGAAGAAATGTATAATAGCGATAACCACATTGAGAGAATTTATTTCGCTATAAAGCTTTAGATTAAGTTTTTCCTGATGCTCAACGTCTTGATTAATATTTTTATCAGACAACTTGGTTAACCTTATTGATACATTAATTTAAAAGTATAGTATTCATTTTAATACAAAATTTTCTGATAATTGAAGATGTTTAGAAATTTTTGTTTAAGCTTGCAAAAAGGTATTTCTGACTAACAGATTGTAGGTTAGTTATAAATTATAATTTAACAGTTAGTTAGCAATTTAAAATTATAATCATAACTTATTCTTATTTATATATTCAAGTATTTCATCATAAATACCGGCCTGATTTGCATAGGTAGCATAGTTTTTAGCTGTAGAAAACCATTCTTTTGTTGAAGGTTTTAGGTTTTTAAGGGCATTATGAAAATCTTTTTCGTTGAGGGGACGAATTTTATCAGTTTTCAGCGCTTCATTAATTGCGTCTTCAGAGGCTGTTTCGACAAGGGCTTTGAGGTCAGCTCCTGAAAAACCTTCTGTTCTGGTGGCAATTTTTCTGAAATCAAATTTCTCAATATTGAGATCAGTAGTAAGAATTTGCAAAATTTCAATGCGGGCAGCAAGGTCAGGAGGAGCAACAAAAATGATTCTATCAAACCTTCCGGGCCTTCTCAGGGCTGCATCTACAAACCAGGGGCTATTAGTAGCGCCTATTACCAGTATCTGATCGTTAATACTATCCATCCCATCCATTTCAGAGAGCAGTTGATTAACAAGCATTTTAGTACTGCTGTATGAGCTGGTTTGCCTGGAGCCGCCAAGGGCATCAATTTCATCAATAAATATAATGCCTGGGGCCTTTTGTCTTGCAAGGCTGAATATTGTATGAAGCTTTTTTTCGCTTTCACCCAGCCACATATCAAGCACGTCATTAATGCCAATAGGTATAAAAGTGGCTTCACACTCTCCAGCAGTAGCTCTGGCTATAAAAGTTTTGCCACAACCTGGCGGCCCATAGAGCAAAATTCCTCCACCTGCTTTTTTGCCGTATGCTTTGTAAATCTCCGGTTTTTTGAACGGGTATATAATCTTATGTCTGATGGTTTCTTTAAGTTCGTTTAGTCCACCAACGTTGTTAAATGTCATAATTTCCTGCTCAGGGAAGTCAGTATAACTTTCTGAACTTGTTTCATCTTCTTGAAATGTGCTGTATAGTCTTACAGGTTCATTTTTATCATATATATTTATCTCTGTGTTGTTTTCATCTGGGGTTTTTACATCATAAATCTGTGCTCTAATTTTATCACAGGCTAGAGAAGGATCAAGGTTTACTGCTTTTATATAGAAATTTCTTGCATTTACAGAGTCATTTAATTCTATATAGGCTTTAGCCATAATTAAATTTGCTTCTGCATGGTTGTTTTCTGTTAGTTTTAACAATTTTCCCAGAAAAATTCTGGTATCAGAAAGGTCTTGAAGGTAAAAACTGCATTTGCCCATCCCGAAAAGAGCTTCAATATCTTCAGGATTCTCTTTTAAAACAGTTTCAAAGTGACTCTTTGCTTCCTCAAAGCTGTCTTTATTTAATAGAATACTGGCAAGCTGAAGCCTGGCATCAGTATTTTTAGGATTTGTTTTTACTGTTTGTTTCAATATTTCAATGATTTTGTCGATGTCGTACATTGTAAACCCCGTCTAATTAACTACAGAAATGATTGTTGATTAACTGACAACTAGATAATTTTTGCCAGCCTGTTTGTTTTAATACACCACGAATAATATATATTAACCAGAAACCGGATAATAAAACGGTAAAAAACAAGAAATAACATAAAAAATGTAGTGAAAAGAAAAGTGTATATGAGGAGGGCTTTGATAAAATCTGGTATTAAAGGTATCTGTGAAAGAAAAGCTGCTGTTATCATAGATACAAGAAGGATATAAATCAAATATACATCATCAAATCTACTATTAGTTGCCCAGTATAACGGTGCATAAAAAGGATTATTGCGTATAAAAGCCTCTCTAAAGCTTTCCTGTAAAAATCTATCAGATGGGTTCAGTCTTAATGCTTCTCTGATAAGCTCATAACCCATTTTATTTTCAGCAAAGGTAAGGTTTAAGTTGCCATAATTGCCATAAACAACGGAACAGTTAGGCGCAATAGCAAGACAGGCTTTATAATGTTCTTTGGCCTTTTCAAAATCAGGTATCTGATAATAGTATAACCCCAAAGCCATATGAGCGATATAATTTTCAGGATCCAGCATAAGGGCCTGGTTAGCATAGTAATAACAGGAATCATATTGTCTCTGAAAAAAGTATATCTGGGCCAGTAACGAATATGTTGATGATGCAAAGGGCTCAAGTTCCAGAGATTTTAAAGCAAATTCTTCAGCCTTTATATAATCATTCTTGTTAATAAAGTATATTTCTGCCAGAATATCGTAGGCATGGTAATATTCAGGGTTGATTTCGATGGCCCTCAGGGCTATTTTGATAGAGTCATCGGTTTTATTTTTATGCTGAAATACAGATGCCAGACCGACAAGCGCTTCATAGTCCTGGGGGTTATGAGAGAGTAGATCAGAAAATACTTTGTATGCCTGATCATATAGCTTTTGACCAAGCAGAAGATATCCTTTGTGTATTGTTAGGTTTCTTTGACCCGGCTCAAAGCCTGTATTTATCATACAATTAAGCCTTATGGTGGTATGATACGCTTATTATTATCAAGTATATATTGATTTAAAAAGATATTCAAATAATATTAATGATAAGTGTTTAACTTAAAACCGCATTATGCTTATGCTTTAGTCATATTATTGTTCAAAAACAAATAGTTTTCAAAAAAATACTCCGGAAAACTCCGGAGTATTTCAGGTAATAAAACCGGTAAATTTATACTCTTTTAGGGTTACACAGGTTTTCTGCCCTGTCTGAAGCTCTGCCACAGGATGGGCACAGGAATAATCCTTTATCTTCTTCGGCTTCTACAGAGACAGCTACTTTTAACTTGGCCTGAAATTCAACCTCGCCGTTACGAATGCCGCCTCTTTGTTCCAATAATTCAAACCAGTATACTTTTTCACCGGCATCCTGTAACTTGTTGACAGCAGACTGAATGGCTTCCGAATAACCTTCTCTGGAAACGCCTACTATTTCTAATAGTTGAAACATAATATATCTCCTGTAACTTAAATATCGTGTCTAAATTATAGCATATAAGATGTATTGTTAAATTACCCCAAAAGCAGCATATTTCTACTCTTTTTGTACTCTTATATTTAACAATCCTTGCTGTAAAGGCTTTATGCTGCTTTATATGTCTAAAATGCCCTCACGACAGCTATGTATAAAGATACTTCGAAAAACTTTTTATTTGTTCAAAATACTTCCCTGAAAATATTCTACAGAAAACCCGCTTTTTAAGCTTAATCGGCTTCATTTAATTTTTGTAAATACTTATTACAAAACACTAAACAAACATTCATGTTTGTATTATCTTAAAAAAAATAAAAGAGAGACAACACTTATTTAATTAAATATTCGGGGTAGTAAGCCTTTGGGGAGAAAAAAGATTTGTATTAAAAGATTTTTGACAGGCCATTTAAAAGGTCTGTAGTTTGCATTAAATTTAATGCAAGACGATAATTAACATTTTATAATAATAAACAAAATGCAGCACTATTAAAGATCAATCATAACAATCATTTATGCCAATTAAAATAAGAAGAGAGAGAACTAAAGGGAGTTTAATATGTTAGTAAATGCCATCGGGCCTGTAAGTGTTAGTTTTGGCAAAAAGAAAAAAGATATTGTTGTTGCTCATGATCAACAGAAGATCCAGAAGCTGCAACAGTTAGACGATATGTTAAGAGGTATTATAAAAGAAATAGGTGGTATTGATCAATATACTACCTTTGAAGCCAACCTCTTAAAGGCCCAGGAGAAAATTAAACGCCTGAGAGTAGAAACAGAAGAAGCATGGGGTAGTTGTCCGCCTGCACTAAAGCAAAAACTTGCAGCCTTAGATAAAATGGATCACCAGCTTGAGCAGATTGGTCAGGCTTTTGAAGAAATTAACGGAAGTATCGATAAAGATAAGCCCGGTCTTATAATACCGGGAGGGGATAAAAAAAGTGGCAGTGGAGGTTTGATTACTGATCCTGCTGATGTTATGGGCGCATATAATTCATTACCTAAAAGCACTGACGAAATATTGCGTAATCTCAACCAGAAAACCATGCCTAAATCCAGTGGATTGCTCACAACAGAAGAATTAAAGAATTCTCTCAGTGAAATAAGTAAACCAGACTGGAGTTTTGAAAAACTTAACTCACAGGATGCAGCTATATATCCTAAATTACAGGGTCAACTTCTTATAGGATCCTATAAAGAGATAGTTAATAACCAGATTGAACTTATTGATAAGAAATTATCAGAACTAAAAGAAAAGGGTGGTCAGTTAATACCACAAACCGGTATCAAGCTTTATTCACCAGAAACAACCGGTAAAATAATGGCTCTTGAGACAGCCAGATTACGCAGAAGTACTTTAAAAGAAAGTATTTTAATGCCCGGGGTTATTGAAAACCTTGATAAACCTGATAGAATGTTACAGCCGGTGCCGGGTGCAGCTCCTGAAGTATTTAAAATAGATAAACAATATATGCCAGATAAATCTGAAGTTAAGGAAATACTGGCTTTAAATAAGGCATATAAGCCGGTATTAAATAAATTGTTTCCTGATGGTTTAAATATGTATATTGTACCGGGTTATTTTGAAGGCAAAACAGGAGATATGGAAGGTGGTATGTGCATACCTGGCCATGCTGATCAGGGTATATGGTTAAATTCATACGATAATGAGTCAAGAGAAGCTTATTTCTCAATGCTGGAAAATCAAACAGCTGTGTTGAGAGATGTAAAACTCAAACATCCAAGTGTATTAAAAGGAAATAAAGATAGAGCAAGAGCAGTAGCACACGAAATAGCCCATGTTATTAGCTATAAACTTATGGAAAAAGATCAGGCTGCTCAAAAATCAGATTCAGATTCTTTAATACTAATTGCTTCACCAACCCAGGGAGTTGATTTCTTCAACGCATGGAAGATGCTCAGGACAGGTGCAAAGTTAAATGGCAATGAAACCCATAGAACAGAAACCAGAGGTCTTACAGATGCTGACCTGATGAATCTTCATAAAGCTATTGACTATGAAATGATTGCTGAAGACATCAGGATGACTGTTACAGGAGATAAATTGCCAGCGTATTCAAGACTTACAGGTATTTTTGATTCTACTCCAGAAGGGCAAAAACAGCTTGAGAAGGTGAAATCATTCCTAACAGACTGTCTGTTAAAGGATATTGAACCTGCTGAAGCACTTCAAAAGCATTTATAGGCATACTCCATTTTCAAAGGAAAAGGGGGAATGGGCTTCCGGCAACGCATAGAAGGCCGGAAGTCTTCTTGTTCTCATTTATCAAAAGACTAGTGCATAACTATAACAATCAATTTTTTGTTTTCGATTTTCAAAAATTTTAAAAGTGAAGAAATGGGTTGAACTAGCTAATTGGCCCGGGCTTTCAAAGCACGTATACGAACTTAACAAGGCAGTTGTGAAAAGTTTTTGCTTCTTTATTCAAAAAGAAGAGACCCCATGTTTTCCTTTAGGGTGTGCGTGATCTGGGTTTTGAAAATCGAGAAAATTTAAGTTATTTACTGATCGCCTAATCAATTAGTTTGAATTTTTTCTTTTAAATGTTTTTCCCATTCATAGGCAGATTTACATATGACATCAAGGCTATTATAGCGAGGCTTCCAGTTCGTTTGCTGTAATATTTTAGTATTATCTGCAACAGCCCTGGCACTATCTCCGGGGCGTCTTGCTGCAACCTCTATATCAAAATCATTTCCTGATAATTTTTTCATGGTATCAATAACATCCATTACACTGTATCCAAGGCCGTATCCACAATTGAAAATATTATTATCACCTTCTTCAAGGTATTCCATAGTCTTAAGATGTGCATCAGCTATATCATCTATGTGTATGTAGTCTCTTATACCTGTACCATCTTTAGTATCATAGTCATTGCCATAAATATATACTTTATTTCTTTTACCTGTGGCAGCTTCAGCAGCAACTTTAATAAGATGAGTAGCTTTGGGGTTGAATTGTCCGATTCTGCATGCTGTATCAGCGCCAGCTACATTAAAATATCTTAATATAATGTATTTAAAATCCTTGTTGACTTTTGCAACATCCTTGAGTATATTCTCACTCATCAATTTAGACATACCGTAAGGGTTAATAGGTTCAGGGGTTATAGTTTCATCAAGCAGGGTATGGGTATTGTTTTCTCCGTAGACAGCGGCAGTAGAAGAGAAGACAAACTTTTTTACATTATATTTAATACAAAACCCAATTAAATTTAATGTATTCATAGTGTTATTCTGATAATATTTAAGGGGGTTTTCTACTGATTCAGGTGCTACAATCGATGCAGCAAAATGCATAACAACATCAAAGTTATTGTTTTTAAAGATATTATCTAATTTCAGTGCATCAGAAAGGTTAGCATCAATAAAATTGCCGTATAAAACAGATTGTTTATAGCCAGTTGATAGATTATCGATCACTGTAATGTGATGATTTGTAAAATCACCCAGATGTTTTACTACGTGGCTGCCTATGTAGCCTGCCCCACCTGTAACTAGTATCTTCATTGAGTCCTCAGTTTGTTATCGGGTTTAAAGACCTGTTATAATCGTGTATATTTAGCCCTGCTGCTTTTAAATCTTCTTCTACCATAATCCTTACAAGTTCTTTAAACTTTGTTTTAGGTTCCCAGCCCAGTTTTTGTTTTGCTTTTGAGCTATCTCCGATTAGAAGGTCGACTTCAGCAGGTCTGAAATATTTCGGGTCAATTTCGACATACTTTTGCCAGTCAAGCTCTACCAGAGAGAAGGATTCTTCAAGAAATTCTCTGACTGAATGAGTTTCACCTGTAGCTATTACATAGTCATCCGGGCTATCTTGCTGTAGCATCAGCCACATTGCTTCAACATAATCTTTTGCATATCCCCAATCCCTTTTTGCATCAATGTTACCAAGATATAATTTGGCCTGGTTGCCTGCTAATATGTTGGCAAGGGCCATTGTAATTTTTCTGGTTACAAACGTTTCGCCTCTTCTTGGTGATTCATGATTAAAGAGTATCCCATTGCAGGCATAAAGGTTGTAAGATTCTCTGTAATTTACTGTGATCCAGTATGCATAGACCTTTGCACAGGCATAAGGGCTTCTTGGATAGAAGGGTGTGGTTTCTTTTTGTGGTATTTCCTGCACTTTTCCATACATTTCACTGCTTGAAGCCTGATAAAACCTTGTGTTGATACGGGTTTCTCTTATAGCATCTAATAGTCTCAGTGTGCCCAGTGCTGATACATCGCCTGTGTACTCAGGTATATCAAAGCTAACACGTACGTGGCTCTGGGCTCCGAGGTGATAGATTTCATCTGGATTAATCTTTTCAAGAAGCCTGGAGAGGTTTGACGCATCACTTAAGTCTCCATAGTGGAGTTTTAACGGTGTGTTCTCATCGTAAACATCTTTAAACAGGTGATCAATACGTTTTGTGTTAAATGTAGAGGCTCTTCTAATGAGCCCGTGAACTTCATATCCTTTATCAAGAAGCAATTCTGTTAAATATGAGCCATCCTGCCCTGTAATACCTGTTATAAAGGCTTTTTTAACCATTTGTATAACCTCTAGTCTGCTTAATAAATTTATCTATTACATCATCTTTGAAAAAGATTCTTTGTCAATGGCTATGATACCCTGCATTTTGCTGATTAGTGTTGTGATTCGAATTGTTAGCGCATAATAGATAATTAAAAAGCTTATATAAAGGGAATAACAGGTGTTCAAAATTCTTATAATTAGCAAACATTTGCATAGCTGCCCGGTTGTTAAACAGTATATAATGAAATCTTTGAGGTATAATATCGTGTAGTAAAAATCATCTTGTCGCTAAAAATTTGTTATATTCTGCAACAGGGAGCATTAAGTTGATATTCAAAGGAAAAACAATACTGCTAACAGGTGGAACCGGGAGCTTTGGAAAGGCATTTACTCAGAGAATACTTAATAATTATGATATCAAAAAGCTGATCATTTATAGCCGTGATGAATTGAAGCAGTTTGAGATGAAACAATACTATGAAAACGAAGATCGTATAAGGTTTTTCATAGGTGATGTCAGAGATAAAGAGAGACTGCACAGGGCTTTAAATGGAGTTGATGTTGTTATTCATTCAGCTGCTTTAAAACAGATTCCTGCAGCTGAGTATAACCCTTTTGAGGCTGTTAATACCAATATTATAGGTGCCCAAAACATTATTAATACTGCTATTGATAACAAAGTTGAAAAAGTTGTTGCCCTGAGTACTGATAAAGCGGCAAACCCTGTAAACCTTTATGGGGCAACTAAACTTGTGTCTGATAAGCTTTTTATTAACGGCAATTACTATGCCACTGGAGGAACAAAGTTTTGTGTTGTGCGCTATGGCAATGTTGTAGGTAGTAGGGGAAGTGTAATACCTTATTTTAAAGAGCTTATAGAAAAGGGTGAGAAAGTATTGCCTGTTACACACCCTGATATGACCCGTTTCTGGATTACTTTAGATCAAGGAATCAACCTTGTCATTAAAGCCCTTACCCTAACAAAAGGTAGAGAAATTTTTATACCTAAAATACCCAGTATGAAAGTTACAGATCTGGCAAAAGCTATTGATACTAATTGCCAGATAAAGATAATAGGTATTAGGCCCGGCGAAAAGATTCATGAAACATTGATACCAGAAGAGGATGCAAGGCGAACTATTCAGTTTGAAGACTATTTTATTATTCAACCGGATTCTCATCCCTTTGCCCCGGCCTATGAGCCATTAGATAAAGATGGTAAGCCTTTACCGGAAGGTTTTGTCTATAGCAGCAATCTAAATGACTGGTGGCTTAAACCTGAAGAACTAAAAGAGATGATATATGGCTGATAAATTAATACCTTACGGAAAACATAGTATTGATGAAGAAGATATTCAGGCAGTTGTTGATGTATTGAAATCAGATTGGCTTACCTGTGGAAGTAAAATTGAGCAGTTCGAAAATATATTATCCTCTTATAACGGGGTAAAACATGCTATTGCAGTATGTAACGGTACAGCAGCACTTCATTTATCAATGTTAACAGCGGGCCTAGCCCCAGGTGATGAGGTTATTACTACACCCGTAACATTTTTGGCATCTGTTAATAGTATTCTTTACACCGGTGCAAAACCTGTATTTGCAGATATATTGATTGATTCATATACTATTGATCCTGAAGATATTGAAAGAAAAGTTACTGACAAAACAAAAGCTATTTTAACTGTAGACCTGGCCGGTCATCCCTGTGATATGAGATCCATTAAATCTATTGCTGATAATTATAACCTAAAAATAATACAGGATTCAGCCCACTCTCTGGGAAGTCTTTATAATGATACTTCACCAGGATACTATTCAGACCTGGCTATATTGAGCTTTCATCCTGTGAAACATATAACAACAGGTGAAGGAGGGGCAATACTAACTAATAATAGTAATTATTACGGAAAGATTAAGAGTTTAAGATCTCATGGTATCCTTAAAGAAAGCCAAAAACTAACTAAATATGATGGTAAGTGGTATTATGAAGTGCATGAATTAGGTTACAATTACCGTATTACAGATATACAGTGTGCTCTTGGCATCAGTCAGATGAAAAAACTGGATTTTTTTCTCAACAAAAGGCGTGAAATTGTTAATAAATATAATAATGCGTTTTCAAACTATGAAAATATCTTTATACCAGTTGAAAAACCAGGATGCAGGTCTGCATATCACCTCTATATTTTGAGATTAGATTTTGATAAAATTGGTAGAAGCAGGCATGATATTGTAGAAGAGCTTTATAATAAATGTATTAATACACAGGTACACTATATACCTGTTAATATGCAACCTTATTATATGAAAAAGCTGGGCTGTAACCCTGAAGATACACCTGATGCACTTGAATATTATAGAACAGCATTGAGTCTTCCGCTGTATCCCTCTATGACTGATGATGATGTTAGTTTTGTTATTGATAATGTACTCAAAACAACCGGTTTATCTAAATGAATCAAGCAATTGCAATAATACAGGCTAGAATGACATCGACCAGATTACCCGGGAAGGTTTTAAAAACTATCAAAGGAAAACCTTTGCTGGAACACGTTATTAGAAGAATCAGATATTCAAAAAACCTCGGTGATACTATTGTTGCTACCGTAGATTCAATAGATTCAACACCAGTTATTGAATTATGTAATAAGTTAGATGTTAAAACATTTGCCGGCAGTGAATATAACGTTTTAGAAAGGTATTATGAGGCTTCTAAAAAGTATGATGCTCAAATAATTCTGAGGATAACAGCTGACTGCCCTCTTGTTGATCCTGATGTTATTGATTTGATGATTGAACGATTTCTAGCCTCTGACTGTGATTATCTTTCAAATACAATGGTGAGAACTTATCCTAGAGGGCTTGATGTAGAGATATTTACTTTTACTGCTCTTGAAAAAGCCTTTAATGAAGCAACTAAAGACTATGAAAAAGAACATGTAACCCCTTATATTATTAAGCATCCAGATATTTTTAAATTGGAATCGTTTATTAATAAGGATGACTATTCTATGTTCAGACTTACAGTTGATACAATTGAGGATTTTAACCTTATAATAGAAATATATAATAGACTCTACAAAGAAAATGAGATTTTTAAACTATCAGAAATCATTGATTTATTGCAAAGTAACCCTGAATTACTTCTCATTAATTATCATGTAAGTCAAAAGAGGTATACAGAAACTCAAAAGATAAATAATAATGAGTAATATTCTATTCAGAACCGATGGATCAAATGAAATAGGCACCGGACACATAATGCGATGCTGTACACTGGCTAGTGCCTTGAAAAAAATGGGACACAATATATTTTTTATTACAAAAAACCACTCATCTATCCTCATTAAAAAAATTGAAGATCAAGGTTTTACAGTAATAATAGCGGATTACAATTTATCATTAGAAGAAGATATTTCTTTTACCTGTAAAATAATAAATAATTACTCTATTAATGCTGTCATTACTGATTGTTATCGTATTGATTATAACTATCAGTTGCAATTAAAAAAAACAGGGAAATTAATTGTTGTAATAGATGATATGATATACTCTGACAGGTTTTATTGTGATATATTAATCAATCAAAACCTGGGATTTAGTAAATCAGACTATACAGAAAAACTTGTAAATAAGCCTTTAATGCTAATAGGACCACAATATGCCCTGCTAAGAGATGAATTTAAAAACTTGAAATCTCTTAAAAATCTTGAAAAGAGCACCTCAGAAAATATAATGATTACTATGGGTGGATCCGACCCGGATAACCAGACACTTAAAGCACTAAAAGCCCTCAATAGAATTAATAATGCTTTAACAATTAATGTTATTTCTGGTAGTTGTTGCCAACATGTAGATGAAATTAAAGCTTTTGCCCTTAATTCAAAACATATAGTTAATGTGCATGTTGATACCTCTGAAATGGCAAGCTTAATGCTGAAAGCAGATTTATCAATAAATGCCGGCAGTTCAACCTGCTGGGAATTGGCCTGTATGGGAATACCAGGGATAATACTAGTTATTGCTGATAATCAAAAACGTATAGCCTGTGCTCTTAGTGATTATGGTAGCCACATCAATCTTGGATGGTTTGAAAATATTACAGAAACGGATATAGCACAGGCAATAACATTTATTATTAAGGATAATAACTTTATTAATATGAAAATGCAGGCCTATAAGCTTGTTGATGGCATGGGAACAGAGCGTGTAGCTGGTATTATATTAAAATATCTAGAAGAAACATTAAGGACTTATTAATAATAATGAAAATACTATTTTTAACAAACAATAATATTTCAGATCCTCTTATTCAATGGTTAGAAGAAGATAAAAACAATGATATAAAAGTGTTATCCGATAAATTAACCCTTAAAACCCTTCAAGAAGTTAATCCCTGGATAACAATAAGCTATAACTACAAATATATAATACCAACTGAGATTGTAGAATGTTCAAATAAAAGAATTATAAATCTTCATATTTCTTACTTACCCTGGAATAAAGGTTCTCACCCTAATATATGGAGTATTATTACGAATACTCCTTCTGGTGTAAGCATTCATCAGGTTGATTCTGATATTGATACAGGGCCTGTATTGCTTCAAAAACAAGTGCTTATTGATGAACCTTCAGAAACAATAAAATCATCTTATAAAAAATTGCATAACGAAATTCAAGAGCTATTTAAAGATAATTGGGAACAGTTGAAAAACTTTAAAATAAGACCTTCAAAGCAAAATTTAAAAGGTTCTATGCACTATGTTAAAGATTTAAAGCCTTATAAACATATATTTGATCTGTATGGCTATGATATACCGATAATTAAATTTAAAAAGCTAATAAGGGAAGTACAAAATGACAATAAAAATCAATAACAGACTAATAGGTGAAGCATACCCGGTTTATATAGTGGCAGAATTATCTGCAAACCACCTGCAAGATTATCACATTGCTGTTGAAACACTTAAATCAATTAAAGAATCCGGTGCTGATGCTGTTAAATTACAGACATATACTCCTGATACAATTACAATTGATTGCAATAATGAATATTTTCAACTAAAACAGGGCACTATATGGGATGGTATGACGCTGTATGAGCTTTACAAAAATGCATATACACCTTGGGAGTGGCAACCAGCACTAAAAAAATATGCTGATGAAATTGGAATTACTCTTTTTTCTAGCCCTTTTGATAGAACGGCTGTAGATTTCCTTGAAAAAATGAATGTTCCAGCATATAAAATAGCTTCTTTTGAGCTAACAGACATACCATTAATAGAGTACGTATCTTCTAAAGGAAGGCCAGTTTTTATTTCTACAGGTATTGCAACTCTGCCTGAACTAGAAGAAGCTCTCAATGCCTGCAAGCGAATGGGTAATAATCAGGTTATTTTATTAAAATGTACTTCTGAATATCCGGCAGCATTTGAAGAAATGAATTTAAATACTATACCCGATATGATCAACAGGTTTGGGCTGGTTTGTGGTATATCTGACCACAGTCATGGTTCTGTGGTTCCTGTTGCATCAGTTGCTCTTGGGGCTAAAGTAGTAGAAAAACACTTTATTCTGGATAGATCTATGGGTGGGCCTGATGCAGCCTTCTCTATGGAGCCATTAGAGTTTGCTCAAATGGTACAAATGATAAGGGATACAGAAAAAGCACTTGGTAATGTAGACTATGATCTTTCAGATAAGGCCACAAAAAACAGGGTTTTTTGCAGGTCTCTATTTGCTGTTCAGAATATTAATAAGGGAGAAGCTATTACAGAAAAGAATGTTAGATCTATACGGCCAGGTTATGGCCTTCCTCCTGTGGAACTAAAAAATATATTAGGCCTAAAAGCTAGTGAATACATCAAAAGAGGTGACCCTATTAGCTATAATATTCTTGAAAAAGGAAAATAGAAACGGATCTATGACTATGATAAGATATACTCAAACATCCAGCCAGAAGTGAAAATAAAATGAATATAGTTATTATAATACCTGCAAGGGGTGGTTCTAAAGGCATACCAAGAAAAAACCTGAGAAATCTTGGTGGATACCCACTCATATACTATTCTATTAAAACGGCTCTTTCATCAAAACTGTTTCCTGACGTTTTTTTATCAAGTGAAGATGAAGAGATATGCTCTATTGCAGCTAAGTATGGAGCTATGATACATAAAAGAAAGCCTGAATATGCAAGTGATAATACTACACTGGATCCTGTAATATATCATGCTTATAAATATGCAGAACAGAAAACAGGTAAAACATATGATATAGTTGTTACGCTTCAACCTACATCACCGTTATTGACTTCTGAAAGCCTGGATAAAGCAATACAAAATCTGATTGATACTCCTTCTATTGATACTATCATATCAGCAAAAGATGATACTCACCTTAGATGGAAAAAAGAAAATAATCGTTTTGTGCCAGACTATACAAAAAGGCTAAACCGTCAGTATTTACCACCATCATACTGTGAAACCGGGGGGTTCTTTATATCCAGAGCTTCAATAATTACACCAGAAAGTAGAATAGGTATCAATGTAGATTTGTATTTACTTTCAGAAGGCGAAGAAATAGATATCGATACATATGAAGATTGGCACATATGCAAATATTACCTTGATAGAAAGACCGTATTGTTTGTCTTAACAGGATATGCTGAGGTTGGTCTGGGTCATGTGTACAGAGCACTGACACTTGCTAATTTTTTGACTTCTTACCGGCTTGTGTTTCTTGTGGATAATAAAAGCTATCTGGCTTTAAAAAAGCTAAAAGAAAACAATTATGAGGTATATATGCAACAAAATGCTAATATAATTGAGGATATTAATGATCATAATCCTGATATAATCATCAACGACATACTTGATACCCGGATAGAATACATGAAAACTTTAAAAACAAGTGGTTACAGGGTAATTAATTTTGAAGACCTCGGAGAAGGAGCAAAACATGCTGATGCAGTTATTAATGCTCTATATGAGCCTGGTTGTAAGGCTAAAAACCTCTATTCAGGTTATAAATACTTCTGTGCCAGGGATGAATTTCTAGCTACACCAATTAAAGAGATTAGTGAAAAGGTTCAAAATGTATTGATAACTTTTGGTGGTACTGATCAGTGCAATTTAACTTTAAAGGTTATTACTGCTATAAAGTCTTATTGCCATAAACACAATATTAAAATAACTGTTATACTGGGTTTAGGATATGATAAAGTTGATACTTTAAGTGAATATAAAGATATTGAAATATTTCATGATGTTAAAAGCATTTCAGATCATATGTATAAGGCTGATATAATATTTACATCTGGCGGTAGAACTGTTTATGAGGCTGCCTGTATAGGTACTCCGGTAATAGTTTTGTCTCAAAATCAGCGAGAATTAACCCATAACCTTGTCAGAAGCGATAAAAGTCTATTTTTTGCTGGTTATGGCCCGGACCTTAAACCAGACCATATTCTGCATGAATTCAGAGATCTGGTTAATAACTTTAACAGAAGAAAAGAAATGAGCCGCCAGATGCTATCAAAAAACCTCAGGATCGGTACCCGGAGAGTTGTTAAAATTTTAAAACGGCTAATAGAGGAATGAAATGAGCTATAAAGAGTTTATTAAGGAATGTAAAAAAGAATACAAAAGTATTATAAAGCCTTTTGTTATTGCTGAAGCTGGCGTTAACCATGAAAACAGTATTGAAAATGCTATAAGGCTGATAGAAGAAGCAAAAGAAGCTGGTGCAAATGCTATCAAGTTTCAAACATACAGGGCTGAAACTATCGCCTCAAGACAGTCGCCTGCATACTGGGATTTGACAAAAGAACCCACCAGATCACAATACGAATTGTTCAGTAAATATGATAGGTTCTGGAAGAAGGAATTTGAAATTCTAAAAGAATACTGCGATAAAATAGATATTGAATTTATGAGTACACCATTTGACATTGAATCTGCCAGTTTTCTGAACGATTTAATAGATGTATTCAAAATATCATCATCTGACATAACAAATAAACCTTTTATAGAATACATATGTGCTTTTAATAAACCTGTAATACTTTCTACTGGAGCCAGTACTGTTGATGAAATTAATCAAGCTCTTTCATGGGTTAGTCAAAACGGAAATAATACTGCACTTATGCATTGTGTACTTAGTTATCCAACTAGTGAAAATGATGCAAACCTTTTAATGATAAAGTTTATCAAAGATAATTATTCTGATTGTATACCTGGTTATTCTGATCACACCATTCCATCTGATATGAAAGTGCTTGAACTGGCAACTTTAATGGGTGCTATGATCATTGAAAAACATTTTACATTTGATAAAACACTATCTGGAAATGATCACTATCACGCTATGGATAAAGAAGACCTGAAAAATTTCTTTAAAAATATTGAAAGAACTATTGATATACTGGGCAAATATGATAAAACTTACCTGCCAGCTGAAGAACAAGCACGTCAGAATGCCAGAAGAAGCTTGATTGCAAAAAGAAATATACCAGCCGGTAAAAAGATTGAAAAAGATGATTTAACCTGGAAGCGACCGGCAACAGGCATTAGCCCTAAATATATTGATGAAATCATCGACAAAGAAGCTCTTTATAACATAGAAGTAGATACAATACTGCAATGGAAAGACATCAAATGACTAATAACCAGTATGTTTTACTTGCAGGAAGCAAAATAAATGCTGGTGATTTTTTAATTAACCACCGGGCAAAAGAACTTTTGACCTACCTGAGGCCTGATAGAAACCTAATAGAGCTTGATGCATGGCTTCCCATTTCAGATGAACAGCTTGAAGAGATCAATAAGTCCAAAGCATTAATCCTGATCGGTGGGCCATCTGTACAATATGATATGTATCCAGGTGTATATCCTTTAAGGAAAAACCTTAATGATATCAATGTACCTATTATTATGCTGGGTACAGGCATTAAACCTGTTACTGGTAATTGGATAACTACTCATAAATATAATTTATCAGATAATACATTAATTTTACTTAATAAAATCAACAATAATAATTATCAATCAGGGGTAAGAGACTATCATACCTTAAGCTTACTGTTTAATAAAGGGTTTAAAAATATCGTTATGTCAGGCTGTCCGGCGTTATATTCACTTGAGCATATCGATAAAAAGCTTGAATTTAACCGTGAAATAAAGAATATAACTTTTTCAGCTGGTGTAAATTTTGAAAAAAGCCCTCTAAGTTTTAAACAAATGAAAGAAGTAATTCTTTTTCTGAAAGATAACTTTAGGCAGGCTTATTTAACAGTTTGTTTTCATCATTCTATAGACAGGGATGTTTATATGAAAACTCATAATGCCAGAAAAAGCTTCTTAGAAAGTAATCTTAAATTTGTTAACTGGCTTAAATCTTTTAATATAAATTATAAAGACATATCAGGTAGTTTTGAAAAGCTTAACAATCAATATAAAAACAGTGATTTTCATATTGGTTACAGGCTTCATGCACATCTTTATATGTGTTCGGTATCCAGACCAACTGTTTTGATAGCAGAAGACGGCAGAGGTGTTGCCTCTCAACCAGTAACCAGCAGTATTGTTTTAAATAGTCATACCGGCATAACCAACAAGTACCTGAGAAAAATGGGTGGATTATTTGATAAATACAGGGTTAACAAATATTTGCTTAGAGATCTGTCTAACGTTTTTGAGTATGAGAAGAAAAATAACTTCTCTTCTATTTATCTTACCCGTAAAGCAATTGATTTTCACTATCAAACAATGAAACAGCTTATTGAAAGACTGCCCTAGATATTGTAACCCTTTTAACTCGCTGTATACTTTGTTTGTAGCTTTTAAGAAATTTTAAATTATCTTCCTGTTTATCGTTAATTGGTATAATTAATCGATGAAATTGTTGCAATAAAGCTATTATTGTAGAAAAATATCAAATGGAGCAAAATTTTGTGATGAAAGGAACAGCAATGATACCCATTCTAGACCTGACAAACCAGTATCAAAAAATTAAGGATGAACTGAACAGAGAAGTTCTGGATGTTTTAAATTCAGGAAGATATGTGCTGGGGCCTCAGGTAGAAAAATTTGAGTCTGATATTGCTGATTACCTTGGATGTAAAAGAGCTGTAGGTGTTGCAAATGGTACTGATGCATTACACCTGGCTTTAAGAGCTCTGGATATTGGTCCTGGAGACGAGGTAATTACAACATCATTTACTTTTATTGCAACTACTGAAGCTATTGGTATCGTTGGGGCAACTCCTGTATTTGTAGATATTAACTCTGATACTTTTAATATAGATGTTAGCCTTATAGAAGAACTGATAACAGAAAAAACAAAGGCAATTTTACCTGTTCACCTTTATGGACAACCTGCTGATATGGATAAGATAATGGAACTGGCCCGCAAATATAAACTGTATGTTGTTGAAGACTGCGCACAGGCTATAGGAGCTGAGTATAAAGGTAAAAAAGTAGGTACTTTTGGAGATTTTGGCTGTTTTAGTTTTTTCCCGACTAAAAACCTGGGGGCCTGTGGTGATGGAGGTATGGTTTCAACCAGTAATGAAAACCTTGCTGATAGAATTATAAGCCTGAGAGGTCACGGTGGAAGGGTCAGGTATTATCATGATGAGCTGGGTCTAAATAGCAGGCTGGATGAACTTCAAGCTGCTATACTGAATGTTAAGCTAAAATACATTGATGAGTGGAATGGCAATAGAAGAAACCTTGCTGCAAGGTATAATGAGTTGCTAAAAGAGGTTGAAAATATTAAAACACCAGCAGAAATTGATGATGTAAAATCTGTATACCACCAGTATACAGTAAGAGTACCTAATAGAGATCTGGTACACAAAAACCTGCAAATAGCTGAAATTCAAACTATGATTTATTATCCGGTGCCTCTTCACAGGCAAAAGGTTCATGAAAAGCTAAATGTATCACCTGAAATGCTATATCATACTGAACTAGCTTCTAAAGAAGTTCTATCACTGCCAATATATCCTGAGTTAAGTTATGAACAACAAAATAAAGTTGTAGAAGCCCTTGTTGAAAACGTAAAATCTTTTGTAAATTGTTAATATTTTTTAGAAACTATAAAAGAGAAGATTTTTCTTTGAAAAGGTACTATTATAAATACTTCAGAAGTAAACTTCTATCAAAATAGCTGATTTTTCATAAAAAAATTATAAATTATTTTGACCTTTTAAAGAAATCCTATACTATAATGTAACAATGGCAGGCAATTTTAAGACTTTAATTTGATAGTAAGAGAATGATACTGAATTTAAATGAAATTTCTGATATAAATACTGCTCTTTCAGGGTGGAAGAGCAATCCAGATTTGCTTGCACCCTGTTACTATCCTTCAAAAGAGCATTGCAAAGCCATTTTAGATTTTATAAAGCAATCAAAATCATTATCAGAAAACACTTTTAAAAGTATTCAACAATATAAAACAAGGGCAGAAAACTTTCAAAGCTTTATTGTTGAGGCTCAAATCCAGCCAGGGCAATGTTTTAAACAGGATTGCATAGAATTTATTGATACACTGAAAACAGAAATACAAAACATAAACAAGATACTTATGGGTCTAGGCTTTACAGACGAAGAAACAGAGATCTATAATGCTTTTATAGCAAGAACTTCACCTATTTTGTTTTATATGGGATTTGCTGATGCTATATCTCATGCATCTCAGGTATCCAGAAAATGTATTGTTGAAGCCTATAAACGAAAATCTATTAAGCCAGAATTGCTTCAAGTAGCAATGGTTGGCTGGATTCATGACCCTAAAGTGCCTTTAAAATTTAGCTGGAGCAACCTTACAACCCATCCTGTTATAGCTTCTGCTATAGCTTTTCAGGTTTTAAATGAGCCAGATTTGAGAACTAACCTGGCAAAATATCTTGCCGGTTACAAGGATTATGTTAGTGTTGATTATTACATTAACACAATTGTAGAAGCTCTTGCTGTCAATAATGATTCTGAATATGTATTAAAAAATGGCATTTTATCTCGTCCTATCTGGGCTCCTGGGCCATCTGAACCAGGAGGTGTTCTTAATCAGGTCTTATTAATGTCTGATGATCATCTAAAATCTTTAGGTATAAATGAACCTGCTGAAAAACTGGCAGAAAAACTTGAATCTGACGCAGTTTACTGGTTTGAGTCTTCAGTTGTAAAAAATAAAAAACTTGAAGCTGATGAGCAAACAAAAACACTGTTAAGGAATATTAAGCTTGAAACAGGCCTGAAAGGCCTTTACAAAGGATATTTTGCTGATGTACAATCCAGGTTGTCCTCTGAATATAATAAATATGCTTCATTATTACCAGAAGATCTTTTTAATCAGATACTTGATGGGTTCATAGATGATAAAGACTTTATTAAATACTTTGCTAAAGAAATCATGGAAAATGAAGAGATTACGAAAAAAGCTTTTTATACACCAGTTGTTAATGGAATGAGCCTGTTTAGCCATTTTATAGGTGTAGAAAATATTACAATAGCAGCTCTGGCACTGGAAATAGCTGATCCACTTTTGCTAAGCCCCCAGAAATTAATGGCAGAAGGGGTTAAAGATACTGTTATGGAACAGATAAAAGATTTTATGAGGTCTTTTTCTCAAAATATTAAGTATCTACCTCAAGAAGCACAAAATGATGGCAAGCTTTGGCAACGTGATCTTTACTATTCAATTGTAATGGCAGCAGATGAGCTTACCCGGCAAAATACACTGGCCTCATTTGAAGAAGAAAATACTGATCAAGAGCCTCTCTATAAGCCATTTAAAACCCGCTTCTTACCATATATGGACATTAGAATTATTGAAAAGCAAGTAAAACTACTTGAAACAATAATTCAGAAAGATAGCACATGGAATAACCCCAACCTTGACAGAATGTTTGCCAGTATGGAACGCAAAAAACCAGAAAATAAAGAAGAAATAGAATTGATTATTGATACGCTAAAGAAATATTATGATCTTGCCATAGAAAAAAGCCCTGAAATGTTTGCATTACTTGCCTTTGCCAATAATTCATAATGGGTATTATTTTAATTTTTCATCTGGAAATATCAGGTAAAAATACTTTAAACAGGAATAATCTATCTACACGATGATAAGAGGCATTATAAATGCTATTTTAATTGTAGTGGGGTATTTTTAGAGTATTAGCAAGCAAGAGAGGCTCTGAAATGCATTGATTGCAATAATAACAGGAAGGATTACAGGATGAATTTTGTTGCCAGCAGGATTAAAGAAAGCATTGATGTTAAAAAGCTTATTCTGGAAGATGAAAAACTGCAAATGAAAATTAATCAGGCAGCCAGTAAAATAATTGAAGCTTTTGTTCAGGGCAAAAAAGTTCTATTTTGTGGTAATGGTGGTAGTGCTGCAGATGCCCAGCATTTGGCAGCAGAACTTATGGGTAAATTATACCTTGATCGAGAGCCACTTCTTGCTATTTCGCTAACAACAAACACATCTTCGCTTACTGCTATTGCAAATGATATTTCATATGATGAAGTTTTCTACAGACAGCTGAAGGCACTGGGTAATAAAGGTGATATACTGTTGTCACTAAGCACAAGCGGAAAGTCAAAAAGCATTATTAAGGCTATGCAATATGCAGAAGAATCAGGCATTTATAATATTGCTTTAAGCGGAAGAGAAGGCGGAGATATGAAAGAGCATGCAGCTCTTTTGATTAATGTTCCATCTAATATAACTGCCAGAATTCAAGAATCACAAATATTAATCGGACATATAATCTGTGAAATAGTTGAAAAAGAGCTATTTATAAAAAACTCTATTTATTAATCCAGTCTTTGCAGGCCATACTTTTGTGCAAGGGTAACAGTTTCCATAAATTCTTTACGATTAACCCTTTTATTGAGGTTGGGTATCAGGTCTGACTTATGTTCCGGGTGATACTGATCCATTATATTTAAGTATGTGCTGTTACTTATCTCACTGGCAATAAATTTAAAGATGTTTTCAGAGTGTGCTTGCTTTTCTGGTAAAACTAGATGTCTTATCATAAGGCCTTTTTTGGCGATACCGTCCTGTATAATCAGGTCTCCTACCTGCTGGTGCATCTCTTTAACAGCATATTTAGTTATATCCCAGTAATTTTTAGCACATGAAAACTCATATGCTACATCATTATTGCCATATTTTATGTCAGGCATATAGATATCAATTATATCGTCAAGAAGTTTAATAGTTTCAGGGTTATCATAGCCACCAGAATTATAAACCAGTGGAATATCTAGGCCCTGCTCAATAGCAATGGGCAAAGCCTCAACTATCTGAGCTATAACATGTGATGGAGAAACAAGGTTGATGTTATGACATCCTTTTGATTTAAGGTTTAGCATCATTTCTGCAAGTTCAATCTTGTTAACAGCTTTACCCTCACCTTTTTGAGATATTGAAAAGTTCTGACAGAATACACATCCTAGATTGCAGAAAGAAAAGAAAATGGTTCCAGAGCCCATAATTCCAACGAGAGGTTTTTCTTCTCCAAAGTGAGGGAAGTAGCTTGATACAATTGCATTTCTACCTACCTGACAGTAACCGTATTTGGTATTACGGTTTACATGGCATTTTCTGGGGCATAGAGTACAGTCTTCAAGGTTATTAACAAGTTTATTAATACGGTTTTCCAGTTCTCCTGTGTGGTAAAGCTCTAAGTAGGATGGTTCAAAGCTCATAGAGATTCCTTTTTGTTTTAATATTACAGCTATTGTTCTTATACTACAATGAAAGAGTCTTTTTTAAAAGGTTTTTTTGTGGGTGTGGTGAGCATAAAATACATATGTATTATTAGTGTCAAATAAATAACTTTAATTAAAGTTTAATAATGACATGTATGTAAAATGTTATTCAGGACATAGTGATAGACATTGTTGTTGTTAATTAACGGTGGTTTAGGTTGGACACCTGATGCAGGTTCCGGTAAATCCAAGCGAGCGAACACTTGAGCGAGCATGTAAAGTCTAAGATGCAATTGTGATAGTTTTTTGCCTTCTTTTTCCTTGCAAAGGATGGCTTGCTCTATTCAAAATGTGGTTAAGAGCAACCGCATTGTAGTAAAAAAAGAATTTCAATGTCTGTTGACAGGTATCAGTATATACTCTGGGTGTTTTGGGGCGGCGAAGCCGCCCCAAAACACCCTAATTTTCTGGTAACTGGAATCTAATAACGGAGGTTTAGGTTGGACACCTGATGCAGGTTCCGGTAAATCCAGGTGAGCGAACACTTGAGCAAGCGTGTAAAGCCTGTAATATAATAATGATAGGTTTTTAACCACTTTTTAGATTATCATGCTCAAATAAGGGTTTATTTAGCCCATTTAATTCATAAACTATTAATAAATTGACCTGAAACAGTTATAGAAATTGATGTTTAGCGAATACATATTTTTAACACAGTGTCAAAACATTGCAGGGAACAGAAGTTAGGGGGTAGGGTTTAAAAGTGCGGCAGCGCCGCACTTTTAAACCCTCTAGAATAAATAGACTATAAATTGATGAATAATGCGGGTTAGATTTGGGTATGTATTTACTTCTAATAAATATCGTTAAAAATCTTTACGAACGTAGAAATAAAGGTCATTAGATTGAATAAACCGTTCAAAAGATGATATTATTGAATTTCTTATGTGGAAAATGTTTGGCCATTTCGTATAATGAAAACCATCTAATATTTTTATAAAATGACTATTATTATTATTAATTTGTTGTAATAACTATGGATACGGAAAAAGAAAAAATATCAATAAAAATCTTAACCCAGGGCTTTTACCCTGACTTTGTTGCTACTGGCGAATTGATGTATGAGCTTGCCCTGAAACTAGTAGAATCAAATATGTTTGAAGTTTCAATAATTACAACTCAACCATCATTTGTTAAAAAAGAGAGTTTACCTAAAAGAGAAACAATTAATGGTATTGACATTAACAGGTTATTTTCATTCAAATTCGACAAAAATCAGCTCAAAGGAAAGGTTTTTAACTCGTTTTCTTTTTTCTTTTCTGTGATGCACCATTTAAACTTCTCAAAAAAAGTTGATTGGCTGCTTATACCAACAAGCCCTCCCCTATTACCGCTACTCGGAGCTTATACAAAGATTTTAAAAGGGCAGAAATATATATTTCTGATGCACGATGTTTATCCTGAAATTGCTGCTAAACTGGGATATATCAAAAAAGATGGCATTATTTATAAAATGTGGGACATTTTAACAGGGTTTGCACTAAAAAAAGCTGATAAAATCATTGTACTATCAGATGATATGAAAGATGGGCTTTTAAAATGGTTACCTGTACTGGATGAAACGCAAATAGATGTCATTCATAACTGGGCAAATGAAAACCTGATGAAAATTATACCCACTGAAGAAAACCCTTTTCTTGATCAGTTCAAGCTTAGAGATAAGTTTATTGTAGAATATTCAGGAAATATAGGCCAGCTCCATGAGTTTGATACACTCTTACATTCAGCTAAAGCACTTCAAAACGAAAAAGATATATTATTTTTATTCATAGGAGAAGGAGCTAAAAAACACTGTATAAAAGAATATATCGAAAATAATAATCTCGATAATATAATGATCCTTCCCTATCAAAAAAGAGAAGATCTTGCATATTCTCTGGGTATGGCTGATATACATGTCTTAAGCTTGCAAGAACAGTATAATCACCTGGCAGCCCCTTCTAAACTCTATGGAATATTAGCAAGTGGCAAGCCGGTTATTTTTATAGGTAGCCAAAAATGTTATATTGCAAGAATACTTGAAAAAAATCACTGCGGTTTTCAGGTGGATATAAATGACTCAGAAAAATTAATTCATATAATAAAAGAAATTAAAAATAATACCGGTCTGTTTAATGAGCTTTCACAAAATAGCAGAAAGACTTTTGAAGAAAATTACACTCTGAAAAAGGCAACAAATAATTATTATAAGTTTTTGTATAATAAACATTTTGTTGATGAAAATCAATCAGTTAAAACTCATATTGAACAGCCTGATTTAAGCTTTACAGGTGTTAGAAAATCAAATATGCCGTAATCAGTTAAAAAAGGTAACCAAATTATGATTAAAGATAAGTCATATTTAGAATCACTGGAAACAAAAATAAAAAATAAGACTGTTAAGGTAGGTATAATAGGTCTTGGTTATGTAGGTTTGCCTTTAATGCTGGGCTTTGCAGAAAGAGACATTCAGGTTATTGGCTTTGATATTGATGATAAAAAAATTGAATACCTCAATGCCGGAAAAAGCTACATAAAACACATTAATAACAAGCTTATAACAAGAAATATAGAGAAAAAAACTATTCAGGTAACCAGTAATTTTTCAACTATACTGGATGTTGATGCTATAATTCTTTGTGTACCTACACCTTTAAATAAATATAGAGAACCTGATCTTTCTTATATAGTAAATACAATGGAAACCATATTACCGTATGTTAAAAAGGGACAGTTGATAAGTCTTGAAAGTACAACATACCCGGGAACCACTGAAGAAGAAATCGTTTCAAGGCTCGAAAATAAAGGGTTTAAAGTAGGTGAAGATTTCTTTGTTGTATATTCTCCAGAAAGAGAAGACCCTGGCAATAAAAGTTTTTCCACGACAACAATTCCTAAAGTGCTTGGAGGACACACACCTCAATGTAGTCAAATAGGAGAAAAGTTATATAGCAGTTCAATAACCAGAGTTGTCACTGTAAGCTCAACCAGAACAGCTGAAATGACCAAGCTATTAGAGAATATCTACAGAGCTGTTAATATCGGGCTTGTTAATGAAATGAAAATAATAGCAGAAAAGATGAATATAGATATCTGGGAAGTCATTGAAGCCGCATCAAGTAAGCCTTTTGGATTTACACCATTTTACCCTGGCCCTGGCCTGGGCGGACATTGCATACCTATTGATCCATTTTATCTTACCTGGAAAGCAAGAGAATATGATTTTAATACCAAATTTATTGAACTGGCTGGTGAAATTAATACCAATATGCCTTATTATGTAGTGCAGAAAACAATTGAAGCTTTAAACAACAGAGGAATAGCTGCCAGTAAGGCTAAAATATTGATTTTAGGTCTTTCGTATAAGAAAGACATTGATGATACAAGAGAATCACCTTCTTTAAAACTCATTGAAATATTTAGAAAGAAGGGCTTGAAAGTTGATTATAATGATCCTTTTGCACCTATGATGCCAGCAACCAGGAAATATAACTATGATATGGTTTCTGTAGAACTTACAAAAGAGAATATTTCTTCCTATGACTGTATTTTGATATCTACAAATCACAGTTCTTATGATTATGAGCTTATTCTTGAGAATGCAAATCTGATAGTTGATACCAGAAATGCGTTTAAGGGTTATGAAAGTGCAAAGATTGTTAAGGCCTAGCTTATTCAGTTATTTAAGATAATACCATTAGCAACAAATTGAGATGTATTGTTACTATTGGCCATAATTTGTTGACATTCAACTGTATAAATAATAAAGTTGATAGTTGTTAGAATACACTAGAATAAGTGCTTTTGAGATGTTTAAATATAGATAATCAAGTAATCATACAAGTTACAGAAGTGCTTTTTTTAGAAGTTATTACTGGTATTGTTTAACAATACTTTATTATAAGAACGAATTTCTTATGGATATAAAAAAAATAATAGATGGTTTTATTTCATTTCTGAAACCCGAAAAAAGTCTGAAAAAAAAGACTGTTAGCTCAATTTTCTGGATTATTTTTTTGAGATGCAATACTTTTTTATTAGGTTTTTTCAAAACCATTTTATTAGCTCGCCTTCTCTCACCTTCTGATTTTGGTCTCATGGCTCTTGCTTTAACAGTAATCACTTCACTAGAAGCTTTTTCAAGAGTTGGTGTTGAAACTAAATTAATACAGGAAAAAGAAAATATTAAAAAAATTCTGGATACAGGTTTTACGATATTAGCCCTCAAGGGTATTTTTATTTTTCTGGTTATGTTTTTTGGGGCTGAATATATTGGTATATTTTTTGAAAACAAAATGTTAATACCACTAATTCAGGTTTTAGCTCTCACTGCACTTTTTAGAGGGTTTTTTAGTATTAAAACTATCTATTTTAAAAAAAATTTAGAATATCATAAGTATTTTACCTTTGAATTTTCAGGCTTTTTAGTAGACTTAATCGTTACCATAATTCTGGCTCTTATATTTAAGAATGTCTGGGCTCTTATTATAGGCAATGTTGCTGGTTATTTTATAAGGCTTGTTATAAGTTATATTTTAGCACCTTATATTCCTCGATTTGATCTTAAACTTGATAATATCAAGGAAATCTGGGGATATGGAAAATGGATTTTTGTTAGTTCCACTTTAATGATTGGCATAATGGAATTTGACAAGATTGTTATCGGTAAATTGCTTGGCAGTAGTGCTTTAGGCATTTACCATATTGCTTATAGACTTACCAGTTATTCCTATCAATTTACTTCTAAAGGTGTTCATGCTATTTTCTTTTCACTTTTTGCCAAGCTGCAAGATAAAAACAAACAGCTAAAAGAAGCTTTTAAAACTGTTTTATTTCTTCAAAGTTTAATTTATATACCCCTTAATGTTGCTGTTATTGTTATGGCAGATGATTTTGTTAAAATCTTCCTGGGGCAAAAATGGCTTGAAACAATATCAGTTATAAAGATTTTAGCATTATATATTGTTGTTAAATCAACAAGATTGTTATTTTGCCAGTTTTTTAATGCTATAGGAAAACCTAAAAATACAACTATTATAAATGTTATCCATTTTATTGTATTGTTAATAACTATATTTTATCTTACTACTACAATGGGTATTGTTGGTACAGCTTATTCAATGCTAATAAGTACTTTTATTAGCTTATTGGTTTCCATTTTTTATATTTTCAGAGAACTTGATCTTAAATTCGTAGAATTAATGAATACATTTAAATTACCGCTTATTTGCAGCCTGATTCTTGCTGCTAATGTATATATATTTAAATATTTTTATAGCAATATTTCTTTATTAGAGTTTATTTGTATGATTTTATTTACAATTTCCAGTTATACATTAATATTAATACTTTTGGAAAAATATACAGATATTAAAATATTTAAAACAATAAAGGATATTTTGCTTTAGTTTTAAAATATGTTAAATTTCATATCTTCTAGCAATTTTTAAATCGATATAATTCACTATTATATAGTATCATTAACGACAATATAGTTTTTGAAGTGATTACTTTGTATGCTTTTTAACTCATTTGAATTTATTTTTCTGTTTTTACCAATAGTATTTTTTGTTTATTTCTTTCTTAATCAAAACAGACTTATTATTGCTGCAAAAGGATGGCTGGTTTTTGCTTCTTTATTTTTTTACAGCTACTGGAAGCTTGAATATTTACCATTAATACTGACCTCACTTATCTTTAACTATTCTGTTGGGTCAACACTCACAAGTAACAACCTGAAAGTTAAAATAACAAGAAAAACCCTTCTTATAATTGGTATTACATTCAATCTAGGGTTATTAGGGTATTTTAAATATGCAGATTTTTTTATTGATAATGTTAATTCATTATTTCATAGTAATTTTGCAGCGTTAAATCTCATTTTACCTTTAGCGATAAGCTTTTTTACCTTTCAACAGATAGCATATCTTGTTGATAGCTATAAAGGACTAACTAAAGAATATAACCTCCTTAATTATTGTATTTTTGTGACATTTTTCCCGCAAT
>Ga0334898_1000454_pt1 | contig 65238 bp, 49 predicted proteins | sample GraSluR3_MG_10_FD_207228 | JGI IMG/M metagenome (GOLD analysis project Ga0334898, IMG submission 207228) | Sludge microbial communities from methane-producing bioreactor in Wageningen University, Netherlands - Granular Sludge_3_08-R3 | ecosystem: Engineered > Bioreactor > Anaerobic >... | reverse complement strand
CCGCCAGCTGTGCCGGCGGACGGGACCGGCTTCTTCTCCGGTTACGAGCGGGTCCTCTTCCGGAGTGAACTGGACCGGTTGCTGCTGGCTGACCATGATGCTGAAGCGCTTCAGCAATTCATCGTGGATGAGTTTGATCTCTCTCTCGTGCAGCAGGTAACAGGCAAGCGCTTCACTGAATGCTTGCTGGGTGACGCCATGCCGCTCGAATACCCCGGCATAATAGTGGGGCAGGGAGTCCATGATGCCCGGGTTGAAGGGCTGCTCCTCCAGAAAAAACGTCTCCAGCAGGTAGAGCTCGGCCAGCATGTCTGTCATTTTTTCGCGGGACAGGATCTTGTCACAGTCATCCCTGCCGGGTGGGCGGAAAAAGCTGCATCCGGCTACCAGCATTACAAGCAAAAGGAACAATGTCAATGCCGGGGATGGCCATCTGATCGATTGCATGACAAGCAATTTAGGTGCTACCTGGAGAACGACAGCGCCTGCCCCCTGATCCCATCGTGGATGCGTCCGTTGTCATAGACCAGGATGCCGTTCACGAAGGTGTACCGGACGGACGATCTGAGGGTGGTCCCCTCCAGGGGGGACCAGCCGCATTTGTAAAGGATGTTGTCTTTTCCCACGGTCTGGGGCCTGTCAGGGTCCACCACCACCAGGTCCGCCGCATATCCTTCCCGGATGAACCCCCTGCCCCGGATGCCGAAACACAGGGCCGGGTTGTGGCACATCAGCTCCACCAGCCGCTCCAGCGAAAGGTGTCCCTGTTGAACCAGCTCCAGCATGGCCGGCAGGGCGTGCTGCACCATGGGTCCCCCGGACGGGCATTCCAGATAGGGACCCAGTTTCTCCTCCCTGGTATGCGGGGCATGGTCCGTGGCAATCACGTCCACGCGCCCATCCAGGAGGGCGCCCAGCAGGGCCCTTCGGTCGCTCTCCTCCTTGATGGCAGGGTTCCATTTGATCCATCCGCCTTTTTCCCGGTAGTCCCTGTCTGAGAACCAAAGGTGGTGAACGCAGACCTCTGCCGTGACCTGTTTCTGGTCCGGCCGCAGAGAAGCGTCCAGAAGCTGCATTTCCCCTGCCGTGGACAGATGCAACAGGTGGAGGCGGGTGCCGTACCGCAATGCGAGCGACAGGGCCAGCCTGGAGGAGACCTCGCAGGCCTCGTGGCTGCGGATGACCGGGTGCTGGGTGAACGGGATCCGGTCATGATACAAACTGCGCGCCTGTTTCAGGTTTGTCCGCACGGTCTGCTCATCCTCGCAATGCACGGCCACGGGCAATTTCTTCAGGCGGAAGATGCGGGCCAGGCTGTCCGGCTGGTCGACCAGCATATTGCCGGTGGAGGACCCCATAAATACCTTGATGCCGCAAACATGCTCCGGACTGGTTCCCTCCAGCTCCCTGATGTTGTCGTTGGTGGCACCGATGTAAAAGGAGTAATTGGCCAGGCTTTTTTCCCGGGCCAGGTCGAACTTCTTTTCCAGGGCTTCCTGGGTCACGGTCTGGGGAAAGGTGTTCGGCATTTCCATGAAGGAGGTGATCCCTCCGGCCACGGCCGCCCTGGATTCGCTGGCGATGTCCGCTTTTGCGGGGAAGCCCGGTTCACGAAAATGCACCTGGTCGTCGATCACCCCGGGCAGCAGGTACAAACCTTCCAGATCGAGTGTCTCCCCCTCCTGTGGGGGGGTGGCCATGGCCCCTCCTTCTGCCGGAAAGACTCCGCCGATCAGCCCGTCCCTGATCAGGACGCTGCCTTTCAGCACCCGGCCTTCATTCACGATCAATGCGTTTTTCAGAAGCATGGCATGGATTGGTTGAACGGTCAGGCAGCCGGTGTTTGCCGGTGCCGGTATTCTTTGCGGTTGACGATGCTGTCCCAGCGCATCCGGATCACACCCAGTACCGCCTCCTTGAAGATCCCCTTGCTCATTTTGGATACCCCCTCGACCCGGTCGGTAAAGACTATGGACACTTCCTTGATCCTGAAACCCAGCTTCCAGGCCTTGAACTTCATTTCGATCTGGAAGGCATAGCCCGAAAAGCGGATGCGGTCCAGGTCGATCGCTTCCAGCACCTCCCGGGTATAGCATTTGAAGCCCGCCGTGGTATCTCTGATCTTCATGCGGGTGATCAGGCGCACGTAGGCGGAGGCAAAATAAGACATCAGCACCCGGGATATGGGCCAGTTCACCACATTGACCCCGTCAATGTAACGTGAGCCGATGGCCAGGTCGTAACCGTCCCGGGCGCATGCCTGCCGCAGCCTGACCAGGTCACCGGGATTGTGTGAAAAGTCGGCATCCATCTCGAAGATGTAGCGGTAATCACGGCCCAGCGCCCATTTAAAACCGAATACATAGGCCGTCCCCAGCCCCAGCTTGCCCTCCCTGGTTTCCAGAAACAGCCGTCCGCTGAATTCGGGCATCAGCCCCCGCACCACATCGGCCGTACCATCGGGCGAATTATCATCGACCACCAGGATGTGGAAATCCCCTTCCAGGGAGAGTACCCTGCGGATCATTTTTCCGATGTTTTCCCGTTCCTTATAAGTGGGAATGATTACCAGACTGTCGGCCACGATGAAATCGGTTGTGCAGGAAGATTCCGCCACGGGTGGCTTGGGCCTCCTCCGGGTTCTGTATATGGCTTCAAAAATACGGTTTTTGTTCCATTGTGGGGTAATTAAATCCAAATAAAGCAGGCAATGCCGGGATTGTTGGGCGACAAGATGTAATTTTGCCTTACCATGAGCAAGCAACGCATTTACTTCGATCACGCAGCCAGCACCCCCATGCCGGGAGAGGTGCTGGAAGTCATGCAGGCCGCCATGGCGGAGCTATATGGTAATCCGTCCTCCCTGCACGAGGCGGGTCGGCGTGCCCGGGTAGCCATCGAACAGGCCCGTCGCAGCGTGGCCCGCTGTCTGAAGGTGACTCCTGCCGAAGTCTTTTTTACCTCCGGAGGCACCGAGGCCAACAACGCCATCCTGTGGGAATGTTACCTTCACCTGGGGGTGAAACACTTCATCAGCAGCCCCCTGGAGCATCCCTCCGTCCGGATTACCCTGGAAGCCATTGCCGGCCAGCCGGGAGCCGGACTGCACCTGGTGGACGTCGACGCCCTGGGCCGGGTGTCCCTGGACCATTTGGACGAACTGGCGCGCCGGTATCCCGGGGCCCTGGTTTCCCTGATGCATGCCAACAACGAGATCGGTAACCTGCTGCCGGTTAAGGCTGTGGCGGAGATTTGCAGGGACCGTGGCTGCCTGTTTCATTCCGATACGGTGCAGACCATCGGAAAGTTCGACATGGACCTGCCCCGCCTGGGGATGGATTTTGCCGTGGGCAGTGCCCACAAGTTCCATGGTCCGAAGGGGGCCGGCTTCATGATTGTCAGGCAGGGCCGGCCTTCCGGTCCCTGGATGACCGGAGGCAGTCAGGAGCGAAACATGCGGGCGGGAACCGAAAATGTTTACGGCATCGTGGGACTGGCCAGGGCCCTGGACTGGATGCAGGATTCCATGCAGGAAAACAGGCTGTGGGTCGGCCGACTGCGTAACCAGCTGCTGCTGCTGCTGCGGGAGGAGCTGCCCCGGGTGGGTTTCAACGGGGACGTGGACGGCAGCTGCCTCTATGGCATCGTGAACCTGTCCCTGCCTGCCTCCCTGGATGCGGTGGTGGTGCTGGTACGCCTCGACATGGAAGGCATCAGCGTGTCCTCGGGCAGTGCCTGTTCTTCCGGCAGCCTGGAGCCATCCCCGGTGATAGCCGCCCTGGGGGGCGACCCGTCACGGCCCTCCCTGAGGGTGTCCCTGGGCAAGAACAATACCCCCGACGAAGTCCGACGGTTTGTGGAGGTCCTTCGTGCCATGGTGGAAGACAGCCCTGCCTGACCTCATTCGCTGTGGGTGATCCTGACCAGGCTTACCTGCCAGGCGGGTGCCAGGGAGGTGGTGCTGGTATACCGGAAGGCGATGTGTATGTCCTTGCCCTGAAAGGCATCCAGGGAGATGGGGCCGCTGTCCACGAAGGTCCAGTTCGTTCCCGGAGGCCGGTTGAAACCTGTCAGCTCTGTCCAATCGCCCGACTCTGAGGGGTCTCCTCCCTGGTAGTTGTCGGAAACGAGCACCCTGAGTCCGCCCTTGTCCGTGCCGAAATTGACGGCCTCCCGGATGTGGAGTCTTGGATTGTTTGTCCCGGCCAGGGATATGGATGGGGATACCAGCCAGTCCTCATTGGCCCGGTTGCTGCCATCGTATCCGCTCATATAGGCACAGCCCCCGTCATAGGTGGCGTGGGTCCAGTTCTGGGCTCCCTGCAGGTTGTAGGAGGTGAAGCTGCCCAGGCTGCTGGCAAAGGTTTCCTCCCACAGGGGGGTCTGGGGAACCAGCCCGTCGCCATCGAGCCAGTAACCCGACGCCCGGAGCAGTCCCGGGGCACTGAAGTAAGTGCCGAGATTGCCCAGAATTTTCACGGGTTTGCCCAGGTTGGCCGGATTGGCCACCAGGTTCAGGGCCTCCCGCACCTGCCCGATGGGCAGTTGCACCGTCAGGATGTTGCCCGGGGCGGTCTCATCGGGTTTGTCGGCCATCAGCAGGTTGGTGGCGGTCTGGAACGGGGCGGTGAAGGACCGGGTGAAGGGACTTGCATGGGTCTCATAGACCCCGATGATGTACCCTTCCACCCAGACCCCGTCCCCGCTGTTGTTTGCCATGGCAAAGGCCACGTTATAGGGTTCACCGAAAGTCCCTGATCCCGCCGGATCCCCCGTATCGCAACGGTCCCCGCCCATGTCCATTTCCTCAAAACTTCTGATCAGGAGCTGCCAGGTGGATCCGAACTGGGAAACCACGGCCACCAGGCTGCCGTTGCCTTCGGGAACCACCCGGTTGGCAAAGTCGGCGAATGGGCTGGTACGCACGATGATCTGGTTGCCATCACAATCGGTCAGGCTGCGGTTCTCAGTCAACCCTTCCGCCACATCGGCAAAGCGCTTTCCCAGTTCTCCCGTGTTGAACTGCACCCCTTCCAGGCGAACGAGGCGGGCCTGGAGGCCCCCGTTCAGGATGTCCGGCACGGATACCGGTTCAGGCGCCACGGCCTGCCCCGACTCCTGTTTAATCAGATGCCTGCCGTATTCCAGGGAATCCAGTTGCAGCATGTTGTTGTAACTGCCCAGGACGGTCCCTTTCAGAGAGATCCTGACCCGGTCCCCTTCCCGGATGTCGCTGGCATAATCCAGCCGGACGTTGATGGCCGCGGTTCCGTCCTCCACGAATATGTTGCGGTAGAGGTTTCCCGAGGTTTCCCCCATGCTGACCGTGGCAAAGACCGCCACGTTGTCTTCGAAGCGAACGGTCTGACCCGTATAGAGGGCCCTCAGTTCGGCCAGTGTCATGGTGCCGTCAGGCTGGTTCAGCGGGGGCGCGTCGGGCGGGTCCTTTTCACAGGCGGCGGCCGTCAGCATCAGGGCCAGCAATAGCGGATACATCTTTGGTTTTATGCGGGTCATGGTCGTTCGGTTTTATTGTTGAACAATGTCTCCAAGGTTCCTGATCAGCAGCTGGGGGTTGTTGAAAACAGACAGGATCCCGGTGATGGTCACGGGGCCTTCCGGCACCTGGTCGTCGGCAAAGCTGGCCCAGCTGTGTGTGTACAGGGCCATCTGCCCCGTTGCATCGCTGAGTGTGGCCCCCTGCCGGAAAGCGGGTCCACCGCTTATGGACACATTGGTGAAACGAACCAGGGTGGACTGGTACCGGTCCATGCCGGCGATGGCCTCCTGGATGGTGAGGGTCACCGGTTCGGGCAGGCTGCCCGGACCCAGGTCATAAGCATTGCCATTGGGCAGGTTTTCGATCTGCAACAGGCCGTTATAAAGGGACATGGGCATGGGAGAGGCAAAGACCACCCGGATCCGTGTGCCCAGCGGGAAGTCATGAAATGAACTGAATCTCAGTGTGATTCCGGCTCCGGACTCGTCCATGAGAAAGAGGTTTTGCCCGGGATGGTTTTCATGTTCGTTGTCGGATACGACCACTCCTTCTATGCGTGAACCGGATGGAATGTTCACATTGCCCGCCGCAAAGGCTTCCCGGAGGGACAGGATGCTTAACCGCTCGTAATCGTCGCCCGGGACGGGACAACGGTCCCCGTCGAGCTGTACCTCCGCGATGTCCCGGATCAGCAACTGCATGTCGTTCTGGAACTGGGACACCACCGCCACCAGGCTCCCCCCGCCATCGGGAATTGTGTGATCAGCGAAACCGGCATACCCGCTGGTGCGGACAATGATGCGGTTGCCGGCACAATCCTCCAGCATCCGGTTCTCGGTCAGCAGACGCTCACTGTCTGCAAAAGGCCTTCCGGTATCTGCCGGGATGAACTGAACATCCTCCAGCCGGACAAGGCGCCCCTGGTAATTGCCGGAACGCAACTGCGGGATGCCGGTGAGGGCGGGCATGACTTCCTTTTCCAGCGCGATCTTATGGATGTGGCGGTCCACGTTCACATTTTCAACTTGCAGCAGGCGCTGGTAAGAGCTCAGGGTGGTGCCCCTGAGGTACAGCCTGACGGAGTCGCCCCGGTAGATGCCGCCCGGGGCCACCAGCCGCAGGTTGATGCCGCCGGTGGCATCCTCGATGTAGGCGCTGCGGTAGATATTGCCGGACTTGTCGTCCATGGTCACGGTGGCGTAAACCGAATAATCCCCTTCGAAGAGGACCGGTTCCCCCTGGAACATGTCACGCAGCCCGGCCACCGTCATCACGGTCCCTTCGGGCAGTTGCCAGGCGGGGGGTGGGTCGAAATCGTCATGGATGCATCCGGCCTGAATGAAGGCCAGGAGGATTGCTATTGTGATGCGGAAAGCGCTGATTCTTGCCATGGGATGGGTCGTTTTCTAAAACCGGAAAGCCAGGTTCAGGAAGTAGGTCCTGCCGTATAAATAAAAATACTTGGATTCGAAGCGATCGGGCTGGTGGGGATCGTAGCGCAGCTGTTCGAAACCTCCGATGTTGAGGTCTTTGGCATCCAGAAGGTTGCTGATGCTCAGGTTGATGTTCAGAAAGTAGTCGTTACGGATGCGCCAGGACTTGCCTGCAAACAGGTCGAGGGTGAAGCCGGGGTCCAGCTTTTCCTGTTTCAGCAGTTGGTCCCATTGCGGGTCTGTGACCACGAGATGCTGCACGGCTTCGGCGGTCCGCCTGTCGGGATTGATGTCCATATACCCGTTGGCAAACACATTGCCGTTGATGCCGACAAACCAGAAATTCGGATTGTCATAGCGGAGTCCCGCCGATGCCGCCGAATGGGTCATTCCGCCCACCTTGTAATTCTTCAGGTACACGGTGCGCTGGTCGGAAATGACTTCAAAGTCGTTGTCCCTGGCGATGGTGACCACCGGCCGTGAATTGTAAAAATAATCTCCCGTGCCGGCGACCAGGTAGGCCGACAGGGTGGAGGACAATACGATGTCGGTCCCGAATTCAATCCCCAGGTGGCGGGTGTCCACGCCCGTCATGATGTAGTTGACAAAGGTGCGGAACTCCTCATGGTAAAAGCTTCTTGACCAGGTCTGGTCCAGGAAATCGGTATAAAACAGGGTGATTCTGGATTTAATCCGGGGGCTGCGTATGAAATAACTGACATCGGCCGTGCGGATCGTCTCGCTCCGGAGCCCCTCAATCACGTGGTCCCGGACACGGGATGAAATATAGGCATCGCGAAAGTAGGGGGCCCTTGTCATATAGGCCGCATTGGCCGTGAAGTAATGCCGGCCGGTCATTTTGAAGGTGGTGCCGCCCTTGAAGCCGAAATTGACAAATTGCTGTTTTTCACTTGCACCGTAAGAGTTGTCCGGGAACCTCGGGTTCTGCATATGCCCGGTTCGCCAGAAACTGGTCATGGAAAGGGTCCCGGCCACAAAGAAGTCCCATCGCGGCAGCACCCATTCACTCTGGGCAAAGGCCGTATACTGGTTGATGTGGCCGGTAAAGTCGTAACCAAACCGGTCTCCCTTGCCCACCAGGCGGTTGGGGTGGCGCATGTCGCTCTGGGCCATGTCGCTGTCGGCAAAATCCCTTTCGGCGAACTGGTCGATGTCCAGCCACCAGTCACCTCCCAGCAGGTCCTCGATCACCTTGAACTGGTGGGTCTTTGCAAGGGAAACCTGCAGGCCTCCCGAGAGGGTCTGTTCCGGGGACACAATATGCTCCAGGTTGGTGTTGAAGACCAGCTGGGTCCTGTCGGTGCGCCGTTCCTCCACGATGTATTTCGACCGCAGGCCGGTGACCGTATTGCCTTCCACCCCATTGGCATGACGGACGGCGGCCAGGTTCCTGCTGTTGGCATTGTACAGCCAGTCCCAGTTGATCTGGCGGAAGTCCTCGTTGGTCTGCCACAGGCTGGTCAGCCAGGCCTGCGTCTCCGGGTCGTTGGCGTGGTAACTCGGCAGCCAGCGGTAATAATCGGGGCGCGGGTCGCCGGCCAGGTGAAAGTTCCAGTCGTCGTAGGAGGCATGGCTGTCATACCAGTTCAGGGCGGTGGACCCCCCCCTCCCGAAAGCGTAAGCCATGCTGGTGGTCAGGGTGGTGTTGCCCTGCGGCTCCCAATAGTGCGACAAGATCAGGTGGGGTGTATGGTAGTGGTTGACGCGGGAGTTGCGTACCTCCCCGTTCTGGTAGCCCCAGTTGGGGTTGTAGAAATTGTCTCCCGTAAGGTCATAGGCCTCCTGGGTGGCCACCCCGGGCCGTCCGGTGCGGGAAGGCGCTCCGAAGCCGATGAAGCCGATGCTGTGCCTGTCGTTCAGCCGGCGTTCGGCCGACACAAAATAGGCCCAGGCATCATAAAACGTGCCCTTGACATAGCCTTCTTCGGCGGATCGCCTGGAGCCGCTGATGGTCAGGGCCCAGCCGTTGTCCTGCATGCCGGTGGCGTGGGTGAACATGGCCCGGTGGACATAGCTGCGGTTGGCATTGCTGTATGTCATGCGGGTGGTGGGACTGTACTGGGAGGCCCTGGTCACGATGTTGGTGGCGCCCCCTATGGCCCCGAAATGCTCCCTGGCCACCCCGATGCCGCTGTGCCCCACGGTCATGCGGGTGGCGTCGTTCAGCCCGCCCCAGGTGGAATAGAAGGCCCTGCCGGTTTCGGGGTCGTTTACCGGGATGCCGTTGATCATCACCAGGGTGTTTTCCGAATCATACCCGCGGATGCGGTACCTGGCCGCCCCGAAGTTATAACCCGCCGTGGACACATAGATGTCGCGCGATCCCTGCAGCAGGCTGGAGATGTCGTAAGAATCGGCATCCCCTTCCATGTCTTCGGCCGTCAGGGTGATGATGGGGATGTCGGGGTCTTGTCCGGGGGGGATGGTGTCTGAAGACAGTGCCCCGGTCTGGGTCGCAGAGGCCGGCGTCTGTCCGCTGGCGGCAAGGGGTATGACCCATCCGACGAAAAAAAGGACGATGAAATATCTGCTCATGGGAAAGGATTGTGGCTAGTTCATCAAAATGATTATTTTTGAACAATCAAAAATAGCCATTTTCCGTGGGACTGACCACGGAAGTCTGGGAAAAACCGCACCCGATGAAAACCACCACGAAATATTGCCTGCGGTTTCCTGTCAGCTGGGCCACATATCTTATAGCGATCCTGGTGTTTTTTGGTCTCCCGGAACCGGCAAGGACGGGAACACCCCCAGCGGAAGGCCGTCAGGAATTTATCAGCCTGTGCATCGGATTCTACAATGTGGAGAACCTGTTTGACACCATCAATGACCCCGAAATCCGTGACGAAGAATTCACCCCGGAAGGGGTCAACCGCTGGACGGGGGCACGTTACCTTGAAAAACTGGAGAACCTGGCGGAGGTCATCCATAAGATGGGCCAGGAGCTCAATGCGGACGGGCCGGCCGTATTGGGCCTTTCCGAGGTGGAGAACAGGGCGGTGCTTGAGGACCTGGCGGCACAGGAAGCCATCCGCGACCGTCATTACCAGGTGGTCCATTATGAAGGACCGGATGCCAGGGGGGTGGACGTGGCCTTTTTGTACCAGCCAAAATACTTCACGTACATCAGCAGCAAGGCCTATCCGACGGTGATCGAAGGGATGCCGGACTTCAGGACGCGCGACCAGCTGCTGCTGACGGGGGAGTTGTTGGGAGAAAGAATGCATTTCATCGTGGCCCACTGGCCCAGCCGCAGGGGCGGTGAGCGGCGCAGCCGGCCCTTGAGGATTGCCAAGGCGGACATCGCGCGCCACATCATCGATTCCATCCAGGGGGCCGAACCCGGAGCCAAAATTTTCTTCATGGGCGACCTGAATGACAACCCCACCGATGTCAGCGTGCGCCGCCATCTTCGCTCCAGGGGCCAGGCGGAAGATGTCGGGGAGGATGAGCTGTTCAATCCCTTCGAGAGCCTGTACAGAAGGGGCATCGGCTCCAACGCCTGGCGCGATTCCTGGAGCCTGTTCGACCAGATCCTGCTCAGTCCGGGTTTGCTGGGCGACGATTACCGTTCATTCAGGTTTTTCAGGGCCGAGGTGTTCAACAGGCCGTTCCTCAGGCAATCTTCCGGCCGATTCCAGGGGTACCCCTTCAGGACTTACGGCAGCGGGGTGTATCTCGGTGGTTACAGCGATCATTTTCCAACCTATGTGTTCCTGATCAGGGAACGATAAAAACCCGTTTTACCATGGTCCCGAGAAAACGCAGGCGCAAGCCCATCAGGTTCCGGCAGATATCGTTCAAGTTCACCGAAGGACAAAAAGCTGCGCTGGAGAGGTATTGCCGGGCCCACAACCTGACACCCATCCGGTTCATCAAGTCGCTTGTCCTGGACAGGGTGGAACGGTTCCGGCCGGAGGCGCTCCCGCCGAGTTACGTGACGCCCAACCAGCTGGATCTGTTTGAAAAGGGTGAATAGCCGCTCCGGCCGGCCCTTCTGAAGCAAGCTTCGGGGGCTGTCCGAACCCGGCCGGACCGCCTGCCTAGCGGAAATCAGCGATGGTGATCCCGGCCCCCCCCCGGTCGGGATGTTCGTCCCGGAATCGCTGCACCTCCGGAACGTTTTGAAGGTATTGCCGAACGGCCTGGCGCAGGATGCCATCCCCTTTCCCGTGAAGGATCCTCACCTGTTTGATCCCAAGCAGGATGCCGTCGTCTACCAGGAGCCTGAGCCGGCTGAGGGCCTCTTCCACGCGCAGGCCCCTGAGGTCCGCCTCCGGATTGTATTCCGCGGCCTTCTCATTGATGTTGAAATCCAGCCTCGTGCGTGACACGGTGGGGCGGGAGTGGCCTTGCCCGGCTTCCAGTTTCTCCAGTTTTGTCAGCTGCGTCCGGAACTTGATGCTCCCGAAGCTCACCACGGCTTGTTCTCCGCTGATCTCCATGACCTCCCCGGGGGTTTGCTGCCCGCTGACCCTCACGGTATCGCCCACCCGCACCGGACCCCTGCCGGCTTTCAGCTGCACGGGACCTCCGGGTGGCGGTGCCTTCTTCTCCGTGGCTTTCAGGTCTGCCTCCTGCTGCTCCCTGTATGCCTTCAGGGCCTCCCTCGCCTTGCGGGTTTCTTCCTTGCTGGCCTGGGCTTCCTTGATGTCCCGGATGGTCTTTTCAATGATCCGGTTCGCATCCGAGAGGATCTTTCTGGCCTCCTGCCGTGACTGTTGCAGGATGTCGCTTTTCCGTCCTTCCAGTGTCCTGCTCAGGTCCTCATATTTTCCGATCATCTCTGTCAGGAAGGCTTCGGCCGAGCGAAGCTCCTTTTCTTTTTGCTCCAGTTCGAGCTTTTTGACTTCCAGGTCCTGCAGCTGCTTGTCAAAATCCAGGTCCTGGTTCCCGATGAAGGTGGCCGCCTTGTCGAGCACCCTGGCGGGCAGGCCGATGGTCCTGGCAATTTCGAAGGCAAAACTGCTGCCCGGACTGCCTGCTTTAAGCCGGAACAGCGGCCGCATATGGCGGGTGTCGAACAACATGGAACCGTTTTGTATGCCCTCCTGTCTGCCCGCCATCAGCTTCAGGTTGGCATAATGGGTGGTGACCAGGCCAAAGGCCTTCCTGGCGTTCAGCTCCTCCAGGAGGGCCTCCGCGATGGCCCCCCCGATGCGGGGCTCGGTGCCGGATCCGAACTCATCAATCAGGAACAGGCTTTTGTCGTTGCAGTGTTCCAGAATGAATTTCATGTGGAGCAGGTGGGAGCTGTATGTGCTCAGGTCGTTCTCCAGGGATTGTTCATCGCCGATGTCGATGAACAGGGACCGGAAGATTCCCATTTCGGAATAGTCGGTCATCGGGACCAGCAGTCCGCATTGCACCATGTACTGAAGCAGGCCGCAGGTTTTCAGGCACACCGACTTGCCGCCCGCATTGGGTCCCGAGATGATGAGGATGCGGTTCTCCTGGTCCAGGTCCAGGTCCAGGGGTTCCACGTGCTTTTTCTGGGGTTTATAGGCCAGGTACAACAGCGGGTGGCGGGCCCGGACCCAGTGGATCACCGGCCGGTCGCTGATCCGTGGCTTCTGGGCTTCCATCTCCAGTGCCAGCCGGGCCCTGGCCCGGAATGCGTCCATGTGGGCAAGCATGTCGTAGCCCGCCTCCAGCCTGGGGATGGCGGGCCGCAGCTCATCGGCAAAGGCTTTGAGGATGCGCACGACCTCCTGCCGCTCATCCAGCTCCAGCTCGTGGACCTGGTTGTTCAGTTCGAAGACCTCTTCCGGTTCCAGGAATACGGTTTGTCCCGTGGCCGACTGGTCATGGACGAAGCCCCTGATCCTGCGCTTGTGTGCCGCAGCCACGGGGATGACCTGCCTGCCGCCCCGGAGGGACAATCCGGTGTCCTGGGAAATCCATCCCTGGGATTTGCCCAGGGAAAGGATCTGTTCGATCCGCCTGTTCGCACGTTCTTCCAGGCTGGCTTTGCTCCTGCGTATCTCTGCAAGGGCCGGGGAGGCGGAGCTGCGCACCCGGGCTTTTTCGTCCAGGATGCGGTCCAGCTGCCGCAGCAGGTCTCTTTCCGGTTCCATGCCGCTTGTCAGCCGGGCAAGCCAGGGGAACTTCAGCTCACCCCCTCCGTCTCTTTTCTCCATGAAACGGATCACCTCCTCCATGGTTTCAAGGGAATGCTGCAGTTCGATCAGGATCTCCGGTTCGGCATAGGTGCCGCGGATGCGCAGCTCCCTGAACAGGTCTTCCGGGTCAAAATAACCCGAACCGGGGAAGGGATCGGGCCCGAGCAGGATCTGGCAAAACTCCCAGCCCTGGTTCAGCAGGGTCCGGATCCGCTCCGGGTCGGTCGAAAAGCCTATGGCATGCACCTGTTTCCGGCCCAGCGGACTGAAGCATCGTTCCAGCAGGAGTCCCCGGATCCGGTCGAATCCTGTTTTTTCCTCGAAATGTGCGGAGAAGCTTGCCAATGCATTGTTTTTTGCAAATGTACTAAGATCCGAACAAAATAACCGGGCAGGCTGTTATGCCATCATTGGGAAGTCCCGTTTTTTTATGGTAAATTTATGGGGGAAACAAGGGACCTGCGATCGTGTGGGCCGCAACACCCGGTGCCATGAAATGGAAGATCCTGTTTACGCTGTTGTTTTTGCCCGCCCTGGCCTTCTGCGGGGGCCTTTCATTGCCGCCCGCCACAGGGCCGGAGACGGAGGAGGATCCTGTGGGCCGGCTGGAGGAAGTGGCCGCAGGGGCCTTCAACCAAAAGCTTTACCTTCACCTGGACAACCATCATTACCACGCGGGTGACTACATCTGGTTCAAGGCCTACCTGCTGGACGGGGTCACCCACCGTTATGTGCCTGGGGAAACCAACGTATATGTGGAAATGATCGACAGCCGGGGCAGGCTGGTCAAAAAGCAGATCCTGAAATCGGTCAACGGCATCTCCTGGGGCGACTTCAGGCTGAGCGATTCCATTCCGGACGGGAACTACCTGGTCAGGGCCTACACCAATCCGATGCGCAACATGGGGGAAGCGTTTCTGTTCAACCGGAATATCTATGTGAGCAACCCGGGGTTCAGGGACTATATCCGGCTCCGGGAGATTATCGGTAACCGTCTGTTCAACAGGAGTCTGGAAAGGAAGGCCAGCCAGTATGAGTTTGCATTCCACGCTGAGGGCGGCACCCTGGTGCAGGGCCTGCCGTCGCGGCTTGCTTTCAGGGCCACGGACCTGCTGGGAGGCGGGGTTCCCGCAGAAGGAAGGATCCTGGACAGGCATGGGAACGTGGTGGCAGAATTCACCACCGGACCCTCCGGACGGGGAGTGACCGCCTTTAGCCCGGAGGAAGCAGGGGGCTACACCGCCAGGGTGCGCCTGGCCGGCCAGAGAAGGGAAGAAAGAATCCCCCTTCCCGAAGTGCTGCCCCGGGGGGCGGTCTTGCAGGTTCGTCCCGGGGACAAAGCCTTGGAGGTGAAGGTGCTGACCAACAGTCCCCCGATGATGGAACCGCACGCGCCTGTCAGGTTGATGGTTCACACCCGCGGGGAAGTTTATTTCTGGGGAGATGCCGACCTGCGGTCGGGACAATTTTTCAAGGTCTTTCCCTACGAGGAACTGCCGGCGGGCATTGCTGAGGTCAGCCTGTTGGGGCCCGGCAACACGGTCCTGGCCAGCAGGCTGGTGTTTGTGCCGGATACGGATCCGTTCAGCATAAGCCTCCACGAAGTGGCCATTGAGGAAGGAATGGGCCGGGTGATCTTCTCGGTAGAGGACAGCCATAGTTTTCCGTTTTACGGAAATTATTCGCTGTCGGTCAGGGGCCTGGGCGAGTCATCCGGAAGGAAGGAAGCCGGGGGAAGCCTCCCCAGAAGCTTCCTGCTGGTGGAGTCGGATACCGGGAGGCCGCTTGACTCCCTTGCCTTACTGCCCGGGACGGTTTCAGGGGAGGACATGGCATGGATCGACCAGGTGATGCTCACCAGCCGTTTTGAAAGGCTGGACCTGGAAGGGGTCTTATCGGGCAGGATTCCGGTCGGGCGCTTTGAGCCCAGCTTCGGGATGACTGTGGCGGGCCGCCTCATCCACCCGGGCAATGACAAACCCGTCCCCGGGCAAAACATCAGCCTGAGCATTTCCAATGGCTTCGTGACCACCCATACCACCCAGACCGATACGGAGGGCTGGTTTGAATTCGCCGACCTGGGTTTCGATGGCATGGTGACCATTGAGCTGATCACTTCCCCCTTACGGGAGGGTTATCACCCGAGGGTTCACCTCGATCTGGGATCCATACAGGATCCCAGTTACCGCATGGATTTCAGTACCCGTCCCCAGGAAGTGACACGCAAGGGCCCTTTCTGGACCCGGGTCAGGAGGCAACGGGAGAAGCCTTACGATATCCCGGAGTATTACAGCCCCTTGCAAAACTACTACGGACAGCCCAGCCAGACCATTCATGTCAGCGAACGGACGGAGGACAATAAAACGGTCCTGGACATTCTGTTGCAGCGGGCTACCGGGATCAGCTTTCACAATGGCCAGCTCACCATCCGCGGTGCCAGCAGCATCAACCTTTCCTCCGAACCGCAGTTCATCATGGACGGCAGCTTCACGGACATGAGAAATTTTTTGTCGACCAATGCCAGGGAGGTGCACCGCATCGAGATCTTTTCGGGCCCCAATGCGGCCATCTTCGGCATCAGAGGCACAAACGGGGTAATCGTGGGATACACCCGCCGGGGGGGCATGTTCGGCCGGCAGAGCTACGAATTCAACATGGCGGGCTTTTACCGTCCCAGGGAGTTCACGGCTGATAAGGCCGGGGATCTGCGCCGAACGGCTGAGGATGATACCTACCATCCGACCCTGTACTGGTACCCTAACCTGCGGGTCCGGTCGGGGGAGCGGGTGCGCTTTGATTTTCAGGCACCCCAAGGGCATGACGCCTTTGAAATGGTTCTGGAGGGAGTGGGGCCTGCCGGAAGGATCATTTCCGGGACTTTCCTCATCACAAGGGGCGAAACTTCCGGCCAATAAAAGGAGAAAGGCTGTTGTGGGGAACCGGCCCTGCCCTTTGCGGGGAACAATCCGGCATTTCCTGCAACAGCCTTTGGTCTTGTAGCGGGGACGAGAGTTGAACTCGTGACCTTCGGGTTATGAATCCGACGCTCTAACCACCTGAGCTACCCCGCCTTTTTTGGGTGGTGCAAAATTAACAAACAATTTCTAATTACAAACCCTGCGGGGCTTTTTTTTGCCCGGCCCGCTTTCGCTGAAATGCCCCTGCCTGGGTCAGAAACAACCCCAGGATGACCAGCCCCATGCCCAGGACTTTTCCCCAGTCGATGGCCTCCCCGAGTACCATCAGCGAGGTCAGGGCCGTCACCACCGGGATCAGGTTGCCGAAGATGGCCGTCCGTGCGATGCCGATGCTCCGGACCGCCGAGGTGTAGAAAACAAAGGCCAGGGTGGAGCCAAACACCGCCAGGGCCAGCAGGGAGGCCACCACCTCGCGGGAGGGATGGATGGCCATGAATGCGGCCGATTCAAAGAGCAGGAACAATGGAAGGAAGAACAAGGCACCCAGTGCATTCTGCACCATGATGATCGTGCCGGAGGAATAGCGGACAACCAGCCGTTTAAGGAATACCATGTTGACCAGGGCCGAGGCCACGGCGAAAAACAACATGAAGATTCCGAAGGGCGAGGCCGTAAACCGGAAGTCCTGATCCAGCACCATGACCCAGATGCCCATAAAGCTGATCAAAAAGCCAAGGACATTCACCCGGCTGATGCGTTCCCTGAAAAACAGGAACCCCAGCATGGGTGCAAACACCGGTATGGTGGCGATCATGACGGAGGCTACCGTGGGACTGGTATGGAGCAGGCCATAGTTTTCCCCGATGAAATAGCAGAAGGGGGAGAAAAAGGACAGGATCACAAAACGCAGGTAATCCTGCCTGTCGATCCGCTGCAGCCCCCGCCGCCAGAGCAGCATCATCAGGAATGCGGATACCGACAGCCTGATGAACATGACCGTGACTGGTTGGTAAACATCCAGCGCGATCCGGGTCCAGACGTAGGATACCCCCCAGAAAACCATGGCCAGGGCGGCCAAAAGGTATACGGTGACCTGTCTTGTTGGCAAAGGGCATGCAATTTGAGGGCAAAAATAATGATTCCCCTTGTTTTTTTGTATATTGCAACTGACGGATTCCCAACCGATGCTGCCATGAGACCCCTGGAACGATTCAGCCTTGAGTTTTCCTGCAAAACAACCCCCAGGTTGCTGTTTACCCTGATCTCCACCCCCGAAGGACTCTCCCGCTGGTTCGCCGATACGGTGTTTGTGGAAGAGGATATTTATCACTTCAAGTGGGAAGGGTCGGAGCAGCGGGCAAGGCTGACCCAATGGAAGGAAAATGAGTACGTGGCGTTTCAGTGGCTGGACGAACACCACCGGGACCATGTCCTGGAAATGCGCATCCTCAACGAGCCGGTTTCCTCGGAAGTGGCCCTGGTCATCACGGATGCTGCCGAACCGGGCGACATGGAATTCTCCCACAGGCTGTGGGAAACGCAGGTCAGGCGCCTGCAACGGCTATTTAATCCCTAGCCATTTGTAGACCGGGCGTTGTGAGGGGTCGGTCAGGAAGAACCAGCTTGCAATTTTTCCGCCTGCATCTTCCGGCGCGTCCTTGTGACGGAATTCGTTCCTGCGGGGCACATACACATAGTCCTTTTCCCATTCCCGGTGGTGCCTCCGGATCTGGTCCAAGGCTTCCACGATGAACAGCACTTCTTTGTCCGTCATGGTCGGATGGAGTGACAGCCTGACCCAGCCAGGTTTTTCTGACAGGTCGCCCGTATTGATCTTTTCCGTGATTTTGCGGGAATGTTCCTGGTCGACATTGAGCAGGAAATGCCCGTAGGTGCCTGCACAGGCACAGCCACCCCGGACCTGCACCCCGTAACGGTCGCTCAGCAACTTCACCACCAGGTTGTAATGGATGTCCGCGAAGTAAAACGAAATGACGGGCAGCCGCTTACGGATGTCCCCGGCCAGGATGTTGGCTCCGGGAATGGCGGCGATGCCGTCGAAGGCCAGGCGCAGCAACTCCTCCTCCCTGCGGCGGATGTGACAGGTGCCCATCTGGTTCTTCAGGTCGATGCACAGGGCGGTGCGGATGGCCTGCAGGAAGCCGGGCGTGCCCCCGTCCTCCCTTGCCTCGATGTCGTCGATGTATTTGTACTCTCCCCAGGGATTGGTCCAGTCGACGGTCCCTCCCCCCGGGTTGTCCGGCACTTCTGAATTGTAGAAAGCGGAATCGAAAATAAGGACCCCGCTGCTGCCCGGCCCGCCCAGGAACTTATGCGGGGAGAACACAATGGCATCGAGCTTCTCCATGGGATCCTCCGGGTGCATGTTGATGTCTACATAGGGTGCGGAGGCCGCATAGTCGATCAGGCAGACCCCCCCGTATTCGTGCATCAGCCGTGCCATCTTGTGAACCGGGGTCTGTATGCCGGTCACGTTGGAACAGGCCGTAAAAGAGCCGATCTTCAGGCGGCGGTCCTTGTATTTTTCCAGCTGCCGTTTCAGGTCATCCAGGTCGACCAGCAGGTGTTCGTCGGGTTTGATCACCACGACCTCTGCCGTTGTTTCAAACCAGGAGGTGTGGTTTGAATGGTGTTCCATATGGGTGATGAACACCACGGGTTTTTCGGCTTCTTTCAGGCAGGTTTTGTGGATGAGGTTGCCGCAGATGCGCAGGCCCAGCATGCGCTGGAACTTGTTGATGACGGTGGTCATGCCGCTGCCTGCCGTGATGATGACATCCCCGGGTCCGGCGTTCACATGCTCCTTGATCAGCTTCTGTGCATGGTGGTAGGCATGGGTCATCAGTGTCCCGGTCTCGCTTGCCTCGGTATGGGTGTTGGCCACATAAGGGCCGAAGCGGTTGCGGATGGCATCTTCAATGGGTTTGTAGAGCCGGCCGCTGGCAATCCAGTCTCCGTAGATGATGGCCTGCTCCCCATAGGGACTGGTATAGGTGTGGTTGATGCCGATGATGTTCTTTCTGAACCGGGCAAAATGGTTTTGCAGCTTGGTCATGTGTCCCGAATTTATGCAAAATTGCAAAAAATTATCCAAACCCTGGGCCGATTCTCTGTACCTTTATTCGTCAAGGGGCTGGCAAACAAATCGCAAACCTTGGTTGTTTACAGGATAAACAGCGGTTTAATATGGAATGGTTTTTGCTGCTGTTTTATCAGGGCAGCCGGCGATGGCCGGGGCCGCAGAGGGAAAATTTATGTCTGAATCATGTTGCGGGGCAGGTGCCTGCCCACGGCCTCCGGTCCCTGACCGGCTGCCGGGCAAAGGAATTCCGTTCCGTGCGACCAATACAATGGAGAAAAGATGAACAGGAACCGTTTTATCAAGCGGGCCGCCTTGTTGGGCCTCGTATTGCTGTTGTCCGGGTTGTTCCTGCCGCGCATGGCCAGCGGGCAGTACTTCGGAAGAAACAAGCCCAGTTACAGGACATTTGATTTTAAGGTATACCAGTCGCCCAACTTCGACTTGTATCATTACTTCGAGGATGAAGAAGTCATTCACCGGGTGGCGGAAACCTTTGAAAAGTGGTATGTGCGCCATAAGGAGATGTTTCGCGACACCCTGCAGGAACGCAACCCCATCATCATCTATGCCACCCACCCCGATTTCCAGCAGACCTCGGCCATAAGCGGCACCATCAGCATCGGCACGCAGGGGGTGACCGAGGCCCTGAGGAACCGGGTTGTGCTGCCCATCCTGGAAACCAATGCCCAGACCGATCATGTGATCGGCCACGAGTTGGTTCACGTCTTCCATTTCCATGCCCTGTTCAAGGATGACTCCCTGTCGCTCAACTCCATGCGAAACCTGCCCTTGTGGCTGGTGGAAGGCATGGCGGAATATTTTTCCATCGGGAGCGTGGATGCGCACACGTCCATGATCATGCGGGATGCCATTCACCAGGAGGATTTTCCCGACCTGAAGGAGATGAGCCGGAATTACCGCTACAACCCCTACCGTTTCGGTCATTCCTTCGTGGCCTTTTTCGGGCGCACCTGGGGCGATTCCCTGATCGCTCCCCTGTATAACGAGACTGCGCGTTACGGCTACGAGCGTGCCCTGGAGCGGGTCGTCGGCCTGGGGGCCAGTACCGTGTCCGGGCTTTGGAAAAGCGCCCTCGAGAATCATTACCGGGACCTGATGGCCGACAGTGCCCGGCATGTGCCTGTGGGCCGCCGCATTGTATCGGAAGAAACCGCCGGTCAGATGAACCTCAGTCCCTCGATCAGCCCGGACGGCAAGCACATTGCCTTCTTTTCCGAGCGGGACCTGGTGTCGATCGACCTGTTCCTGGCCGAAGCCGAAACCGGACACATCATCCGCAAGCTGTCCAGCAGCGTGCGGAACATGGACATTGACGGGTTCAATTTTTTTGAATCGGTCGGCAGCTGGTCGCCGGACGGCCGGGAGTTTGCCTACGTGGCCGTCAAGCAGGGGGTCAACCAGCTGGTGATCGTCGATGTGGACAGGCCCCGGCGGACCCGGGAAATCCAGGTGGAGGGAGTGCCCGCCCTGAACAACCCATCCTGGTCGCCCGACGGCCGCTACCTGGTCTTCTCCGGGCTGGCAGGGGGACGTCCTGATCTTTACCGGCTGGACCTGCGGACCCGCGAAGTGACCAACCTGACCCGGGACCGGTACTCTTACATCCATCCGTCCTGGTCGCCCGACGGCCGGTACCTGGTGGTATCGACCGACCGCCGGCAGACAAGCCAGGAGGGCATGCCCGTCAACTTGCACTTCAACCTGGGCCTCATCGACATGGAGGATCCCGGTGCCGGGGTCCGTGTCATCGATGTGTTTCCGGGGGCGGAAAACCTGAATCCCCACTTTTCAAGCGGACAGGACGGCCTTTATTTCCTGTCCAACCGGGATGGGTACCGCAACCTGTACTTCTATGACCTGGCAAGCCAGAAGGTGTACCGGATGACCGACTTTTATACGGGCATCAGCGGCATCACCCACCTGTCGCCAGCCATCAGTGTGGCCCGGCAAACCGGACAGATCGTCTACACCCACTTCCAGAAGGGCCAATACACCATTTACAGCACCCGGCACGAGGCGTTTGATCCGGTAGAGGTCGATCCCCTGGCCATTGACATGCTGCCCGCCACCCTGCCGCCGTTTGAACGGCCCACCCAACCGATCGTCGACCGCAACCTGGGCACCGAGCCGGCCGTACCTCTTTTCCCGGTCGACTCTTTTGCAGAGGTGCCTTTTCAGTCCCGCTTTCAGCTGACCTTCATCGGAAACTCCGGGGGGGTGGGTGTGTCCACCAGCCGCTTCGGAACCGGGATGGCCGGCGGGGTGAGCATGCTTTTCAGCGACATCACGGGCGACAACCAGTTGTTTTCAGCCCTGGCCGTGAACGGGGAGATTTACGACTTCGGGGGGCAGGTGGGTTACCTCAACCAGAAAAGCCGGTTTGCCTGGGGGGTGATGGCATCCCACATCCCCTATCCGTTTTCCTATTTCAGGTATGCAGATCCTGCCGGGTTTGACATGAACCTGCAGCTTGTCATGCAAAGAACCTTTGAGGACCAGGTCGGGGCCTTTGCCTATTTCCCCTTCTCCACCACCCGCAGGCTGGAGCTGAATGCCAGCATGGCCTGGTATTATTTCCGCATCGATGCCCTGAACAATTATTACCTGGGCGGCTTTCTGGTGGGTCAGGAGTGGGAACGGCGTCTGGATGCCCCTCCCGGGTTCAACCTGCAGCGGGTGAGCCTGGCCTATGTGGGGGACAATTCCTTTTTTGGCATGGCCTCGCCCATCACCGGACAGCGTTACCGCTTCGGGGTGGAGAAGTATTTCGGCCGGGTGGACATGTACAGCGTCACGGCCGATTACCGGCGTTATTTCCAGTTCAGGCCGTTCACCCTGGCCTTCCGTGGTGTCCATTACGGGCGGTACGGGGAGCAGGCCCAGAACGACCTGTTTTATCCCCTTTTCCTGGGCTATCCCGGCTGGGTCAGGGGCTATTCCTACAATACGCTCTCCCGGGTGGAGGATGCCCTGGATGAAAAGTTCACCTTCGATCAGCTGCAGGGTTCCCGGGTTCTCATGGGCGGGCTGGAGCTGAGGGTCCCGCTGACGGGGCCCGAACGGCTGGCCCTTATCAGCAGCAATTTCCTGTTTACCGAGCTGGCCTGGTTTGCCGATGCCGGTGTGGCCTGGAACGAAGGGGGCCGGGTAACCCTGCGCACGGCGGAAGCCTATGACGAAGGCAAGCGTTTTCCGGTCTTCAGCACGGGGCCTTCCCTCCGCATCAACCTGTTCGGGGCCCTGATCCTGGAACCGTATTATGCCTTCCCCATTCATACCAAGGGGATCGGCAAAGGTGTCTGGGGTCTCAACTTCCTGCCTGGCTGGTAGTGGGTGGATCCCTGACGAAAAAGAGCCGCCGGCCCGAAGCGGGCCGGCGGCTCTTTATTTTCCCGGAACAGGCCGGCCTGAGCGGCCAGCTCTTTTCTAGTGTTCCCCGTGCATGAGCTTGCGGATGAGCGGGCTCAGCAACAGGAGAAGGACGGCACACAGGAAGGCGATGACGGCAATGCTGGAAAACACATTCGAATAAGACAGCAGGGAAGTGAAGGCGCCGCCGCCTTTTTCCGCCGCGATTTCGGGAGACAGGCCCGTGACCCTCATGGTGACTTTTTCCAGGAAGCCTCCGTTGGCGGTGACTTCACGGGTGGTGAAACGGGCGATGAATCCGGCGATGTAATGGGCAAAGCTCATGGACAGGAACCACACGCCCATCATGAAGGAAACCACCTTGGCCGGTGAGAGACGGGTGACCATGGACAGGCCGATCGGACTGATGAACAGCTCGCCCGTGGTGATGAAAAAGTATCCGACGATTAGAAAAATGAGCGGCACCTGCCCCGTTTCACTGGCAAAGCGGGCCCCGTAGGCGAAGATCAAAAAGCCAAGGCCCAGCTGGGCGATCGCGTAGGCGAACTTGAAAGGCGTGTAGGGATTGGCCTTGCGGGTCGACAACCAGGTCCACAGCACGGAGAAAGGGATGGCCAGCACGATGATGAAGAAGGGGTTGATCATGTTGGTCTGGGCCGCGTTCATAAAGACCAGGTTCACGTTGCGCTCGGCAAACAGGGTGATGGTGCTGCCGGCCTGCTCGAAGAACGCCCAGAACAGGGTGCTGAATACGGCCAGGATGAAGATGACAATGATCTTCTCCCGTTCGGCGCGCGTGATTTCAAGGAAGGACTTGCCCACCACGAATACGACCAGTGCGAGAATGGCGTAAAGCATGTAGCCGGCCAGTTCGCTTTTGTAAATCAGGAGGGTGAGCAGGGGGACGGACAGCACGGCCAGGATGGTGGAAAGGGCCGGCATGCTCATGCCCGCAATTTTTCGCCGGCTTTCCTCGGTGTCGGGAGCCAGGCCCTTGCCTTCGAAGGTGCCGTTGTTGATGCCCAACTGGAACACCAGCAGGCCGAGCAGCATGCCAACGCCGGCCAGGCCGAAGCCATAGGACCAGCCATAAGCGTAAGCGATCCAGCCACAGGCCAGGGGAGAGAGGGTGGCGCCCAGGTTGATGCCCATGTAAAAAATGGTGAAGCCGGCATCTCGCCTCGGATCACCGGGCTCGTAAAGGCTGCCCACCATGGAGGAGATGTTGGGCTTGAACAGGCCGTTGCCCGTGACCAGGAAACCCAGCCCGAAATAGAAGAACAAAGGCACGTCCATGGCCATCATGAACAGGCCGATGGCCATCATGATGCCGCCGGTGAGGATGGACCGGCGGTATCCCAGGAACTTGTCTGCGATCATCCCGCCCAGGACCGGGGTGGCATAGACCAGCGCCCCGAATGCCGCGTAAATTCCATACGCCCGCACGTCGGCCGCATCGCGGGCCATGTCGGCATACAGCTTCTGAACGATATACAGTACGAGCAAAGCCCGCATCCCATAATAGCTGAACCTTTCCCACAGCTCCGCAAAGAACAGGTAGTACAAGGCCTTGGGGTGTCCTTTTTTCATTTTTAATCAGGTTTGAGTGAGTACGATTTTTTTGGATCAGGCAAATATAGGTAAAAATGTTTCTTGCCTCCACCGAAGGGCGGAACCATTTTTTCAACACCTGGCCGGAGGGTTTTCGTCGGACGGGTCTGTCGCCTCCGGCTGTCAGAAGCGCACCCGGAGCTGGGCCTTGATTTCGGTACGGGTATTGCCCTCAATCAGGTCCATGCCGCTGCCGATCTCATGCCGGTTGGTGTAGAAGGTTTGTGCCAGGCGGGCGTACAGGTCGATGTTTCGGTTGAGGCGGTAGCGGGCCAGCAGGTACACCCTGGATCCCTTGTCCGAATAGAATGGAAATGAAAAGGCGTAGAGCACATCATTCTCGTAGGCGTAGATGCGGGAGTCGAAGCCGTCGGTGTCGAACAGGGCGTAACGGAAAGTGAGGGCCCAGGGGCTGGAGAAGTGTCGGTAAAGAATGTCCTGGTAGACCATGTAACCGGTTTCCTCCCGGGGACCGAATCCGAAGCCGATCCATTCCACCCGGTTGCGCAAGGAAAAGGAGGGAGATATGTCGTAGGCAAAATGCAGTCGGATGTTCTGCCGTTTTACATCATCCAGGTGCCGTATGGCTCCCGGTTCGGGGGTGTTGAGGGGCTTGTTCCTGACCCTGTAGCGGGCATACATCTCGACCGTGCGGCTGGGCCGGTAGTTGACCTGCAGCAGGTAGTCGTATCCCCGGGAAGGCATGTAGGTGCGGTACTTCATCCAGGGGAAGGAGAAGTGGTCGGCATAGGCAGTGATGCGCCACTCCCGGGAGAGCTGGGCGTTGAGACCGATGTACAGGCCGCTCTCGTTGACCACCCGGGTGTTCTCGGAAAAGGCCACTGCGTAAAGCGACTGGTAGTCCTCGCTGAATCGCCGGTGGACGATGGCCAGCGACAGGCGGGAATCCAGACTCATCATCACCCCGTTCAGCAGGGCATATCCTCCGTTCCGGCTCATGGCCCCTTCGCCGAAAAAATTGAAGTTTCTGAAGATGTAATTGTAATCCAGTCCGATATTGGCGTTTTCCCGGCCCGAAAAATCGAACTGGTTGTAAAACGACAGCCGGCGTTCGTATTCGGCCCCCAGCTCCATCCGGTGGGCGGTGAGTCCCACGGAAAAATGGGGTTTCCTGTAGGAGATGTTTCCCCCGAAAATGGTTTCCTGCACGGCATTCCTGCCTTCCAGCTCCCGGGGCGTCCGGTGCAGGCCAGTCTGCTGCAGGCTCGTGATCACGAGGGCTTCCTGCTCCACCGTGTCCATAAGCAGCACGCCCGCATCCCGTCCCTTGGAGGAATAGAAGGCGGTGAACTCCAGGTCTCCGAAACCGATGGTGGCCCCGCCACCCCGCATGAACAGGTTTTCGTCCACCGAAGTGTACTGGCGCAGGCCCAGGCCGTTCTTCTTTACGCTGACGGCTTCGGCGCTCTTGCCGAAAGCCAGGCCCGACCACAGGGTCAGCCCCTGCCCGAACTGCACCTGGAAGTCCCCCAGCGACAAGGCCTTGATGCGTCCGAAATCCCTCAGGTGCACATGTCCGGAGTAAAAGTCAAACCCCCCGGGCTGGCTGCCCCGGAAGAACTCCTCCCCGGGATCCTTTTCGGCCGTGAAGCCGAGGCTTACGTTGTTGTAGTAGGTGAAACGGTACCGGGTATAAAGGCGGTAGGGGCTTCCCAGATAACGGGCGTTTGGATTGGCCTCCAGGGCTTCTTCCTCGATGGGGCTGAAACCCCTTTGTTCTTCAAACAGCCGCTGGTACCTCAGAAAATACTGGCTGCTGCCCTCCCTGCCCATGTTGGCCAGGCTGAAAAGCCGCCGCCTCACATCCTCCGACACGGTGACGAAAGGCTGGATGGCCTGAATGGTTTCCATGTCGAAGCCGTCGATGGCCTGCAGTTCGTACAGGCTGATCAGGTTGCCGAACAGGCTGATGTGGCTGAGCAGGTTGTTGATCTGGATGTCGTTGAGCAGGAACAGCCGCCTCAGGTCATCGGCCCTGGCGCTGTTCAGGTTGATCGGGTTCTGTATGAGAAACTGCAGCTCCTCCAGCAGGTCGGAATAGTCAATTTCCTCTTCGGCTTCCTCCAGGATGCTTTCAATGCGCTGGTGGAACCATTCTTCATTGATGATCTGTTCGCGCAGCGGGGGAATGGTATCAGGGGGCGTCTGTGCCAGGGCCCGCTGCCATGGGGGTGAAAGCAGGATCAGGCTGGCGGTGAGCACCAGAATCAGGATTCGTGGATATGTCCGCAGGACCTGCGCCATTCCGGATCCGGGTTAGAACGCGACAACAATTCCAGCCTGGGGCGAATAGCCCAGCACATGGTGAAAAGAACTTGCCAGGTCGATCCTCAGGGAACCCACCTTCATTCCGAAGCCGAAGGCATTCTGTGTCGGGTTGGTGCCGATGCCGGCCCGTACATAGAATTGTTCGGCCAGCCGGTACTCCAGTCCCGCCCTGAAGGCGACTTCCTGTGCCATGTCCTTTTCGGTTTCGGCGGTCACCAGCACCCGGTCAGAGAATGAATAGGACAAGCCGAAACGCAGGATGGTGGGGATGCGCTCCTCCCCGAAACCATCGTCAGAGACGATGCGTGCCCGGGTCGGGTTGAACAGGTGTGCCCCGGCGTGAAAACCCGGCAGCAGCTCATAGATTACGCCCATCTCCACCGCCACGTTGCCTGCCGTGCCGTAACCTTCGCCGATGGAGGTGTAGAGGTAGTTGAGCTGGATGCCGGCAGAGAGTTTTTCCCCGAAAGCCCTGGAGTAGGCCAGGCCCACCTTGCTCTCGTGGTAGAGGGAGTAACCGAAATAGGTGAGGCTCACTCCCATCACCCCGTTCACGGCCGGCATGGCGAATGCGGCAGCTCCGAGGCTCAGTTCCCGTGCCAGAAAGCGGTTTTCAAAATAGAAGCCTCCGGCGGGCCCTTCCAGGCGGGCAAGGCCTGCCTGGTTGTGGCTGATGGACCAGAAATCGTATAGGGTCACGGCGGCATTGCCCATGCCGGCCTGCCGCCCACCAAAGGGAAAATTGTCGTTGGCAGCCCGGGCCGGAAAGATCCAAAGCAGGGGAAGGATCAGCAGGAGGGAAATCTTTCTCATCGGACCGGCTTTGTGGTTCGTTGGCTTATTAAAATCCGGAAATCAAAGGGGCAAGTTACTTATTTTTCCCCTACCTGACAATTACACCCTGAAACGGAATTGGTGGCTCCTGAGGTCCTCATTGGCTTTTACCACCTTTTTTTTCAGATCCTTCTTAAAGGTTTTCAGCCGGGAGCGGACATTTTCATCCGAGAGGGCCAGTATCTGCATGGCCAGGATGGCCGCATTGCGAGCCCCGTCCAGTGCCACCGTGGCCACCGGGATGCCTGCAGGCATCTGCAGTATGGACAGGATGCTGTCCCAACCGTCAATGGATATGGACGAATTGACCGGAACCCCGATCACCGGGAGGGTGGTGGAGGCCGCAATCACTCCCGGCAGGTGGGCGGCGCCCCCCGCTGCCGCGATGATCACACGGATGCCCCGGACTTCGGCTCCTTCTGCAAATGCCATCACCTTTTCAGGCGTGCGGTGGGCCGAGAGGGCGTTGATCTCAAAGGGGATCTCCATTTCGTCCAGGAAGCTTGCGGCGGCCTCCATGACGGGCATGTCGGAGGTGCTGCCCATGATGATGCTTACGGAAGGGGTCATGGTTTTTGGTTTTTGGTTTTTGGCTGTTGGGTGCAAAAATACATATTTCGTTGGTTTTTTGCTGACGCGGCGGGGCTTTTTTGGATGCCCCTTGCAGACACTGCGGGAGAGCCTGTCTGTCGGAGGGTTTCCTCCTTTTTGTAACTTCGCAGCGGATAAATACAGGGGCAGCCCGGGATGCAAGGGTTTGCCCCGTTAACTGAATGGCCATGACCACAACAGCACTTCCTCACAACGGCAAAAACCAGACGCATCCGGATGGGCCCGGGACCCGTCCGGAAGGGCCTGATGCCCCTCAGGGTGAACCAGGCCCCCGGCAGGATGGGTCCGGAAATCGCACGGAAGGGCTCAGCCCCCGGCCCCTGCAGAAAATGTTCATGGCCGTGCCCCCATCCTACGATTTTCTGAACCGCCTGCTGACCCTTCGCCTGGATGAGCGTTGGAGAAAACTGGCAGCCAGGGAGGTGCTGGCCGGGGAGCCCCGCAGGGTGCTGGACCTTTGCACAGGGACAGGCGATCTGGCCCTGAGGATGCGAAGGAAGGCCGGGCTGCAGACGGCCATATGGGGTCTGGACTACAGCGAGCCGATGCTGGAAAGGGCCCGGAAGAAACACCTGGGGCCGGGATCCGCTCCTCTGGAGTTCGTACACGGGGATGCGGCGGCCATGCCTTTCGATGACGGCTTTTTTGATGCCATGGGCATTGCGTTCGCCTTTCGCAACCTGAGTTTTAAAAACCCCGACACCCCCCGGTTCCTCTCAGAGATACTGAGGGTGCTGCGTCCCGGAGGCCGGTTTGTGGTGGTGGAGACCAGCCAGCCACCCTGCCGCCTGTGGCGCATCCTGGTGCATGCCTACCTCAAATACCTTACCGTACCCCTGGGGGGGCGGATATCGGGCAATCGCGGGGCTTACCATTACCTGGCCCACTCTGCGGTTCATTTTTACAATGCCCGGGAGGTGCGGCAACTCCTGCTGGATGCCGGGTTCGAAAAAGTCTCCTGCCGGCTGCTTCTGGGTGGGGTGGCGGCCCTGTGGGTGGCCGTGGCACCCGAATGAAACAGGAGGGTACCCTCCCCCTGCGACCTACCGGCTGTGGATGAACTCATGCGACAACAGCCGGATGATCAATCCCTGCGGCAACAAGGAGGCCAGCAGAAAAAAGGCTTTCAGTTTCCTGCCCGGAAAGATGATTTCCCGGCCCCTGAGCATGCCATCAATGCCCTCCCTGGCCACCTTTTCCGGTGAGGTCGTGGTTTGCCGTCCGAGCCAGCCCGAAACCGCGATGCGCTGACGGACCCGGTCATTGGTGGGCACGCCCGATGGAAATATTCCGGACACGCTGACAGGGGTCCCTCCCAGTTCATGGCGCAGGGCCCGGGTGAAGAAGTAAACATAAGCCTTGCTCGCGCTGTACACGCATTTCCCCGCGAGGGGCATGAAGCTGGCCAGGCTGCCCACATTCAGGATGTGTGCCCGGGATCTGGAACGCAGGGTGGGCAGGAACAATCTCGTAAGTAGTGTGGCGGCGCGGATGTTCAGGGTGAGCATGTCGGCCACTTCCTCCTCCGGCATGTCCTCCAGCAGCCCGTTGAAGCCAACCCCGACATTGTTGATCAAGGCATGGACCTGCAGATTGTTTTCGGTGACATAAGCAAACACTTCGTGGCAGCCGCTCTCCTTGCCCAGGTCTTTTTCCACTCCCCGGCACCGAATGCCGAACCTTGTTTCCAGTTCCGCGCAAAGACCGGGGAGTCCCGACCCGGGAAGGGCTATCAGCATCAGGTTCATGCCACGGCGGGCACACTCCGCGGCAAAGGCCCTGCCGATCCCGCTGCTTGCACCGGTGATCAGGGTCCAGTGATCCGTGTTTCCAGCCTGGTTATTCGTTCGCATCTGTCAGCCGGTTTTGTTTTCCTTCAACCATTGCAGGGTCTGGCCGATGCCCTCTTTAACCGGACTGATGGCATAGCCCAGTTCAATTCGGGCCTTGTTGCTGCTGACCCTCCGGTGGTGCAGGTATTGACGTATCCATCCGGGGGTGATCATGGGGGGGGTGCCTGAAAGGCGGGCCATCAGGGTCATGCCTGCGGCGGCCAGCCAAAGCAGTGGATAGGGAACACGCACAACCACCCTGGGCCGGCCGGTGCATTCCCCGATGAGCCGGAACAGGCTGTTGAAAGACAGGTTTTCACCGCCCAGGTTGTATTTCTGGCCGCTGCGCCCTTTCTCCATGGCCAGCAAGTGGCCGCGCACCACATCGTTGACGAATACATAGTTGCCGATGGTCCGCCCGTTTCCCGGGATGATGCGCCAGCGACCCCTGCGGTAGAGCGAGATGATCCGGGTGACCGAGTTGCTTTCGTTGATGGCCCCCGGGCCGAACACCCTGGTGGGTGCCACAATGACCACCTCCAGGCCCTGCCCGGCATACCGCCTGCATTCCTTCTCGGCCAGTGACTTGGTTTCCGCATAGGGGGTAAGCTGTGTCCCGGGATGGGGGTCGTCCTCGCGGGCGTCACGGACTGCGTCGGTGGGGAGGAGGGTGCCGGCCGTGGAGGTAAACACCACCCGCCTGACGCCTTCCCTTTTTGCAGCCTCCAGCAGGTTGATGGTGCCCTCCACATTGACCGTGTGAAAACGGGACGGGTCCTTTGCAAATGGCTTGGCGAAGGCGGCCAGGTGAAATACATGGGTGCAGCCTTTCATGGCCCTTTCAACGGATTCCTTATCGGTAATGTCCCCTTCGAACAGCCTGATCCCGGGTCGGTCCAGATGGGATGCCCCGGTCAGGGAACGGACAAGCAGGTGGACTGTCTCCCCCCTTTCGGCCAGGGCTCCGGCCAGGTGCCCCCCGATGAATCCCGTTCCTCCTGTCAGCAAATACTTCATTTCTTTTTTGTTCTGAAGACAAAATGCATGTCGGGCCTGAAATGAACGGCACCCATCTCGGCCGACACCGACAGGGTCAGGTGCAGGATCCATGCCATGAAAAAACCGCCGCTTTGTAAAGACAGCAGGCAGAGAATGATCCCGAACACCAGGGACCCGGCAGCTTCCCGGTAGCCGTTCTGGAGGTGGACGGCCACATAAAGCAGCAGGTTCACGGCCAGTGCAGGGCCCGGCCCGAAGGCTTCGGCCCAGGAAAACAGCAGGAGCCCCCGGAAGAGGAATTCGTACCCCAGCAGGTAGAGGCCCCAGCCTGCCACACTGGTCAGGATTGCCAGGGGGTCCCAAAGGGGAAGACGCATCAGGGGCAGGCGGTTACCGGCTCCCAGGTGGCGGGCGCTGGTGACCATCACCAGGGCCGCCAGGGCCATCAGGGCAGGCAGGGATCCGGGCAGGTAGGGCCGACCGGTCATGAGCCTGGCCGGCTCCAGGGAAAAAAACGGGAAAAACGCCAGGGCCGGCAGCAACCCAAAGAAAACCAGCCCCAATCCCTTTCGGTATAAAAACCCCTGCACCACTTCGTTTCTTTTTTCTTGCAGCGCAAGCACATTTCCGTTGCTTGCCGGGTGGCCGCCAAGCCGCTGGTAGGCCAGGAAGGCCAGCACGGTCAAGGCCACGGCATACAATGCCTTCAGAAGGGATAGCAGTTCCAGGGTGTCCATCGATGGATCAGATTGTGTGATCAACGTCCGGTTCAGAAGTGCGTCAGCGCCTGCTTCACCGCGTCAAACATGGGCTGGTTGCTGATCTGTTTCCCCACGGCACGGGCCATCCAATGGCGCGGGGTCAGCCGGCCCATGGAAAACATGCGCAGGGTCTCCCCGGCAAAGTCCTTGTCCTGCATGTGATCCTCCAGCTGGAACATGATCAGCCGTCCGTAGGGGTAGTTCGACAGGTAGAGCGGCGATTGGATCATGTGGGAATAAATGGCCAGCAGGGGCACGTCCCGCTCCCCGAACACATCGGCATAATATTCGTTCCAGATGCCGGCCGCGATCCCGATCACCGCTTCCTTAAGCTCATCGGCAGTCGCCCGGGGATTGTCATACAGCCACTTCCATACCTCCATGTCGACCAGGGATACCCCCATCATTTCATAATTGTCCCAGAACACATCCAGGACCTCCAGGACCTCCTGCATGGGGTCCGGCCGGCTGATGCCCAGCAGGTCCATGTCCCTTCGCTGGAACATAAAGGCCAGGGCTTCGGTAAAGGCCGTGTTGGGAATGCCGTTGATGAAATAATTCCCCGTCATATGGGTGCTGATGGTCTGCTCCACATTGTGCCCGTATTCATGCACGGCGATGTTGTACCCTTTGTAATCCATCCCGCCGGGCCCGATACGTGTCCGCAGGTGGGAAGGCATGCTGCGCATGGAGGTGCGCCAGGCGTGCCCGGATCCCCTTGCCGGATCCACATCGATGCGGGAGGCGATGAACGCCGACTGATCGGCAGGGAATCCCAGCTCCCGCAGAAAGAACGGCAGGTCACGGTTGAAAGCCTCTGCGTCCGGATAGCGCCTTGTGGTGATCGCATCCAGCTCTTCCTCGGCGATGCCGCTCCTTGCCTTGAAGCCATCGTACCAGAGATCAAAGGGCCGGAGCTCACGACCGAGCCGCTGGCTGATCAGTTGTCCCATTTCGCGGATCAGCGGGGAAGCAGCGTATTCCCTGAACAGGACCTCCACTTCTTCCTGGGGAATTTCCATGGTGCCGTTGAAATGCCGTTGGATATAGGTATCCATCGTCGGATAATAGGGGTCGACCGACTGCAGGGCCCTGAAATTGGCCAGCAGGTGCTCATACCTGCGGGTGTCCTCGGGGGCCAGTTCCACCGGCTGCCCGTCCTGCCATGTTTCGTTGCTGTATGGATTCCAGGTATATTCCCGGCTGTTGATTACCTCCAGGGGGATGTCCTGTTTGATGATCCGCAGCATGACCTGGTAAAGCATATCCATTTTTTCCAGGCCGTCCGGTTGACCGTAATTGGAGCGGATCTCGTCGCGGAGGTTCCAGTGCGCAAGCAACTTCATCTGCTCAGGGAAGAGACTGTTGCCCTCCGGTCCGACCAGCTTGCCGGCAAAAATATTGTATTCCGAAATATAAAGCCTTCCCTGGCTGTATACCCGGTTCATTTCCTGGAGCAGGGCAGGGGGCACCCTGGCCGTGAAATAGTCACCCAGCCTGGCCATGCCCCATTGGGTGTCATCCCACTGTCCTCCAAGGGCGTTTTTTTCCTCCAGGGTGTAGTGGGGGAAGTTCAGGGTGATGAAAAAGGCAATCTGGTTGTTGTAGAAGTCCTCCTGCAGGTGGGACGAGGCGCTGTAGGCCCCGAACAGCTGATCGATCGGGTGAATGGGTCCCCGGTCCTCATGAATCTGCCTGTTCAGCTCCAGGGTGATGCGGTTCATGTAACCATACAGGTGTTCAAAATAATGGTCCAGGCGTTCGAATACCAGAAGCCTTTCCTCTTCCGAGGCAATGAATTGCCGGGTGCAGAAGTCCTCGAAGTCCCCGGCATCTCCGTCGCTGCTGCGCCACAGGCCGGCGGTTTGCTGCACCCCACGGCTGATGCGGTCGTGCTGGTCCGGTCCGTGGGTTTCGGAAAGCAGGTCGATGACCCTGTCGATGGTGGCAGCGTCCACCGGACTGGTTTCCGTGCCGGGCCCGGCTGGCTGCTGACAGGCCCCCAGAAGGAACAGGGCTGCAAGGTAAACGAAGGGTTTATTCATGGTTTGTCTGTTTGGGATTTCTCCTACAAACCTAAAAAAAAAAAGCAGACCTTCCACCTGCCCGGTTCTTCCGATTCTCCTGCCCATCAGGCCGTGGGCAGGGACATACATGCCGGGAAGGAGCATCTTGGATTTAGGGTCTTTTCTTTAACGACTTGAGTTTGGCCGGGATGCTTTCGGAGGCGTCCACAAAAGGAAGAAGTACCAGGTCGGCCCCGGCAATTTCCAGTTCCTTGGCCGTTCGCCCGGTGTAGGAGGTCAGGGCAATTTTCCCTTCATAACCGGCATGCTTGAGGTATTTGATCAGGGCAAGGTTGACGGCTTTGTCGTCCAGGGTGGAAATCACGCACTGGGCGCGCAGGGGCAGGATTTCAGGCAGTTCCGGGTCATCTGCATCGCCGTATTGCCCTGCCCGTCCTTTTCTCTTCCAGCGCTTCAGGGCCCTGGGATCGAAGTCGACGCCAAACACACGGAACCCCTCATTTTCCAGGCTTTTGGCGATGTTGTTGCCATACATTCCCAGCCCAAACAGGATGACATCGTAGGTTGTGCCTTCATTTTCGTTCCCTGCCGACTCCATGTCCGGATTTTTTTTCTCGAACAGGCCCAGGGCGGGCGACACCCGTTCGTACAGCTGGTGTGAATACATGATCAGGTAGGTGGAGATTCCAATGGTGATCAGTCCCACGAGCGTAATCAGTCCCAGCGTCTCCTCATCGATCTGCCCCAGGCTCATGCCCAGGGCGGCCAGGATGAGGGAAAACTCAGAGATCTGCGCCACATTCAAACCTGCAAGGAAGCCGGTCCGTTTGCGGTACCCCATGATCCCGAGGATGATCATGACGATCACCGGGTTGCCGATCAGCACGAACAGCGAAAGCACCACGGCCGGTCCGATCTGCTGGCCCAGCAGAGGCACGTTGACCTGGCTGCCCAGGTGGATGAAGAAAAACAGCAGCAGGAAGTCCCGCACCGAAATGAGCCTGCCGGCCACCACTTCACGGTAAGGGGTGGAAGCCAGGGAGATGCCCCCCAGGAAGGCCCCCACTTCCTTGCTGAACCCGAGGAAATCGCTCAGGGCCGCCAGGGCGATCGCCCAGGCCAAAGCGAACAATACAAGCAGCTCCGGGGTGCGTGCCATCAGGGAGGTGACCCGTGTGAGTACGTAGCGCATGAGCAGCAGGACCAGCAGGATCAGCCCGATGCCCTTGACGGCCACGGCCAGGATCTCATGCCACAGGGTACCCTCGGACGGGGTGCCCATGGCCGACAGGACGATCATGGCGAGAATCACCACGATGTCCTGCACGATGAGGAACCCGATGGAGATCTGTCCGTGCAGGGAACTGATCTCTTTTTTGTCCGAAAGCAGTTTGACGATGATGATGGTCGAGGAAAAGGTGAGCGCGACGGCGATGTAAATGCTGGTGACCGGCTCAAAGCCAAGCCAGAGGCAGATAAAGTAGCCAAATACCGAAGTGAACAGCACCTGCCCGAGGCCGGCATACAGGGCCACCTTGCCGGTCGAGCGAATCAGTCCCACGTCCAGCTTCAGCCCCACGGCAAACAAAAGCACGGCAATGCCCATTTCGGACAGCAGGAGGATCTTGTCGTCCGAGCGCAGCAAGTCGATCCCATAGGGCCCGACAATCAGTCCCACGGCAATGAATGCCACGATCAGCGGCTGCCGTAGCAGCCGGCCGATGAAGCCTGCCGCGACCGCGATGCCCAATATGGCCGCAAACTCCAGAAAAGTATCGGAAAATACTTCCATGGACTAGGCTTTTTTGAACTGGTCGCGGATCTGGGTCAGGAAAGCATGGTACAAGGACGGTCCGGCGGCGACAATCTCTCCTCCGAAAAGGTAGTTGCCGCCCCCACCGAAGTCGGAGACCTTTCCGCCGGCTTCGCGCACAATCAGGCTGCCGGCCGCCACATCCCAGGGATTGAGGCTGTACTCAAAGAAAGCATCGAAGCGTCCGCAGGCCACATAGGCCAGGTCGACGGCCGCGCTGCCGAGCCTTCGGAGGCCGTGGGTGTTCTCCATACACCACCTGAACATCTTAAGGAATGGCTCCATGCGGCTGTAGTCGTGGTAGGGGAAACCGGTGGCGATGAGGCCATCCCTGAGCGAAGGCGGCCTGGATACATGGATCCTTTCCCCGTTGAGAAAAGAACCCTGTCCGGCCATGGCGGAAAAACACTCCCCGCGGTTTGGCTCATAGACAGTGCCCAAAACCACCTCGGAATCCTGCATCAGGGCAATGGAGACGCTGAATACCGGAATCCCGTGGATGAAGTTGGTGGTGCCGTCCAGGGGATCCACCACCCAGCGGTGGCTCTTCCCTTCCCTGCGGATGGTGTTTTCTTCAACGATGAAACCGGCCTCCGGGATCAATGGCTGAAGCCTTTCCACAATCATCCTCTCGGCCTGCTGGTCCACATAGGTGACAAAATCATGGAGGCCCTTCACTTCGATATCCGAACGGCTGATGCGTCCGGCCTCTTCCAGTATATAGGCGCCCGCCTCGCGGGCAATCCGTTCTACTTCCGCGCTAATGGATTTCAGGTCTGTCATGATGTTTGCGTTCGATGGGCAGGGACCAGTGTGTCCGGCCAGGGGATATGGAAAGTCCCTCAGACCAGGAAAACGAGGTCGCCGCCCAGATTGTTCAAATTCACTTCGGTGACCTGGTTCACCAGGGCCGGGTCGTAGTTCGTCTGCACCCGGATGTAATTTTCGGTGAACCCTCCCATGGTGCCGCCCGCCTGCCCCTCCTCCCAAAGCACCCTGGCGGTCGTGCCGAGCTGGCCCTCATAGAATTTTTTCTTTTTTTCGTCGGACAGGGCATGCACCAGCCTGGACCGGTGCTGACGCGTGGCCACAGGGACCTGCTCCGGCATGCGGGCCGCCCGGGTGTTATCCCTTTCGCTGTATGGGAACACGTGGACGTAGGACAGGTCCGTGTCCCGGATGAACTGCATGGTTTTGTCAAACAGGACATCCGTCTCCCCGGGGAAGCCCACGATCAGATCGGCTGCAATGCAGGCCCGGGGCATCAACGACCGGATTTTTTCCACCCGGCCGGCAAACAAGGCGGTATCGTATCGCCGCCCCATGGCCTTCAGCAGCTGGTCGCATCCGGCCTGCAAGGGGATGTGGAAATGCGGCATCAGCCGGGACTCCCGGGCCACCAGTTCAATGATCCCGTCGTGCAGCAGGTCCGGTTCGATGGAGGAAATGCGGATGCGTTCAATCCCTTCCAGGCCCGCCAGGTCATTCAGCAGGTCGATAAAGCGTTCCTTGTGTGCTTTCCCGAAATCACCGATATTGACCCCGCTCAGGACAATTTCCTTCATGCCGGTGCCGGCCAGCCGGGAGGCTGTCCTGAGGGTGGCTCCGATGGTGCCGCTCCGGCTGTGGCCCCTTGCCATGGGGATGGTGCAATAGGCACAGAAATAGTCGCAACCATCCTGGATCTTCAGGAAAGACCGGGTGCGGCCCTCTGCCGACCAGGAAGGTTCGAACTGCACGGGCTCATGGGTCAGGACGCCCTCCCGGGCGCCGGGGACGGGATCCTGGCCCGGAGCGCGGCTGGTTTGCCCCCATCTCTTGATATGCTCGAACAGGCTGAACTTATCGGCATTCCCCAGCACCAAACCCACTCCAGGCAGGCGCAGCAGTTCCTCCGGGTTGATCTGGGAATAGCACCCGATGACCGCCACCATGGCTTCCGGGTTCCTATTCATGGCCTGGCGAACCAGGGCCTTGCAGCGCTTTTCGGCATTTCGTGTCACGGAACAGGAATTGATCACATAGATGTCAGCTTTCCCGGAAAAGGCGACCTGCCGGTAGGTCCCGTTTTCAAACTGGCGGCTTATGGTGGATGTTTCACTGAAATTCAGCTTACATCCCAGGGTGTGGAATGCGATGGTGCGTGGTGTCTGTCTCATTTACCACAAAGTTAAGCCGAATATCCATTGGAGCAATCCTTCCTTGCAAACCGCATGGACAGGCTGTTTCATTTACTTCCACGGCACGCAATTTGATTTTGATTGTTTTTTTTTATTACATTTATGTTTCTTTTATTCTTTGTTAACCCCAAGTAAATAACCAAAAATCGATGAACATGAGAAAGATTAGCTTGTTGGCCGCCATGTTGGTAATGCTGAATACGGCCCCGTCATTCAGCCAGGGAGTGGATTACAGTGATGTGAATATTTTTGGTGCCGGGATCAGCCTGGGCTGGTATGGTCACGGGTTTTACGGGAGCCGGAGCATCAGCATCCCGCCCCTGAGTGCCTATTACGAAATGGGTGTTCACGAATACATCACGGCAGGTCCCTTTGTGGGGTTTAACCGCTGGTCCTACAGATACTCCAACTCCAGGTACTCCTGGACCTACATCCATGCCGGTCTGCGTGGCAGTTTCCACTATTCCGGCATTCTGAACGAAATGCTCGATGGGGACATTGACGAAAGCAAGCTGGATTTGTATGTAACCCTCATGTCGGGTCTCCAGTTGCAGACATACACGACCAATGAACCATTTCTGGAAGGGCTGTATGACAACCGGGTGCGCTTTTTCCTCGGGCCCGTGGCCGGACTGCGCTATAATTTCTCCGAAAGTTTCGGGGTTTTCGCAGAAGGGGGTTATGGCTCCCTGGGAGCGCTGACCCTGGGGATCTCCATGAAATTATAATATCCGAGCGCTTACTGAAGTCCCGGCGGTTACGGCAACGCATATTGCCTGAGCCGTTCCGGGATCAGTGGGTGGTAGGGGTTTGCCTCCAGAGGTACCGGGGGCTGCCCCATCTCCTCCATGATTTTCTGACCCCTGTAAGGGTCCAGCACAAAGGCGGCAAAACCTTCCGCCAGTTCCTTGTTGCGGGCCTTGTGCGGGATGGTGAGTCCATAGATCATGGGCTGCCCCGTTTCCTCCAGAAGGCTTCCCGGGGTGGCCCCCTGGGTGGTCGTGCTGACCCTTGCATACCAGGATGAGAAGCGGGCATCACCCAGGTTCAGTTCAGGAGGCAGGGTCAGGTAAGGCAGGCCATGCTGGCTGGCCACACTGCGGTAGAGAAAGATGTAATCGATATGTCGGCTCTCCAGCAGGGCAACCAGGTCTGTTTCCTTGGGCCGGATGTTGCCGGGATTCTTATCCAGTAAACTTGGAGCCAGCCTGTCGTCACCATAATACAGGCCGGCCAGCTTGGCCGTGAATACCGTGCGGACCCCGCATGGGTCATGATCGGGGTCGCTCCGGCCAATCCTTACGTCGGGTCTTAGCAGGATCTCATACCAGTTGTCCACCTGGATCTCCTCTGCGTACCTGGAGTTTGCTGTATAAACAATGGCCATTTCATTGGCGGCAAAGGGCAGGTACCAGGAGGCGTGGTCCGGGATCAGCATGTGTTCGATCACCATATAATCGGCCGAGAGGAATACGTCGCACGGGGTGTCGAGTTCCATAACCCTCCTGGCCCCCGCCTTGCTGCCCCATGCCTCGGTCAGTATCCGTGTCCCCGGGTTTTCTTCCATAAAAGCTTTGCTGATTTCCTTTACGGGCAGGGACAGGCTGCCGGCATGAATGATGTGCAGGGTCTTTTCCTGGTCCACCTGGCTGCGGCCCGAAGGAGAGCAGGCGGACAGGATGATGGCGGTAACCGGGAGAAGCAAGGCAATCAACGGCCTGGGGGCCTGCATGGATCGGTATGTCATGAAAGGCTTGTTTGGGATTTCCAGGATCAAAAGTAAGAAAAATACCGTGGGGGACTTCCGGGTCGGCTCCCTGCCGTGGTTCCGGAGAGCAAAAGGGTTTCCCTGTCCCTGCTTTTGTATTTGGAATGTTGTTATTTTTATTTAGATTTGCAGTTCTTTCCCCTGAAGGGAAGGATAAGTAATTCGTATAAAATTTATCAGCCTTCGTGAATTCCCTGGCACTTTGCGATATGGTTTTCTTTCAGTCACTGGCCGGCATTCCCAATTAGGTGCCCGGACGGGCAAGGCATTGCCCGGTTTCTGTAAGATCATCACATCCGAATAGCCTTCAGGGGAACTATCAAAGGCTTTTTTATTTTGTGCATACAGGCACCAACCCTCTTAAACCCCAACCAGGAATGAAAAAATTATCGGTGATTGCATTTGGTGGAAATGCCCTGCTCAGGGGTGACCAGGTGGGAACCATTGATGAGCAGGAGCAAAATGTGTATGAAACTTGCCAGCACCTGGTGCCCTTGCTAAAAAGCGGGTACGACCTGATCATAGGCCACGGGAACGGCCCCCAGGTGGGCAACGTCATGCTGCAGCACGAGGCCGGGAAACGGGTCTATGACCTGCCCGTCCAACCCATTGATTTCTGCGTGGCCGAAACCCAGGGATCGATTGGTTTCATGATTGAGCAGCAGCTGCGCAATGTGCTTGCGGAACACGGGATCCGGCGCAACATTGTCACCCTCGTCACCCAGGTCATGGTCGACCGCCAGGATGCCGCTTTCAGCAACCCGACCAAGCCGGTAGGCCCCTTTTATACCCAGGCCGAAAGGGATGAACTCATGGGGCTGCATCCCGACTGGGTTTTTCACGAAGATCCGCGCAACCGGGGATGGCGCCGGGTGGTGGCCTCTCCCAGGCCGCTGGAGATTCCGAACTGGCCTGCCGTGGAAAAGCTTGCCCGGGAAGGCAATATCGTGATCACTGTGGGAGGGGGTGGGATCCCGGCCTATGTGGATGAAAAAGGCAAGATCATCGGGATTGATGCCGTCATCGACAAGGACCTGGCTTCTTCCCTTCTGGCCAACAAGGTCCGGGCAGATGAGTTTTGCATCCTGACCGATGTACCCCATGCCTATATCAATTTCCACAAACCCGGCGAGCAGAAGCTGGGCCGGGTAAGCGTCCGGGAGATGCGCCGTCACCTGAACGAAGGACAGTTTGCCAAAGGCAGTATGGCGCCAAAGGTCGAGGCTTGCCTGGAGTTTGTTGAGAATGGCGGGCAGGAAGCCATCATCACCCAGGCCGATCAATTGGGGATCGACGGCAAAGGCACAGTCATCCACCGGTGATTGGCTGTCGGCCAATACTTAAAACCCAACACCCAAAAACCAAACTTTAAACCCCTAAATAATACAACCATGGCATTTAACTTAAGAAACCGTAGCTTTCTGAAACTTCTGGACTTCACTCCCCAGGAGATCAAATTCCTGCTTGACCTGTCAGTGGACCTGAAGAAGGCCAAGTATTCCGGAACAGAGCAGCCCCGGCTGCAGGGCAGGAACATTGCACTGATCTTTGAAAAGGACAGCACCCGCACCCGCTGTGCATTCGAGGTGGCAGCCTATGACCAGGGCGCAAAGGTTACCTATCTGGGTCCGACGGGCAGCCAGATCGGCAAGAAGGAATCCATGAAGGATACCGCCAGGGTCCTCGGACGAATGTATGACGGCATCGAGTACCGCGGGTTTGCCCAAAAGACCGTGGAAGAGCTTGCCGCCTATTCGGGCGTGCCCGTATGGAACGGCCTGACCAATGAATTCCATCCGACCCAGATCCTGGCCGATTTTCTGACCATGATGGAGTACAGCGACAAACCCCTGCACCAGGTGTCGTTCTGTTACCTGGGCGATGCCCGCAACAACATGGGCAACTCCCTGATGGTGGGTGCTGCCAAGATGGGCATGGACTTCCGGGCTGCCGCCCCGAAATCCGTACAGCCCAGCGAAGAGCTGGTCGCCACCTGCCGTGGGATCGCCGCCGGGACCGGTGCGAATATCACGGTTACGGAAGACGTCGAAGAGGCGGTAAAAGGGGTGGATTTCCTCTACACCGATGTATGGGTCTCCATGGGCGAGCCCGATCATGTATGGGAAGAGCGGCTCAGGCTGCTCAAGCCCTATCAGGTGAATATGGAGCTGGTGAAGAAAACGGGCAATCCCCGGGTGAAGTTCCTGCACTGTCTGCCGGCCTTCCACAATCGTGAAACGACCATCGGAGAGGAGATCTTCCAGAAGTATGGCCTGGATGGCATGGAAGTGGTCGAAGAGGTGTTTGAGTCGGAACACAGCGTGGTGTTTGACCAGGCGGAGAACCGCCTGCACACCATCAAGGCCGTGATGGTGGCCACCCTGGGTGCTTAGGCCCCGGTTCACCTGCTGATGGACGGGCATTCTCATTGCCTGCCCTGCATATATAAAACAGGCTGTTCTCGTGGTGGAACAGCCTGTTTTCTTTTTCAATCGCTCTGGTTTTATTTGTTTTCGGGTTTTTCCCCTTGCGGTTGCTTTGCGGCCTCTTCCAGGGCCTTGCGGAGTTCCTCCGCGGCTTTCCTGATTTCTTCGCGGAACGCTTCCGATTCGAATTCCAGCTGCAGCTCACGACCCAGCTCCTCCATGGCCTTGCGTACTTCCTCCCCGGCCTTTCTCATTTCCTCGCGAAACTCTTCCGACTCGAACTGCATCCGCAATTCCTCGTGGACCTCCTCCATGGCCTTGCGTACTTCCTCCCCGGCCTTTCTCATTTCCTCGCGAAACTCTTCCGACTCGAACTGCATCCGCAATTCCTCGTGGACCTCCTCCATGGCCTTGCGTACTTCCTCCCCGGCCTTCCTCATTTCCTCGCGAAACTCTTCCGACTCGAACTGCATCCGCAATTCCTCGTGGACCTCCTCCATGGCGCGGCGGACCTCTTCGCCGACCTTTTCCATTTCACGGCGAAACTCCTCCGATTCAAAATGCTCCTGCAATTCGCGGTCTGCTTCTTCCATGGATCTGCGCACTTCCTCCTGAACCTGGGCCATCTGCTGCCGGAACTCCTCTGAATTGAATTGCCGGATCAGCTCTTCATTGACTTTGCTGATGGCGATCCGGGTTTCCTCCATGGCTTTCAGGACCTGTTGCCGGTCCTCTTCTGAAAGCTCCTCCCATCCAAGCTGGGAGCCATCTTTCAGGACAACCCGGCTGGGCTTATGTTCTTCCTTCAGGGGGGTGGCAGGCGGATCCGCCGGGAGGGATTCAGTTGTCCGGGGGAGTCTTCCCTCCTGCAGGCCAGTGGCTTCCCCGTAAGGGGTCAGGTGGGTGGAGTCCGGGTAGGCATAGGCGTTGATGCTTTTTGAGGGGTCGAACCACGCAAGCGACAGGGTCGCTCCCAGGATGATGGCCAGTGCGGCCAGGTTCTTTCCTGGCTTGAATGATCTTGTTTTCATGGTCATGATGTTTTTAATTCGTAACAACAACAGGTTTTTGGACTGGGTCGCAGCCAGCACGGGTTGCGGGGTGCTGCTGCGACCGGATTCAATATGTACAAGGGCCTGGGCGTAGGCCAGTGGGGTGCCGGTCTCGCCGACCACCCATTCGTCGATGCGGTTTTCCCTCTCATCGCGAAGCCTGCGGCTGATCCACCAGGTGGCGGGGTGGAAGAAGAACAGGATCTCCAGCACGTTCTGAAGGATGTTGATGTAGTGATCCCGGTGGTATATGTGCCTGAATTCGTGCAGCAGGATGGCTTCCACCTGGTCGGGACCCAGCCCTGTGAGCATGGCTGCCGGCACCAGCACCACGGGCTTGATGAAACCCACGACGGCCGGGATATCCACCCGGGTGGAAACCCGTACGGGAATCCGCTTGAAGACCCCGGCCTTTTTTGCCAGGGAGGGAATTCTCGCTTTCCACTTTTCCGGCAAATGGCCCGTATTGCGGGTGCGCAGGGACCAGACCTTGTAGTAAGCCAGCAGCCCGTGCAGGGAAAAAAGGAGCAGCCCGGCGGAGTAGGCCCAGAAAACCATCGGGGTATAGGCTTCAAGACGGTCCAGGAAAAGGGGATAGGACTTGTCGATAACGAACAGCCCCGATTCCCCGGCGGAGGCGTACCAGCCCGCTTCCTCAAACTGCAGGGAAACCACCTGTCTGGCATTCGCGTAAATGCCCCATTGCCTGATAAAGGTGAGGACAAACGTCAGGGGAATGGCCAGAAGCGCCACCAGACTTAACCTGTAGCGCGTGGCCGCGGGGTGTCTTCCCGTGAACGCCATGAGAAGGCGCCAAACCAGGGCAATGAGCACAAATTGCCAGATGCTGTGAAGCAGGCTCCAGCCCAGGGCATTGATAAACGGGTGGTATATGTTCTCAGACAGGCTCATGACGGTTCGTCCCCGAATTGTTTGAGGTATTCCTGGATCTCCCGGATATCCTTATGCGAAAGACGCTCATGGCCGAGGGCTCCGATCACCAGGCGGCTGGCCGACCCCTTGTAGAGTCCGTCGATCATTTTGGTGAGGAATTGTTTCTGGGTGCCTTCCATGGAAACGGCAGGCGAATAGATGTGGGTCCGGCTGGAGGTGTCCCGGTCCAGCAGGCCTTTTTCATTCATGATCTGCATGGTTTTCAGGGTGGTGGTATATCCAATATCCCTTACCCGCTCCAGGACTTCGTGCACCTCCCTGACGGTGGAGGAGCCTTTTTCCCATAACACCTGCAGCACTTCCAATTCACTTTCCGTCGGATGGTATTTTTTTTCCTTGTCCATGCCTGATCAGCTTAACGATTCTTTTTTCCACCGAAAGCGATTAAGGTACGAACGCTTTCGTAGGCAAATATAATACGAAAACCTTCGTAATCCAAAAAATTTTAGAAAAAAAATTATAAAATTGAACTACGAAATTTTAAGTAGCAGGGAAAGAGGGTTTTATATTATTTTGCTGAGTACCGTGTATCCCTGCAGCCGCTCCCGTTCGTCATAGGTTTCGGTCCGGACAGCCCCGACACCGGGCGCATGGAATTCAATGGTCTTGCCGGACATCCTCACGGGGATGCCCATGGCCCTGGTTTCCATGTGGGTATGGTAGGAAACCCTGTAGGATTCAAATGTCCCCGCCGGCACGCTGATTTGCTCTCTTCCTTCCACCGTCCGCCCGGAGATGCTCAGGCTGACATCGGCAAATTCGACCCCCCCCGCCAAAACCTTCATGCTGAGGGCGGCATCCGGCAGGTCCTGTCCTGCAGACAGGCTGTTGGGCATGACCATGTGATCGCTGTCGATGCGGACTTCCATGCCTTTAAAGCCTTCCATGACTCCGGGATCGAGCAGAGATTGTACATCCAGCAACAGCTGGTTGCCGTCACAAATGACCGTAAAGGTGGCCTGGTGCATTTCCCTGTCGCGCTGGTCGAGCATGCGGGTGTGCATCGTGGCCACCAGCCGGTCTCCCTGGCGGTCTACTTTCTGTACGGTGACCTCCTGGGTGGACTGCAGGCGGTCGCGCTGGTTGAAATGCTGCAGCTGAATGCCCCTGCCCTCCACCAGAGGCAGGTAGTATCCGCAGTTCCCGGCCAGCAGGGCCGGCATAAATAGGATCATGGCAAGGAGTCCGCTCGTCAGGTGTTTCAACTTCATGGGAATTGGCATTTTGCTGTTTGTTTTTAGGGAAAACTATTTGTTTGAAATAATATATATATAAATATATGAAAAAAAGATGAAACCATGGGCATCCTGGCAAAAAGGGGGCGGAGCCGTTTATTTCAAGCAGCAGCCTTGTACCTTTGTAAAAAAAACATCCGATGATACAGCAATTTGAAATCAGTTTGCCCGCTTTTAAGCGGGGCATGCATCCGATCACCCGCCTGGTGATGGAGCCTGTAAAAAGTTGGCCCGAAAAAGGACTGATCCACTTATTCCTGCACCATACTTCGGCCGGGCTGATGATCAATGAAAACGCCGATCCTTCGGTGCGGAGGGATCTTGACATGGGGTTCGACAGGCTGGCCCCGGAAGGCCTACCGGGGTATAGCCATACCCTGGAGGGGGACGATGACATGCCCGCCCATATCAAATCGGCTTTGTCCGGGGTCAGTCTGACCATTCCGGTAACCAACCACCGGCCGGCCCTGGGAACCTGGCAAGGGATTTTCCTGTGCGAATTCCGTAACCACGGGGGCCAGCGCCGGCTGACGCTGACTCTTTGGTCGTGAACCGGCCGGTTCGGCGCCGGTAAACATGCCTCGCTTTATTTTGTTAACTTTATATGTAAATAGCTGATTGTTTAACCCGGTCCGGGCAAGCCGCTGGCCTCCGCACCTGCCTTTTCAATCCCGGACTTAAAAAAACAGCCAATCGTGATGGACACCCCTTCAGGTCGAATCAACACCGTTACTTTGAAAGTGGAGGGCATGAGCTGTACCAATTGTGCCCTGGGCATTGCCCGGGTCCTCGAAAAAGAGGGATTTGACAATGTGCATGCCGATTTTGCTTCCGATGAGGTCCGGCTTGACCTGGAGGCGGACGAGCGGCTGCCGGTCGCCATCCGGCTCATAGAATCGCTTGGGTACCGCGTGGCTCCAAGGGAAGGGGAGGGTACGCCGGAAAGGAAACGCCTGTCACCCATTGAGAGGAAGTTCTGGTTTTCGGCCGTATTCACGGTTCCCCTGCTTTTGGGCATGTTTCTTCCCCTGGATCTTTTGCATAACGATCTGTTCCAGCTGGCCCTGACCGTTCCGGTGTTTGTCGTGGGGTTCCTGCATTTCGGACGCAGCGCCTTCATGAGCCTCCGCTCGGGAGTCGCCAACATGGACGTGCTGATCTTCCTGGGAAGTACGGCAGCCTTTGTGTACAGCCTCATCGGGACAGTGAATAACCTGGGGCATGATTACATGTTTTACGAAACCTCGGCAAGCATCATCACCATTGTCCTATTAGGCAATATGCTGGAGCACAGATCGGTAAAAAAGACCACCTCGGCCATCGACGACCTGGTCCGGCTGCAGAAGAACACCGCCAGGCGAATCATTCCCGACATGCATGAAGGGCAGGAGTCGGTCGAAGAAGTCGATGCCGGCCTGTTGAACCGGGGTGACCGTTTGCTTGTCAACACGGGCGATAAGGTGCCGGTGGATGGGGAGGTTTACTGGGGGAATTGCAGCGTGGATGAAAGCATGCTGACAGGGGAAAGCCTTCCCGTGGAGAAGGGCCCGGGCGACCCGGTGGTGGGGGGCACCCTGCTCCTGGAAGGCACTGTCAGGATGAAAGCTTCCGCCGTGGGTCAGGACACCGTCCTGTCCCAGATCATCGAGCTTGTCCGTAACGCCCAAAAGGACAAACCGGCCCTGCAAAACCTTGCGGACCGAATCAGTATGGTGTTTGTGCCCGTCGTGGTGGGCCTGTCCCTGCTCACACTGGGCTACTGGTTTCTGGCCACCGACCTGCCTTTCAGGGATTCCCTCATGCGCGGCATTGCCGTGCTGGTCATTGCCTGTCCCTGCGCCCTCGGTCTGGCGATCCCCACAGCCGTGGTCGTCGGTCTGGGACGGTCTGCCAGGCACGGCATCCTGATCAAAGGCGGAACCGCCATCGACAAACTCAGTGCGATGGATGCCGTGGTGTTCGATAAAACGGGGACCCTGACCAACGGCCGCTTCGTGGTTAAAAACATGGAGGTGTCCGGCCTGCCTGCAGAGACGGTCAGGGCTTTGCTTTACAGCATGGAATGCCACTCCTCCCACCCGATTGCCCAATCCCTGGTATCTCATTTCAAGGGCCAGGGTGAGGTCCCCCTGGAGCGGGTGGAGGAACGAAAGGGGCTTGGCCTGGAAGCCTTTGACGGGCAGGGGAACCACTTTGTGGTGGGCTCCTACGGGGTGGCTTCCCATCTTACGAGCGACAATTCACACAATATTTACCTGCTGATGAACGACCAACTGGTGGCCTGGCTGGATCTGGAGGATGAGATCAAACCGGAAGCCCGTGCCGCCGTCAGCTATTTCCGGAAGAACGGGGTCAGAACCATTCTTCTCAGCGGCGACCGGAAAAAAAGGTGTGAGGCGGTGGCTTCCGCCCTGGGGATCGAGGAGGTGTATGCCGAGCAGCTGCCCCGCCAAAAGCTGGAGGTCATCGAACGACTGGCTGCCCGGTACCGGGTGGGCATGGTTGGTGACGGGATCAATGATGCGCCGGCCCTGGCCAGGGCCCATATAGGCATCAGCATGAGCGACGCCACCCAGGTTGCGGTGAAGTCTGCAGAGGTGGTCCTGCTCAAAGGCAATCTGTCCCTGCTTACCAGGGCATTTGCCACCACGCGGACCACCCTGCGAACGGTCAGGGAGAACCTGTTTTGGGCATTCTTTTACAATGTGGCCGCCATCCCCCTGGCCATGGCGGGTTTTCTGACCCCGATCGTGGCCGCCGCCGCCATGGCCGCCTCCGATGTGGTGGTGGTGCTGAATTCCCTTCGCCTTAAGCGCCGCCGCCTCAGGTAGGATTTCAATGCAGGCTCTTGTCCAGAGTATTCCACACGGCCCGGGCCGTGGCATCCCACGAAAAGCGCATTCTTTGCCTTCTCCCCCGGGCAACAAGCCTTGCCCTCAGTTCCGGGTCGTATGCCATTCGATGCAGGTCTGCCGCCATGGATTCCACCGACCAGGGATCGGTCAGCAGGGCCGCATCCCCGGCCACCTCCGGCATGGCGCTGACATGGGAGGTGATCACCGGCACATCGCACGCCATGGCTTCGACAATGGGGATGCCAAACCCTTCGAAGGTGGAGGGCAGGACCAACGCCAGCGCCCCGCCCATGACACGGGCCAGTTCTTCGCGGCCGAGCCTGCCCGTGAAACGGATCCGCTCCCTGCAGCCAGGGTCAGATACTGCCGGATTATAGAAGCTTTTGCCGAACATGGCTTCCCCCACGATGAGCAGGCGAATGCCGGAGTCATCCTGCCGGCAGAATTTTCCGAAAGCCTGGATCAGCCTTTGAAGATTCTTTCGCGGATTCAGGGCCCCTACAAACAAAAAGTATGGTTTGCCTTCCGCGTGGTCGCGCCGCACCCGGGAGACCTCCCCGGGAGTAAGGGGGCGGAACGCTTCGCCGGCCCCGTTGTATACCACGTCAATCCGGTCCGGATCAATGCCGCAGGAGCGGGCAATGTCCTGCCGGGAAAACTCGGATACTGTGATGATCCGCCGGGCATTCCTTGCATGGGCAGGGAAAAACCTCCGGTAGTAGGCCCGCGTCAGGGGGGGGAGGTTTTCCGGAAAATGCATAAAATTCAGGTCGTGGAGGGCAACTACCGAAGGGAAGGTTCCGGGGATGCTGAACCCGTCGGGCGAATAGAACAGGTCGATCGCGTGTTTTTTCAGCAGCCGGGGGATCACGTGGTGAAACCGGGCGTACCAAAGCACAGGGTGCCGGCTCGGCAGGGTGGTACGCAGGGGCACCACATTGTCTGCAAACACAAAGGAGGGATCCCAGGCCCTGTCAAAAATAAAAAAGAAACGGTGTTCCGGGTGGGCGGTGACCATGCGCCTGAGGGTTTCAAAGGCAAACCACCCAATGCCTTCGAGCCTGTCTTTTATCAGAAGCTGGGTGTTGACGGCAATATTCATGAGGCAGCTGGGCATTTGAGCCTTCCCGTTGCGGACCCTCCGGGAAAAATGATGGCGGACTAAGGGATTTTTGGTAAGTTTGCCTGGCCCGATCCCCTGCACAAAGATATTTTTTTAGGCAAAACAGTGGATGTAAAAAGACTGGAACGACTGGAAAAAGAAAAGGCATTTCACAACGAGGCCTTTTCCACCGGCATAAGAAGGCCGCTGGATAAATACTACAGCATATTTGCCCGCATCCGGGGTGACTACCTGGACCGGTTAAGGGAAACCGCCCCGGGAAAGCGTTTGCTGGAATGCGGCTGCGGGGCGGACTCCCACACCTTTGAAGTGGCCGGGCCCGGGATGGAACTGACCGGCATCGACCTTTCCGAGGAAGCCGTGAGAAAAAGCAGGGAGAAAGCGGCCTCCATGGGACTGACCCATTGCCGTTTTCAGGTGATGGATGCGGAGAAGATGGATTTCGGCCCGGACAGTTTCGACCTCCTGTTCGGAGTCGGGATCATCCACCACCTCGACCTGCCGGTATTTTTTTCGGAGGCCGCCCGCGTGCTCCGCCCCGGGGGACGCATCCTCTTCATGGAGCCTTTGGGGTACAACCCTGTCATCAACCTGTTTCGCAAACTGACGCCCCGCTACCGGACGCCCGATGAGCATCCTTTGTTGCGGGGCGATCTGAAATTGCTCGACCGGTATTTCGGGCAGGTCTCGGTTGCCTATTATTATTTCTTTGCCTTACTGGCCGTGCCATTTCGAAGTACACGCCTTTTCAGCCCGCTGCTTAAGCTTCTGGACGGCCTTGACCGTTTCTGCTTTCGCTGCATCCCGGGGTTCAGGTACCTTGCCTGGTATGTGCTGATCGATGCGGCCAGACCCCGGGAGGTCAGGCATTCATAGACATGATGAACTCCTCGTTGGAGTGGGTGTGGCGCATCTTGTCGAGCAGGAACTCCATGGCTTCCAGGGGGGTCATGTCGGCAATGAATTTGCGCAGGACCCAGATCCGGTTCATCATGTCCTTGTCCATCAGCAGGTCTTCCCTGCGTGTGCCGGAGGCAATGATGTCGATGGACGGGAAGATGCGCTTGTTGGAAAGGCGGCGGTCCAGCTGGAGTTCCATGTTGCCGGTGCCCTTGAACTCTTCAAAGATGACCTCATCCATTTTGGATCCGGTGTCGATCAGGGCCGTGGCAATGATGGACAGGGATCCGCCGTTCTCGATGTTGCGGGCGGCCCCGAAGAAACGCTTGGGCTTGTGCAGGGCGTTGGCATCAACCCCACCCGAAAGCACTTTGCCCGAGGCCGGGGCCACGGTATTGAATGCCCTGGCCAGGCGGGTGATGGAGTCCAGCAGGATGACCACATCGTGGCCGCACTCGACCATGCGCTTGGCTTTTTCCAGGACGATGCCCGCCACCTTCACATGGCGCTCAGCGGGTTCATCGAAAGTGGAGGAGATCACTTCGGCACGGACGTTGCGGGCCATCTCTGTCACTTCTTCCGGCCGTTCGTCCACCAGTAACACGATCAGGTAAACTTCCGGGTGGTTGGCCGCGATGGCATTGGCGATCTCCTGCAGCAGGATGGTCTTGCCCGTCTTGGGCTGCGCCACGATCAGGCCGCGCTGTCCCTTGCCGATGGGAGAGAACAGGTCGATCACGCGGGGGGAAATCGACGCACCGGGATTTCCGGTGATGTTGAACTTTTCATCCGGGAACAAAGGGGTGAGGAAGTCGAACGGGACACGGTCACGCACCTCGGCCGGATCCCTTCCGTTGATTTTTTCCACCTTGATCAGGGGAAAGTATTTCTCATTCTCCTTTGGGGGACGGATGCCGCCGCGTACGGTATCACCCGTCTTGAGGCCAAACAGTTTGATCTGGCTTTGGGAGACGTAGACGTCGTCGGGAGAATTCAGGTAGTTGTAATCGGATGAGCGCAAAAAGCCATAGCCGTCGGGCATGATCTCAAGCACTCCTTCGGCGGTGATGATGCCGTCAAATTCATAGACCGGCTCCCCGGAGCGTTTGTCATATCCTTTCTGCCGGGCATGGGCTTCCTTTTGTGCCGGCTGGTCTGCAGCCTGGGACCTGCTTTCATCGCCCCTTGTCCTTGCTTCCCCTTTGTCGTCCCTTGCGGGCCGGCCCGGCTCAGGGCTTTTGCCTGCCCTGTTGGCTTCCTCCGGCTGGGAGGGGGATTCCCCTGTCAGTTCATCCTGAATGACGGCCTTCTCTTGCCTGGGCTGGTCCTCCCTTTTCCAGGATTTACCCTGGGTTTGATGGGGCTTGTGCCCGGGTTTCTGCTCCCGCTGGTCCTGGGGGCCATGTGACCTGTGCTGCTGCCCTTGCTGTTGAGGTCCCTGCTGTTGAGGTCCTTGTTGTTCAGGTCCCTGCTGTTGCTGCCCTTGTTGCTGCGGTCCCTGCTGTGGTTCCTGCCCTGGCTTTTGCTGTCCCTGGGGTGGCTGACCTGCCTGTTGTGGCTGGGGCTGCAGCTTGGTGTCGCGGCCGCTGGAAGACCCGGCGGGAATTCGCTTGCGGGAACGCATCTGCCGTTTGTCTCCCTTTTTTTCTGCACGGGCGGTGGTCTGGGATTCCCCGCCGTGTGTTTGCCTGCCCGTCTGGGGCTGTGCCTTCTCCTTGTTTTCGGGGGTTTCCTGGGGCGGGGCTCCGCCCCTTGTTTTCTTTTCCGGATCTTCCTTGACGCGTGGCCCCGGTTTGCGGCCCGGTTTGCGGCCTGGTTTGCGGCCCGGCCTGGGCTCATCTTTCGTTTCGGCCTGCACCGTGGCGGCAGAGGGATTCACTGCCTGGGCATCCAGAATCTGGTAGATCAGGTCCTGTTTCTTGTATGATTCAACCCGCTTGATCTTCAATTCTTTGGCGATCTCACGGAGTTCCATTAACAGTTTGTTGTTCAGTTCAACAATGTCGTACATGGGCTTTTATGTTAAATGGGTTGATTGATTTCGGTTTCAGGGAAGGGGTCGTGGCACGGCCTTTCCGGAGCAGCATTCAGAAACAAACAATGGGATGAAGACGCATCGGGGAAAAAACTGTGGTTACAGATTCAGCCGAGCCGGCCCTGGGGCCTTGAAAAATGATGGCAAAGATGGTTGATTTGACGAAAACGACCGAAACAAAAGAGGAATATGAGGTGCAAATATAATCATAAATCCCTGAACGAAAAAAATAAATTGATATTGTTTGCCGGAGCCGGGGCAGAAAGAGTCCATGTTGTCCGTGCCCGGCGGGGTGCTTCCCGGAAAGAATCCGGGACAATTTTGTACATTTGGCATTCAAACCAAAAACATCCGACGCATGTTACAGAGAGTTCAGTCCGTCTACCTGTTCCTGGTGGTTGTATTTGCCGTCCTGTATTGCTTCTTTCCCCTCGGATGGTTTTCCGTGGAGGAAGTCAGCAGTGCCGTGAAACTCATTGGAAAGGATTTGTCTCTGGACAATTTCCTGGCCACCCATTCGACCCTGTTCCGGGCGGCACTGATGGCCATGGCCGCCGGGGTGATCCTGATCACCCTGTATACCATTTTTCAATTCCGTTCGCGCCTGAACCAGATCCGGCTCTGCCGCATGAACATCCTGTTGCACCTGGCCCTGCTGGTGACCTCCTTTTTTTACCTGGACCAGCTGAAGGCGGCGGCACCCTATCAATCGCTGGGGTACGGCCCTTCCATCTTTTTTCCCCTGGCCTCCCTGTTCCTGCTCTTGCTGGCGATCCGGGCCATCAAAAAAGACGAGGCCCTGGTCAGGGCGGCGGACCGGATCCGATGAGTTTTGCTGCAGAAAGGCAAGCCTGCCTGGTCGCCCGTCCGGCCTCAGGTCTGCGTTTGCGCCCGGGTCAGTCTTCCACCCGCTTGACCACGTAGTCGGAGTTGAACAGCCCCAGGGCTCCCATGTACTTCAGCTTGAACTTCATGAAGTCCCCCACCTTGTATTTTTTGGGGTTCTTGCCCAGGTCGATCACCAGCATGTCGGACGAGGCGCCCGCAATCGTGATGTTCTTGTCGGCCGGGATGAGGAAGTCGGGGCTGATGTCCAGCAGTCCCACGTCCAGAAGCGCCCGGCAGGAGGTCTTGCCATAGTCGGACTGGTTGATCTCATAGGTTTCCCCCGAGGGGTTTTCCGCCATGGTGCCCTCGGGAACCATCGGCTTTTCCCACAATTCGATGATCTCTGCCTGGAAGGAAATCACATCATCGCGCATGCCCTTGATCGTTTTCCCCGTGAACAGGTTGGCCCCGAAATACAGGGTTTCTCCCACCCTGAAGTGGTTGACCCCCGGCGGTACCTGCTTGCTGAACAGCATGGGGATCGTCACGGAAGTGCCCCCGCTCAGGTAACGGATTTTCCGGCTGAACTTGACCTCCACGATTTGCTTGTACAGGCTCAGCTGGATGAGCTTGTCCCTTGAGGGCATGACCCCGTAGAGGCAGTTGAGGTTGGTGCCGAATCCGGTGATCTCGATGCCGGGCAGTTCGAAGGCCTGCTCGTAAAAATCCACCAGGTGGTCGCCCAGCACCCCTTCGCGCAACTCACCCATCTCGATCATGATGATGACTTCGTGCACCTTGCCTTGCTTAACGGCCTCTTTAGAGATCAGCTTGAGTGTTTCCAGGTCGCTGTTGAGGCTGGCATCGGCGTATTTGACCACGCTCCGGATGCTTCTGCGGGGCGGGGGCTTGATGTACAGTGTCTTGATCCCGGGATTGAGGCGCTTGATGGTCTTCAGGTTGGAGATGCGGGAGTCCATCAGCTCCTTCACCCCCAGGCTCATGACTTCCTTGATAAACAAGGCGTTGCCGCAAAGCAACTTGGTGACGATGCCCCATTCGATCCCGTGCTTATTGAAAAGCCCTTCCAGGAAATCGAAATTGTGTTTCAGCTTTCGCCGACTGATCAGGATTTCTGCCATGGCGATCGCTTAGCGGTTTAGCCTCATTTCGAGGTATTTACTGGTAAATCCGAGCTTTTCATACAAGAACCTGGCCGGATTTTCGGGTTCCACGTGGAGCTTGATGCTGCCTTCGGCCAGGTCGAAGGTTTTCTGCATGAGGGCCTTGCCCAGTCCCTTGCCCCGAAACTGTTTGTCCACGGCAATGTAAACCAGGATGTTTTCGGGAATGTAGCCTTCCATGCCGGTTTTGTTGACCACCACGGCCCCGCTGATGTGACCCCCTTCCCGGGTGTACACGATGAACCCGCCAAACTTCTCCTTGTCGTCCAGGGCAAACCGGATGCATTTCATGATGGCCTCGTGTTCATCCCCGAACTGGTCGAGGTGCTCGAACAGGAAATCGGCGACTTCTTTCTTCTGGGTTTCTGTAACCTGGTCATTCGGTGTGAGTACGGTAAATTCCATTGGTTTTGGGTTGGTGGCACCGCCCGTTCGGGATCATGTTCCCTCCGGCTGTGCCTGGTTTGTTGTAAAGTTAAGGATTGAAAACGTGATAAGCGAACAGCTGATGCCGAATATATTGGGATCCAGCTCCATGGGCAGCGGCCAGCCCCCGATGATCAGGGTGATGGTCGTACCCCCGCCCAGCAGCATGGCCCAGAAAGCGGCCTTAGGGCTGGCCTTTCGAAGGAACAATGCCCCGATCACGGGCACGAACAGCCCGCTGACCATGAAGGCGTAGGAATAAAGCATCAGCTCCAGCACATTGGGCATGCGCATCGCCAGCAGCAGGGCCGTGATGCCCAGCAGCAGGGTCAGTAACTGGGAGACGAGCAGGAACCCGCGTTTGCCTCCGGGCAGCCTGACCCAGCGGGACAGAATATCTGTCAGGAAGTTGCCGCTGGAAGCCATCAGGCAGCTGTCCGCCGTGGACATGATGGCCGAGAAATAGGCCGCCATCATCAGCCCCATGAGTCCGACCGGCAAGACGGTCCGTAACAGCAACGGCAGCCCCATTTCCGCGTCGATGTCTGCCGCCGCGGCATAACCCAGGTATTCGAACTGTCCCTGGTGGATGGCTACGCGGGCGAACAGCCCCAGCAGCACCCCCATAAAGGCCATTACGGGCCATTCGAAGAGTCCGGCCACGAACCAGGCCCGCTGCGCCTGCTTCTTGTTGCGGGAGGCATAGATGCGCTGGTAGAGGGTCATGCCCACGAACCAGATGGGAATGATCGTCACCGCCCAGTTGAGCAGCTGCTGCCATTGGATGTTGGCCAGGCTGAAAAATTCAGTGGGAAGGGCCTCGCGGATTCCTTCCATGCCGCCGACCGCCAGGTAGGCCACCGGGATGCCGATCAGCACGAGCCCCGACATGAGGATGATCCATTGGATGGTGTCGGTGTAAATCACGGCCTTGATTCCCCCCATGGCCGTATAGACGATCACGATGACGCCCATGATGATCAGGGCAGTTTGCCGGTCCAGGTGCGGAATGAAGGTGGCTTCGGCCAGGATGGCCCCGGCCAGGATCTGGGAGCTGGTGAAACCCAGGTAGCCGATGGCCGAGATGATCCCTGCCAGGAGTGCCACCCGGGGGGTATAAAAGCTTCCCAGAAATTGCGGAAAGGTAAAAAACCGGTGGGTTTTCTCAATCTGCTTCACGCGGGGAATCAGCAGCACGGCGCTCAGCCAGGCGCCCACCAGTCCGGTGAACAACATCCAGGAGCCGGCCAGCCCCATGATGAAACCCAGTCCGCCGAGCCCGATGGAAAAGCCGCCCCCGACATCCGTGGCGACCACCGACAGGCCGATGTGGATGCTGCCGATTTTTCGTCCCCCTACGTAGTAATCCTCCACCCCCTCGTTCAGGATCAGGAAGCGAATGCCGATGCCAATCACCCCTGCCATGTACAAGGTGAACACGATTACGTCCAGATAGTGCATTTATCTTTCGATGCGGAAATAATATCCGACAAAAGTAAGCAAAAATGGGCAGGGGGCCAAACCGCCTTTACATATAGCTGATTTACAGGCTGGTATATTTTATTGGTTTCGTCGGATGGGCCTGAATCATCCAACGGTCACCAAAAAACCAGTACTTTTATAGAAATTTCAGCATGTGATGCATCCCTGGGGAACACCGAGGCGGTTTAACTCCTATACAGACCAATGCCGCAGGGCTTATGGAAGCCGCCTGCAGAAGGTGGCCGTGAACGCCGGTTTCAGCTGCCCGAACCGGGACGGAACCATCGGCTGGGGGGGCTGCAGCTTCTGCAACAACGAAGGCTTCAATCCGTCCTACTGCATGCCGGACAAACCCATTGCCCGGCAACTGGATGAAGGCCTGGCCTTTCTGAAGAAACGGTATAAAAAGCCGGACATCTTCCTGGCCTACCTGCAGGCATACTCCAACACCCATGCCCCGCTGCCCCTGCTGAAGGCGGTGTACGGGCAGGCGCTGGCCCATCCGGAGATCCGCGGTCTGGTCATCGGCACGCGCCCCGATTGTGTGGATGGCGACCGGCTGGACTACATCGCCCGGCTCTCACAGGAGTGGATCATCCGGCTGGAATACGGGTTGGAGTCCTGCCGGGATGAGACCCTGGAGCGCATCAACCGGGGACACACCCATGCCGACTCGGTCAGGGCACTGGAGATGGCTGCCGCCCGCGGCATTCACACGGGGGCGCATGTGATCCTGGGACTGCCCGGGGAGACGCCCGGCATGATGCTGGAGCAGGTGCAGCTCATCAACGACCTGCCGCTCAACAGCATCAAGTTCCATCAGCTGCAGATCGTCCGGGGCACCCCCCTGGCGACGGAATATGCCTCCCACCCGGAACGCTTCCGGCTTTTTTCCCTGGACGAATACGTGGACCTGGTCGTGTCCCTGGTGGAGTGCCTGCGTCCGGGACTGCAGATCGAACGCTTCTCGGGAGAAGTCCCCCCCCGGTTCAACGCAGGCCCTTCCTGGGGGCGCCTGCGCACCGACCAGGTGTTGCGCCTCATCGAAGCCCGCATGGAAGAACGGGGAACCTGGCAGGGAAGGCTGTGCTGACCGCCTGTGCCGGCGACCCCCGAAAGGCCGCGGGGAAACCGTCTTTGGGCGTCCTGCGCGGACGGGCACCTCTCCGGGCCGCCTCCTCCCAACCCATTGTGTGCTAATTTTTATATTTTTGTGCCTTCGCACGCAAAATCTTTATCCGAACCAATGGAAAACAATAAGAATGGCATGGTGGCCCGGATGCTGGGTGCCATCGAGCGGGTGGGCAATAAGTTGCCCCATCCGGGAACGCTTTTTGCAATTTTCGCCGTGGGCATCGTATTTTTGAGCTGGGTGGCCAGCTGGTTCCATATCACGGCGGTCCACCCCGGAACGGGTGAGGCCGTGGAAGTCGTCAACCTGGTCAGCCAGCGCGGGCTGCACATGATCGTCACCAACATGGTGGTGAACTTCACCTCCTTTGCCCCCCTGGGAACGGTCCTGGTGGCCCTTCTGGGCATCGGGATCGCCGAATCGAGCGGGCTGATGTCGACCGGGCTGAGGCTGCTGGTGATCTCTGCCCCCAGGAAACTCCTCACCTTTGCCATCGTGTTTGCCGGCATCCTTTCCAATACGGCCAGCGAGGTGGGGTACGTGGTGCTGGTTCCCCTGGGCGGGATGATCTTCCTGGCCGTGGGACGCCATCCCATCGCGGGCATCGCGGCGGCTTTCGCAGGGGTGTCGGGAGGGTACTCAGCCAACCTGCTGCTGGGAACCATTGACCCCCTGCTTGCGGGACTTTCCGAAGAGGCCGCCCGGATCATCGACCCGGCCTATACGGTCAACCCCGCCGCCAACTATTACTTCATGTTCGTGTCCACCTTTTTCATCGCCGTGATCGGCACCTGGGTCACCGAGAAGGTCGTCGTGCCCCGCCTGGGCAATTACACCGGGGATGCAAAGCCGGAGGAGATCAAGGATCTCGACCCCATGGAGAAGCGCGGACTCCGCTACACATTCTGGGCCCTTGTGGCCATTGTGGTGGTGTTGTTCTGGAGCGTCGCCCCGGTGGAAAGCGGTTTCTGGCAGCACATTCCCGGTTCCGGACTGATGCGTGATCCGGATACGGGCGGGCTGCTGCGGTCTCCTTTCATGAGCGGCATCGTGGCGCTGATCTTCCTCATTGCCGGTATCCTCGGGGTTGTTTACGGCATCGGGGCAAAAACGCTGAAGAGCAATTACGACGTGATCAATGGCATGGGCAAATCCATGTCCACCCTGGGCACCTACATCGTCCTGGTATTCTTCGCCGCCCAGTTTGTGGCCTATTTCAACTGGACGAACCTGGGGCTCATTTTTGCCATCAAGGGGGCGAACGCCATCGGGGCCATCGGGCTGGGCCGGATCCCATTGATGATCGCCCTGGTGCTGGTGGCGGCGGTCATCAACCTGGTGGTGGGCAGTGCCAGTGCCAAATGGGCCATCCTGGCACCCGTGTTCATTCCCATGTTCATGCTGCTGGGGTATTCCCCGGAATTCACCCAGCTGGCCTACCGTGTGGGGGACAGCGTCACCAATGTGATCGCCCCCATGATGTCCTATTTTGCCATGATCGTGGCCTTCATCGAACGTTACGATAAGAAGGCGGGCATCGGAACCATCATTGCGACCATGATCCCTTATACCATCGTGTTCCTGGGGGCCTGGCTCGTCATGCTGGTCATCTGGATCGTGGCCGGATTGCCCATCGGACCCGGAGCCCCGTTGTTCTACCAGCTTTAATCCGCCTTTGGCCGGGAACCGGTTTCCCCGTTCCCGCGGGGATTGTTTTTTTTGCTATTTTTATGCTTTGTCATCCGGTCCCCGCCCATGCATCAGTCTGAAAGAGATACCCTGCTGGTTCCTACCGATTTCTCGGACGTGTCCGGCTTTGCCGTGGACCATGCCGTGGAAATCGCCCGGCTTTTCAACCACCGCATCTGCCTGTTGCATGTAACAGGCAGGAAAGAGGCGGGCACGGAGGCACACATCAGGAAGCAGGAAGCCCTCCAGAACCTGGCAGAAGCCATCGGGCGCCGTACCGGGCTGAATGTGTCCTACCTTACGGAGGAAGGCAGTATATTCAATACCATCAGCGAGGTGGCCGACCGGATTGCCGCCGAATTCATTGTGATGGGCATACACGGGAAGAAGGGCGTGCAGCACCTGGTCGGCAGTTACGCCTACAAGGTGGTTTGCTCCGCCAATGTGCCCGTCCTGGTGGTGAAGCACATGCACCACCATGTGGGCTATCATAACATCGTCGTACCGGTGGATTTTTCCAGGGAGAGCACCCAGAAAATCACCCAGGCCATTCTGTTTGCCCGCTATTTCAACGCGAAGGTCCGTGTGTTTGGTTTCCTCTCCTCAGAAAACAAGGCCAAGATCATCAAAAAGGAAGCCCTGCTGAAAAGTGTGACGGATGTGTTCAGGAAGCAGCGCATCCCGGTCACGACCGACCTCCTCGTCAGGCCCGGCCACGACTGGGCTGAGGCCCTGATGAAGTTCGCCGACGGCATCGATGCCGACCTCATCATGATCGTGGCCGAAAAGGGGGCACGGATCCCGGAGATCTTCGGTTCCAACGCCGCCGAAAGGATCATCGACAAGGCCGATGTGCCGGTACTGACCTTTGCGCCGCTTGCCGGAGAACCGACAGGGTATTCCACCAGGAAGGCCGCCCTGAGGCCTTTTGTGGATCCCCTGGGGCTCTTCGACCATGCCGGGGAGGAGCCTGAATAAGCTTTGATTCATTTGTAAATCCATAATGACATCCCGATGAGAGAACAGTTTGAGGATACCCGGCTGGCCTTTTCGGACCGTTCTGACAGGGAGCTTAAAAAGGCCTACTGGCTTTTCCGGCTCGTTGGAAGCCCCTGGCTAGTAAGGACCGGCTCGGTGCTGCTGCGGACCGCCCTGTGGCTTCGCCTGCCTGTGTCATGGGCACTCAAACCCACCATATTCAGCCATTTCTGCGGGGGAGAGGATATTCCCTCCTGCCAGGGCACGATCGACAGGCTTGGCCGAAGCGGCATACGCACCATCCTGGATTATTCTGCCGAAGGGAAGAAGGATGATGCGGATTTTGACGGCACGGCGGCGCAGGTCATGGCCACCATCCGAAAGGCGGTGGAAGACCCCCATATTCCCTATGCCGTATTCAAGCCAACGGGCATGGCACGCTTCGGTTTGCTGGAAAAGATGCAGTCGGGCAAACCCCTTTCGGGCAGTGAAGGGGCAGAGAGGGACCGCCTGCTGGAACGAGTTCATGGCATCTGCAGACTGGCCGCCGAAACCGGTGTGCCCGTCATGGTCGATGCCGAAGAAAGCTGGATACAGGGCGCGGTGGACCGCCTGGTGGAAGAACTCATGTTTGCCTACAACCGCCGCAGCCCTTTGGTCTTCACCACCCTGCAGATGTACCGCCACGACCGCCTGCAATACCTCCGGGAGGTGGTGGAGCGGTGCCGTGAACAGCGGGTTTATGCGGCCTTCAAACTGGTCCGCGGGGCCTACATGGAAAAAGAGCGCATACGTGCCGGGGAGCTGGGGCTGCCATCCCCCATATACCCCGACAAGGTGGGAACAGACAGGGCTTTCGACGAGGCCACCCGTATTTGTCTCGACAACCACCGGAATGTGGCGGTCTGCATCGGAACCCACAATGAAAAAAGCTGTGACCTGGCCGTCCTTGCCATGAAAGAACGGGGCATCCCACCCGGCCACCCCCATGTTTCCTTTGCCCAGCTGCTGGGCATGAGCGACCACATCAGCTATCCTCTGGCCTCAGCCGGTTACAATGTGTGCAAATACGTGCCCTATGGTCCGGTGCGGACAGTGGTTCCCTACCTGGTCCGGCGGGCGGAGGAAAATACCAGCGTGGCCGGCCAGACCTCCAGGGAGCTGGACCTGATACGCCGGGAAATCAGACGCCGCCGCAGCCGGGAAGCATGAATCCCGGGGATTTCCCGACGCCAGTCCGGAACCAGACGGTCCGCTTCATTCCGGAGCCTGCAGCCTCTGCCTGACGGCTTCGAAACACAGGATGGCCGCCGAGGCAGCCACATTGAGCGAGTCGATGGCTCCTGCCATGGGAATGCGGATCTGGTTGTCCGCCATGGCCCGCCACCCATCCGACAACCCCTTGTCCTCCGCCCCGAACAGAAGGGCGGTAGGCCCTGTGAAACCGGCTTCATAATAATCGATGGCATCCTGCAGGGCCGCAGCATAGACCTTCCATGGCCGGGGGGAGGGCTTTGACCGGAGCTCCTCCAGCCACTCCATGGCCTCTCTGTTGCTGCACCGGATCACCGGGCGGGTGAACACGCAGCCCAGGCTTGAACGGATCACGTTGGGATTGTAGACATCGGTCCCCGTGCCGCATACCAGCACCGCGTCCGCCCCGGCCGCATCGGCAGTCCGCAGAATGGCCCCTAGGTTGCCCGGCTTCTCGATGCCCTCCAGGATCAGAAGGAGGGGTGACGCGGACAGGTCCAGCTGCTGCGGCCGGGTCGCAGGGGCACGGCCCAGCAGCAGCACCCCTTCCTGGTTTTCCCGGTAGGCCAGTTTGTTGTATACGCTTTGGCTGACTTCAACGGGGTGGTCCGGCAGGGGAATGGGGTAGAGGGGATCGGGCCGGAAGATTTCCGGGCAGACCAGCACGTGCTCCGGTGCTGCACCGTGGCGCAGGGCCAGGGACACCTCCCGCCGCCCTTCCGCGACGAAGAGGCCTGTTTTTCTGCGCTCGGCCGGTTTTTGCTGCAACCGGAGGATCTGCCTGACCAGGGGGTTCTGAAGGCTGGTGATGGTGGGTGTCATGGGACAAAGGTACTGCCGGGGGTCAATGGAAAGCAAGAACTATTTTTCGGGAAGGGCGTTTTACCCGGTCCTTTCGCCGAACAGGCGGCCGTGCAGGAAAAAGACCGCAGAGGCCAGGAGGTAGCTTCCGATGGCCACGCCCATGACAGCACGGAAGCCGGCTTCCACCGCGATCAGGGTGGCCACGGAGGTGCTCACGACCGAGAGGCAGCCGTTGATGCCCCAGGCCCAGGGGATCTGTGAACTGTCCCGCAATGACAAATGCCTCACACCCAGGGGAAACAGCATGCCCATCACGAAAGCGGGCAGCCCGATGACCAGCAGGCTGATCAGGATCCGGCAGGCGGGCGGATCCGGCAGGGTCCCCTGAATCAGGGGGGGCAGCAGCAGGGCGTAGGCGGCCATCAGCCCGGCCACGGCCAGTGCCAGCCGGGCGGTCAGCCGGGGGGTGGCCCTGAGGCGGTCCGACAGCAGGCTGCCGGCACCGCTGGCGATGAGCATGGTGCTGATCACAGACGTCAGTGCGAATACAGGGTGTCCCAGGTAGAGCACGAAGCGCTGTATCAGGATGATCTCAACGAACATATACCCCAGTCCGATGGCCCCGAAATACAGCAGGGTGCCGGTTTTCTTCCGGGGGGAGCGCTTCAACCTGTACAGGGGCAGGAGGATCAGCAGCAGGGCCAGCAGGAGCCCCTGCAGCAGGGTCACCAGAACGATCAGGAAACCGAGTTCGAGGAAGGGCAGCTGCTGTTGGCCAAAAGCATCGCCCAGCTGACGCAGCCTGTCCAGCCTGAGGAACTGGGAAAAATAGGGTTTGTCGTCCGTGGCAGGTCGGATCATGAATGCATAGTCGCGCCCGACTTCCGGGTCCCCGGCCATGATCCGGTCCATCACCTCCAGCAGCGAAGGGTCGTCCAGGGCATTATAGGCTGTCCTCTCGGATGCATCCAACCCGGGCAGCAGGGCGGGGTCGAAAAACATGCCGGCGCCAAAGGCGCGGATCCTTTGCACTTCCGCACTGTCGAGCGGTTCTTTCTTCAGCACGAAGGTGATCGTGCCCCAGGACCTCAGGGCGGCGATGTGGTCGCGGGGTTCAGTCACTCCCTTGCTGCGCGCCGTTTCCACCAGGGTGGTGAGCAGCTTGAGGGCGGTGCGCGCAGGATAGTCGACCCAGGAAGACACCGCGATGACGCCGTCCGGGAGCAGGCAGTCCCACATCTGCGAGAAGGCCTCCTGTGTCATGGAGTAGTCCTCCCTCAGGGCATTCAGCCCGGCGGTACCCCCGAAAGCGTCCATCAGGGGCAGGACAATCAGGTCGAAATGGCCTGCCGGGGCAGAGGCCAGGAAGTGGCGTACCTGGGTTGCCCAGGCATGGACCGGGTCTCTCAGGAACATTCCTCCCGTTTCTTCAGCAAAGCAGGTCTGCAGCAGGCGCAGCACCCCCCTGTTTTCCATCACGGCATCGACCCTACGGGCATCCCGTGCGAGTGCCTGGGCCACGGCCGCTCCCGTGCCCGCATGCAGCACAGCCACGCTTTGTCTTTCTTTCATCACATAGGGCAATGCCATGGTGGTATGGTCCAGGATGTGCCCGGACGTTTCCGGCCCGAAGCGGGGAATGGGACCGAGCAGGTCGCCGTTTACGAAAAGGTGCTTTCTGACCGGCGCCTCCCCGGCATGGGACAGGCTCAGGGCCGGGGCATACCTCAGGGCCGGGGACGCCACCACCTGGATCAGTCCCTGCATGTCGGGCCGCGTATGCACGATGCGGGCCTCGGGCAGGTTCATGGTGCGGGCCAGGGACTTGTATTCGGAAAGCGGGATGTCTGACGGGCTTTTCATCAGCAGCCCCGCGACAGCTATAGCTGACAGGTTCAGCAGAAGCAGCAACACCCTGCGGCGGCCGGCCGCCGCCAGCACCCCCGCCCCCACCGAAAGCAACCCGATCAAAACCGGTCCCTGCATGGGGTGCACCCATGCTGCAAGCAGCAGTGCAAGCAATCCGCCGGCTCCCGACCCGAGCAGGTTGGAAAAATAATAGGTGCCGATGTGCCGGGCATTTTTAATGAACAGGATGCCGATGGCCAGGGCACCTGTCAGGAAGGGCAGGAAGAAGATCAGGTAATTGGCGGCGAGGACAGGAAACTGGGAGGCATCCACAAACAGCAGGTAGACGTCGAATCGGAACACGTTCAGCCGGGCTACGGCAAACGCCCCCATCATCATCGCCCCGCTCAGGCTCATCAGCAAGGGGACCAGCCAGGGGGACCAGCCGAGCAGGCGGGAACGGAACAGGGCGAGCAGGGTGCCGCTGGCCCCGAAGCCCAGCATGGCAACAGAAATGATCATGTAAGCGAAATGATGCCATTGGGCCACGGAGATCAGCTGCATGAGGGCCAGCTGAAAGGCAATGATGGCTGCTGAATGCATGCCGAGGGAGATAATGAGGCGTGGCTGCTTGCCTGGTCCGTCCATGTCAGTCCTCCCGGCTCCTTGTAAAGGGCACGAACCGTACCGGCATCAGGCTGCGGGTGGTGACCTGTCCGTTTTGTTTTTCAACGAGCATGAGCATTTGCACCTGGAAGGGGGAACCCACCGGGATGACCATCCTGCCCCCTTCCCTGAGCTGGTTCACCAGGGGAGGCGGGATGTGGTCGGCCGCCGCAGTGACCACGATTGCGTCGAAGGGGCCGGCCTCTTCCCAGCCAAAATAACCATCGCCGGTTCTCACCGCCACATTGTCATATGCTTCCTGCAGCAACCGGGCCGCCCGTTCTCCGAGTCCAGGCACGATCTCGATGGTGTATACCCAGGATACGATCTCGGCCAGCACGGCCGCCTGGTATCCCGAGCCCGTGCCGATTTCCAGTACCCGCTGTCCGGCCTGCGGCTGCACCAGCTGGGTCATGTATCCGACGATAAATGGCTGGGAAATGGTCTGCCCGTACCCAATGGGCAGGGGACGGTCCTGGTAGGCATACCGCTCTTGTCCCGCCGGAACATAGAGGTGCCTGGGCACGGTCCGCATGGCCTCCAGGGTGGCCGGGTCATCGATGCCGCGTGCCTGTAGCTGGTCCCTGACCATCCGCCCGCGTTCCCCCGCATGGGGATCCTGCTGTGCCGCGGAGGGGCAGAGCAACAGGGTCAGAATCAAGGCCAGCACACACTTATGCGTGGGATGCCTGTTCATTCATCAAATATACAGAATCGGGAACAAACCCCCAAGGCATCTTCGCTGCACCGGATGCATCAGAGCCTGCCCAGGAAGGCCATGGTGTCGACCCCGTCGGCATAATCGCCCGGTCCCGGCCACTGGGTCTGTCCGAACCCGGCGTGCAGGGCTTTCAGGGAACCTGGGACCTCTGAGGCCACCAGGCATTGCAGCCGGCCTGCCAGGGAATGGGCCAGGTCATGGGCTTCCTGCAGCTTTCTGTAGGACTGCCAGTGGATCACGGACAGGGGGGAGGCCAGGGCGGGGTTTTGCCGCAGCAGGCAGAAGCCGGTGTCGGTATGGGCTGTTTTGTTGACCGTCAGGACGGCCTTGTGAAAGTCGTAATTGTTCCTGTACCGGGGATGGTGAGTCAGGCGAAGCCAGGGCTGCCATGCCCGGGCAAGGATGCCCGGGTCGTAACCCTCCGGCAGCCAGA
>Ga0334898_1000449_pt1 | contig 66043 bp, 57 predicted proteins | sample GraSluR3_MG_10_FD_207228 | JGI IMG/M metagenome (GOLD analysis project Ga0334898, IMG submission 207228) | Sludge microbial communities from methane-producing bioreactor in Wageningen University, Netherlands - Granular Sludge_3_08-R3 | ecosystem: Engineered > Bioreactor > Anaerobic >... | reverse complement strand
TCTAAGCCTCAATCTCTTATCGCATTATTTTAATACATAATACTCAAAGTTAAGCAATTTTTTTAAAAAAGATGGTGTGACATTTCTATTTGCATAAACTGTGACATTTTAAATTTAATACAACATTTGTGAAAAGAACTTTTTTCTAAATATTAATTTGAATCCGGTATAATTTATTATAGATACCCCGTTGTTCCATCAACTCGGCATGCGTTCCCACCTCGATAATCCGCCCGTTTTCCATCACGATAATTTTATCGGCGCTCGCGATTGTAGATAACTTATGCGTTACAATAATGGTAGTTTGTTTGCCGAAAATTTCTTTCATAGCCGCGGATATAAGGCTTTCCGATTCCGCATCCAAAGAACTCGTAGCCTCATCAAGTATAAGAATCGCGGGATTACGCAAAATAGCCCTTGCCAAAACAATCCGTTGACGTTGCCCGCCTGAGAGCTTTACCCCTTTTTCGCCGATTTTGGCATCATAACCCTCGGGGTTTTTGATTATAAAATCGTGCGCGTTAGCGATTTTCGCCGCGTGTATAACATCTTCATCGCTTGCCCCGGGTCGCGACATCCTGATATTCTCCTTTATCGTCCCTGAAAATAAAATAGTCTCCTGCGTTACAATACTGAGTTGTTTTCGTATTGAATGAGGGTTGACCTCGGCGGCGTTTTTACCGTCAATAATCACATCACCCTCAGATGAAAGATTAAAAGCGGGAATCATCGAAATAAGCGTCGATTTACCTGCACCGCTCGGACCTACTATCGCGACCGTCTCACCCGGTTCTATCTTTAGATTTACGCCGTCCAGCACAACAATATCCTTATCATAGCAAAAACCCGTGTCTCTGAACTCGATTTCGCCTTTAATCTTACCTATATCGGGTTTGGAAAAATCCTCTTTCTCCTCGCTGTCAATAACCTCAAATATTCTTTCAGCGGCGGGAGCGAGCTTGCGAATAACCATAAACACCTGCCCGAATTTGCTTAAAGGCTCGGATAATACCAATGCAAGCGTAATAAAATAAACAATATCGCGGGATTCCGCCATCCCTCCCCTGACGCTAAGAGCGCCGAGCCCCAATATAATAAGCACCCCGAGCGCGCCCAAAAACTCCGAAACCGGCGTCCCCAACAGCCTCACCCTGAGTTCCTTCCTGTTGGCTTTAAGATAATTGTCGTTGGCAATCCGAAATTTCTCGCGGGTTTCGCTTTCAACCCCATATCCCTTGATTACCTCTATCCCGTAAACGGTTTCCTGTATATTGGATGTTATATTTGAAATATTTTTTTGCACGTTCATACTTAATTTCTGGACAAGCCCTCCGATACCGCCGAGAACAACCCCCAAAACCGGACCTATCGAAAAGAAATACGCCGATATTCGCGGATTTATATATATCATAAGCCCCACTATCGCGATTATAGTCAAAGGCTGGGCTATAATCTCCACCACTATATTCATCAGGAATATCTCAATAACGGACATATCGTTTAAAATCCTCGATAAAATTTCGCCGGAGCGGTTTTTCTTGTAATACGGGATAGGCAGGTCAAGTAGCTTCTCGTAAATATCCTGACGTATATCGTGTATTACCTTCACCGCAAGCATATTTGACCCCACAAACGCAAGATAATGTGACCCGACCCATACCAATATAAAACCCAACAGAATTGCGATAGTAGTCCAGTTGAGATGCTCAAAGTTTTCTCCGATAAATGCTTCCGTAAAAAATTCGCTTACCCCGATTATACCCCCGATTTTTCCCACCACGAGAGTAAGCGAAAACAGGATAACAAGGATAAGCGAGCCTTTGTATTTCTTTACATAACCGAACATTCTTTTGATTGATTTTTTGTTTTTCACCCGCGGATGTTTCATAAAACTGCGCTCCTTTAATAAAGATATATATTTTACCTTTATTTAACTAAAAAAGCAAACGCCTAATCTAAAAACGACAAATTTTTTGCTTTCCGACCTAAATCTATTTTGTCCAAACTTAAATAATACAAAAATATTAATCTTAATCCTCACTAAAAACTGCTCTCTACTCCACCCATAAAATTCAACAAAAACCAGACTTGAAATTTTTCCATTTTCTTATTAAAATTATAAGATAAAAACTCAAGGACGGAACAATGTATGAAATAGTAAAGAAAACGACCTTAGCTAAAGACATCTACTCTATGGATATACTCGCGCCGAGAGTGGCAAAAAAGGCGCTCCCCGGCGAGTTTGTTATCGTAATCCCCGATGAAAAGGGGGAACGTATCCCGCTGACCGTATGCGATTATGACCGCGATAAGGGAACGGTCAATATCGTGTTTCAGGTTTTGGGGGCGTCAACTACACAGATGGCTAACTTCAACGAGGGCGACTCGTTTGCCGATTTTGTAGGGCCTTTGGGCAATCCCTGCCACTGGCTTGAAGATAAAGACCTCACTCAAAAAAAGTTTATCTTTATTGCGGGAGGGGTCGGGACTGCGCCGGTTTATCCGCAGGTTAAATGGCTTCATGAAAAAGGTATCAAGGCGGATGTTATTATCGGGGCGCGTTCAAAAGACCTGCTTATACTCGCCGATGAGATGGAAAAAATCGCCGGCAATCTTTATATCGCTACCGACGACGGGTCTTTCGGGTTTCACGGGCTTGTTACCGACTTGCTTCGGGAGCTTGTTGAAAAGCAGGGTAAAAAATACGATGTTGCCGTTGCGATAGGTCCGATGATTATGATGAAATTTGTCTCGCAACTCACAAAGGAGCTTAATATTCCCACTATCGCGAGCCTTAACCCGATAATGGTTGACGGCACGGGGATGTGCGGAGCGTGCAGGGTTACGGTCGGCGATAAAACCAAGTTTGCCTGTGTCGATGGACCTGAGTTTGACGCTCATCTGGTGGATTTTGACGAGGCAATGCGTCGCGTATCTATGTATAAAACCGAAGAGGGGAGAAAGGCTCTTGTGCTTAAAGAGGGAAAAACTCATAAACCAAACGGCGGGTGCGGAGTAAACGGAGGGAAAAATGCCTAAGAAAATGACCAAAACGCCAATCAGCGAACAACCCGCAGAGGAACGTATAAAGAATTTCGATGAGGTATGTCTGGGGTATAACGAGGAGGAGGCATTGCTTGAGTCGGAACGATGTTTAAATTGTAAACATCGTCCGTGCGTTGACGGATGCCCCGTTTCCATAAAGATACCGGATTTTATTATGGCTATACTTGAACGCGATTATTCCAAAGCGGCGCATATTATAGCGGAGGACAGCGCGCTCCCGTCCGTGTGCGGACGCGTATGCCCTCAGGAAACCCAGTGTGAGGCTAAATGCGTGATGGGAATAAAAGGCGAGGCTGTTGCTATCGGAAAACTTGAACGCTTTGTCGGGGACCGGTCAAGGGAGGACAATATCGACCTTTCCGAAACCGCGCCTAAAAACGGAAAAAAAGTCGCGGTTATCGGAGCAGGACCCGCGGGACTTACCTGTGCCGGCGACCTTGCTAAACTCGGTTATGACGTTACTATCTTTGAGGCGCTACATAAACCCGGCGGCGTTCTAACCTATGGTATCCCGAGTTTCCGTCTGCCTGAAAATCCCGTTATAGAATACGAGGTTAATAATATCCGCAAGCTCGGTGTAAAAATAGAAACCGATGTCGTTGTCGGGAAAACCGTTACAATAGATGAGCTTATGGACGAGGAGGGTTTTGAGGCGGTCTTTATCGGGACGGGTGCGGGACTTCCCAAGTTTATGAATATCCCCGGTGAAAACCTTAACGGGGTGCTTTCAGCTAACGAGTTTTTAACCCGCGTCAATCTTATGCGCGCTTCCGAAGAGGGTTACGCTACGCCGGTCAAGGTTGCCGATAAGGTCGCCGTTGTCGGCGGCGGTAACGTTGCGATGGATGCCGCACGTGCATCAAGAAGACTCGGCGCCGAGGTTACGGTTGTTTACCGTCGCTCGGAGGTTGAAATGCCGGCGCGTGTCGAGGAAGTCCATCACGCAAAAGAAGAGGGTATCCGCTTTGAAGTGCTGACTAATCCCGTGAAAATTCTCGGCGACGATAAGGGATGGGTCAGCGGGATAGAATGTATCCGTATGGAATTGGGCGAACCTGACGCATCGGGAAGACGCCGTCCGGTGCCTGTCGAAGGGTCTAACTTTACTATTGACGTCGGGACCGTTATTATGTCAATCGGCACATCGCCTAACCCTCTTGTAAGTTCATCGACTAAAGGGCTTAAAACCACAAGCTGGCACGGCATAGAGATAGACGAAAAAACGGGAGCAACCTCGCGCGAGGGTGTATTCGCCGGCGGTGACGCGGTAAGCGGGGCGGCTACCGTTATTCTCGCTATGGGAGCGGGACGCACCGCCGCCAAGTCGATTGATGAATATTTGGAGAGTAAAAAATAGAATAGCATTCAGGTAAATGTATAAAAAACAAACCGGGCTTTTGATAATAAAGGCTCGGTTTTTTATTGATATAACGGTTACTTACGAACAAGCCGAGATTAGGAAATCTTTTATATTCAAAAAACCCATATTTTTATCACTCAATAATTTGATTTTTATAAATTACCGATTTAAAATATTACAATTTATGCGTAGGAGCGTGGTTATGAAATACAGTCCATTTATAATAGGTTTCTTTTGTTTAACAATATTCCTGTTTTTGCCGAATTGCGCAGGTAAGGAAACTAAACCTGCCGAAAGAAAACCGGGGGAAGAATTGCCTCATCTTACGCAAGCAGAGATGTTTGAAGACTTTGATTATCTCGTTGATTCAATCACCAATGTTTATACGCGAATTACTTTAAAAAAACTTATTATGGATATTGATATTTTGACGGGACTTGACGAGCTTCGTGCGCAAATCCCCTCAATTAATAATACCGAGGATTTCGTAATACTAATAAATAAGGCACTAACCCTGTGTCAGGATATGCACAATTCGCTTGTAAACAGACGTATTCCTAACATGCGCTATGCTTTTCATATACCCGAAGATTATCCATATTGGGATTTGGCAAATCGCTATTTTAGAATAATTCAAAGAATGAATAGAAGATATAACAGGTTTAAATTACCGTTAATTTACCATAAAGGAGAATATAAAATTTATGCCGATTTTACCAATGACGGAATACTATATTTCTCAGGGGATATTCTAACTGAAATCAACGGAATTGACATTCATAATTTTGTAAAGCAATTAGTAACGGAACGGGCATTGATGTGGGATATGAAAAATCAGCGCCTCTATGACAACAATTTTTATAATAGCGAAAAAATATATGAGATGGAAAAGTTTGAACTGGCATTTAGGGATGAGAAAAATAAAATAAAGATGGGGGTGTTTAATGTGGAAAAGCGATTGGATTTTAATAAACCCCGTCAGGATTTTAAGCAAAGTGCTTACGATAAATTTCCGGCTATATATATTACCAATATGCGAATTCTTTATATGAGAACTCCCGGATGTGTTAATTCCAACTTTTATATTAACGAAATAAAAGAAATTGCTAAAGACAACCCGATAGAAAAAATAGTAATGGATATGAGAAACAATGCCGGAGGATATAGTTCTTTTTTTCCATATATTCTTAGGAATATCTATAGCAAACCGATACGGCAAAAAGTAGATATCGGGATGAAAACAGTTGATTACTGGCTCAGGACTATGCCAAGTGTTTCTACCAGTGAAGAGGGTACCGCTTATCATACCAATTTAGGTGAAGTAAATATTCCCGTTCTGAATAACGAAGTTTTTAATGTTTATCGCCAAAAGATAATTTGGAATCCCGCACCGGATAATATTGATTTTAAAGGAAAGGTTTACGTGCTGTTCAATGAAAATACATTTTCGGCGCCAACAAAAATCCAATTCGATATTCGACAATGGGATAATATTATATCAGTCGGACAGCCATCCGGCTGGGAACAGGGTGGCGGTGCCGGCGGTTATTATGAGTTCTTTGTTTTACCTAATTCCAAAATTGTATATCAAATAGACAACGGTCTTAGGTTGGATAAAACCAACTCCCTTAAAGAGTTGTTTTATAACAAGGTTAAAATTCCGGTTTCTTATAGTTGGGATGAATTGACAAATCGAATGTATTATGAAGGTGATATATACGGTATGGAATTTTTGACCAACTACGACCCTGTATTCAAAGCAGTGATAAATGACAACTAATTAGGGTCTGAATGGCGAAAATTAACCATAAAAAGAGACAAATCGTATAAAAAACAAACCGAGCCTTTGAAAATAAAGGCTCGGTTTTTTTATTGAAATAATCTCCGTAAGACTTATATAACGCCCTGTTCCATCATAGAGGTTGCAACTTTGAGGAAGCCGGCAATATTCGCGCCGAAAACCAAGTTGCCCGGCTTACCGTATTCCTCCGCCGCAGCGACGCAACTGTTAAAAATATCGACCATAATGCGATGGAGTTTGCTTTCGACCTCCTCGGCAGTCCATGACAAACCGATATGGTTTTGGCACATCTCAAGCCCTGAGGTGGCAACACCGCCGGCATTAGCGGCTTTACCGGGACCGAATGAAACATTGTTATTAATAAAATAATTCACCGCATCGGGAGTGCAGGGCATATTGGCGCCCTCCGCAACAACGATACATCCGTTTGATACAAGCGTCTTGGCATCGTCAAGCGACAATTCGTTTTGAGTAGCGCATGGAAGCGCAACATCACACTTGATATGCCACGGACGCTTTCCTGCATGATAATCAACTTTACATATATCGGCATATTCGCTAATTCTGCCCCGCTTAACGTTTTTCAAATCCACGAGACATTGCCATCTTTCACCCTCAACGCCGTTGGGGTCATAGATACATCCGTTGGAGTCCGAAAGCGCGACAACCTTAGCGCCAAGCTCGGTGGCTTTAAGCGCGGCAAACTGCGCAACGTTACCCGAACCCGATATAACGACGGTTTTGCCCTTAAAGTCGGTGCCTCTCGCTTTAAGCATCTCCTGCGCAAAATAAACGCACCCGTATCCCGTAGCCTCAGGTCTGATAAGCGAACCGCCCCAGTTGATACCTTTACCGGTAAGGACGGACTCGAAGCGGTTGGTGATTTTTTTATATTGCCCGTACATATAACCGATTTCACGTAACCCTACGCCGATATCGCCGGCGGGAACATCGGTATTAGGCCCTATATGACGGTAAAGCTCGGTCATAAAGCTCTGGCAGAATCTCATAACCTCGCCGTCGCTTTTGCCTTTAGGGTCGAAATCGCTTCCGCCCTTACCTCCGCCCATAGGAAGCCCCGTAAGCGCATTCTTAAAAATCTGTTCAAAACCCAGAAATTTTATGATGCCGAGGTAAACGGATGGGTGAAATCTAAGTCCGCCCTTGTAGGGTCCTATTGCGCTGTTAAACTCAACGCGGAAACCCCTGTTTACCTGCACCTCGCCTCTGTCGTCAACCCACGGAACTCTGAACATTATTTGACGCTCAGGCTCGACAATACGGTCGAGAATTTTAGCATTAGCGTATTCGTGATGTTTTTTTATTACGGGTTCAACGGATTCCAAAACTTCCTTTACCGCCTGATGAAACTCCGATTCGCCCGGGTTTCTTAGAACCGTTCTTTCCATTACTTCTTTTATTATCGACATAAAAATTTCCTCCGAATTATTTTATTTAAAACCAAGAAATCGTTTTAGGTAATTGTGCCGGGGGACGATTTAGCCCTGTGTGAAACATAAAACCTGATACGCAAAAAACTTACCAAAAATTATCGAAACGGGTTTTCACGGATAATGAGGCTTGCGCCTTTACAATACCGGAAAGCATAGACGAGCTTTCAACTCCGAAACCGGAACGAGGAATGTCGCAAAAATAACGTATCATAGGAACGCCCCGATTTAGCGTTTTAAAAGCATCATTAGTTCGAGTCCCATTTATCATAACTACCTCCTCGTTTGATGTCTCATCGCGTAAAACAATACCCCTGAACGGCAAAGCCGCCCCCATCAGGCGTATCGTTTATAATCTTAGCAGTATATTTTATCAAGGGCTACGGTTTTTGTCAAAAATGCGTAAATTATAAGTTTTTCTTTGAGAGGGGTAAAATTAATAGGATTCATCGACAATGCCCGTTAGAACGGCGTTAGACAATAAAATCCCCCCGCTATATTTCAAGCAGGGGGCTTTTATTTATAGATACGGAAAATTATATGTTATGCCATTATTCAATATCAAAATTCCAGTTCATACCGTAGTTGTTCTCCCAAATCCGAGTGGTGAAATCCGCAAAAGCGAGATTGAGGGTATTTGCCGATTCGGGAAGGTTAAGCGTAACAGTCCACTCATCAAAACTTCCGGCGCTGTAAACATAGTTCATAAACTTGTCGCCGACGTTATTCCATCCGTTGATACCGTAATGCGCCCAGACATTGCCCAAACTCCCGTTAGCGTAAAATACGGTAACGTTTTTAGAGCCGTTAGAGGAGTTGTTATCAATACGGTAATCCACTAAGGGGTTAAGACTGTAATGCCAGTCGTTGCCGTTATTGTTATCCCACGATGAGCCGTTGCGGAATACGAAGTCGCTGTAATTAGCCTGATTAGGAATAGGAATACTTGTCCATACATAACCGCCGGGGGATGCGTATTTCAGGTTCGGGTAGGAGTAATACATCATATAAGTTTCGCCGACATTGTTCCAGTCGTTCCATCCGTAATGTATAGAAGTTCCCGAATCCGCCACCGAACCGGCATAGTTGATAATAAGTTGCCTGTAACCGTCATAGTTTTCAATAATCTTTAAGGATACGGCGGAATCTTTGGGTTTTACGCTAAAAGGAACGCCGTTGTTATCGAAAACGTTGCCGTTCTGGTCTTCGACAAAATACCGAAATTCGGTTGCATCGGAGGGAACATCCAGCATAGCAAGACGCATACCGTAACCGTTTTCGACAGTGTTGGTAACCAAATCCGTCCCGCCGTAAAATCCGTAGCGGATAACGTATTGGTTTGAGCTAAACGGCATAGGATATTCCATTACGGAAACGACAAGTCTTTTACCGCGAACTATACGACGGTCGCGAAGGGGTCCGTAAACGTAAGAAACGATACTGCCGTCGCCGGATGATTTAACGGCGAGGTCATTATCGGAATCGGCAATATGCCCGAAAGCTCTAAGTTCCGCTTCCGTAAGAAACGCAAGCGAGGCGTCAACTGCGGGGTCGCCGGTATAGACCAGGTCTATACGTTTTGCCTGACCGGGCTGACGGTTACCGTCCTGCAAATCCGATACCGAACACGCGGATACTACCGCCATTAACAAAATGGGGAACACGGAATTTCTAACGATTTTCATTTTTACCTCCAATGGTTTTTAAAATTGCCTTTTGCACCCTATTGGTGCAATATGCACAAATTTAGTTCAGTATTCTACCCTATCCCTCCGTTTACGTCAAGTAAAATGTCTCTTTTTTTTTAAAGATTTTTAGCCTCCTCTTTCCGTCCTTATACCATAGCTTGCTTTTTAGATAAGTTTAATTTAAAATAAAAACGATAAATACTATACGAGGGAGCAATATATGAAAAGATATATATGGATAATAATACCGTTATTAGCTGCAACGTTCTGCGCACCCCCGCCGGAAATTACAATTGATAAGGAAGCGCAGGTTGTCGCGGTTTCATCAAAACCCGCTTTAACTATAAGCTATGAAACCGATATGGTATCCGCAACAAATGTCGCGGGCTTCCTCGCCGATTCGATAATGCGGTTTTCCCGAATTGCCCGAACCGACACAACCAATATCAATATTAAACTTGACGACAAAACCCCGGACTACTACAGGTTGTTTTTTACAACCGGGGACAGGTATTTTGCCGATTACAAAAACACCCCGATAATTTACGGTATTTTACAGCTTGAGTGGGAATCAATATTAAACTCAAGGATAAACCGGAACGACCCGGTATCCGTTATGCTCAGACGTGAACGGTATAACACTATCCGCATAAAGGATTTCCAAAACCTCTTTGCCCGTAACCATATAAACAGACAGGATTTGACAAAGGTTTTCCCGTATATAAACTTATTTACCCTCCGCGAGGTGCTTTTTATATCGGTGCAGGAGATAATGGAAAGACCATCCCGTTACGTCGGCACAAGGCATATAGACACGATAGTTTTCAACGTGGTTATAATACCTGAAATAACCGAATTTACGCGGTTTCTTGTCCGTAAATTCGGCAGGCGAAGGGTTATCCGTTTTGCACGTGAGGAGTATTCCGTTGCGGGATGGAAAAAGGCTTTCGGCGAGGAAATCAACGAAACGGAAGCCCAATTCGCGGATTATATAGAGGATATGGAATTTGACGGTATCTTTAAAAATCAATCTTTCATAAATGAGTTTGAGGAGCTTCTCAAGCTGTATAATACGATAACAAAAGATTCTATTTTCAAAGACTAAAGTTAAAAGCTATTGTTGATAATTATTTTATAGTATGATAAACTAAATAGCTAAAAATTATCCAATAGCGGGGAGAGTAATATATGGAACAAAACAAAGGAATCGGAATAGCGTTAATATGTCTTTTCGGCGTGTCGGTAATATCCGCATTTTTTGTAATAATTCTTCAGGCAAGAGAGTCTAAACCCCAAGAAAGGGCTGCAATACAAAGGTCAATTATGCCCACCCAAACATGGAAAGCCAACTCTATTGCGGTGCTTAATATTTTTTCTCCTATACAATATGTCAGTGATGATACCACTTTCCCCGTAAGACGGGAGGGAGCGCTTTACTGGCTTGACTTGCTTAAAACGGTTGAAGAAAACCCGAATATAAACGCCCTTATTATTCGTATCAACTCACCCGGGGGGACTATTGCCGCCACGCAGGAAATATACAACCAGATTTTGCGTATCCGTGAAAAAGGCAAAACCGTAGTCGTTTCGATGGGCGACCTTTGCGCATCGGGGGGATATTATATCGCCTCAGCTGCGGATTATATCGTGGCTAATCGCGGAACTCTCACCGGAAGCATAGGCGTTATTATGGCGGGTGTCGATTTATCAGACCTTTTCAAGCGTTACGGAATCGAATATAATGTAATTAAAAGCGGGGAGTTTAAAGACAGCGGAACTTTCTTTAGAAAAATGACGCCGGAAGAAAGACGGTTGCTTGAAAGTGTCGTTATGGATGCTTATAACCAATTCTTTGAAGACGTGGCAAGCGCCCGCGATTTATCCCCATCACGCTTGAGACCTGTTGCGGACGGGCGAATTCTTACGGCGCGTCAGGCTTTGGATGCCGGGCTTATTGATGAATTGGGCGATTTTCAGGATACGGTCAGGATTACCGCAGAAAAAGCCTCTATCAAAGACCCGGAGCTTATTGAACTCAGACCCGATATGAAAAGGATGCTGAGGTTTTTTACTGCAAACTATGATAAACTGCTCAAGTCGGAATCGCCGAGTATTAACCTGATTGAATCGCCTCAGATTTTGAAAGACAGCTTTGTTCCGATTATGTATATGTTTACATACTAAACGGAGGAATAATATGTTGGAATTTATGGTTTTATCCTCCGGTTTTTTCTATAAACCGTTTAAAACTTTATCCTCGTTATACGAAAATTTCCGTGAAAACCTGCTTAAATACGGTTTCGGAATTTCGATTTTATCCAATATCAGCCTGATTATTGCAAACCTGATAACGGGACAAGCCGGGTTTGTTAAGGGAGCGGGGTTTTTGATTTCACACATAGCGTTTGTGCTTGTAATATCGTATTTCTGGCTTATGATAATCTTAGCGCTTTACACGTTCTTTTTGGGAATATACAACCAAAAAATCGACGTGCGCGAACTTACGGGATTATATCTCGCGGGGGACTTTCCGTTTTTTATCGCTATGCCTGTCGCCCTGATATTTTCCGTATTGCCGTCTCAACTCGGTATTCTTTTTAATATAATAATGTTTGTCCTGTTTGTTCTAAGTATAGTCCTGAAAATCAAGGCGATAATAATTACCTCTAAAGTCGATACCGGAAAATCAATCGCATTGTTTATTATGCCGTATGCTTTTATAGTTTTTCTCCTTTCGATAAACATGATTTATTTTATCCTGTTTATTATCAATATACTAAGTTAAAAGGGGATTATTTTGGTTAAATCAATGTTGCTTAACTTCGGCAAACGTTTACGCATAACTTTTTTTACAAAAATAGATTTGTATTTTTACAAAGAACTTCTGCCTAATTACGCATTCGGATTAACCTTTTTTACCATACTCATTATGCTTAATGAGCTTTTTGTTCTCACAAGTTATTATTTTGAACATAACGTTCCCATTGAGCAGGTGTTGATGTTGTTAATCAACCTGATACCGTTTTTGCTGTCGTTTTCGATGCCGTTTGGAATATTGCCGGCGTATCTTCTTACTATGGGACGGTTATCGCAGGACAGCGAATTTACCGCAATGAGAGCTTGCGGAATTTCCACGTGGCGTATTGTGCTACCCGGTATCATCTTCGGATTAATTATTTCATCGGCAGTGGTGCTGTTCAAAGACAAAGTCGAGGCGCAGGCTAATATAAATTATCTTCGGCTAAGGGCGCGCGTTATGGCATCAAAACCCGCCGTGGAACTCAAGGAAAGCGCATTCCTGCAAATCGGAAGCTATAATATAAGTTTTGAACGTATGGAAGTTGAAAACGATATGGAGGTTTTGTATAATCTCCACGTAGTCGATTTCGATAACAGAAAAACCATTCAGGCTGAAATGGGCAGATTTTTCAGTTCCCCCGAAAATCCCGAACTTTACGTTCTTAAATTTCATAACGGGAGTATCTCTGAGGTTATCCGCACAAAAGATGATAAAACCGGCCAAATAAACGAAAACTTCTTTATTTCATCATTCAGCTATCTCGCGTTGAATGCATACATATCCCTGCCGAGCGAACTCCACGGTCAAAGTCCTGATGCGATGTCGGTTTCGGAAGTCCGGGAGGAAATTGCCAAGCGGGGCAAACCTGTTTTTGAAAGAATGGAGTTGGAAAAACAAAAACGTGAGACGTTATTAGATGAAATCAATGAAAAAAACCGTGAATTTCGCCAAACCGCGCGAGGACTCCAAAATCAGGAGTTGGATGCTGCAGAAGAAAAACATAATCACATTATCGAAAGACTGCGCAGGGAAGTTGAAGAATCCGAAAAACGTTTGGAAAGCTCATGGCGCTCCCTGCCTAAATTATATATGTATAAACTCCACGACAAGTTCGCTATGCCTTTCGCTTCATTTGTGTTTGTTATACTCAGCTTGTCGATAGGTATGTACACGGAGAGAAGCGGTAGAAGCGAAGGGTTGGGAATAAGCATTATTATTATGATTGTTTATTATGGTATGAAAATAGGGACAGAAAACCTGATTGTTAAGCATATCTTTCCGCCTTTTGCGCAATGGCTTCCTAATCTGGTTTTCCTCTCTCTCGGTAGTTTCCTGCTTTACAGGAAACTAAAACAATAATTACGAAGGTCTGCCGAAATGAAAGAAGTTGAAAATACAACCGTTATTAAGATACTAACAGAAAGAATAAAAAAGAATTGGCACTATTTTTTAGATGGTTTATCGCGGTTTAAACCCTCAAATATCAAACGCTTCTTTAAAAGCCTAACCCTTAAAAAAATCAAAGAAAAAATCAATTCGCTCAAATGGAGTAAAATAGATTCATATATTTTCAAGAAATTCATTATCTCCTTATTCGGCTCATTGTTTTTATTTATTGCCATATATATATTAACTATGTTTTTTCAGGAGATGCGTTATTTTCCGGAAGGTGTAGAAACCGGAATTTTGCTTCAGTATTATTTGCTCCATTCGACTTATTGGATAGTAATTCTGCAACCCCTTTCCTTCCTTTTTGCTACGGTATATGTATTAAGCACCTTGGCAAGAACCAAAGAACTCATAGCAATAGTAAGCACGGGAACAAGCCTTTACAGAATTAGCTTTTATATGGTTTTGTTTTCCATTTTATATTGCGTGCTTATGATGGGAGTAGTTCAGGATAAATTAGTCTTTCCGGCATATCAGCGTTCTTATGTGCTTCGCGAAATAATTTTCAGGCGCGCCACCCCCGAATCCTTGGACAGGCTTAAAGACAATAAAAATTTCTCGATTTTCGGCTCAAACCGTCTCCTTTACGTTGTTGAAAAGTACGATGCCGTTACCAAAGAACTTAAAAATATAACAATCGTTCAATTTACCGACAAATCTAAGATTTCCGATGAGGCAGCGGAAAAAATATCCGACGAGGATTTATGGTTCACCGAAAATATCGACGAAATAAAACGTCGCAGAGACCTTTTATACACCTACAATATCAATATCCAAGCCCGTATTGATGCTCAAAGAGCGGTATGGGACAGCGCTAACGGCACTTGGAAATTATTCAACGGAACTATCCGTTACGTTGACAGCGGAGGAATGGAATTTCGTGTGGAAACCTTTGAAAACAGGGTTTTCGATTTTATTGTTGATGAACCTTTTTATTTTGAAAAGATGTGGTATTCCGTTGACGCTATGACCTCTTCGGAGGCTTTGCGTTATGTCGAAATGCTCAAAACAACACATCAGGATTACCGTGATGCCGAGGCGCGTTATCTTGCAAAATTCAGTTATACTATCGGTATCATTATGGTTGTGCTTACCGGTATCGGGATAATTAATATCGCCTCCCGTAAAATCTCTTTTATTATCAATTTAATTATAAGCGTAGTTATTTTTCTTATATATTATATATTCTTTGCCGCAGGTCTTGCTTTAGCCTCAAAAGGCGACATATCCCCCGCATTCGGGGCTTTTGTCGGCTCTATTTTCTTCGCCCTTATTTCTACATTTTTATATACCCGGACAAAAACTTAAAATCCGCTTTATTTGACTTATCCCGTCCTGATTTTTATACTTAAACTAACTTTAATTTGCGAAAAATTAGGAGGACATTATGGGCAAATTTTCGATTCTTTTAGCTTTTGTGATGTTGACAATGGGGGCAACCTTCGGATTTTCGGTTTCCGCAGAGGATATTATCGGGGAGTATTACACACCCGAAAAAAAATCCGTAATTCGTATCTACAAAGAGGGGGACACCTTTTCCGGGCAAATTATTTCGCTTAAAGACCCCACCAATGATGACGGCACACCTAAGTTTGATGTTGAAAACCCCGACAAGGAATTGGCTAAAAAGCCTATAATCGGGCTTAAACTTATCTGGGGGTTTGAATTCAGGAACGGGGAATGGGTCAACGGGCATATCTACAATCCCGAAGACGGGAAAACCTATTTTTGCCGTCTCCAGTTTAACGACAATGAAAAGACTATCCTTAATGTAAGAGGTTCTATCGGCAGGGGAGGCTTAATCGGCAGAACGCAAATCTGGCACAGGAAATTCACAGACGACTAAGATAATAATAACTTACGGGGCTGTCTTTACAGGCAGCCCCGATTTTTTTATTCGGTTTCAAGGATTTTGACTATATCGTTATACCCCTTGTCTTTCGCTATACTCAAGGCGGTTTCGCCCTTGTTGTTTTTAAGCGTCCTGTCCGCGCCGTTTTCCAAAAGAATTTTTACCGTATCCGTATTCCCTTCCTGCGATGCCACCATCAGCGCACTCATACCGAGGTTATTCCGCGCGTTGACTTTCGCGCCCTTTTCGATAAGAAAGCCGACCGTTTCGCTATGCCCGCCGTAAGAGGATAACATCAGCGCGGTAGCCCCGTAGCTGTTACGCGCCTCTATATCCGCGCCGTTTTCCAAAAGAATTTCTGCAATACCGGTATGCCCCCCGATAACAGCGCCCATCAGCACGCTTCGCCCGTCATTATCCGCAGCATTGACATCCGTCCCGTTTTCGATAAGCAATATTGTAAGCTCGGTGTATCCATAGCGCGCCGCGCCCGACAATGCCGTTACACCGAGCGAGGTTTTGGTATTGACTTTTGCGCCGTTTTCGATAAGTATCCGCGTAATATCAATATGCCCGCGGTAACAGGCGAATATCAGAGGGGTAAACCCGCTTCGGTTTTGAGTGTTGACATCCGCCCCTTTTTCGATAAGAGACTTGACTTCTTCGGTATTACCGTTTCGCGAGACGGTCAGGAGACGGGTGTTTATATTCCCATAAGTGAGATTGGTTAAACCTAACAAGACTGCAATAAATAAAATCCGTAACGGTTTCATATTCGCTCCCGTTAGTATGTTTACTAATTATAACCAATATAAACGGATAATGCAACGGGAATAACCGTATTACAATGCAATTAGCGTAAAATATTCGGATTTACTTGATATCAAGAGACCACATACGGATTGCCTTATCGGAACCGCCGCTTACTATACGCTTGCCGTCTGAGCTAAACGAAACACTGTTGACACCGCCGTTATGTCCGTTAAACTCGCGCAAAAGAACACCGGCGGTATTCCATATACGGATAGTTTTGTCCAAGCTTCCGCTTGCTATGTAAGAACTGTCGGGACTGAAAGCAACGCTTGTTACCCAATTATTATGTCTGCCTATTATATGGATAAAAGAGCCGTCAATTGCCCAAAGCCTGATTACTTTATCCTTGCTGCCGGTAACAATATGCTTGCCGTCGGAACTAAACCCAATGCTCAAAAGCCCGCCGCCGGAACTGCTGATTTGTGAAATATACTTACCCTCGGCGTTCCAGAGTATAGCAAAAGAACTTTCCCCCCTGCTTACTATATAAGTTCCACAGGGGCTAAACTCTACGAAGACAACCGAATCATAATGTTCTCCGATTAAATTGCTTGAAACGGTATTTTGGTTTGCGTATAATACTATGGCAACGCATAAGAACAGAAATACACTTACAAATAATCTCATAATTCACCTCCCAATATTTAAAAAAATATAGACAACTTTTAAATTATAAAATTTTGCCGATTCCCAGTATTTAATTATATAGCAGATGGAAAAGAATTTCCAGTTTTTTATTTTTTCTCCAAATATTACATCCGCTATTACTCCATCGACCCGTTTAAACAGAATAGTTTTTTTGATAAATCTCTCTTTTTTCCTCAGGCTTTAGTATTTTAGAAATTACCCACGCAACACACAGGATTATCGGGATATTCAGTAAAAGGCGGGTTACGGCAAAAACCGCGCCGAGAGAGGTTATCTCAAAAAGAAACATAGGAATCTTAGTTGTTGACCATCCGCCGATAAAAACCAATATATTGAAGAATGAGACGTCCTTTTTCATAAAAATTCCGGCTATCGGAAAAGCGGCATACAGGGGGCCTGCGGCGGCAGCGCCAATCATAAATGAGATAACCGCCCCGCGAACCCCGGAACCCTCGCCCATATAGCGCGCCATTGTTTCACGAGGCACCCACATATCCAACAAGCCGATTAATATGAAAATCGGAGGCAATACAAAAGCCATTTCTTTTATACTTAAAAAAGTGTTGCCGATAGCGCTTATTCCGCTGTCCCTATCCATAACAAGCACCGCAATAAACACCGCTAACGTTACAATCAAAAATCCGAACTTCGATAAAAACTTTTTCATATTAAACACCTCCGAATAATATAATGACACGATAAATCACAAAAGCGGTAACAAAAGAGGTCAGTAAGGCAAGGGAATTTCGGATAAAAGCGACTTTCTTCCCGAAATACCGTATTTCGAGCGGTAATGTAACAACTCCTACCGTCATAAGCGTAGAAACAAACGCCGCTATTTGCAAGTATCCCGCGCCGTTTTGCAAAAGTATCGCCGCTGTCGGAAACGCTATAAACCCCGGTATAAGCGAAACAGTCCCCACAGCTCCGGCTAATATCATGCCCAAAAATCCCGACTGTTCGCCGATAATTTTTGCTATGTCTTCAGGCTTCAAATATGCAAGAATTATCCCCGCAATAATTATCACGGCAATAAAATCGGGAAGTATCCCTATAAACATCTTACCGGATTTTTTTAACGCCGCTCCCGTTTTCTTGCGGTCTTTAATAAAAGACACGACAAGAGCTATCCCCGCTATTATATACAGAACAATCCCGAATTGCATCGAAACCTCCCTCTGTTTGCGTTTCGTTAATTATACACAATGATTTGCATTGTGTCAATACTTGCACTATGTCAATACTAAATTTTTTTTGACTTCTACGGAAGAATAAGGCTATTATATGTGTCTAATTTTACAAAGAAGCCGAATGCTGGAAAGTTATCGGCGGAATTTACGAAACCGGACAAATTCATATATTCGGAACGGCTGTTTAATGGAAGATACCGAAATTTTATTGCGGATTAAACACGATAAGCGCGAGGGCTTTGAATTTCTTGTTAAAGAATACGGGGATTTGGTCATTAATGTCGCTTATTCGTTTTTTGGGAACAGGGCTGATGCTTTAGACTGCGCGCAGGATACGTTTATCAGGATATACGATAAAATCCATACCTTTCGCGGAAATTCCAAATTATCAACATGGATTTACCGTGTAACTGTAAACGTAAGTCTTAATGAATTACGAAAGCAAAAGAAAAAAACAACGCCGCTCCCGGAAACAGATAATGGTTGCGTATCGGTTACGGATTCTGCAATAGAGGATTATGAAACCCAAACGGCGGTGCGTAATGCGGTTTTGTCGCTCCCCGATAAACTTCGCGCCGTTATTATACTAAAGGACTTTGAAGACAGGAGCTATGATGAAATATCCGATATACTGCAAATAAGTATCGGCACGGTTTCATCGCGGATAAGCAGGGCGCGCGAAGCTCTAAAAAAGATTTTGATTTGCGGTTAATATAACGGACTTTCCTTAAACGGAGGAGTTTATGAAGTGCAAAAGGGTGAAAAAATTACTTAATATCTATGCCGACAATGAGTTAGAAAACGAAAAACTTAAAACCGTAATAAATTCCCATATTGAAAATTGCGCCGGTTGTAAAACGGAACTTGACAAAACCTTGCGCGTTAAAGAAACACTCTCACAGAAACAGTCTATCGCGGTTTCGGAAAGTTTTACGGTATCGGTTTTAGACGCAATAGACAACAGGTTAGCTCAAAGACAATCGCTGTGGGATAATGTCACCCATCCGTTTGCCCAAGGGGTCGCCACCGGAGTAGCGATAGCCGTTACCGCTATACTTATTTTCATTACGGTTAATATATTCAGGCTTGAAAAAGCATCGCCGGTTCAACAATATTTAATCGGCGGGGTTTCCGCAGAGGAGTTTAATTACGTGTATCAGCAGGAAAATGCTTTTCAAATTGTTTCATATAACGAATAAAGGAGGATTTTTAAGGTGAATAAAATTCCAAAATACGGTATAATCAGTATTTTTATATGCATTTTTGCGCTGGGAATATTTATCGGTGCATTCGGACACAAGGTATATATAACCCGCAATCTGTCTCAATTTCTTTCCCGTCAGCACATCAGGCGAATAGAAGCCCATCCCTCAGGTAAACACAGGGATTTTCAAAAACGTTCCGCCGATGAACGCGAAAGAATTGAAAAAGAAAAACGCAAGGAGTTTTTGGAAACCCTCACACGGGAACTTGACTTATCCCCCGACCAGCAAACCCGTATCCAAGCTATTCTCGAAAGCAACAGAATTGAGGGTGATGATATAAAAGGACGTTTTTTCTCCGATACTAAAAATTTATTCGATAAAACCAACCGGGAAATACTTGATACATTAACCGACAACCAAAAGGAAATCTTTGAAAAGAACTTTATACCGGACAAAAAGCCTCCCTTTAAAACTCCTAAACCGCATTTTAAGTAGTCCGGTATATAACAAAAAATAAAACAAAAGGATTAACTATGAAATATCTCTATATCTTGTTAATAATTTCAGTGGTCTGGCTTTCTTCCTGCAACAAACAAAACAACCCCGGCAACAACTCCTCCGCCGAAAGAATTGTCGCGGCAAAACTTATGGATATTGAAACGGTGATAGAAGAAGAGGGCGAGGTTGCACCGATGAGAAGCGTGCAGGTTAAGTCCGGTATAAGCGGACGTGTTATGCGAATCCTTGTCAACGAGGGAGACTACGTGAAACGCGGCGAGGTTATTGCAAGAATTGAAGCCGACAGGGAACAGGCACGCTCTATCAACACTATTGTAAATAACTATGAAACGTCAAAGATAGCTTATGAGGAAGCATCCCGCGAATACGACCAAAATCAGGAACTCTTTGAATTGGGTTTCATATCCAAAAATGAACTTATAAACTCCGAAAATAAATATATCAGGGCAAAACTGAGCTTTGATGCGGCAAAAGAGGAATATGAGCTAACAAAATCCGAGATGGGGGCAGTAGGAGGAACATCGACTAAAACCTTAGCCGTAACATCTCCTCTTGACGGGGTCGTTATAGAAAAACTTACCGAGGAGGGCGAACTTGTTTCGGGTGAAACCTCTACACGAAGCGGAACTATTATATTTACCATAGCTGACAGCGAAAGCCTTGTAGTCAAAGCCGACATAAATGAATATGACATCCCGCGAATAAGACATAATCAGTATGTCAATATCAGGCGCGCACAGGACAGAAGAACATCCTACAACGGAAGAGTTTTCAAAATTGCGCCTATGGCTATTACTAAAGACGGGGTAAAGGTCTATCCCGTTGAGGTGGCAATAGAAAATCCCGATTATCAACTCCGTTTCGGTATGAGCGTTGCCCTAAGATTCCGAGTTGATATTAAAACCAATACACTGGCTATTCCCGTTACGGCGCTTTTTATAGACAGCGAAAGACAGGAATACGCGGTCGTGCAAAAAGAGGACGGGGCTTTTGAAGAACGCAAAGTTAAACGCGGCATAAACAACGAATATTTTGTGGAAATAATCGAAGGACTTAACGAGGGGGACAAGGTTGTAAGCCAAGGCGGTATGAGAGGAATGGGAATGGAAGGCGGCAGAGGCGGCGTTAATCCTTTAGCCGGCGGCGCGCCTCCCGCAAGAGGTCCGGGAGGAAGGTAAACAAAATGCTTATAAAACTTGAAAATATATGGAAAACCTACTCTATCGGTGAAACCAAAGTGGACGCGCTTCGGGATGTAACTCTCGATATTAAAGAGGGGGAATATGTTGCGATACTGGGACCATCGGGAAGCGGGAAGTCAACCCTTATGAATATAATCGGATGTCTTGATACCCCGACATCGGGAAATTACTATTTCGACTGTAAAGATATAAGTAAAGCCTCCCCCGATTTCCTCGCAAACCTCAGAAATACAAAACTCGGATTTGTGTTCCAAAACTTCAATCTGCTTTCAAGATATAACATTTATCACAACGTGGAACTCCCATTGGTATATTCGGGTTTAACCGCAAAAGAGCGCAAAATGTATGTTGAAAGCTCTATTGAGATGGTAGGACTTAGTGAGCGCATAAAACATCGCCCGAGTGAATTATCCGGCGGACAACGTCAAAGGGTGGCTATCGCACGCGCACTCGTAAACCGCCCATCGCTTATTATAGCCGATGAACCCACGGGAAACTTGGACAGCGTAACGGGAAAGGAAATTCTCAGCGTCTTTGAAAGATTAGTGTCGGAAGGAAACACGCTTATTGTGGTTACCCACGATTCTTATGTCGCCGAACACGCCAACAGGCAAATAGTTATAAAAGACGGGGGTATCGTATGAGCAAAGGTATGAGTTTTTCAAAACTCAGAGAATCCCTTATCACCGGAATCAAGGAAATAATATATCACAAGACAAGGTCATTTTTGACTCTTACGGGAATAGTTCTCGGAGTTACCTCGCTTATAGCAATGATAAGTATAACCGACGGATACCGCAAAAATTTTACGGAATTTATGAATGCTTGGGGAGGACTTGCCCGAATTTCTATAGAAAACGTTGACGGCGATACTCTCGCCGAGTTAAAACGTGAATACAACGCAAAAGGAATCACCGTTGAAGATATTACGCTGATAAAGGAAAATAATTCCGATATTATAAAACATATCGTTCCACAGAAACAAAGGGGACGTTTCGTAGTCAAATACGGTAACAGAAGTATGCATCTTCACGGAAACAGCGTTATAGGAACAAGCGCGGGTTTTGCGGATATTGAAAAACTTGTCATTGAAGATGGAAGAAATATAGTCGAGTTTGATGATATAATTAAATCGAGGGTATGCGTAATCGGCTCAATTATAAAAGATGAGCTTTTCGGCGAAACGGGCTTGCCGGTTGGTGAAAAACTTTCCATCAACGGAAGATATTTAACTATCGTCGGAACTTTTGAAAAATACCTGACCGAGAGCGAACGTGAAAAAATAAGACTTACACAAAAAAGAAGCGACCGTCGATTGGCTATAAACACGCAAAATGAAGTTGAACATATTACCGGGCGCGCATTATGGCGTAAATATGGGAGAATCGACCCTTTCTTTAGAAAAAATATGAACGTCATTGTCCCTCTCTCAACCTTTGAAATCCTCTTTGACCCGTCGGAAGGACTCAGCACAATCCAAATTGAGTTTAAAGATTCCGAGAGGATTGAAGAATATATAGAAAGAATAAAAACCTCATTACGCTCAAACCGCCCGGGTTACGAAGATTTCAGTATAAATACCAGCACGGAGCTTTTTGAACAAACACAAAAACAGATGCAAACGATGAGTCTTGTATTCGGAGCAATAGCGCTAATATCTCTTTTTGTCGGCGGTATCGGGATTATGAACGTAATACTCGCATCCATTTCCGAAAGAATAAGAGAAATCGGGGTAAGAAAAAGTGTCGGCGCGCGGAATATGGATATCTTTGTCCAGTTCCTTATAGAAACGGTTGTGCTGTCGGTGATGGGAGGATTTATCGGCGTTATTGCAGGTATGGGGGTATCATCCCTTATATCAAAACTTGCGGATATGGCAACGGTAATTTCACCTTTTGCCATCATTTTAGCGGTAACCTCTTCTTTTCTGATAGGGATAATTTTCGGTATATATCCCTCGTTAAAAGCGGCAAAACTAAATCCAATAGATGCATTGAGGTATGAATGATGAAAAAAATACTATTTACGGCAATAATATTCCTGTTGCCCGCTATGGGTAATTCACTGACGCTTTATGATTTACCGTCGGCGGTATCAAACTCCGCTGAAATAAAACTTATGAAGTTGGACGTTGAAAATAAAAAAATCGATATCGACAACCAAATTTTTGAGTATCTCCCCGACTTAAACCTAAAATACGGCGGTTCGTTTAACCGTCCCTTTATGGAAAACTACACGGTAACGCATAGTATCGCGCTCGTTTCCTCATGGGATATACTTAGAAGCGGAAACCGTGCCTTATCGCATATAATAGCGAGACTTGAATATGAAAGCCTGCTTATGGACTACGAATCGGTATATCAAAACCAGCTCTATACCGCCTCCTCGCTTTATATTAACGCGCTGAAATCAAAACGTCAGTATGAGTTTGCGCTTTCCAATGAGGTTTTATCCCGCACGCAATATGAACGGGCAAAAACGCGGCATTCGCAGGGAATGATACCGGAGGTCGATATGCTTAACGCAGAGGCGGATTATGAAAGCGCCATTTATCGCTCAAAATCCTACCAAACCCAATATGAAAGCGCACTTTCACAACTTAAACGTGCCCTTTTGCTTGATGATATTGCGCTCTACGATATAGAGTTTGCCGATTTTAAACCCATACATATTGAAAACATTGAGTCATCGGTCAGCAATACCTTCGAAATGCTTAAACTTATCAACTCACATCGCATACAAAACCTCAGAAAAACTATCGCAATCAAAGAAAGATGGATACCCTCACTGTCATTAAGCGCGGGGATAGACTGGGGAAACCTGAACTTCGATTCCTTAACCGAAACATGGAACACACAGGCGCTTGAGGGGAGGGTAAATCTGTCGGTAAGTTTTCCGATTTTTGAAAACAACCAAAAATTAAACGATATTAAGAAATCCGATTTGCAACTCCAGAAAAGCGTTATTTCTATGTCGAATACGTCTGCAAGCAAGTCTGCGGAATTATCCGAACTTTTGGACAACCACGACAATATGGCGATGTTGGTATCCATATCGGCAAGAAGGCTTGAAAGCGCGCGTATCGGTTATGAAAAGACCCGCGAAAGCCATAACCTCGGGCTGATGTCTCAAATTGAGCTTTATGAAGCCGAAAAAAGATTCCGCGATGCAAACCTTGATTATATTTTCGACATCTTTGAACTTTTATCCATACGTTTGAAAATCGGCAATATCCTCGGTAATACGCTTATGTTTATCGGAAATACCGACTAATTATTCGGCTTCAGGTATATAGTAATATTGGTCTCAAAAAAATCATCCGCTTTTTGAGGAATAACAACGTTTAAATTTGTTCCGATATAAGCATTGTCCTTGCTTTCCAATTCCAATACATAAGTCTTACCCTTAAAATCGGGGGTAATACCCTGAAGATAATGCCTGTAATATGAGTATTTCCCGTCACTCTTGATATTGATGGTATCCAAAAGCTCGGAGTCTCGAGAAATATTCATCTCAATATTCCCGATTGTGTTGCTTGTTGCGCTATCCCGCACTTTCCCCTCTATGGTAACCGAGGCCTTGGGGTCATTCGTTACGCCGAGACAGGAGGCTAAAACAATCAAAATTACAAAAACAAAAAGATAGTAGCCCTTCATATTTTTCTCCTATAAAACAGAAATTTTGTTAGAAATAATATAACATATTTTTTAGAAATATCAAGCGGTTTTATTTTATATGGAAATAGAATAGAACAGGCATATTATCCGTGCTAAATCATCACCCTGCGCGTTCCCGCTGGAGCAAACAAAATCGCCGACAGCGCACTTATAGACAATACCACAATTCCGATTAAAAGAAAATACTCCTGCGATGTGCCTGCAAAAAAGTAGCGGTTCGTCTCAAGGACATAAGTTACGGGATTTCCTCACGATATTGCCGAAAGCTATCGCGAGGCAAAAGGATTGTTCAATTCAAACCGAATATCGGGGAATAATAGTTTGTCAAAAAAGACGATTGCTCTGACAATTTACCTGTGAACTACCGATATTAAATGCACTGTGCATAAACCCTATGCAATTAGCCAATGCACTGTGCATTTCAATAGTGCGCTTTTATCTGTTCTATCTTTTTTATATAAAGCACTGTTTTTTTTATTTCATCTGAATTAAGAAAATGCATTTAAACAAACGTTTACAACTCTTTGGTATGAAATTTGCAAATATGACTACAGTAAATAATCTTTTTACATTTCAGTAATTCGTTTCTAAAAATGAAAACCTTTTTCCGTGTTAATCGCAATAATTACCGCGTTTATATTATATGTTTTATCGAATAATATTAAATTAGTTGATAGGAGGTCCATGATGAAGAGATTTTTAGTTAAGTTGATTTCTGCGTGTATTTTTGGTGTCTTGATGGTTTCCTGCGGTGTTGCTCCGGTGGGTGAGAGAGAGCCTTATGGCGCTAATTATGAGCAATATATGCGGACTGACTTGTCCACCGCCTCTTACAGAGGTAGTTCAAGTGATGTAATGCTTCAAGCCTTTGCTTGGCAAAGCAAATGGAATGGTCAGCACGGGCAATGGTATAACGGCTTGAATAGTATGGCTTCTTCAATAGCCGATGCGGGATTTACCGTTCTTTGGTTTCCTCCCCCGTCTAAAACAATTCGCTATGATTTAGGTGAAAATGGAGATTGGTCAAGCGCATGCGGTTATATGCCCCTTGACTACAAAGACCCGGGTTGGTATCAGCAATGGGTATATTGCGGCGCAACCGAGCAATGGTATGAGCATGCAGGACATAAAACCCTCTACGGAAGCGGTAATGAACTGATGGATGTTCTTGCAAATTTCCGTAATAATTACAGTATTACCGTTATGGCTGATGCGGTGTTAGGTCACAGGGCGGCAAGGCAAAAAAACATTCAAGGAGAATGGAATAGCTGGAGAGGTGCTGACGGATACACGGTCGCAAGCGGGTTTGCCCCTTGGGGAAAAGCCGATACCGATTATGACCCTATCCAAATTCTTAATGAAGACGGCGGTAGCGGGGGGTATGCCGGAAGCTGGAGTTGGAATGGGAGAACATATTATAATGAACGAGTTGCTTATGCGGCAAGCATATCTCATTGGTATTCAACTACCAGAAACGACCTTAAAGAATATGTGTATTGGCTCGTTCACACAATAGGTTTTAGAGGCTTCAGATACGATATGACCCGCGCCTATGACCCCGCTTATATCGGGGAATATAACGACCATGTCGGCAATAACGTTTGGTTTTCCGTTGCAGAGCATTGGGTTGATGACAGACAGGAGATTTGTGATGTTGTCAACCGCTCCGGTCAAAAAACGAGGGTTTTTGATTTCCCGACAAAATACCGCTTAAATCAGGCAATCGGAAGCGGAGAATACTGGAGATTAGCCGATGGCAGTAACCAGCCCAGTGGAGGTATCGGGTGGTGGCCTACAAGAATGGTAACATTTGTAGATAATCACGATACGGGATATAGCGCAGGCGGAGGACAACAACATTTGCCTATTCCCGGCGGCGGTGGCGACACACATCAAGTCAGACAGGCTTATGTATATATCCTAACCCATTCCGGAGTGCCTTGTGTATATTGGTATCACTGGAATGACTGCGGCGCCGATTTAAAATCGTTTATTAATTCACTTATCAGCCTCAGACAGTCAAAAGGAATTGTCGATTGGAGCAGTGTTTATATTCAGGAAGCATCGCAAAATCTGTATGCTGCTTATATAGGCGGACCTACCGATAGTGTTGTCGCAATGAAAATCGGCTCTTCAGCTTGGAATGACAACGGTTACCTGCCGGATTCCGGTTCTCAGAACGGATGGTCGGTTTATCTGTCCGGCAACAATTACAAGGTGTGGGTAAAAAACTAAAGCGCCTTAGATTTGACGGCTCTTTTACGGCAAAAACCGTTTCTTGATAAAAAAACGGGTAAGGAGATTTCCTCCTTACCCGTGTCAAAATATATGTTAGTGGGGGCTTTTATTCCACCCGAATATAATCCACCCATCCGGCATCATAACCTGATGCAGCAGCACTGCTTGTCCTGTAAACAAATCTGATAGTATGCGTTCCCGAAGTAAGCCACCATCCCTGATATGCCCATGAGGTACTTCCGGTGATACTGTTTTTCTTCTGACCGTTAATCCAGAGTTCAAGATAGTCATAGTATTGTCTTGAACTTACGCGCCAGTGAAATTTTAAAGTTTTAGGACCCTGGGCGGTAAACTCAAGCCAGCTTGTCTGATTGCGCCCTATTTGTCCGCTTCTTGCAGAATCACCGCCGACATAATGATAGAACGTATCGCCATACCAATTAGCGCTACCGCCTGTTGTGAAACTTAAGGATGTATTATCAACCGCTTCGGGTATTGTCAAACCGCCGGACGCGTTATTGACCGTAACGGTAATGGACTTTGTTGCAACATTGCCGTGATTATCATAGGATTTTACAACTAAAGTTTGGTAGCCGTTAAGAACCCAAGGGTCGGTTGCCCAATTAATACTATAAGGAGATGTGGTACGTGTTGCAATAAGGTAATTGCCCCCATCGCTGTAAAACTCAACTTTAGAGATACCGCTTGCATCACTTGTGCTTGCGGAAATTGTAACGTCCCCGGAAACTACCGCTCCGTCTGCCGGCGCGGTAATAGACAAACTCGGAGGTGTGGTGTCTGCGTTTGCGACTCTTACCATCGTTGTTTGAGAAGCTCTAAGAGTTGAATTTTCATAACCCTCTATTTTAAGGTCATACCATCCGTCCGGAACCCAGGGGTCAGTATGCCAGCTTATTTCCCAAGGTGAGGATGTTCTTTCTGCGATAAAATACCAGGAATCCGAATTTGTAGCTTTGCTGTAAAATCTGATTTTGTTGATTACATCGGTAGGGTCTCCTCCCTTGGTTGCTTTTATCGGAACTATTCCCGATACGAGTTCGCCTCTCTTAGGTTCGCTGAAATCCACCCAATAAAACATTTCTTCAATATTATCTACTTTTACGGTAATAGTTCCTACAGCGTTTAGGGTGCTGCCGTTGTATGCCTCCGCCTTGATATTATATTGTCCGTCTGCAACCCATGGGTCGGTTGACCAGTTTCGTATAAACGGCGTAGAGGATGCTTCACCGAGATAATACCAATCGCCATCGGAGTTTAAAGGACGTGTATAATATTTTACGCTTGTTACGGTTCCTCCGCCGGTGTAAGTTTCAACGGGCACAGTTCCCGATACGGTATCTCCGTGAACGGGATTTTCAAACGCAATCCACACGGAACCGTTTTTGACGGTAACTGTGAAAGTTCCTGCGGCTTTTAGTGTAGAACCGTTATAAGCCTCAGCCTTGAGTTTATATACCCCGTTTTGCAGGGATGTTGTGTTCCAGTTGCAACTATACGGAGCGGATGAATCCGTTGCGATAGTAGTCCATGATGAACCGCCATCGGGCTGATATAGCCATTTTACGGAAGTAACGGTTCCGCCTCCGACTGAGGAACTGACCGACACTGTCCCTGATATTTCCGAATTGTTATCAGGCGAATCAATCGAAACCCAGATATTTTCGACTGCCCCTGTAACGGGAGAATGCTTGTATAAATTGTATGTCGATGAAAAAGTAGTACTTGGAGACATATAGTTATTCAAATATTTCGTTGTAGTGCTAACATAGTGAGAATAAGGATTGTAGCCGGCATAGGCAATACCCGAAACCCATCGATTAACCGCAGTAATTGTAGCCACGCCGTTACGAATATCGGAAACGTAACGGTCTGTGTGAGGTTTGTAGTTGTTCCAAGGATTGTTGAGCGTGGCAAGTTTCATTGCGACAAACATAATACAGTCCCGCGCATCGCTAAATAAAACATATCTATTGCCTTCGTCCCAAGCCGGTTGTTCCCATAAGGTATAGTACCATCGTCCTCCTGCAGCTTCTAAGCTATACCATTTCCATCCAAAATAATTATTAGCTTCCAAACCTATACGTGTCCACCCGTAACCCGATTCATTACAAGCCATTGCTATTAATGCAGCAGCGGGGGGGCCGTAAGTGGCTTCTGCTTCCCTTGCATAGGGAGTTATCAAGTTTACAAAAGCTGTTTTCTCCGAACTTGTCGGGTGACCCGGTTTCGGGGCATCCCACGCCCATTCCGGTTCCAATGTAATATCACTTTCAATGACCTTTTTATCCGCATTAGCGGGGTTATTATCCATATCCACCACGCTACAAGAAGCGAGAAAACCCGCCATAACCATAGCGCAAATAACAAACCATACTTGCTTTTTTACAAACCTAACGAACATATTGACCTCCGTAATTTTTATACCCCCACGATATACCGCTTTTTTTCTTTCGGCAAAACGCAGAAAGATTACTCAAGCTAAGTGTCGTTGATATATTTAGCCATTACCACCTCCTTTGGATTTAATAGAACAACCAATTTCTAAATATCGTTTAATATGCACAGTGCGCCTTTATTATAGTATGCAATATGCTTGAGTCAAGAGAACTAATTCACGTTTTTGAAAGTTTTTTTATTTATATTTCATAAACGGCTTAGAAAAAACGTATTGAATCCCCGTTAATATTATTTGCTTTTTTTTCTCTTTTTATTTAAAATTTCTACTTAAACTTTAGTGCATAAGGGATTAGTTATAATTAATTAAAAATAAGCAGTTAAAAAACGGAGGTGGGAATGGTTGATATAACCGTATTGGAGAATATCGATTTGTTTAAAGATATACCTTTAAACCAGCTTAGGACATTATCCTGTAATTTCACAAAGTGTTCTTATGAAAAAAATCAGTCGATTTATTGTGAGGGGGAATCGGACGGAGCTTTTTATGTCGTAGTTACAGGCAAGATTAAACTCTGCAAAAATATCGAAGAAAAACTTATTCATATCAGGCATCTGTCAAACGGTGATTTTTTCGGGATATGCGATATATTCTTTGAGCACAATTTTATTAATGCCGTTGCTACCGAAAAAAGCGAGCTAATCCGTATCGGAAAACAGGACTTTAAAAAATATGCTTTGAAAATCCCGGAATTGCTCGTGGTTTTATTGCAGGAACTATCCTCTATTGTAAGAGGCGGACTGCAAATTGCTTATATGTCGGGTAAAAACAAAATAAAGTATTTCTTAGCCTGCTATGCGGATAAATTCGGAAAAATTCATAAGGATAAAGTTTTGATAGAAAAGAATTTTACTTATGAAAATGTTTCCCGTCTTCTAAATTTATCGCGTGAATATACTACTAAAACCTTTCACGAGTTGGAACAGAAAAAAATAATTGAAATCAATAAAACGGTGTTGAAAATAGACAAAAGCAAAATTGACTTGTTTATAAATTCGGCAAGAGACAAAACTTTAAGACACTTCTTTTGTTTATAATTCGCAAAGCTTGAGTGGTTTCATTTTTAAATGGCTATATCGCTGTTTTATAATAAACCCCAGACAGAACAAGATTGCGTTTAAGTTTTACCTCTGGATATTTATAATGGTTACAAGGCAAAAAAAATAGCTGACGACTACCAGCCTTTTAAAAGAGGTTATCAACCATCCCCGAATAAAATTAAAGATGCCCCAATTATACCTCCTAAAGGCGGCACGGCTCAAACCCAGACTAAAACCGTTTCTAAAAAATCCAACTAAATATTAGTTTCTATCCGCTTATTAAAACAGTTCCTCTCTGTTGATAAAACTTCCCGCTTCCGTTATAATAATACGCCTTATTAATTCAAAAATACGGAGACATCTATGAGCCAAAACGAGCGCAACCGTTTTTTCCTGTTGAAACTCTTTGATTTCCTGTTCAGGAAAATCAAAACCAAAGTGATTATCTTTGAACTCCTGTTAATTCTTTTTATCGCCTTTTCGTTCGGGAGTGTCGTTACTCTCAAGATGGAGGCAACGCTTGTAGATAAAGCCCATCAGCTTTGCGGGCAAATCACCCGCGACCTCGCTAAGGCTATAAAATTCGATTCCCTGCCCGACTCCGATGATGCAGTCGGAAATTACTCCGACGTTGAGGGCATACTTTATCTCGGATACGAGGGGATGATTTACAGCGGCGGGACTATACAAAATGTCCACCTGTTTATCGGTGAGCTAATCTCCGGCACATCCGATACAAACCTGCAAAAGCGTTTTATTCTAAACGGCGCAACTTCGGAAAACACAACAAACGAAAATAAACTACTTTCGATTATCAACGGGATTTTAACCGCAATAGATTTTCGCAGCGCAAGACGGGTTATTGAATTCCAATTTGATGATAAAACCGAATACGGATTTGAATACTACGCCCCCGTTACAATACGCGAACTCGATAACCGTCATATAGGCGCGGTTACGCTTCGCTATGCCAAAAGTATCATAGACCGCGAAATCCACAGGACGCGGATACTTATAGGTATCATTACCCTTGTGATAATACTTATTGCGCTTTACATATCGCTGAAAGGAGCAAACAATATAGTCAATCCGATAGTCCGTCTTACCGACTTGGTTAAGCGTTTCGGCGAGGGCGACCTTGAGGTTAAAATCAGCCTGCCGTATCGCGATGAAATTGGGATGCTTGCCGACACTTTCGACGATATGGTGGTTTCCGTCCGTGAGAAACTTGAAATGCAAAAATTCGTGTCATCATCTACGGTAAAGATGATTAAAGAAAGCGTGGGCAAAAAAAGTTCCGAAACACAAAGAAAAACCGTTACGCTTCTTTTTTCCGATATTCGCGGGTTTACCTCTATGAGCGAAACTATGGATGCCGAAGAGGTTGTCGAGATGCTTAATCTTGTTTTGGACTTACAAACGAGAATTATCCGCGAAAATCAAGGCGATATTGATAAATTTGTCGGTGATGAGGTTGTTGCGGTATTCGACACCGACGGGATGTGTCAATACGCCGTTAAAAGCGCACGTGAAATCCAGAGCGAGATGGCTAAACTCAATAAAACCCGGCAAAAAGAGGGTAAAAATCCCGTATATGTCGGTATCGGTATAAATGTAGGCGAGGTTGTTGTCGGAAGTATCGGTTCGCACGACCGTATGGATTACACCGTAATAGGCGATAATGTAAACTTAACCGCAAGACTATGTTCCTATGCTAAAGCCGGCGAAATTGTTATATCAAAAAACGTTTATGTGCGTTTGCCGAAAAAAGGCGGTATAAAAGCCCTTGATAAAATTACCGTGAAAGGTAAAGCTAAACCCGTTGAGGTGTATAACGTTGGATACTAAATTTGTCTCTCAAAGTATAGGAGAAACCCGAAAATTTGCCCGTGAACTTGCAGGCGAACTTCCCCGCGGCAGTATTATACTTCTGTCGGGGGACTTAGGCGCGGGAAAAACGGAGTTTGTGCGGGGATTTGTCTCACGATGGAAACTTGATAATTTAGTCGGAAGCCCGACTTTTACCATTATGAACGAGTATGCATCCGATAAAGTCCGTATCTGTCATTTCGACTTATACCGTTTATCCTCGCCTGAAGAACTTGTCGAAATCGGGTTTACGGACTTTGTAAGCGAGGCGGACTTTGTGTTTATCGAATGGCCTCAAATTGCTGTGGAATTGCTTGAGGGCAACCTTGTGAAAATCAATGCTTTTCTGGGCAGCACCGAAAACGAAAGGATTTTCGATATAAAAAAAGACTAAGGAGGCAATTATGGCAAAAGCAAAAATCGCGATTATCGGCGGAAGCGGGGTCTATAACCTGAACAATACAAAAATAATTGAAGAGGCCGATTGCCTAACCCCTTTCGGCAGCCCATCCGATAAAATAACCATCGCCGAAATAAACGGCAAAAACGTTGCGTTCCTTCCGAGACACGGAAAAGGACACAGACTTTCGCCATCGGAAATACCCGTCAAGGCTAATATGTATGCGCTGAAGTCTCTCGGCGTAGAGGTTATTATCGCCATAAGCGCCGTTGGAAGTCTCAAGGAGGAAATCCGTCCCACCGACATAGTCCTGCCCTCGCAGATAATAGACCGGACAAAAGCAAGGGATTCATCGTTTTTCGGCAACGGAATTGTCGGGCATATAGCTTTTGCCGACCCGTTCTGCGAACCCACGCGAGGCGATATTCTGAAAATTATAGAAAAATATATAAAGGATACAAACAGCGACAAACGCGTTTTCGATAATGAAACCCTTGTCTGTGTGGAGGGTCCTGCGTTTTCAACGCGCGCCGAAAGTAACCTCTACCGAAGCTGGAGTGCGGGCATTATCGGTATGACCGCGCTTCCCGAGGCGAAACTTGCACGTGAGGCGGAAATGTGCTACGTTAATATCGCTATGTCCACCGATTACGACTGCTGGAAAGAGGATGAGGACTCTGTCGGGGTGTCTATGGTCGTGGAGTATATGAAAGACAATAACCGCACTATTGCCGAACTCCTGCCGCTTATTGTATCGGGTATTGACGAGAACCGCGGGTGCGAATGCCGTAACGCGGTCGAATTTGCTATTATGACCGATATGTCGATTGTGCCGAAAGAAATTAAATCCAATCTTGAGCTTTTTTACGGCAAATACCGGAATAAATAAAAAATATCGCCGCAATCCAATAGAGTAGCGGAAATATCACGACTAATATGAACCGGTAGCCGCAGAGGAGGGGTTATCTCGATACTTTTCGCTTCGCGAAAAACTCGATAACCGGTCGGCTAAAGAAAAGACTTTCATATAATGTCCCGGTCGCCGGGTGCGGGTGAAACATGCGTATCAAGGCGACCATCCCGCCGTGTTATGCTCATTATACCCGCATTAGTCTAACTTGGTGAAGTTTACACATATTATTCCCGCGTCGGTCTAACCTCTGAAGTTTACACATATTATTCCCGCGTCGGTCTAACCTCTGAAGTTTACACATATTATTCCCGCATTAGTCTAACTTGGTGAAATGTATCTCAATTCAGCAAGATAGATTCTTCAGGGGTTCGACTTTCGATAGCACAATCGGAATGACCACCTGTCCCGGTCGCCGGGTGCGGGTGAACCGAGCGTATCAAGGCAACCATCCCGCCGTGTTATGCTCATTATACCCGCATTAGTCTAACTTGGTGAAGTTTACACATATTATTCCCGCGTCGGTCTAACCTCTGAAGTTTACACATATTATTCCCGCATTAGTCTAACTTGGTGAAATGTATCTCAATTCAACAAGATAGATTCTTCAGGGGTTCGACTTTCGATAGCACAATCGGAATCCCGAATCTTTGGTTATATAACCCGATTTTTGTCAATATTTTCCCCGTTTCAATCAAAAAAACTATTGATATTTTTCCCGCTCGGTATTAAAATAATTCGACTAAAGGAAAACATTTTTAAAAAAGGCGGGTTTATGCGGGAGCCTGCATACATAGAACAGATTTTAGCTATTTCTCCTGATATTGAGCGAATGGAGTTTGTCGAAAAAATTAAGGCTTTAAGCGGAAATGCGCTTGAATGTATCAAAGCGAAAAACTTTGAGCCTTGGAGTATGGGCAAGGGGTTTGAGATTTCACGGAAATTAACCCGATTTAAGGATACCGTTATACTTAAGATGATTGAATATATCGGGGGAGTTCCCGAAGGGGTTGCCGTTGTCGCGGTGGGGGGATACGGAAGGTGCGAACTGTCTCCGTTTTCCGATGTGGATATCCTTGTGCTTCATCGCGAGGATATTACGAAACTCAATAGTATCAATGCGCTTTTTTATTTGCTTTGGGATGCGGGGTATAAACTCGGCAATTCCGTGCGCACTATCCAAAACGTAACCGAACATTCCGCAAAGGATATAACGTTCCTTACCTCCGTTTTTGAGTCACGGATTCTTGCGGGAGACAAAAGTCTTGTTGACAAGATGTATAAGGCGATAGACGGCGTCTTGGAAAAACATCGCGAGGAGTATATCCGGTCGGAGGTTGATAAATTTCATTCGGCATTTTATTCGGTAGGCGGTTCGGTGCTTCTCAAAGAACCTAATTTAAAGGAGAGTGCCGGCTCGCTTCGCAGTGTCCATCACGCCGTCTGGCTTAACTATGCTTTTAACCGTAATTCCGGGTTTGCAAGCCTTAAATCCGTTTTGCCGAACCGTCTTTACAGAAGACTTTTTGTCGCCTATGATTTTATCCTTTATCTTCGCAATATGGTTCATTTTATTAACGGGCGGGGCGAAGATATTCTTATTATTGAACATCACTTGAAAGTCGCGGGTTTCCTTCGTTTTCGCGGTGATGAGGTCGCTATGGTTAAACGTCTTATGCGCAAGGTTTATGATAAGACTTTGGATATTTTTATTATCTCGGCTTTCGCTATTGATACCCTTTATGTCGCGCATTTCAAAAAGAAAATCAGGAAAATCAACAATAATTTCTATACGCTTAACAAAAAATTTTTTGTATATGATAACGTCGATTATGATATTGACACGGCGATAGATGCGCTTTATCTTTTTGCAAAGGGACATTATTTCCCATCGCACAGCCTCATTGATTATGTAAAACAAAGCGCCCGCCTTATAGATAATACTCATCGCACAAGCAAAGACCTCTTCAATAAGTTTTGCAAAATTTTATCCTTAGAGCGCTCTTTTGATGCGGTAAACGTTATGAAGCTCTCCGATTTTTTATACCGCTATATAAAGGAATTGGCGGGTATCCGTCATTTTATTATCTACAACCCGTTTCATAAATTTACCGTTGATGAACATTCGCTTGAAGGAATCAGGGCGCTTGAGCAGTTGGAATATAGCGATTATTCGTCTTTCGATATAGGAAAGTTTTTTATTCTCAAGGAACTTATGAAAAAACACAAAAACGCGATTTGGGTTTTGAAACTTGCCGTTATTCTGCACGATGCCGGTAAGGCATACCCCGGCGACCATTGCAAAAACGGCGTTGAAATTGCCCGCAGCGTGTTTTCGGTTATACCTCTTGCTAACCGTTATAAACCCCTTATCGAGTTTATAATCGAAAACCATCTGCTATTGTCGCATATAATACGTCGCAGCGATGTCAACAACACGGAGATAATCTTGGATTTATCCCGTAAATTTATCGTTGCCCCCTACCCCCACGACTACTTGGATTTTCTATATCTCTTTACCTATGCAGACATCCACGCAACTAATCCGGGTAACTTCAGCGGATATATCGCTATGCTTTTACGGGAACTGTATGAAAAAACCGATATGGCGATGAAAGGAAAAATCAGCCGAGCTTATGAGGAGAAACTTTATCGCGAAAAAATCTCAAATATACGAGATACCGTAAAAGACGATAATATCAGGGAATTTATCGGCATTTTGGGCAAAAATTACGTTATCTCCGAAAGTGAGGATGATATTATATCGGATTTCAGGGTTTGCAGCAACTTCCCAATAACAAACCATTACCTTGAAGCCCGAAACTATAACGAGTTTCTCAAGGTTAAAATTTTCGTTCCCGACAGGCTCGGTTTGTTCGCCACTTTAGCGGGGATTCTGCTTATCAACGGGGCGAATATAGTCAAAGCGAATATATTTACCTATCATTCCACCGCGTTTGACGTTTTTTATATTACCGAGATTTTCGGCACCGACCTTTTTAAATACAATATGAAGTCCGAACTTGACGTGTGGCTTGAGGGGCTTGAACGGTCATTACATCGCGATATTGAAAATATAGACGTTTTGGAAATGCGTATCACTAATTTAAAAATGCGCATCAGAAAAGTCCCCGATATTTTCAAGAAACCCGCATCGGTAATATTCAGGCACAAAGAGGATAGCCTTTATTCGGTTACCGTATCGGGCAATGACCGTCCCGCTCTTATCTATGATATTGCCCGCTATTTCGCATTGCACCATATTGGGATAGAGGGGGCAATTATCGACACTATCGGATGGAATATCCGCGATGAGTTCTTTGTGCGCGCTATTGAACCCCTGACCGATATGGAAATAGAGAAACATCAAGCCCGTCTTTGTAAGGTTGTCGAGGGCGGATAGAATGTTTTGCTTTGTCATTCTGATTATACCGCTTTAGCTTTACCCGTGAAGAATCTAATCGGCTAAAAGGGGATTCTTCAAGGATTAGACTATCGGTAGCTTAATCAGAATGACACGGCGAAGTCATCTTGACTGCGTGGATACCGCTCCCCCGAGTGCCGAACATAGTGAGGTGTCTGCCATAAGCGACCCGTCCTGAGCGCAGCCGAAAGAAGTCGAAGGCTATCAAGGGGAGTTATGAAGCGAAGTTTGTCCGTTACGCTATAAATTTTCCCTGATACGTTTCTCTATCGCATCAAGGTCGATTGTGGGATGGCTTCCCTGCGACATCCTGCCGTCTATACTTTCGCGGATAGTTTTGTCGTTGATTTCTATTTGCTCTATTGACGATGCGGCGAACTTGTAAGCCTCACGAAACGGCATACCCTCGCCGACTTTTTTAAATGCTATATCCGTGGCAAAAATCCCCTTATCAAGCGACCGCTTAACCGCCCCCTCTTCAAAACGGATATTGTCGATTACCGTATCCATAGCGCGGATAGTGCTTTCAGCGAGGTTGAATGCGTTGACGAGAGGCTCTTTGGTTTCCTGCATATCGCGGTTGTATCCCGAAATAATCCCGCTTGCGATATTCTTAACGATATTTGAGTAGGACAGCATAACGTTTGTGCGCGCACGGACAAGCTCAAGCACGTCAAGATTTCGTTTTTGAGGCATAATTGAGCTTCCCGTAGTAATTGCATCGGAGGCTTTAACGTAGCCGAGTTCGTCCATATTGAAAAGAAGGAGGTCGGATGCCATTCTTGAAAAGTCGTTCATAATACACCATAGCGAGTCGATTACCAAGCCCTCTATTTTACCCCGCGAATTTTGGGCGTAAACCGGGCTTTCCAGAACCCTCGAAAACCCCATAAGTTCTGCGGTCAGCTTTCTGTCTAAAGGCAACGGGACACCAAAACCGCTTCCCGTGCCGAGAGGGTTTGAATCCACAAGCTTTATTATGCTTTTGATAAATTCGATATTATCAAGCCCCGCCTCGATAAACCCCGCAACCCACATCTTTACTGTGAGAAGCATTGCCTGTTTCGTATGAGTATAACCGGGTATGGGAATTTCCCCGTCCCTTTTGCCGAGACCGGCAAGTTTCAGTAGGAATGACTTATAGAGATTTATAATACCGGTAAGGCTGTCTTTTTCAAAGAGACGGATAACGGTAAGAATCTGGTCGTTACGGCTTCGTCCCGTGTGGAGCTTTTTTCCCGTATCGCCGATTTTTTCTATCAGACGGGTTTCAAGCCACGAATGAATATCCTCATCGGACACATCAAGCCCGACATACTCCCCGTATTTATCGCGGATTGCGCGGATTTCGGTTTCTATTTGGGAAAGCTCGTTAGCGCTTAAAACCCCGATTTTGTTAAGCATCATTGCATGAGCAAGACTTGAGTCCAATTCGTATTTAAGGAACCGCCCGTCGATTTTATAGTCATTTCCTACGGTGTAGCTTTCGATAACCGGGTCCAATTTGCCTGCGTTTCCCTTATCCCATACCTTTGCCATAATTAGTCCTTCATAAGTTCATACATAATCGCCTTCTGTGCGTGGAGACGGTTTTCCGCCTCATCAAAAATTACCGAATGGGAGCTGTCGATAATCTCCGCGGATACCTCTTCCCCCCTGTGAGCCGGCAAGCAGTGCATAAATATATAATCGTCTTTGGCGACCGATGCAAGTTCGTAATTTATTTGAAATCCGTCAAACGCCTGAAGACGCTGTTCGGTTTCATCTTCCTGCCCCATAGACGTCCAAACGTCGGTATAGATAACGTCTGCGCGTTCAACTGCGGCAACGGGGTCGGTGGTAATTTTTATGGTGCTTCCGCTTTCTTTGGCGTTCTCAAGTATTTTAGCGGTAATCGTTTTATCCATCTCGTAACCCTCAGGTGTTGCGATAGAAAAATTAACGCCGAGCTTGCTTGCAAGAAGCCCGAGCGAATGAGCAACATTGTTTCCGTCACCGATAAAAGCGAGATTTACACCCTCAAGTTTGCCCTTGTGTTCAAGGATAGTCTGGAAATCGGCGATAGCCTGACACGGATGGAGCAGGTCGGTCAACCCGTTGATTACGGGAATGGATGCGGTTCGCGCAAGCTCCTCTACCGATGATTGCTCAAACGTGCGTATCATTATACAGTCTATATAGCGGGAAAGCACTTTAGCGGTGTCGCTTATAGGTTCGCCTCTCCCGATTTGTATATCACGGGAACTCAGGAATAATCCCATCCCGCCGAGTTCGTATATCCCGACTTCAAAGGAGACACGGGTTCGGGTGGATGATTTTTCAAAAATCATACCGAGCGTTTTCCCCTCAAGCGACTTTGAATAAGATTTTTTATCCGATTTCATTTTGACGCCAAGTTCTATAAGCGAATAAAGAGTCTCGCGTTGAAAGTCATTTACGGATAAGAAGTCTTTTTTGTTTTCAAGCATAGTAAAACTCCTGTTTTTGTTAGGCTTCTATTTTACAATAGAATGGAAATTAAATAAAGTTATGGTAAAAATAAAAATGACGCCCGAAGACGCCGATTTATAGATTTTAGGTAAGTTTTCGCTTGGAATTTTAAACGTGCCTCAAAGGAAAATAAACGCAAAAGCGGAAATAATTACATTATTCCACCTTTTGAACCAATGTCTCATCAATAAAAGTAAATTTGACGTTTTTCCCTTTAGATACCGTGATAATATCGTAAGTCCGATATTGATATACGATATTATCAAAATAAAAATAAACAGCACTCGTCCCGGGTTCAACATCTAATGTCTCGGAATTACCGGACCGCATACCGAGAGTTTTTTCGCCAAGAATGTGGTTATCAACTTCATCAGGGCAGAAATATATATTGTTCCATTTAACCGAAAGCAAATGATATGACGAGTTATTAATAATGGTTAAAGTCGTAGTCTCAAAAAGCGCTGAACATCCTAAAAAAAATAACGAAAAAACCAACAATACAATAAACTTTTTCATAGTTGCCCTCACTAAATTATTTTAACGCCTGTCGGCATTTTAACCGATTTTAGAATTTTAAAGCCAATAAAGGTATCTGTAACTCGGGTCGGTTATTAAACTCGGCGTAGAATTTCGGTTCGGTATGTGAGGCTTGAACCCGTAACGCATCGCTTAGTTCACGGTTATACCGCGAGGCGTAAACGAAGGGGCTTGCTATATTCCAGATATAAATTGCCAAATATCCGACAGTGCTTATGAGTAAGGGAGCCGGGGTTGCAGGCAGGTAGAACATAAAATAAAGCATAGGCGCCCATCCCAGATATACGCCGAGCATATTAAAAACTCCCCATCCGTAGTTACCCAGAATTAAATCGCCGAGCCCCGGCACCAGAATATTCGCAAATCCCGTCCCTACGATTTTCCTGTTGCTGTTATACAATCTCGATTTTTCCGCATCCGTTAAATAATGAGAAAGCAGACTTAAATCATCAAATCTGTTTTCCTTTAACAGCTTATTCGCAAGATAATAAAAGTCCCCGGATGAACCGCTTTCGGGATACGCAAAAGAAGTAAATATCAAAACGCCGAACAAGGCTATAATCATAACCTTAACCCATTTAAAACAATGCCTTTTTCCCAGCATTTTAAACCTCCTGAAATAAGAGCATTATATTCTAATATCAGATTAAGATTGTGTCAATTTGTATTTGAATTTAAAAACAGGATAAAATAAAAACGACGCCCGAAGGCGTCGCTTATAGATAGTTGGAAGGATAAAAATTAAAATCTTAATATAAACTCTATACCGCCAAAGACGCCGTTAAAGTCAATAGGCAAGCCTGTTGCTTCTTCCCCGTTTACCCTGAAATATACGCTGGAATCCGTAAGAGGAACGCTTGCGCTTTTTTCGGAGTCTTTAGAATCGGTGAAACTGATACTATAAAACGGCAGAAAGTAAATCTGATAACCGCCGTAAGCGCGAAGTTTAAATCTCTGGCTGAATTGGATATTAAAACCGAGAGCGGGTTTAAGACCGAGAGTAATACCCACTAAATTAACGTCTATTTTGTTATAAAACCAAGTGTCATCGATTTTAACGCCAAAGAACTGCTCGGGTATTGTGCCGACCTTAAAATAATTACCGAGTATAGATAAGTCTCCGCCTATATCAAAACTTACGGGACCCAAATAGAGTTCATAAGCGCCTCCGAGGTCCAAATACAAAGCCCAAGGATTGTTTAAAAGAAAACCCATTTTTGCCCTGAGAAGCCCTGCATATCCCAATTCATTTTCAAATTTAATACCGATATCGGGAACTATTGAAGCCGGACTAAGCGTCAAGCCCGATGCTTCAATTATGCCGGATGGGTCAACGTAAATAAAATCTATATCTGCTTTTTGCACGTTCATAGTGGAAATACCGCCGTAAAGGCTTATGCGTTTGTTAGCCATAGGCATTTCGATAAGTTGTTCTTCGGGTTGAGGGTTGCCGTGGATAACGTGCGCCCAACTGAAATTATCACCGACCTGACTAACTCTTACAAGCCCGGTAGTGCCGGTCATTGTGAAACCGCCGGTAAGGACGCTGCGGGTCTGGATTGCAAATTCATAGCCTGCCCTTAAACCGAGGTCTCTGCCGAGTTCAAGCGCTATTTTTCTGCCCTGTCTTTGAAGAACTCGGGTTCTGAGTTTAAACTCATCGGTGTTCCTGAGGAAAAGGGTTAGACCTGCAATAGCGTTGTCAACCGCTTTCTGGTAAGCATCAACCTGAGAATCCCGTGATGTTGCTTCGCGGGTAGCCAAGTAGGTTTGACGCAATGTGCCTTCACCGTCTATAATCTGCACGGAGATAGTAACCTCAGCCTTATGCTCGGTTTTTGTTTCCACCACAATGCTGTCGCCTTTTTTGACGTTTACTTTAATTTCATAAGATGATACGTTCCATCCCGAAATAGTAGGGATAAAAATGAATACCGAGTTTAACATCTTATAAAGTTCCTCTGCAGGAAGAACCACTACACCAATTCTCTCATCAATAAGACTTTCATCGCTGAGAATTTGTTGCTTTTTGAGTTCGCGGATTTTTTCAAGAAATTGTGAGGCGGAGTTGCCGTCCAATCGATATTGAAAGCCCAACACGTTAAATCTGCCCAAATCGCTTATTCTTTTGACAAGATGGTTATCAAAATAAATCTTTGCCGAATCGGGAATATTCAATGCCGAATATACGGAAAAGATAGAGATGTCGCTTCTCTGCGAAACCTCTGCCGTCTGGGAAAATCCAAAATTAACCCCTGCGAAAATCGCAAACATCACCGTTAATACAATTAACCTTTTCATAGGGAAAACCCTCCTAATATATCGTTTGCTTTACTATATAATAAAAACATCGTATTATCAAGAAATTAAAGGAATAAATTTGGATTTATTGGTGAGAGAATTTTGTATAACTTGATAAAAGAGCATTCTGTAACAAAAACAGATTCTTCAGGGGCAACGCCAAAGGATTCCCGAAACTTATTCCGCCTCTTTCGTTTGATAAACAAAATTAAGTATCTGCCCGACACTCACGCAACTGTCGTCAACGGGAATATTTTTGTTTGCATAAACCTCAAACCCTCTCGCGACAAGTTCATTGTAGATAGCATCAAGCAAAGATGAGTTTTTGAAAATTTCTCCGCTCAGGAACACTTTTTTTTCATTATATTCGGCGGAAATTTTTTCGGTCATATCCGCCGTTATTACGGCAATAGTATGCACTACCTTTTGCAGGATAATATCTATTTTTGTTTTGCTGAAAATATCGCTTATTATTTTATTGAAAAAGCCGTATGTGTCAATCTCTAAAACTCCCTCTTTTTCTTTTATATCAACATTGTAATACTCTTTATTATCACCGTTTGGTTTTACCTCGTTAAGCATAGTTTCAAAAAAACTCATATCGAAAGTGGTTTCTTTAAACCACAGGAGTTCTCCGAGTGCGGAGATGATATGATGCATACTTGTAGAGAGCGAATAATCCACGATACCTTTGTTTATGGCATCAAAGATATACGCGCTTCCGTGATTGTTTTTGACTTTGTTTATAATAGGAATATCAAGGCCGGTTAAATCACCCCGCATAGCTTCTTTTATAACGGCGATAGTAATACGCCAGGGTTCTATGTTGGCAATATCGCCGCCGGGTAACGGCACACTGTGCCATCTTGCAACCCTGTGGAAATCACCGATATTGCCGTAAACAAACTCGCTTCCCTGAATATTTCCGTCCGGTGCGTAACTTACGGAATCGTAAACTATACCGATACCCTTTTCGGATATAAAACCGTTATCAAAAAAAGTGCAGGCGAGATGGGAATACAGATGATTAAACCTCGAAACATCGGAATATCGCCTGAGATAGCTGTTTATAAAGGAATATGAATTAAAGTCGGCAAGCAGCGGAAGATGTTTTATACGGAAATGCCCCATCACTGCGGATATTTGACGCTCTAATTCCTCTATATGATAAAAGTCGTCTATCTTCCCGAGAAGCGGGGATACCCGTATTTGCCCGTCCTCAAGATACGACAGGGCGAAATTCCGTTCAGCCCCGAATGAAAGAGCGTTTTTATTGTCCGGGTTTTTCAGGTCTATCAGGGTATTGACAAACGGGGAATAGCATACGGGTAAAACCGTATTTCGGGATTTCAAATCAAAAGTGCTGCATATATCTATATCTATATGTTCGGCGTCGTCTTTATGTTTCTGCTCATCTTCCGAAAGTATCGCATACCCCTTATCGGAGATTTTTTCTATAAGATACTTTGTTCCCTCACCGGCATCGTTTTTCAGCAAATAATTTTTATTCCAAAGCATCACGAAATAATACATCTCTTTAAGCCCGGTATTTTTCTTGCCGAGTTTGGTCGGGATAACATACATACATCGGCAACTCTCAGGCTCGCTATCATCATTTATATTAAAATGAGAAGCAAGAGTTTTTTTATCCAAGAAAACAAAATACTGAGTTTTATCCGTATCTGCTTTTTCATCGACTTTAAAAATCTTTTCCGATTTGAATTTGAAATAGTATTTTTTCATCGAAAAATCTCCCCTACACAAAATATTTCCCGTTCACTCTTATTGTAAAGGGAAAATTTTTTAAATCAACTGTTATTTTGATATATTGCCGGTTTGCGCTGTTATACTTTATTTATCCTGCTTCCCGTGATATTCTAAAGGAAATGCCTTTAAGCAACCTTAAATGCGATTGATTTCTTTACAAAAAACGGGGTTCGCTATACTATATAAAAAAGTCAATTTCTATTTAAACTTTTCGGGGTTCGGCGGATGGAAATATGGTATAGCTATGAACATACTTGGGTAAAAACCGATGCGATAAAGCTCACGGGAATTATCGGCATAACGGACTATTTTGCCGAAGGTATAGGCAAGGTCGATTTTATAGATTTTCCCGATATAGGCTCGGTTGTCAAACAGGGGGGACAAATAGTAATGCTTAACACCTCGGTAGGTAAAGTCAGGGTGCTTTCGCCCGTATCGGGTGTAATTACGGAAATCAATGCCTGTCTCGAATCGTTCCCCGAAATCCTTGAAACAACCCCCGAATCGGACGGCTTCCTGTTAAAAATAAAAATCGCCGACTTAAATGAAACCTCAAAGCTACTTAAACGATACCAATATCTTGAAAGACTAAAAAAGGCTTGACTAATTAGTATCTATACTTTAAATTATACCCTTACGGTTATTTGAAAGGTGGAGTTTATGCTTAAAGTTTTTTTCCTGATTTTTTTTATAATCCCTTCGACTGTTTTCTCTCTTGAGACTAACGCAAACGCGACAATAACGGTCGATACGGATATAGCCGAATTTATGCAACCGTTCAGGATAACGTATATCTACGACAATATTGATAAAATTATCGACGTAACGCCCTCATCCTACGATTTCGCTCAAACATCCATAGATATAGAAACGGAAACCGTAATATCAAACGGGTTCGTCATAAAAATTACCCCGTATGAAATAAGCAATTTCACAGTGCCGTCTATGGAAATAACCGCGCTTTACAACGATAAAACAAACCGCTTCCTCACGCCATCCGTTCCGATAAACGCGGAAATATTGGACATCTCGCAATTGGAACTCGCGCCCATCGAGGATATTTTCGAGTTCAGAGACTTGAGATGGCTATGGATTACGCTAACCTCGCTGTTAATTATCGCAGCGATAATAGCGGGAATATATTTCCTGAATAAACGGAAAAAAGCAGCCGCCGACAACGCACTTTACACATCCACCGACCCTTATGAGGAAATACTGACACGCTTAACGGAGCTGTCTAAAACGGAAATCGACCCCGCAAACTCTAAGGAATTTTTTATACTGCTCTCCGAAATAATCCGTCGTTTCCTTGAGCGCGTTATGAATTTCCCCGCCCCTGAGATGTCAACCACCGAAATAAAGACTTATTTCAACAAAGTCAATATCGACAACGATATTTTTGAAATAACTATGTATATCCTGCGTTTGTGCGACCGCGTCAAATACGCAAAACATATCCCATCAACCGGACAAATAAAAAAGTCGCTTGATGAAAGTTTTGCCCTTGTCGAAAAGATACGGGCTATATATCAAAAACCCGACAAGGAGAACGGCGATGAGGTTTGAAAGCCCGTGGTTTTTGCTTCTGCTTCTCATAATTCCGCTATACCTGTTTTTCAAGTATAAAGGTACAAAGTCGGGAAAACTCAACCTCTCCCCCACCCTGCTTTTCTCATCAACGGAAATCTTTTCGCGCAAAAACAAACAGACAGGAACTTTCTACGATATTGCCGAAGACCTATTTCTAAACCTCGCTATACTGTTTTTGATTATAGCCTTGGCGCGCCCTTTAGGCGGACAGGCGGTAGTAAGCGATAGGGCTAAGGGTGTCGATATAGTCTTGTCAATCGACGTGTCGGGCAGTATGCTTTTTGTCGATGAAATCCCATACCGCCTCCACTACCGCGATATCCTCGGCTCAAGGATATATTTCGACCCCGAACGAAAACTCGAAGCACATAACCGTCTCAACACCGTAAAACGCGTTGTCGCGCAATATATCGAAAAACAAACCTTTAACCGTATCGGGATAGTGGTATTCGGCGGGAGCAGCTATACCCGTTGCCCCCTGACTTTCGACAAAAATATGCTCCTGAAAATCGTCGATGAAATCCATTTCCGTCCCGAAAACAACGGCACGGCGATAGGTATGGGTATCGCCACCGCAGTAAACCGTCTCCGTCACTCCGAAGCCGAAAGCCGCGTGATTATCCTTCTTACCGACGGGGTCAACAACGCCGGTATGATAGACCCGATATCCGCCGCGGAACTTGCCCGCGACAAGGGTATCAAAATTTACGCTATCGGCGTAGGAAACCCTCACGGATACCTGGAACCCCGTAACCGCGAGATGACTGAATACGTTATGCGTCACGGCGACAGTTTTGATGAGGCAACGACACGGCAAATAGCGGAAATCACCGGCGGTAAGTTTTTCGCCGCCCACAACCCCGCCTCGCTTGAATCAGTGTATAATGAGATAGACCGCTTGGAAAAAACCGAGTATGAAATCCGGCACAGGGTTTTATATACGGAAAACTTTTTCCCGTTCCTGCTCGCGGGGTTTATCCTGCTCGGGGTGTATATAGGGTTTACAAGTCTTGTTATTAAGCTCCCGTGAGGATGGGTTATACACATCAAGCCCAAAAAGCCATTGTTTTATAAAAAAGTTTTTAATTCACTTGACGAAAATGTAAAAATACTATATATTAACGTGTTATTAATGAACTTTAGCGGGATTAAGGTTCATTTATAGAAAATCCGTATGATAAGGGATAAATAATTTGATAGACAAAATAAAATTGAAATCCGGTTCATCACAGAGACAACCACCCCTTGAATTTGAATTAACACCAATTACAGTGTTTGTCGGACCCAATAATTCAGGAAAGAGTAAAGCTCTACTTGAAATTGAAAAATATTCTAGAGAAACAAGGGGGCATCCAAATAATGTCATTATCGATAATATAATTTTTACATCCTTGACTAAAGAAGAAATTGAAGATGAATTATCAAAAATTGAGCAATCTCCCAATCCATCCGACAGACCTACTCCTGGATATATTTTTATAGGAAAAATCAACCCACAAGACGATAATTCCATAAAAAACGATAATTCCAAAAGATTTAACGTTTTAAAAAATGAGTTGATAAATGAAGCTCAAGATCCCCCTAATAATCGTCTATGTAATTATTCTCATTTCTTGAGTCTTTATACTTTGCGACTTGATGGAACAAACAGGTTAAATTTATTGAATGAAAAAAGTATGGGGGATTTACAAGGACCGCCTATTAATCATTTAGCTTACCTGTTCGCGAACAATGATTTAAGAAAAAAAGTTAGAAATATAATTTATGAAGCATTTAAACAATATCTTGTTCTTGACCCCACTAATGGTGGTAAATTACGGGTAAGATTCGCTGATACAGAACCAACAGAACAGCAAGAAACGGGGTTGACTCAGGAAAACGTTGAATATCACAAAAAAGCTGTATTAATAAATGACACCGGCGACGGGGTAAAAGCATTTTGCGGTATTATTGCAATTTTAATGGCAGGCGACCCAAAAATTATACTTATTGATGAACCGGAAGCATTTCTACACCCTGCTTTATCCAATAAATTAGGTAATGAAATAGGCAGGTCTTTACAAAATTCAGATAAAAAAAGATTTATTGCGTCAACTCATAGTGCCTCATTTTTAATGGGTTGTATTCAATCGGGCGCAGAGCTTAATATTATAAGACTTACATATAAAAATGGAATTGCAACTTCTCGACTATTACCAAAAGATAAAATTTTAGATTTGATGCGAAAACCTCTCTTGCGTTCAACAGGCGTATTAAATGGACTTTTCTTTGAATCCGTAATTGTAACGGAAGGAGATTCGGACAGGGTGTTTTATCAAGAAATAAACGAAAGACTCCTATCAAATAAGGATAATCGGGGTATAAACAATTGCCTTTTTCTAAATGCACAAAATAAACAGACAATTTGCGAAATAATTAAACCATTAAGAGAACTGGGAATTCCCGTTGTAGGAATCTATGATTTCGATATATTGGAACAGGGGGGAAATGAATTTACAAATATACTAAAATGTGCGTTTATTCCTGAAGCAAGTCATACATCTTTACAAACTATCAGAAGCAATTTAAAAAATTTGCTTAAAAACGCAGATGAAAATAATTGGAAAACTAACGGCATAGAATTATTGGAAGATGGAGACAGAGAAGCTTGTTTGAATTTCTTTAATCAACTTGAGGAATATGGAATTTTTGTAGTCAGAAAAGGAGAGCTTGAATCCTGGTTGTCCGATTTAAACATTAATGCCTGCAAAAGAGATTGGGTAGTTGCGGTATTTAAAAAAATGGAAGATAATTCCAATGTTATTCCTTCTGGAGAAGATGTTTGGGAATTTATTGGAAGTATAAAAAAATGGATTGAAAATCCAAATATAAAAGGTATTCCTTCATAAGTTAGAATATGATAGAAACACTTGTATTTTAATATCTATCGGGGGATAATTATCTTGCAATAAGATTAGTCGGGGCTTGCTCCTCGTAACCGCGCGGTTATAACCCGAGTGCCGAGCCTTCAGGCGAGGTGTATCTAAGGGAACGCATCCCTTTCGCTCATCTCAATATGTCTCGCTATGCTCGCTCGGCTACTCAATGACCGCAAAGCGCACCTGTCATTCCCCGCACTTACCTAAAATTTTGACGAATTGGTTTTTTCTGATATAATATAGCTAATCCAAACAAAAAACCGGAGGAGTTGCCTGTGAAAACGGTAAGAATATCATCTTTAATAATCGGAATTACAATGCTGATACAATGGACGTTCTTTATTATCACCGGGAACGTGCCGGAGTTTCAAACCGCGCCCTTAGCGATTTCGTTCCATATCGTAATCGAAATACTCACGGGGATTATGCTGATTCTCGTTTTTATACTGTTAAGCAAGCCTGCCCGATGGAAAAAATATCTTGCGGTGTATGCGCAGGGGATGCTCGGATACACGTCAATTAACAGCGCGGGATATTTCGCGCAATCCGGCGATTGGATATTTCTTGTGATGTTCGCGGTGGTGCTGTTCTTTTCCGTGTTTAATTCGTATCTTATTATCAGGGGTAAGGGATAAGACGGGAGTTAGATTCGGTCAATAATTGAGGTTTATTGTCAATCGGTGTATAATTATAATATCTAATCCTAATATATCAATATTTTAAGAATGGAGTTTATCTAATGGGAACTATCCATAAATTAATCTTGGGCAACTGTATGAATATGGAGGAAATAGACGATAACAGCGTTCACCTGATGATAACCTCGCCCCCGTATTTCAATGCGCCGTTTGATTATGAAAATCTCTATGAAACTTATGATGATTACTTAAAGGTTTTGTATTCGGTGGCAAAAGAAACTTTCAGGGTTTTGAACGAGGGACGTATTGCCGTTGTAAATATAGACGATATGCTGATAAAAGGTGAGAAATACCCGATAGTTGCGGATGCAACAAGAATTTTTATGGAGGCGGGATTCAGATACAGGGATAAAATCGTTTGGAAAAAACCCGAAGGTTATCTCAGAATAAGCCGCCGAAGCGGGGTCCTTCTTCAAAACCCATATCCTATGTATTATTACCCCGACAATCTTTTGGAAAGCATTTTAATTTTCCAGAAAGGGAGGTTTAACTACAAGTCCGTTGAAAATTCAATTAAAGAAGAATCTAAACTTAATATCGATGAGTTCCAAAAAAACAAATGGTATATGACGCTATGGGAAATGACCAATGTCTTACCCAACTCCAATTTAGAAAAAGGTATCGCCGCTTTCCCTGAAGAATTGCCGTCCAGATTTATAAAACTTTTCTCCTATAAGGGTGATACTGTCTTAGACCCGTTTTGCGGAAGCGGGACAACAATGAAAGTTGCCCGTCAATTATCCCGAAACAGTATAGGTATAGAAATCTTAGAGGAGTTGGAGGCAGTAATCAGGAAAAAAAACGGGATTTGGTGAAACATCGGAAATGTTTATGCAGGACGATAAATTTGAGGTAATAAACCGGAGAGAAAATGCAGATAGCGGCGAAAATCACAGAGATAAAATACATTCCGTTTCTCTGTAAAAAACTACATTACTATTCCATAGATAATCTCGAAACAGCTTTTAACGAATCGGCTTTTTTACTTTCTATTGACGAAGAAAATAAGTTTGCAGTTTAGCTGGTGGGTTTCTCCAAAAAGAACCCGCTCCTACCCTTATTCTCGCGTTTATAACACATTGGGTTTCGGAGGAAAGAAAATTACCGTCATTCCGATATACAAAGACGAGGGTTCGGACGGGGACAGGGACTTCCTTCAATGGGACACAATTTCTTTAATGAGCCTTCTTGGAATATATGTCATCATTTCTTACTATAATGTGGCTTTGTCCAATTCAAATTACAAAAACAAAATCACCAATCAAAAATTCGATTATAGCCATATCAGGAAAGAGTTGCAAAGTTTAAAAAATTACCATTCTGATGCTTTACATTGGAATCTAAATAACATCGATAATGTTCCGTCATTAGCACAAACGGCTCTCGATTCTTACGAAAAAATATCCAAGCAACCGAATATAAAAATGCACTCTAAGGAATCCGCATTAAAAAGAATCTTAGAGTTATCCAAAGGCAAGGAAGCTTTTTTAAATTTTTCAAGAAAACTTGCGGAACAGGCTCAATATAGAGAATCAAAAACTATCCAACCAAAGGAGTTATTATCCGCAACAAAAGCCACAATCACCATAAAAAACTATCTCGGTGGATGCTATTATTTTACCGTAGATGAAGCCGTTTTAGAAAATAAAACTTTGTACCTTAAAGAAGCAAAACACTCAAAATTTAAACCAATACCGTCTTTAGACGATATAAAAGACGGGCTAATGAAAATGATTATATTTTCCAACCTGTCCGAAGCTACTTTAAACGGGGAAAGATGCAAAATTATCCCCGTCTTAAAATTAACCTCTGCAAAAAAAGACGATTTATCGCCTAATGACAAAAATATTATAAAACTACTGCTTGAAGAAGCCGAACAAAACGGCTTTCAGATAGAAAGCTCTTTTCGACTAAAATAACCACTCCCCCCCTCTTATGACTGGAAATTTATCGCAAAAAAAGCTATAATTATACTACCCTCACTACACATCAAGGAGCGATTATGATATGCAAAATATGCGGAGGTAAAAATCTGTTCAGGCAATATACTATCGACTACTTCACCCCATCGTTTGATATCCTCAAGTGCCTCGACTGCGGGTTCTCTCAGCAACCCGTTTCCAAAGCGGATGCTTATAAGTTCTATGATGAGGACTATTATGCCGGCAAAAGCGAGTATTCATATATAGATGAGCGACAGCTTGAGGAAGCATCGCGGATTGTGTGGAAGGCGAGGTTAAAACGTATTGCACGATGGGATAAGGCGGGTGAGCCGAAACGGTATCTTGATGTGGGATGCTCTTTCGGGGGGCTTATTCAGGTTGCAAGCGAGGCGGGATATGCGCCGTATGGCGTTGAGGTTTCCGACTATTCGGGAGCGTATGCCCGCAATCGGTTCGGTAAAGACAACGTCATTGTCGGCAATATAGAGGAAATAAATCTAACCCCGGACTACTTTAACGTAGTCTCATTAATTGAAATAGCCGAACATCTTTACGACCCCCGCAAGGCGTTTGAGAATATATACAAGGCTATAAAACCGGGCGGGTTTGTGTTTATCCAAACCGCCAATATGGACGGGCTTCAGGCAAAGTTTTGGAAAGAAAAATATCATTACTACGTCCCGGGTCATCTGTCGTATTTTACAAGGAAAACCCTAAAACGTCTTTTGCTTGATACGGGATTTACGAGGGTTAAATTTATTCCGGGCGTGGAATTCGGATTATTGCCGAAATTAAGAAAATCAAGGGCAAGCTTTAAAAGACCCCGCGACTATTTCAAATGGTTTCGTATTGCGTTTTATCATTGGCTAAGCAAAATCGCCGTGGGTAATTTTCAGGGCACCAGCTCTATGGTGATGATAGGATGGAAATGACAAAGGATTATGAAAAATCTAAACGCACGCTGATTTTTATTTATATCTCCGCAGTTGTCCATCTCTACCTGTTGTTAATAGTAACAATGACGATAGACCCGAATTTTTTAGAAAACTTTTTCCGCTCAAAAACCGAAAAACGCGAAACAATAATAGAAAACATAATCGTGGAAACCTTAACCGAAAGCGATATAACGCCTGAGCAGGGCGTCATATCCGATAAAGACAATATAGGCGCATCGCCGTTTCAGGTATCGGAGCGAACTTATAACTACCCCAACCCCGACCAAAGACCACGTGAGGGAGAAAGCGAGGTGGCATATCGCGATATTCCGCAAGATACGGAAGAGCAGGATTTGAGCGAGGAAATATCCGACTTGGATACCGCACGGGAAACGGATGCGCAGGAAGAGCAGATAGTCAGGGTTCGGGATTACGGCAACCCCGCCCCCTTCCTATACGACCCCGAAAAGCCGGTCGAGGTTTATATGGATAACTACGGCGATATTTCGCTTGATACCGTCGGCTATGAATACGCGGAATATTTCTTGTCGATGAGCCGTAAAATATCTCGGGAATGGGAGCGATTTTTCCCGATATTCCAATACTATCAGGGAATAATCCGAAGCGGGGAAACTATCGTAAGTTTTCAGGTTGACGGTGAGGGTAATGTCATATCGCCTCAAATAACCAAGTCCTACGGATACGGAGTTGTTGACCGCGCCGGGCTTAACGCTATTGAATATTCCCGTAATTTCGGTCCTTTGCCGGAGGGGCTCCGCGAACAGGGTAAAATCAACGTAAATTTCCGTTTCGTATATATGGCGCGTGAATAGATAAAATCGCTTTATCGGAACTTTAAAAACGTATGGAGACCGATGCGTAAACCGGACGCTCAAAAGTGGACTCAAAACCGATAAAAATATCTTCACGACTAAGCGCATTGGCGGTAAGTCCCGTAGCAAGAATCGCAGTCGATACAAATGCGATTAGCGCGGTATCTCTCCAATACTCCTGGTCCTCATAAAGCGGAATATATCTCTCATCCCGTTTGGCGTTATACAAATCCATATAATGGTTATAACGGTAGTCGGAATAGTAATGGAACCCGAGTATGGCAATAGAAAGTCCCCATGACGAATACGCGGCAAGCCAAGCCCTTCGCTTAATTCTTGCAGGACTTCCTTCATAGTCTATAAGATTAGCATTGATATTGACTATATCCGATGATTTATTCAACTTGATATTATGAAAATATGGCTTTAAGCCGTCATCGGTAAAAGACATAACCTTTAGCCTGTGATTATGCCCGAGATTCAAATTCGATATGGTAAGAGGCGTAGTTCCTACAAACGAGGAATCCAAAAAGACATAGGCGTTTGTCGGCTCGGATTTAATATTTACAACGCCGCCTGTCTTAAACCTGTCTATCTCGCCGTGAACGTAATTAGTCATATTTTCAACAATCTCCCCCGTAACGACAAGATGGGAATAGCCCGGCTTGAGAAATACGAACTGATGCCTTCCTGCAGGCACGGCGGGATAATATAACGGCGATTTGCCTATAAACTCCCCGTCAAGATATACATTGGCATCACCAGGCGAGCTGTTTATAATCAAATCACCCGTCGGACGGTTTAGCACAAGTTTCCGTATAGGTTTAATGAAGTCATAGACTTCGGAAGCAATACGGTCTTCTCGTATGGTTTTCGTATGCGCGAACTTTTCCGTAATTGCAACCCTGTTTGTAACCTCAACTTTATTGGTTTGCTTCTCCTTAACTACGTTGGTCATCTCTATTACATTGGAATAAGCAATACCTTTTGTAAGTTTAACCTTAATTTCTATATCCGGAGGACCTACCCTTCGCGGAATTTTCTTAAATTCCCCTTCTATATATAGAGAATTAGCTTTATATTGCACGGCTTTATTGGTATCATATTTTTCCGAAATGAGGAAAACGGGAAGATAATGAAAGACATTGGTAATATCGGGAAATTCCTTTTTAACAAGCGGATAAAAATTTTCATCGGGAAAATGCGGAATATTGGTTTTAACCAAATTCGTTCCGACTGTATTGGTGGTTATATCAAAAAATTCATTAGTCAAAGTAACAAGCATCTGGTTGGTTGTCATATCCATCACGATATTGCTATATACATTTGTATATGTAAAATAATTGGAATTGGTAACGTATTGGTAAACAAACTGGGTAGTCTGTGATTGGATATTGGTAATATATTCGGAAAAGAACTGCGGTGCATCTAATATAGGCTTTACCACATTGGAACTCAATTTAAAATCATCAAAATCAAAATCAACATAAGCCGTTTCACTTCCTATGGGTTTAAGTATTCCGTGAATCATTTCGGGAATAGCGGTTTTAAGATAACTCAGGTCTTCATCACCCGCCATATCCTTGAAGGGAAAAACGTATATATTAAAATCCTGAGAATATTCGTTTAAAATAGAATTTCTGACTTTATCGCGGGCGGTAATCTCATCACGGGTCAACTGTTTTTGACAGGAAAAAAAAGAAGCGCAGACAGCAAAAAACAATATAAACTTTTTCAACGGACAGCCTCGTTAGTTTTTTTCAAAAATAACAGTAAGAGAAGCGATAGTTTCATCAAAATCACTTTCATAAACACGGAAAATAGTTTCAAAATCATATTTTTCCTTCATTTCGTCCTTGAAAAAATTAACAAAAAACAAACCGAGCCCCGCGCCAATCCTGTCGTCAAATTCCCCGATAAACCCGTCGGCTATCGTATTAAGTTTGGTTGAAACCTTTTCCTTAATATTATTAACCCCGAGATTATCAATAGGAGTATTATTCTTTACCTCTATCTTAAAAATCTTATGCGTGAACTTCCATGAAATTCTCACCCATCGCTTATCTTCTTCACACATCTGCAAAATAGTATCGCGCTCTTTCCGTATCAGGTTTACGGACTCGGATGGATTTGTTACCAAATTCTTTTTTACTATAACATATTCCAAGTTAGCCTTTTCCCCATTGGCGGTAAGTTCATGAATGATATTTATGGAGGTTTCAAGCTCTTTACGGTCAACAAAATCAAGCACAAGGTCATTGATATAACCTATCAACTTACGCCTTTTTTGAGGAGCAACCGCCTTCAAAACCAACCCCTTGATATACGGCAACAATTTCGGTAATTTCGCCAAAACCATAGGAACATTTTTCGGGTTTATCGGCAAGGTGTAAAGAGGAATACTTCCGTCCTCCGGCATTACCAAAAGACTTTTAAACTTAATAAGCCCCAGATTATTAAACAAAATACCTAACGAATCCAAGGAATAAGAATTTCTCTTTGCTTCCTCGACTATTTCGTCAATGGCAATTAATTGATGTTCCATAACTCGAATATCTTCCCGTTTAGAATTTTAACAGTCCCATAAATGAGACACCCCGTAAGGTAATATTTTAAAGTAAATAAGGCTAAGTGTCAAAAATAATGCCCGAACAAAATGCAACGGGCTATCCCATAAGCCGTATCGCAAAACACGGTTACACACGCAACCTGACAGCGATACTATCTGATTTAACTTATGAGACAGCCCGATAGCATTAGGCTTTAAATATTCCGATTTTAAACCCCCGCCTCTGCCGAACCCGCTTCCTCAATCACGTCAATAAGCTCATAAATCGTAACGGGCAATTTCTTCCCCTTAACGCGGATACGGTCTAACTCGCGGGCAATAACCTTGCCCTTAACCTTTTCATACGTGTTTTCGCTGATAATAATATGCGTCCTGTATTCCTTGTTGGCGCCTTCGAGACGCGATGCCAAATTCACGCCGTCGCCGATAACCGTATAGTTCTTCCGCTGCTCCGAACCCACGTTACCGACATTAACAACCGCACTGTTCAGCCCGATACCTATATCTATCGGTTTATCCCCGACCTTTGCCCTGTCGGCGTTAAATTCATCAAGCGCATCCATCATCTTTACGCAAGCCGCACAGGCTTTGTAAGCATGGTCTTCAATATCAATCGGAGCGCCCCAGAACGCCATTACGGCATCGCCTATATATTTATCCAACGTGCCTTTGGTTTCCATCACGATTTCCGTCATCCGCGAAAGATAGACGTTGAGGAAATTAATAAGATACTCAGGCGTCATTCCCTCCGAAAACGTGGTAAAGCTCCTGATATCGGAAAACATAATCGTAAGGTCTTTAGAATCCCCGCCGAGAGACAATTTTTCCGGGTTTTGCACAAGAATATCCACAAGTTCGGGGCTGACATAGCTTGAAAACGTTGTCTTGATAAATTTCTTTTCCTTTTCCTCCGTAAGCAACAGGTAAATAACCCCCGACAGCAGGGCAAGCACGCCGGATATAAGCGGTACCATCATTATCAAATCGACATTAAACTGGAACAATGTAAATCCGACAACAAGAGGCAAAACTATTGCAAGTAACCCGCTTGCGACCGTTGACTTGATACCCCTTGATATAAGAATACCAATACCCACCGTGAGAAGTATAACGTAAATTATATTTATCCAATCGGGAACTTCCACAATATAATCATGATTCATAATAGTTCCAAGCGCGTATCCGAGATGGAGAACGCCGAACATATCGCCGAGAGGAGACGTCCAATAGTCATGAGCTACACCCATAGCAAACAGCCCGACAAGGAAAACGGTATCGCGACGTAAGCCCTGAGGGGAAAACATATTAACGTCTTTCAATGAAACAACCCTGATATAATCCGCATCCTGAGGAGCTTTGTAATTAACAGCGAGACGGAATCTCTCATCAACGGGAATCCTGTAATTAACCCGTTTTCCGTCAACAAGGGCGTTTCTGACAATAATTTCCCCTTCGCGCACTAAAATATCATCCAAGCTCGCATCCAAAAGCTGTATTGCCATTGACAACACAATACTTGGGAAATAAACGCTTACCAAATTTATATCCTCAACATCCCGTCCCCCGATATTGGTAACGGTATTGGTATAGTAATAGAGCTTGAAAACAAGCGGCTTTTTCCTGATAATAGCGCCCGCATCGGTATTGGCAATACCGGCAAAATTCAAATTATCCGCAATTTCAGGCATCATAGTGGTAATCCTGTTATAGGTAAACATCCTGTTTTCGGCGCGCCTGCTGATATCGAAATTCTTTTCCCTGTCAAGCTCAAATTTTCTCATAGCAAGGGCACGAGGAGAGTAATAATCAAGACTATCCCTCTGATATACCCTCTTGCGTTGCGCGATAATATCCTCGGTGCTTCCCACGTATCTCACATCGCGACTCACATCGACAATAAAGTCCTCGCCGACAGTTCCTCCATAATTAGCAAAAGACTCTATTAAAACTTTGTCGCTATCGGGGTCGCTCGGTGCATCAAAAATAACGTCAAACATTATCAGGGATGGGCGTCTTTCTTCGGGAAAAGCGTTAAAATGGTCTAAAACATTGGTATAGACCTTCCTGTCGAAGGGCCAGCGCCCGTATTCCTGAATAGTGGCATCATCAATAGCGGCAACAAAGATATTATTAAAAACCCCTTCGCGGTTTCTCACCTGCGGAACAAGAGTTCTTTCGGTATAAACATGCTCCTCTATCATCCCTCTTGCATTGGTAATAAAATTAGTTCTTTCCTGCTCAATAGTAAGTATCCTGTTTCCCGAGGTAAAAGCCTTTGCCTGAAACCTCCAGCTCACGGAATTTTCCTCAAGGCTTGACAAAATCTTTTTGATAGAAAGGAAATCCATATCAGCGGGAGCATAATAAAATCCCAGAGTAATCAGGAGAATAACTCCCGAAATAAGCATTATGACAAACAGTTTCTTATGCTCTTTCTGCGCTCTAACTTTTTTGCTCTTATTATTGTTACTCATAAAAACCCCCTTAATTTATTTATCTAATTTAAAAATAACGCCGCCAAGCGGAGGAACCGTAACGTTGATGGAAAAAGGTTTGCCCTGCCATGCCACTTGGTCGGACCATCTTCCTCCGTGATTGCCTATATTAGCGCCCCCGTATTCTCCCGAATCCGAGTTAAATAATTCCTTGTAGAATCCTTCAAAAAAGACTCCGGCGCGGTAATTCTCTCTCGGTACCGGGGTAAGGTTCAGGATAACAACCACAAAATCGCCGTTTCTTGCCCTGCGAACATAACTCAGCATACAGTTATCGGAATCGTGGAAATCAATCCATTCAAACCCGAAAGGTTCAAAATCCACTTCATAAAGCGCCGGCTCATTGCGATATATCCTGTTTAAATCGGAAAGCATTTTTTGCAACCGCCAGTGAGGTTCAAAATTGCAAAGATGCCAGTCTATGCTATGTTCATGATTCCATTCATCCCATTGTCCGAAATCCTGCCCTTGAAAGAGAAGTTTTTTACCCGGATGCGTCCACATATAGGTATATAACAACCGGACATTAGCGAACTTCTGCCAATCATCGCCGGGCATTTTCCGCAATATCGACCCCTTGCCGTGAACCACCTCATCATGCGACAAGACAAGCACAAAGTTTTCGCTGAAGGCATAAATAAGCGAAAAAGTCAAATCGCCCTGATGATATTTCCTGTAAACGGGGTCTTTGGAAAAATATACAAGCGTATCGTTCATCCATCCCATATTCCACTTGAACTCAAAACCGAGACCGCCGACATAAGTCGGACGGGAAACGCCTCCGAAAGCGGTTGACTCCTCGGCAATCATAGTTGTCCCCGGATACATAGTGAAAACCTGCTCATTTAAAAATTTCATAAAGCCGATAGCTTCCAAGTTTTCCCTTCCGCCGTATTGATTAGGCACCCATTCTCCCTCTTTTCTGCTGTAATCAAGGTAAAGCATAGAGGCGACCGCATCAACCCTGAACCCGTCAACGTGGTATTTGCCGAGCCAGAAAAGCGCATTGGATAAAAGAAAATTCTGCACTTCGTTACGCCCGTAGTTGAAAATCAGGGTTCCCCAGTCCATATGCTCGCCCTTTCGCGGGTCTTGATGCTCATAAAGTGCGGTGCCGTCAAAATATGCAAGCCCGTGCGTATCTTTCGGAAAATGTCCCGGCACCCAGTCCACTATAACGCCTATTCCGTTTTGATGCATTTTATCGACAAAATACATAAAGTCTTCGGGTGTCCCGAAACGGCTTGTCGGGGCAAAATATCCCGTAACCTGATACCCCCATGACCCGTCAAACGGATGCTCTGCAACGGGCATAAGCTCAATATGGGTATAGTTCATATATTTAACGTATTCGACAAGCTCATCGGCAAGTTCCCTGTATGTAAGATTGCGGTTGCCTTCATCGGGACGCTTTCTCCATGAACCGAGATGGACTTCATAAACAGCCATAGGCTTATCAAGATTTTGGCTTTGTTGCCGTTTCATCATCCAGTCTTTGTCTTTCCATTTATACTTGTTGACATTCCATACAACCGACCCGGTTTTAGGTCTGAGTTCGGAGTAGAAACCGTAAGGGTCGGCTTTTTCAAGGATATGATTATTCTGGGACTTGATAACGAATTTATAAACCTCGCCCTCATCCAAACCGGGGATAAAGATTTCCCAAACCCCGCTCTGCCCGAGAACTCTCATTTGATGACGTCGGTTATCCCATGCGTTAAAATCGCCGACTACGGCGACAGCCTTTGCATTAGGCGCCCACACCGCAAAGTGGACACCCTTAACCTTATCCACCTCCATAATATGCGCGCCGAGTTTATCATAGGCGTGCTGATGAACCCCCTGCCCGAAAAGATGAAGGTCAAAATCGCTTAATACCGGCAAAAATCGGTAAGCATCCTTATAATTATACTCCACCTCGCTATAATACACCGCTTTTATGTCATAATCGAAATGGGTTTTCCTGTTTTTAAAGATATATTCAAAGAAACCGTCATAGTGAATACGGCTCATCTCGTATTCCTTGCCTGTTTTCTTATCCACAACCCAAATCTGTTTTGCAGCGGGATTCAACACCCTGACTGCAACCATTTCGTTATCATCAACGTGGACGGTGTGCATCCCCAAAATCTGAAAAGGGTCGTAGTAATCAAAATTAATTACTCGGTTTAATAAATCTTCGGGTACCGTGTGATGGGTCATTTAAAGCCTCCCGTTAAAAATAAAATTAACTTAGACATAATGATAATATAAATAACAAAAGTTTCAATAATTATTTCGTTTTAACGGGATAAAATTCGGAAAAATAAAGCCTATAACGGCTCAATCAAAGGCGGATAATTCATATAAAAGGCGTTTATCCTCCTCAACGGAGCGTCCTCTTACGGTAAGATAGCCCCCGCTGATAAACCCGTCGGCAATAAGCATAATAAGTCCCTGAAAATCCTTCATAACGGTTTCGCGTCCCGCTCCGAATTTAATAATTTTATCCGGGTTTACAAGACGCATTACGGCAAAAGCCTTAACCGTTTCAAACGCGCTGACGGTATTATAATCCGCGTATGGAGTGCCTTTAATAGGTATAAGCACGTTAAGCGGAATTATATCAATATCCATATCCCGAAGCGCAAAAGCGAGTTCCACGCGCTCTTCGGGGGTTTCGCCTATTCCGAATATCCCTCCGCAACAGGTATTAGCGCCGTATTTTTTTATTAATTTTACCGTGTTTATTCGCCGGGTTACCGTATGAGATAAAGAGACAAGTTCGCCGTATTTTTCCGGTGTTACCTGTATATTATGATTATAATGAGCAATCCCCTTTCCGCACAGAGCCTTAGCCGTATCCTCGCCTAAAACGCCGAGAGATGCGCAAACCTCAAGAGAGGGCAACTCGTTTTTAATTATGTCTATAACGGAAATCAGTTTTTGAAATTCATCGGTGTATTCCGGATACCCAAATCCCGAAGTTACTATACCGAAATGCGTAATCCCGGCCTCATAAGCAATACACGCCTCTTTAACTATCGTATCCGTATCAAGCATAGGGAACGCGTCGCAGGAGGTATCGTAATGAGATGACTGCGCGCAAAACCTGCAATCCTCGCTGCATTTGCCGGACTTAGCGTTAATTATGGAACATATATGATTGCCTTTTCGGTAACGAAGCTTAATCTTATGAGCAAGACTTATAAGGTCTAAGGTATCGTCTCCTTTAAGCAAAATAAGCTCAAGCGCATCTTTATAATCAAGCGGCTGTCCGTCAAGTATGCGGTATGCTTTTTCTATTGATGGATGCATTGTAAACCTCTTGGAATATACAGTTTACTTATTATATAAGAGAGAGGATATTATGTCAAAAAAAAACGGGCTTCCCGTAGAGGAAGCCCGTTTGCTGGGCAAGGGGAAATCATTGCGACCTCCCGCTTGCCCAATCTATTTTATCAGGGGGTGCTGATTGTTCGTTTCATTAGTATATGAGTAATCATACCCGAAAAAGGTTAGATGAATTTTTATTTTTTTTATGCATAACTGAAATATTTTATTAGTCCGCTTTTTTGACAGTTCCCCCGCTTTTCCATATAATAAATAATAAAATCGACTTGCTTCAATAACACACCTAAAAAACCAAAAAGGACAAAACAAATGAACCCGGATAAGCATTCCGAACAATTTATGGATGCGTTACAAAAACACGATATTCAAACGATAAAGAAAATACCGAAATCGGACTTACACGCCCATTTTCTTCTCAGTGCAAGACTTCCATTATATTACGGATATACCGACAAATACATACCACCCCCTCCATCAAAAATGGATAATATTCAGGACTTGAACAACTGGATTAATACCGCATTATCCGATACGGGTTTTGCCGGCAAAGAGGGAACAGAGTATATCGTAAGGCAGGTTTTCCGTCAAATTAAAGAAAGCGGTATTACAGTTGCCGAGATGAGTATAGATGTTTCAACGCAGAGTTTTTTTAATGATAACGCCGATGAGCTTGTTAAATGTTTAGATAACGCTCACAAGGAGATTTGCCCCGATATGGATTTCCGTCCCGAAATGGGAATAACAAGAGCGTTTTTCGACGGTAAAACGCTTCATAAATGGACGGAAAACTTTCTCGCAACCGGCTACTTCAAATCAATCGACATCTATAGCCAAGAGCTTGGGGATAACTATGCCTTGTATAAACCGTATTTTCGTATGGCACAATCGGCGGGATTAAAACTTAAAGCTCACGCAGGGGAATTCGGCGATGCGGACTTGGTAAAATACGCCGTAGAAACTCTTGAGCTTGAGGCGGTTCAACACGGCATAAGTGCCGCTTATTCCGATAAGGTTACGAAATGGCTCGCCGATAATAATATCAGTCTAAATATTTGCCCGACAAGTAACGTAGTCTTATCAAGGGTTGAAAACCTGCAATCCCATCCTATACGAAAACTTTTCGATAACGGGGTAAAGGTTACGATTAACTCCGATGATTTGGCGGTTTTCGATGCGGATGTTAATGACGAATACCTCAAGCTGTATAAAGCGGGAGTTTTTAACGCAAAAGAGCTGGATATTATCCGTCTTAACGGACTTCCCCGATAAATATTTTATTCGCCCGCTTTTTTGACAGTTCCCCTTTTCTCTCTTAAAATTTTGTTCGGGTAAGGAGGTAAAAAAGTGGCAAATAAACCGGTTTGGAAACCTGTCAAATTTGATAAGAAATGGAAGAATTTGCCTACATCTCAACTCGATAATATCCTTCCCTCATGGGAAACTAAACGTATAGAGTTAATTGAAGACCCCCGAAAATATGAAGAATTTTTAAACCGATTAAAAAGACAACATGCGATTGAAACCGGAATTATAGAAAAACTCTATGACCTGAGCAGGGGAGTTACTGAAACTTTAATCAAAGACGGGTTTGCCGAAAATCTAATCTCTCATGGGGATTCCGACAAACCCGCGCCGATTCTTATTAATTTTTTGAATGCCCATTTAGACGGAATTAATCTTGTCTTTGACTATGTCGCAAGTAAAAGAGAATTGACCATATCTCTTATTCTTGAATTGCACCAGCTAATTACCCGTCATCAGGACTACACAACGGGAATAAATCAATTCGGAAACACTCAAAACGTAGAATTAAAAAAAGGACAGTTTAAAACCATACCGAACAACCCGAGGCGGATGGACGGAACGCTTATAGAGTATTGCCCTCCCGAACAGGTCGGCAGCGAAATGGATAATTTGCTGAATATTTATAAAGATTTAGAAGAAAAAAAAGTCCATCCCGTAGTAATTGCAGCTTGGTTTCACCATTGCTTTACGCAAATCCATCCTTTTCAGGACGGTAACGGACGCATGGCACGCCTTCTTTCAACTTTGATTTTAATTAAACATAATCTATTCCCGTTTACCGTAAACAGGGAAGAAAGGGGGGAGTATATTACAGCATTGGAACAAGCCGATTTAGAAAATTTTCAACCTCTTTTGGACTTTTTTGTAAATCAGCAAACTCAATATGCCGAATATGCATTAAACTGGAGTTATAGACCTGAAAAAAACTTGGAACTTGCGCTTGATGAACTCAAAACCCGTCTTGAAAAACGCGAGCAATCTAAAATTGAAGCGCGCAATGAATTAATCGTCAAAAACCGAAATGATATATTTGAAGAATGCCGGGAAATTTTACATAACATCGAAACTAAAATCAATAAAGAAACACAGGGGTTTCATGCCATTTATTTAAAGTTTGCTTCACCGATAGATGAAAATTATTTCTTTTTCAATTATCAGATTATCCAATATGCCAAATATCATAATTACTATTTTAATAAAAACTATCCTCGCGGATGGATTTCATTAAATTTCAAAATAACACCTGAAACTATTTACCGTTTTGTTCTGACATTGCATCATTACGGATATAGCGACAGCGCTTTTGCTATCGGAGGGTTTTTGGAATTTATAGAAAACGAAAGCCGTGAAAATATTAAACCTGATATTATCCCGTTAATTAAACCTTTAGTCCTTTCTTTAGAAAAAGAAAATATAAAAAGCCTGAAACCGCAAATCAATGAGTATATCCAACACATAGTTGCTGTAGCTGTTGCTCAAATTTCACAGGAATTATAGATTTTGAAAAGCCAAACTCTTCCAAACCGCTTCCCCGAAATATTTTATTCCCCCTCTTTTTTGACAGTTCTCCTTTTTTCTCTTAAAATCTTGTTCGGTTAAACGGTTGTTCGGAGGGTCTGCCTATGAAAGTTTTTATCGCTTTGCTTATTGTTCTTATTTCTTTAAATTTCACCTTTGCCGAAAATAAGCATTCCCTTGATACCGAATTTCAGAAAACAATCGACAGGGGTTTGCCCGCCCGCGATATTATACAAGCCATCTCGTATTATACCGAAAGATGGGAAAAGGAGTTGGATTCTTCATACGGCAGGATAATGGATAAAACACCGGGCGAAGCAAAATATTACCTCAGAGACAGTCAGGACAAATGGGAAACTTTTCGCGAACTTGAACGAAAATTTATATCACGGATTTATGCCCAAAAGCAGGGGACTATATATGCAATTGCCGAATCTTCGGGCGTTCTTGAACTTGCAAGAAAACGCGCGCTTGCAATATCCGACTACTACGCCGTTATTTCAAGCGACAGCCCGAAACGTTATCTTATTACAACCAACGAGACTTTTAACCCCGACCAATATCTTAATCAGGCTTACAGAAAACTTCGCACACTGCTTGATAAGGATTCCCGTAATATTCTGTTAAATTCACAACGCGCATGGCTTGCACACAGGAATTTGGAATTTCAATTTTTAGACGTTATCGCGAAAATCAAACACGAAAAATTTACTGCGGAATTGGTAAATAAACTCAAATCCGAATTTGTTGAAAGACGAACCGCCGTCTTAAACACATATATTTTCGATATTTTGGAAGAAGATTAATTCCTGTCTTATAATTTATCCCGGGGTGCTTATTTTGGGCTATAAATTATCAGGCTAAATATACGGGTTTCGCAAATGAGCCTTATTTTTGAGGAGGTTTTGCGGAAAATCGTAAAAATCGAAATTACGAAACACATATAATAAATTTTTACAATGGAGGTAGCAATTATGAGTATCCCTGCCGAAGAAGCGATGAAAAGACTTGTTGAAGGAAACAAGCGCTACGTGGAATCTCCCGAAATTTGCTTTAAAAATCTACACGAGGCGCGAGACAAAACCAAGGAATGCCAAAAACCGTTCGCGGTGGTTATGGGGTGTTCCGATTCCCGTGTCCCGTTAGAAATTGTTTTTAATCAAAATATCGGAGACCTGTTTGTTATAAGAGTTGCCGGTAACGTCCTCAATACCGATGTTATAGGCAGTATTGAATACGCTATCAAATATCTTGACGTCAATCTCGTAATGGTGATGGGGCATTCGGAATGCGGGGTATTCAAGGCGGCAATGAGCGATGAGGATTTTCCTTATGAACTCAAGGGCGTAATCAATAAGGTGCGTGAGGCGGTGCAGTCGGCAAGCCGATGTGAGGGTAACCATCTCGAAAACTCTATCAAGCGCAACGTGCGCGATATCGGAAGGTATCTTGAGGAGGTTTGCCAACGTTTCGTTACACCGGAAACGGGAAGAAAAATCGAAGTGGTCGGCGGTTACTACAAAATAGATACCGGCGAGGTGGAAATTATCCGCGATATCCACGAGGGCTTTTAAGACGGTAATACTATTTATTCGTCCCTTTGATTTTGCTTAGGTTTTGTTTTATTCCGCTTTTTTCTACAAAAACGGTTTCAAATGCCGATAATAATAGTAGAAAAATGTTGTATTAAATTTAAAATGTCACAGTTTATGCAAATAGAAATGTCACACCAT
>Ga0334898_1000445_pt1 | contig 66478 bp, 61 predicted proteins | sample GraSluR3_MG_10_FD_207228 | JGI IMG/M metagenome (GOLD analysis project Ga0334898, IMG submission 207228) | Sludge microbial communities from methane-producing bioreactor in Wageningen University, Netherlands - Granular Sludge_3_08-R3 | ecosystem: Engineered > Bioreactor > Anaerobic >... | reverse complement strand
AATAAAATAAGGATATCTGTTGGTATTTTAAGACATCATAATCTTTTCTAACCTGTAAGGTAGGTCTACCTGAAACCAGGAAAATTTTTGCAGCAGAAAAAACTACCCACAAAAATTTGACACAGACTCGGGAAGTTGCTGATTTTCACTTCCTGTTTTTTTGTGATATTATTAAATGCTGAACATTGTTAGATTGAATCTAATCTCATTGAATTATAAGATTTATCCTCTTTCTGAGATGCAAAATACTTATGGAATGACAAATAAAATGAAAGAAAATCAGGAAAGTCAAATCAGACAAACAAACAGGTATCATATTTTAGGTTGGGTGCTCTTTATCATATGTGCCATCTTCTTCATGGCATCAAGTTTGAAAAACAACGATATCTGGACATTTATAGGCAGTGTACTTTTCCTGGCTGCCTGTGTTGTTTTTCTTATACCTCTTTTAAAGCCCAACAAAAAAAGAGAAGCATGACTCAAGAATTCGTTAATTCTATGTTAATTATAGTCCCTTTCATGCTAACGTTTCGCAGGTTTCCGAATTTTATGAGGTTTAGGGCGACCACCCTTACCGAATGAATTTGGATGTAGCGAAGTAGGAGCGAAATTGGAAATCTTGCTGTTATACGATGTTGGATTTCTTTAACAAACATTGCTAATAAAATTTTAATTATTTGTTCTGTCTACTAGATAATCTAATTCATTAAGAATGATATTTGAGTGAGAATGGTGAATTTTATGTCCTCCATTTTCTATTAATATATATTCAGAATTTGGTAATTCTTTATGCAACCTTTCGCCATCTCTTTTATATTCTAACATCTCATCAGTATCTCCAAATATTATAGTAACGGGTGTAGTTATTTGCTTATAATAATCACTAATTAAATTAACAGAATCATACATATGAGATAATTCATAAGAAGTAGCTTTAAATTGTTCTGGTCTCAAATACAAAGAAGAAATTACTTCTACATATTTTTCGGGGGGCTCAGTAGGACTAAATGCTTGCTCATAAATATTTGGAGCAATTATATTTCCTAAGGGCAAGACAAGAGTGTGAGTTAGCAAATGGCCTATAATCGGGTAACGAGGTAATGCATAAAAGCTTTCTGTTGGTGGTTCATCAACATATGATACCCCTGCTAAAGAAATACCCCCTCTTACTTGGTCTGGATAATCTAATAAATATTGAAGCATTACTGCCCCACCATATGAATGACCTATAATAATAGGTTTTTCAATTCCCAATTTATTAATTGCTTCATTAATTATTTTTGCTTGTTGTTTAGTAGTAAGTTTATCTGGATTTAGACATTTACTATACCCATACCCAGGTCTATCAAATGCAATTGCTTCATATTTGTCTGCTATATCATCAAAAATTGATAATGTGAATTCCTGTAATGTCCCATCTCTACCATGAAGCAGTACAACAGGAATTCCCGTACCTTCTCTTAAATAATGTACATCTACTTCATTATCAAGAGTAGATACAAAGTTACCAACTGGTGGATAATGCTTCTCTATATTTTTAGTTTTTAAAAAAGTATATCCAAATAATAATAGAAAGATTAAAAAAGTTACAATAAGAATCCTAGCTAATATATTAGTAAACAAATTAGTTCTTCTCCTTTTCTTGGAGTGTGTGCTATAGTTTCTGTAAAAGTAAAAAAGTTAATTTAAAATAATAACTTGCAATGGGCCATCAAGAACCTCCATAATAATTAAAAGATGCTCTAAAATATTAAGGAGGATAATTCAAGACTTGACCCCCATTGTTTTGTGTTTCCTGTATTATTCTTTGGTCAGAGCCGGGTATCTGCTGTTAGGCGTTTAATGGTTCTTTAATCTCTCTACTCTCTCAACAATTGATTGATTATGTTGTTCATCGGTAAAATTAGGGTCCTTTAGATCATACTATAATTTACATGGTAATTCAGTGTATAGTCCACAACTGTATAATGTCATTTGTGAATTCAGTTACTCTCTTTTTAATTTGCATCTTAAGCTTTTCAGGATGATTGAAATCCGGCTGTTCGACCAGGATTGATTCAATAATGGAATCTACTCCTGGCTGCACTTTGGAAAGTTTATATTCGGGTAATTTTTTTCCAGATAGTTTTTTAAGGAAGTCATAATGGTCATAATTCCCTTATAAGCTTTCTGGATGTGTCCCCTGTTTAGCTGGTTTTTATATTCCTGAATATATTCATTCAATGATTCCATAACTATCCCTCACCCCATCTATATTTCTTATTCTGAAGCAATTTATCGATCTGGCAATTTAAGCATAATCCATTGTGACAGCATATCATTTCACCACAAGCCTGGCACTTCCATTTCTCCTCTTCTCTTTTCAGGAATTTATCCAGGCCATAGTCTCTTATAAATAGAAGGTTTTCTATCATGCTCATGTGGTATTTTGTTCGATAGCGCTTATCCAATGATTTCAGTCTTTTGCAGGAGAAATCCTGGCACTCAAAGCAAAACCGAATTTTCCCCTTTCCAAGCAATTCACACTTATCTGCCATATGAGTACAGTTATCTCCCCTTGGGATACAACCGGGACAGTATTTCTTGTGAAATCCATGTTTATTCAGATTTTTTTCCTTAAATTGATAAGCAATGCATAAACTGCAATTCATTCCGCAGGGAGCAATAAGGTTACCTTTCACAACACACACCTTCTGTATGTATTTATTATTTTATAATCTTAAGCGTGTTAATAATTGACTATGTCAGGAACATTATTAGATGACTCCTTATCTTTAATCACAAAATATTGGGTCAAACCTATAGTCTTATTTTGCAATCAGTTTAATCGGCTCACCAATTTCTATGATATTCTTATCATAATCATAAAATCTTAAAACTTTTTGCTTCCAGGGCTGTTCTTTGATTTGATGGATAAATTCAAAATCATTCTCTTTTAAGATTTTTTCTATCTCTTCCAAATTCTCTTCTTCAAAATAGAGCTCAAAATTATGGGAATATCGTTTGATGGGATAATGATTAATTAATGATTGAAAATGTGCCTTTTGGTGAATAGCAAAATCTCCTTCAAAGACTACATTTTCTCCATAGTCTGCTTTCACCTTTTGTTTTAATATTTTTTCATATAAAAATCTTGAGCGATTTACATCTTCTACCACAATTAACGGACAAATGTATTTCATAAATTTCCCTATACCTGGCAGGAAGGACACCAGTAAATTGCACCGCCTAAATAAGGAGCTTTTTGAATCTCCGTACCACATTTTGGGCAGGGCTGGCCATATGTATTTTTACTGAGCAGTGTCTTATATCCGCCTGCTCTACCAAATAAATCCTTTTCAGTATCACGTCCTGCAAGCCTGGTCATCTCTATAAGTGTATTTTTTACTGAATGAAACATAATGGTATATTCCTTTTCAGAAATTGTGTCCATTTTGCGTTTTGGATGAATACCGGCATTAAAAAGGATGTCCTGAAGTACGCCATTCCCCAATCCAGGGATTCGTTGCTGGGTTGCAAGGAAGGCCTTAGCTGAAAGTTTGTCCGAATCTCTGGTCCTTAACGTATCAAAATATGCCTTATGAAAGCTATCGGTAAGAGGGGAAGGCTTTTCTCTGGCAATAAGATAGTATTTATTATCAAGGGTTCCCTCCATGAACGCCAGAATAGTGCCATACATCTGAATCGAACAGACTAATAGGCTTCCATCAGTAAATTCAAGTAAAAGCTGGTGCTTTGATGGCGCTTGAACAGTACCCCCTAAATAACGGAGATTAGCACCATCGCCAAAAACTATACGCCGGTCACCGACAAAAATCTCTACCATTGCACCCATACCGATGCTTTCTCCTATGACTTGTCCAGCCAGGAGTTCGTGATAACCAGCCGGATCACCATGATAGAAAGCAAACTTGTGAGGTGAAGCATTGACAATCACTCTGGAGATGGTTTTGCCCTGTACAGTTTCGTTTAGTTGCCTGGCAATCGTTTGACTTTCAGGTATTTCGAGCATTGTATTTACCTCATCTTGTTAATAAAAATATATTTAATTATACTAAAATTAACAAAATTATTCTAAAAAATTATTATTTTTCCTTGCCAAAAACCAAATTCCACCCTGAAAAAAATAGTGGGGTCTATAATTGTTTCATATCACTATTAGTATACCATTTAGGTCTGACTACTGTATGGCAGGAATTTGTAAAAATAATTTTATAAGCAAAAGACCCCTTTAGCATTATACTAAAGGGGTCTTAAATTATTATCTAGAGATTAATACCTTGGTATTAATAGCGTCTGCGATTACTATCAAAGTCTCTTCTTGGTCTGTCATTATAATCTCTTCTAGGTCTTGGTGGTCTTGCTTCATCAATTTTTAATGGACGATCATTAAATTCGGTGTCATTTAATGCCTGTTTGGCATTTTCAGCTTCTTCTGAAGAAGACATTTCTACAAATCCAAAACCTTTGCCTTCGATAATATTAACACTTTTAACAGTGCCATGATTAGCGAAGAGTTCTTCCAATTGCTGGTTGGTCACTGAATAATTCAAGTTTCCAACATAGAGTTTACTACCCTGCATTTCCTTTTTCCTCCTTTTTTTATATTTTTCAGTAACATTTTATTTAGAGGTAGGTTATTAAATACAAGATAGAAAATCTCTATTTTAGATATTACTGTAACTCAATCCCTGGATGGGGGATTGATTTCAATGCCAATGCCATAAAATACTTTTCTGGCATTTACACTTATCTTAAGTGACGTTTCAAATTATACACTAAACACAAGCAATGTCAAGTTTTTTATTTTTTATATACAACTAACTCATCAATGCTTTTGCGGATTTTTCTACCCGGACTATCGGCTGGATAGCCTAATGGAGTAAAGACAATTGGTTCCATGTTTTGCGGTAATGCAAGGAATTGTCTGGCTGCATCTGCGTCAAAGGCACCAATCCAGCAGGTACCCAAACCTAGATCTGCAGCAGCAAGAATAATATGGTCCATGACAATCGCTGCATCCACATCCATATAATTCTTTCCATCTCTGCGCACCCAGTTCCCTTCTGGAATTCCGCAAACTCCTATTACATAAGGAGCCTGGGAGAACCATTCCCGGGGATATATCTTTTTTAATTCATCTTTGAATTTGGCAGTTTTTATAACAAAAACTTTAAAGCTTTGCCTGTTGGCTGCAGTTGGTGCTAATCTGGCAGCTTCTAATACCTTGTCCAATACATCAGCTGGTATATCATCTGTTTTATAGTTTCTTACACTGTATCTTTTGGTAATTAATTCCTGAAAATCCATATTGTACCCCTCCATTTTTTGTGTTTTATAAAATATCTAAACACATATATAACAATAATTATCAAATAAATCCCATCGATTAACTTTCAATTTATATCACAGCTCTCTTTACTATCTTTATTCTATTGTTTTTACCTTGGGAGGAATATTTTTGACTTTCCTCCATACTTCGTCATAATCCAATGCATAATTAAAATCTTCAACTGCCTGATTTCTCATATGTTTGGTAACATCAAGGTTCCTCATAATTAAAAGCTCTTCCCGTGACTTGGATGCCTGCAAAAGGCATATACCAGAAGGACACCAGAATCCAGAGCCTCCGGAGAAATAATTTCCGGTTTTATCAAAAACTCCTACACAGGTTGCACCAATATTCCAGACCTGGTTATGTGAGGCAAGTGCTGCATGTTTCAAATCCCAGATATATTCGTAATATTTATCCATCCTGATGTTTAACAAAGGATATTCCCGGATACTATGTCTTCGCCAGGCTGCACTGTTAATAATGGCATCTACTTTATCATCATAAGCATATTTTTCTGCCATAGAATTAAATACCAGGTCATAACAAATATTTATACCAAATTTACCATACTTAGTATTTACAACCAGTCTCTGGTCATCCCCTCGATAAAAATAATTTTTTTCTATTGGTGTTAAAAATATTTTGTCGTAATAGCAGTTTAGATAGTCATTATTTTGCCCGATAATAAAAGTGGTATCGTAAAGTTTTTTTTCTTCTTTGCGGATATTGTTAAAAACAATAAGGTTTAGCCCACTTTCTGACATTATACTCCTGAAGTGAGTTATTAGTTTACTGACTTCCTTCCCATCTGTAGCACATCTATTTAACTGGGAAAAGACTTCTTCCTTGTTTCCATTTTCCGGCTCCCATACATATCCGCTAACTGCTAACTCAGGCAAAACTAGTACATTTACTCCATTTTCTGCTGATATCTCTGCAATAGTTTTAAGTCTTTCAATATTATAATCAACATCCAGACCTGTAGGTGTAATATTTGCCAGCATAAAAGTTGGCAATTCATCATTGATAGAATAACTTCTGTCTACCAATGTGAACCCTTTGATATCTTTATCTAATCCAAAAATGCCTCCATTCCGTAGTGCCTCACTTTTATAATTTTCTATATTTAATTGTTTTTCTTTCTTCATAATATCTTTCATCAATAATTTCTCCTGCTAAAAATATATCTATAAATATTTTACTATAAAAATATTTTATAGCACAAATCAAACTGAAATTACTGCAATAACATTAGGGGTAATAAATACAAGTAAATTGCTACAATCTGGATTTTTTAAAAGGCAAATTTATATTTTTATTTAATTTGTAAGCAAAACATATGGGTTTTCTACCCTCTAAAGGTTTTTATAGAAAAAATATGAATGCTGACCATTACTGCTACCAGTAGTAAAAAAATCCTGACTGGGAAAATTTCAACAAAAAAGGTAGATACTAAAATGGTAATCCATAAGAAAGCAACAGTCCATATCTTTATATTCATAGATATACCTTTACCCTCGCGGTAATTTTTGATATAATTTCCAAACCATTTATTATGCAAGAGCCAGTAATAAAAATGCTCTGAACTTCTGGCATAAGCAGCTGCTGCAAGTAAAAGGAATGGAGTCGTGGGAAGGACAGGTAAAAAGATTCCAAGTACGCCTAAAAAGACAAAAAACGTTCCTGCGATAATCAAACATGCTCTTAAAAATTTATTTGGTACTTTCTTAATCCCTTCTAATCCTCCAATTCACTGATAGATGGCTCTAAGCATACAGAGCATTGTCCTGCATTTAATTCTTTTATAAAACTAAAAATTGATTCTTATGTGCTACTTTTTTACTTTAATTAAAACAGCAGGCATCAGTAGATACTCTAATCATATCCCTGATGCCTGGTCTTTTTTTATTTTATACCTATTTTCTATTTGGGAACATCACTAAGCTTTATTCCGAGAGCAGCAGTAACACCTTTACCATAAGCAGGATCGGCTTTCAGGCAATTTCCGATATGGCGAATCTTTATTTTTTTAGGTATGTTTCCCATATCACGAGCAGTATTTTCAAAAAGAACCTGCTGTTGCTCGGGACTCATTAATCTGAAAAGCAATCCGGGTTGAGTATAATAATCATCGTCATACTCACGGAAATCCCAGTGATAGGCATCTCCTTTAATTTTTAGAGGAGGTTCGGAAAATTCGGGCTGTTCCTTCCATTCACCAAAACTATTAGGTTCATATCCCAGGGTGCTGCCATAATTGCCGTCTACCCGCAAAGCACCATCCCTATGAAAGCTATGATAGAGGCAACGTGGTGCATTCACCGGAATCTGATGAAGGTTGACACCTAAACGATATCGCTGGGCATCTCCATAGGAAAATAATCTTCCCTGGAGCATTTTATCAGGTGAAAAACCAATACCAGGTACAATACTGGCCGGGTTAAAGGCTGCCTGTTCTACGTCAGCAAAATAATTTTCCGGGTTTTTATTTAATTCTAGAATTCCAACTTCTATTAACGGATAATCTTTTTTCAACCAGACCTTGGTAAGGTCAAAAGGATGAAATTTATAGTTTTCTGCCTCGTCTTCGGGCATAATCTGTACATAGAGAGTCCAACGGGGGAAATCTCCTTTTTCAATACTTTCATATAAGTCTATCTGATGTGTTTCCCGGGATTTGCCGATACTTCATGTGCTTCCTGGTCTGTCAGGTTTTTAATTCCCTGTTGAGTTTTGAGATGGAATTTAACCCAGAATCGTTGATTTTTTTCGTTTATCAGGCTGAAAGTATGGCTGCCAAAACCATGCATATGGCGGTAGGTAGCAGGAATACCTCTATCGCTCATCACAATGGTAACCTGATGAAGCGCTTCCGGTAATGAAGACCAGAAATCCCAATTATTAAGGGCACTGCGCAGATTTGTATGTGGATCTCTTTTTACTGCATGGTTTAAATCCGGAAATTTAAGAGGGTCACGCAGGAAGAAAACCGGGGTGTTATTTCCTACCAAATCCCAGTTACCTTCTTCAGTGTAAAATTTCATTGCAAAACCACGAATATCCCGTTCCGCATCGGCTGCACCACGTTCACCGGCCACAGTTGAAAAACGGAGAAAACAGTCAGTCTTTTTCCCGATTTTTGAGAATATTTTAGCCTTGGTGTACTTAGTAATATCATGAGTAACCGTAAAATTTCCAAATGCGCCGGAACCCTTGGCATGCATACGACGTTCAGGGATAACTTCCCTGTCAAAATGTGCTAATTTTTCAAGAAACCAGACATCCTGTAGAAGCTGTGGTCCACGTGGGCCGGCAGTAACTACATTCTGATTATCAACAACAGGTGAACCTGCTCTCGTAGTCAGTTTCTTCTTGTTTTTTTTCATCTTTAGACCTCTTTTTATTTATAATTTATTGAAAATTAATAATTTTGTATATTTTCTTGTTGATTGAATTTTAATTGTATTAAGAAAATAAGTCAATATCGAACTAAATATCCTAACTACTAAATACATGCAGTTGTTGAAAAAATCTTCTGCTGTCAATAAAATATTTATTGAAAATAATTCTCCCTGATAAACTGTTCTACTTCTTCCCTTGTTCCCTTAAATGGTCCGGGTTTTGCAAGCTTAATAGAAGTCAAAGCAACAGCAAATAATAAAGACTTATCAATATCATTGCTAAGTCGCTGAGAGAGGTAGGAGGAAAAACAGGTATCACCACGACCAGTTCTTCCTGAAAGATTTCTGGGTTTTAGGGGATAACTAAAGAATGCTGAGCCATTATAAACCAAAACTTCCTTATGGTGGGTAATCATAATTTCTTTAGCACCCCATTGGTATAATATTTCAGCAGCTTTGCGGGAATTGCTTTCTCCAGTTAAAAACTCTGCTTCAGCAGCATCTGTTTTCAAATAATCAACATAAGTAAGGTAGAATTCTTTATTCTCCCAATTTTTATAAAATAATTTACCATCATCTCCTGCATTTCGTAAAAATCCCTGAACATCAACAGCGATTTTCGCTTTAGAAGATAATAATTTTATCAGGTCAACCTGATACTCACCATAAATAAGACTGGCGAAGTGAATAACCCGGGTATGCATATCCCTGGGAATGTCTTCTATAACAAAAGGATCAGCCATAGACAGGGCAGTACTGATTCTTGTCTCCCGACTTTCATCAAAATAGACATTTCTAATCGAGGTAGTTTTGGCAGAAGGTAAAAAATAAATGTTTTTTTTGGGGATATTCAACTGAAGAAGACTTTGCTTATCAGCAGGGTTCAATTTGGTCAAAGCAGCTACTTTATAGCCTAAAAATGAATAGACAGAGGAGGAGTAAATAATTGCTCCTCCAACACTTTTTTCTGTCTTTTGTAAATCAATATTTTCATCAAGTGAGATATGCCCAATCACTAAAAAATCATACATATTTCATTTATATCCTTTTCAATGATTTATGATTTCCCAAATAATTATAAAACTAGCAATCTTCCTTCCGGATTAAATCTCTGGTACAGGCTTTTTCTAATTTCCTGCTTGTCCTGATAGGAAGCAATATGATTATAGTCACTTTCCTCCCACGGTGGTGTGCTTAGCAATACTTTCTTAAATTCTTCCAATAATTTATCTTCAAATTCTCCTCTATAGTTTTGCTGAACAAAACATTCCAGGGCATCGGGGAAATTATTCCATGATTCCTGTTCATATCCGGGAGAAACCGGGTAGAATAATCCATTATTTTCCTTTACTGCTTTTAAATCACCATTCCCATCACCAAGCATTAACACCTGGTCATCCGAATAATTACCAGCTTTTTTGGCAACCTCTATGTGGTGCCCCTTGGAACCCATTTCCTGTCCGGCTATTAATTGCACATATTGATCTATTCCCTGGGTTTCCCAGTAATTTGCAAGATCTTCATAGGGTGTCTTTGATACCACCATTACATCCGCATACTTAGCCATAAGAGTCAGCGCTTCTTTCACACCATCAAAAGGCGGTATTTTAGCAGAAATATAAGGGAAAGTACGATTGACTGCTTCACTCCAGCCCAGTAACTTGTATAATGCAAAATTATTGGGATTTTTATCAAGAAATGTTTCTAAACTGGGGTTGCCCAATCCAAGTTTATTGTTTTCTGCAAATTCAATATAATCATCCAATGATTTACTCGCAGGCAGTTTGATTCTTTTCTGTTCCAGTACTTTCTGAACATCATCTCTTTTTTGTAAAGCTTTAAGAGTTAACTGGATAGCAATAAAACGGTTACAACCTCGGTCAACTGAAAAAAGGTTATAATATTCCGCTACTTCCCTAAAATAAGATTCTATTCCCCACAGGTTATAAAATTCCATAAAATGGGGATGAAAAATGAGCATCTGTTTTCCATTCATATTATCAGTGATACAACCATCTGTATCAATGGCAATTAAAAAATCTTTAGTCTTTTTAAATTTTTTTAATTGCTGTTCTGAATCTTCCTTAATCTGCTCCTGTGTTAATCTTGGCAAAGCCATTTCTTTTTTTCTCCTTCCTTTTTAAAATACAGTGATAAGTAATGAGTAACAAAAAAGTAACTAGTAACAAGTAACAAGTAACGAGTGATAAGCTAAAAACAGTTTTCAGTTCCCAGTTTACAGTTAAATTTGTAAATCAATAACTGCTCATTACTTATCAGTTTATTATACAGGGATATATTCATCACATCTTTTGGAAATATAAATATCTTTAAACCTGGTAAATTCAGGCAACGGTCCTCCTATTAATGGCATAGCCCATCTAATAAAACCATCAGTAACATCAGCCTTGTTAGGGGCAATCCATTGCTTTGGAAATTCCCTCTCAGAATTTGCCACGACATCCAGTGGGATTTTATCAAATTTAACATTATATTCAGCCTGCGGATTTCTAATAATGGTTGCCATATAACCATTCTGTCCTTCCAATGCCAGTTTTGCAGAATAAGAGCCTACCTGATAGGCTTCCTGGTTATCAACTTCGGAAACATAGGCAACTTCTCTTCTTTGTCTGGTCCCGGGATTTTCCGAACGGGCAATACCGGGTACCACCAAACGGCTCTTTGATCTTCCCTGTTCATCCTTTTTATCCTGACCGTTTAAGTAATTTATAAGCAACTTTCCCACTGTAGAACCACTGGCACTGAACTGGGCATGACCAAAGCTGTCTTTCAAGATTGATAAATCGCCCAGGTTAACGCCTTCTCCGATAACTACAATACAACGTTCAGACTCTTTTAACTGATTATTAACACTTTTTGTTATAAATTTTAAATTAGACTTGCTGTCATCCCTGGAAAGAGCCTCAGGCAAGAATATCTGTAGTGGCATTTCTCTTTTTGGATCTGCCAGGCGAGCTGCAGCAGGAATAAATCCTATTTTTCTACCCATAACTGTTATTACCAGGACCGGGTCACTGGTATAGCTGGCTTTATTCTCTTCATTGGCTTCCAGGATATTTATAGCTAAATTCCTGGCAACACTGCCATATCCCGGGTCATGGTCGCAGATTGCAAAAGTCCCGTCAGGCTGTAAGGCGCCTCCAACATCATTATCGATAGTCTTGGGCATACCTACCGCAATTAAATCCAATCCCTGTTCCCGGGCAGCAATACTTACCTTATTGGCAGTATCCATAGAATCATTACCACCACAATAGAAAAAATATCCTATATTATGCGCTTTAAAAACTTCAACAATTCTATTTAAATCTTCATCACTTTTTATCTTATAACGACAACTGCCCAGGGTACCTGCGGAAGGCGTTTGTGATAATAATTCAATTTGGTATTTGTCCTGGGCTGAAATATCAATAAGCTCTTCTTTTAATACACCCAGGATTCCCATTTTGGCACCCAATATCTGATTTACCTTTTTTGATTCCATAAGGACATCCACAGCACCTTTTACAGTGCTATTAATAACTGAAGTAGGCCCACCTGATTGGGCAATAACAGCATTTTGCATTTTATCTCTACGCCTCCTATCCTATATTATGTAAATGTAGAAAATCTATCTTTGATTTTTTTTCAAAATTTATTTATCTTTTGCCAATTTATATAAATATTTTCCACCATGTTCAATCCAGAGTCGATTTGAAGATTGGAAATCTTCCCTGTGAATAGAAGCTGGATCGCGATAACCGAGGCCGACTTTAAGACAAACCTCTTCCGGTATCCCTGTGGCCAGAGTTACCTGGAAATCAAATGTTTCATCCCTGGTTTTCAGGTTATATTCAGCAGCACCTCGAACATTTATGACATGAGCTGCAACATTACGAGAAGTTTCTGGATATTTATTAAGATACTCAACTACATAATCTTTACCATGGTATCCCAGGTTTCGCATTGTTCGGTCCATTTCTTTTTGAGAGTGGAAACATTTAATATGAGGCGCATAGATAATGATTTCTCCCTCCTTTGCCATTACACCAGGATACTGCAACTTGTAGGAACCCTTGCCAGCTGTCCAGACTTCATCGTAACAAACATCCATAACCTGTACTGCTTGTTCAAGAGGTTCATCTATATAGATGATATGTATTTTAGAACTGGCCTTGGCAGCTGCTTCGTAGGCTTTGATAAAGCCATCGAAGTTCACCCCGGTATATAAACCCTTGGGAATAATTATATTGTCCTGACCTTCCTCAAAAAGCATATTAAATGACACAACAGGGGATTTGATGGCTTCAAAGATATAAGAAGAACCTTTGTTAATTACCTTTCTAGCAGAATTATCTATTGAACCAATGATATTGGGAATACCAACCAGTACTGCTGACCAATGCAACAAATCAATTACAGTCGGACCGGATATTCCCGGGAAAAATATTTTTAAGCCACCGGCATAACCCGCTGCCTCATGAGGAGAAGTCCCGGTTAGAGTAATAATAAGGTCATAATGCTCTGTAATCAATTTATTTACAACAACCGGAATAGCTTGATTTAATTCATTTTTAGTCTGTTCTGAGACAAAATCAGCAGAAATTTGACCAACTGTTACCAGTTGATCCGGTTGGTCAAATTGATGATTAAAGAGATTATCAAAGACTATCTTGCTTTCCTTGTCTAATCCTAACTTGGCTTTTATTTCCTGTTCGGTCATTTTTCGATGCGTCCCACCGGCATTAAGGCCATCAATTTGAGACATCTGTTTTTTCTTTAATTCCCGATAAATAATCGGAACTAACCTGTCTGTAAAATCAGTCCGGGTATAATCCGGATGAATTAATAAAACATTTCTTACCCTTGAGAAATCTTTAAGTGTTTCCCTGACCATATCTTCTAATTGAATATCCGTCAATTCCCCTTTAAGATCCTCTATTTTTAACATAGTATCCCCTCCAGATTGGGCATCTTTTCTGTTGAAATAATTCTAAATTTGTATTTTACGATATACGATATACGCAATACGATATACTGTTTTTATGACCATTCCTCTTCCGGACGACCGGAAAGCATCCACTGGGTATGATATTCTTTCCATTTTTTATCTTCATTTAGAATTATTTTTGGATTATCAACATCCTCTAATTTAAAGTAACCATGTGCCCCAAAGAAGTCTCTCTGAATAGCTGTTACCTGGGCTGATACCATAATCGGGCTTCCCAGTTGTAAAATATAATCAAATGAACCATCCATGGCAGGTATAGGCACTCCTGCTTTATGGGCTATTTCAATAAACCGGTTTAACCTGGGAAGATTATTTTTTACCACTTCCAAAAAGCGCGGTGCCACCAGTAAGCTTAATAAATTAGGATTTTCCTGATAGACTTTGGTAATCTCATCTAAAAACTGTGCCCGAATGATGCAACCTGCTCGCCATCCCTCAACAACATTTTTTAAATTTAAATTGAAATTATATTCCCTGGAGGCAGCTTGTAATAAGGCCATACCCTGAGCATAGGAAGAAAGTTTAGCCAGATAGAGAGCATCATGGGCAATATTAATTAATTCTTCCTTATTAATATCTTGATTTGTCTCTCCATAAGAAGGTATGTCATGGGAAAGCTGTAACCTTATATCTTTATCCTGGGACATCTCCCTGGAGAATACTGCTGCTGTAATAGTAGGAATAGGAACAAGCAATTCCAGCGCACTCTGAACAGTCCAGGTACCGGTTCCTTTCATGCGGGTAATGTCTGCTACTAAATCAAGTAGAGAATGATTTTTGTCTTTGTCTTTGTCTTTTTCTTTCATGCTTTCTGCTGTTATTTCAATTAGATAAGAAGATAAAACATCATCTGGATTGTTCCATTTTTCTATTATTGCTGCTATCTCCTCTGATTTTAATCCTATGGCTTTTTTCAAAGTCCAAACACACTCGCCAATTAGTTGCATGTCTCCATATTCAATTCCATTATGAATCGTTTTAACAAAATGCCCTGCACCATGTGGCCCAATATGAGAAACACAGGGTTTGCCATCATATGCCTTAGCTGATATTTTTTCAAATAAGTCCTGAACTAAACTGTAGGCTTCTTTCTGACCTCCTGGCATTATTGCCGGCCCCCTTAATGCTCCTTCTTCGCCTCCTGAGACCCCGGTACCGATAAATAGAAATCCTTTTTCCTCTAGATACTGATTACGCCTGATAGTATCCTTAAAAAATGAATTACCGGCATCAATAATTAAATCGCCTTCATCCATTAGTGGAATAATTTTTTCAATAAAATCATCCACTGCCTGACCGGCTTTTACAAGCAGGATAACTTTTCTGGGTCTTTCCAGGGAATCAATAAACTCTTCCAGGGAATAGGTTGGCTGTATCTTTTTATCCTGTATCTTATCCTGAACAAATTGCTCTGTCTTGGAAGCAGTTCGGTTATAGACAGAAACAGAATATCCCTTATCTTCCATATTCAATGCCAAATTTTGACCCATGACACCTAATCCGACTAATCCAACCTGTGATTTTTCCATTTGAATTTCCTCCTTTATATAAAAGTTTTTCGTTTATAGTTTTTTGTTTTTAGTCTATAGTTTAAAATAGTATCATGTATTAACTATGAAGTATTGAATATAAAATCAGTATAACGTCTAAAAAACATAAGATAAAAAATGCTTCTACATACATTTTATCTTATTACTCTTTACTGATTACTCATCACTGATTTCAAACATTCGGGCATATTAGAATGAGACTGCTTCTGTCACTCCACTCCATCGCAGTGACAGAATGATGTTTTCTATTTTCTAGTATTTATTGTTAATTTCTACCTTCAAATATTCTCACATTGATTGCCCTATTAATATTTTCCCTTATTACTTATCACTCATTACTTGTTACTGTATTTTGGACTCGATACCCGATACTGACGACTCGATACTGAATTATACTCCCGAAAAAGCGCTGAAACCACCATCAATAGGAACAACAATCCCGGTTATAAAACGGGCAGCATCGGATGCCAGCCATACACAGGCTCCAATTAAATCTTCCGGTTCTCCAAATTTTCCCATAGGTGTATGATCAATAATAGATTTTCCCCTAGGTGTTAAATCACCATTTTCAGTAGTAAGCAGATATCTATTTTGATTTGTTAGAAAGAATCCAGGAGCCAGTGCATTAACTCGGACCTCAGGATTATATTCCTGGGCAAAGTGCACTGCCAACCACTGGGTAAAATTGCTAACTGCCGCTTTAGCAGCTGAATAACCAGGAATACGAGTTAATGGACGAAATGCATTCATGGAAGAAATGTTTAAAATGGTTCCTCCTCTATCATTTTTTACCATCTCTTTACCAAATACCTGAGAAGGTAGAATAGCACCTCCAAAAAGATTTAGACCAATTACTTTTTCCATGGCATCTAAAGGTAAATCAAAGAATGACAATTCATCAGAAGTAGTTGCCTCTTTTTTATTGCCTCCGGCGGCATTTACTAATATGTCTACCTGTTTAAAGTCTTTTAATATTTCATCCTTACTGACTTTTATTTTTTCAATATCCATTACATTCAAATAATAACCCCTGGCATCAATTCCTTCTGATTGCAGCTTATTTACCAGGTTATTGGTATCAACAATATCAGCGATAGCAATTCTGGCACCGGCTAAACCCAGTCCTTCGGCAATAACCGAACCTAATACTCCACCGCCACCGGTAATAACTACTGTTTTTCCTTTTAGATTAAATCTTTCTAATATTCTATCCACTCTCAACTCCTCCTAAATTTTAAAATACGCTAAAGGTTCAATAATTCCAGATGATGATTGATATGACTAATAACATTTTTATAATGTATTTCTTCATTTTCAAATAATGAATTATAGATTCTATTTCTAAACCTGTATTTATTAAAAGTATCTTTTTCCCGCAAAATCGAACCATAGGTTATGTGTATTAATTGACGGGCATTATTATTTGAAAATAACTGTATTAACTGATTATCCTTCAATTCTTTAATATTGGGAATTTTTTGTAAATCCGTAGATAACAGGTAAGAAAAACTATCTTTCTCAAAACATTTTAAGGCAAATTCATGCATCTGGCGATATAGTCCGGGGTCGCAAACGACTATTGCTTTTACAGCCTCCAACCAGCTGGTACCTGCTGTTTTCACATGGAAATAACCGCCTGATTCTTTTGCAAATATGGGATAGGCGGAAAACTTGTCACTCCCGGAATGGAGGGATAATTTATAACCCCCCATTTGTGAAGCTATTTGGCAATGCGTCTTAAACTCTTCACGGAAAACATCAATATCTCCAATATAATCAATCCCTTTTTCCCAATTTCCTATAAAATGCGGTGCAATGTTTTGGAAATCGACTCCCCTGTGCTGAAGCTCCATTGCAATCCATAAATGTGCCAGTGGAGAAGTTGGGTTTGGTGTTTCATCAACAGATACTTCTAGTTCAAAATCTCCTTTATGATTTTCTTTTAAGAAATGATAACATTTTTCCATATGGTTGATTGCCTCTCCATAAGTAAGTACTATCTCAGCCAGACTATCCTGGGTGAAAGCCAATTTATGATTTCCTATCTTATATTCCTTATCAAGATATCTCTTTTCTTGTTCTTCTTTTTCTGGTAATTGTTGATATTTTTTTCTTAGTTCGTCTTTATCGAATTTGAGAACATTATCATTAATATGGTCTGAAGGGTCTATAGTATAAAATGTAAAACCGCAATCAATTGCTTTTTGCAGGTTCTCCAGGTCTTTCACGTGATCTGCATCAGCACCGAATTTACCTTCATACCCTGTCTCAATACAGCCCCAGATAGCATTATCTAATACCTGTTGCCAGTTACTGTCTGTCCTCTCCATCTCCCTCACCGATTGCTGGGCTAAAACAGGAAAAATATCTTTATCTTCAAAAGCCTGGATATGGGCAGCAGTAGCTATGCCTAACCGATCTCCGGTTCCAAAAGAAGGCTTCATTTTGGTAACTGAAGGATGGAGATAATTCAATATAGACTGTAATTGTGCCAAATTATGATGTGTTAAAGGGCATATTTTAAATAATAAGCCATCCTGGTCGTAATCTTCTATTGCTTTTTCTCTGTTAGCGCTAAAATCCAATTCCTTCTGCTGCGAAGGAGGCCCAGCTATAACCAGGTATTTTTTTTTGTCATCTTTAACCAAAAAGGAATATTTACCTTTCTTTTCCTTTATAGAAGCAGGGTAAACTTGATAGGTGTCGTCGAAACTTTTTTCAAATAAATCTATAACCTTTTTTTGTAACATTAATATTCTCCTTATTAATTGAGTATTGTATCATATTAATAATAAAATCAATTATAGTTATAATTAAATAGCCAATGCCAATAATAGACCTATTCTTAATATAAAAAGTGATAATTAAATAAAATAAAAAAATTAATCAAATAGCTTCTAATCTAACATGAATGAACCAAAGATATATATTATTATTAATTAATTAATTAATTCTATCAAACTTTTATGAAAAGTTCATCCTTAATATAGGAGATAAAAATTTTTCAAAAAAAAAAATATATTACAAAAATTAGGTTACCAACAATTCCTCCTGAGTCTTGACTCCTTATTTAATGCTCAACCATCCCACTTCACCAGCTATATGTATAAGGCTATAATAAAACACAAATAGGGGTTCAATTAATATGGAAACAAACAAGAAGACAGTACAGTGACGTATTTAAAAAAGTGGCAATGAAATACTCCCCAGTATCATAAAAAACAGTATGAAGAGGTAGCACAGGATGTAGATATATCTGTCAGTAACTTAAGATGTTGGCGCACCCGGTACAAAAACGGTGAGAACTGGCTTTCCCCGGCTATGGCAAGAAAAACTCACTGCCCAGGAGCAGAAAACTAAAGACTCAAAAAAGAATTTGCCAATACCCAGATAGAGTATAGTATCTTAAACACCTCCTTCTCAAATTTAATATTTTTTTGGCATCATCTCAATTTACTAAGCAAATACAGATAAATGACTTATTTTGTTTAGTCATAAATGTTACTTTGAAAAGCATTAATCTTTTAATTGCTTTATGGTATTCTTGCTTGCATCGTAAAGAATCCCTACATCAACAGAAAAAGACATATATTGCACTCCCAAGGAAATCCAGAATTTCGCTGTCTCTGTATCATCCGCAAAAGTACCAACAGCAATATTTCTTTTTTTACATTTTTTAATTACTTCTTTCATTTTTTCTATGACCAATGGATCGTTAACTTTTCCTGGTATCCCAAGAGATTGCGAAAGATCGTACGGACCAATAAAAATAACATCTAATTCAGGAACAGATAATATTTCTTCAAGGTTATTTATACCTTCAACACCTTCAATATGGCTAATAATAATTGTTTCCTGGTTTGCATATTCAAAATATTTATATTTATCCATAGATGAATAATTTGCCGCTCGAACGTATCTACAGACACCACGATCTCCCTGTGGCGAATATTTTACAGATTTAACTGCATTAATTGCATTCTCCTTATTATTAATTTGGGGGATCTGAATACCTTGAGCACCAATATCAAGTGTTCTCAAAATAGAAGTTTCTTCATTCTTGTTTACCCTAACAACTGGAGTTATACCTACTGACTCAGCAGCTCTTATCATATTCTGTGTATTTTGAATAGATATAGGTCCATGCTCTTGATCAATTATTACAAAATCAAATCCAGCAAATCCCATAACTTCAACTACAGCAGGATCAGTTAATTTCAAAAAGGGTCCTAATACAGTTTTTCCATTTTTTAATGCATCTTTAAGATAATTTTTTTTCATAATTTTTTACCTCTTTATATTTTATCTTTGCACTCTACCCGAGCCTGAGCCAGCAGCAAGCTTCTTGACCTCATCAAGCGAAATTAAAGGCAAGTCTCCGGGTATGGTATGAGCTTTGAACTTTTCTTTTACTTATATTTCTACATACTTTCAGAAAACTCTGGAAACCCTTACTTTATAAGGCTTTCCAGAGTATATGTTTTTATGTTTCACCTCCAAGTTTAAAACCTTTATTGGATAAGGGTTTGCAGAGGGTTCTTCCCTATTTTTCCCATATTTATTTATTTTTTAGAGATCTAAAGGTGAATTCTTTATCTTGATCTGGGGTTACTGGAATTTCGTTCTCTGTGATGCTTGGTCTGAATTACCCATTATAGAAGAGACCAGACCGGCCAATGTAGTAGGCAGTCAGGTAATAATCACTCAGTTTAGAAAGGTCAGCGATAGTTTGGTTTTCACATTGGTACAATCCTTGCCGATTCAGCCCTTGATTCAGCCAAAGTACTCTCCTTTCTTATCCGGGATTTGAAAGCAAAGCCTTATATTGCCTGCAACAAAAGAGGAAAAAGGACTTAAAACCAAGTTTGTCTGTCCGATTATCCATTCCAGGAAGTTCAGAGCAGAACATCCCTATTGTCCCTGGATGCATCCACAGGTTGTCAAGGGTACCGTTGTTTTGCCTACCAACAGGTAGTAGATGAAGATCTTCGCAAGCAAATAAATTATGTTAGTAAAGAATTCAAGAAGAACTATGACCTGCGCAGTGGGTCATAGAGGGTTTTTCCCATATTATTGAGGTTAGCCATGCAAAACCCTAGTATTATAAGTTTACAAGCTATCTCAAATAGCTGTACAATTGCCCATATCACTATTTTGCTGGTTGGCTTAGCTGCTGTAAGAACTGGAGATAAAGATAAGATTCGCTTTTTTAAATCTTTTCTTTCGAATATTTAGTTTTCAAAGAGCTAATTTTCTGAAAGACTATATATTACTATCATGCTCAGACTCTTCCCTATGGCAAGCCCCAGGGAATTCTCAAGTTAAAAAATAATTCAATCTGATTAAATCAAATAATTCCTTTTTAATTATACTATTATTCCAATAAACTAGCGGCTCTTTGATCAATTATTAAAATTGTTTTGGGATGAATTTGAAGCAAAGAAGATGGACACCAAATATCAATATAACCATTCACGGTTCTTTTTATAGCTTCTGCTTTATTGGTGCCACTCGCAAGCAGAATAATCTGCTTTGCTTTCAAAATAGTACCTATTCCTACTGATATTGCTTTTTTAGGAACCTCTTTTAAAGAGCCGAAAAACCTGCTATTATCTTTAAATGTTTCTTCGCTCAACTCTACTAAATGAGTAAACATTTTTAACTTTTCTGCAGGTTCATTAAAACCAATATGGCCATTAGAACCTATACCTAAAACCTGTAAATCAATTCCTCCACTTTGAGTTATAAGATTATCATAATTAGAGCATTCTTTTTCTACATCATTGGTCGTTCCATCAGGTATATGATTATTATAACTACTGAAATTAACATATTTAAAAAAGTTTTCTTCCATATAATAATGGTAACTATTTGGATTTTCAGGACTAATCTTGTAATATTCATCTAAATTGAAAGTTACTACCTTAGAGAAGTCTACCTCGTTTCTCTTATACATCTTAATTAATTCCAAATACATTCCCAAGCTAGTACTTCCAGTTGCAAATCCTAAAACTGAATTAGGTTTAAATAAAACTTGACTCGAGACTAGCAAGGCAGCTTTTTTACCTATCAATTGATAGTCTTTTTCAACAATTATTCTCATCAAAATTCCTCTAAACAGATTTTAAATTATTTTATCAGTATTTATAAAAATTGAGTCTATTCTATATTCTATGTAAAAATACTTAAAGTTAAGTGTAATAAGCTTAAAATGAAATGAATATTGTTAATAAGTACTTCTCTTAATTATCTTTTTTATTTTCTTAATTATTATATCTTCTTCTCCGCTCACAAGCATATGGGGATTAAAAGTTAGGTATTTTTTTTCAATTATAGTAGCAATACGTGGAGTGCCCTCATATAACTCTAAAGCAATATCTTCTTTTGTCATTCCTAAAGATTCTTCATCAATCTTAACATATACTCGAGGAATAGTAGCAGGCTGTGTTAAGGGTTGAGTAGGGTATCCCTGAAAAACTTGAATCTGTGAAATACCTTTTAATCCATTAATAATACGCCCAACTTGTTCTTCCCATTTTTTTACTCTCTTCTGGTGATCTTCATTTAAATATAACTCCATTGCTCTTACAAACCCCATAATTGTTTCTTTATCTAATTTCATTGGTCTACCAATCGAATGATGCGGATATCCATGTAAACGACATATATTAATAATATCCTTTTTACCTACCATTAATCCGGAAGATTGTGGACCACGTATATCCTTTCCACCACTAAATACAACGATATCAGCACCCATTTTAGCAAATCTATTTAAATTTTCTATTGGTGGTAATTCAGCTGCTGCATCAACTATTACTTTAATATTTTTTGTTTGCGCTATATTAATTACTTCCTTTAATGAAAGAGATGCTTCTAACATTTCTGATTGAACAAAAAAGGCTATTGCAGCTGTTTTTTCACCAATAGCAGATTCTAGCTCCCAGGGGTGGGTTTCAATGGCATTACCAATTTCCACAAATTTTGCACCAGCTATTAGCATTGCATGATCATAGGGATTACGGTGACAACGCATAATAACAATTTCATTTTTCATATTTTCTGTATTAGGCAGCAATTTTATATATTCTGGCTTAGAACCAGCTATACATGCTGCTGCGGACAATACTAATCCAGCAGCTGCCCCTGCAGTTATTAAGGCTGATTCTATATCAAGACATTTTGCAATGTATTCGCCAGATTTTTGTAATAATTCATCAATATCTACAAAAGACCCTGAAGCTGCATTCATTGCTTTAATTACCTCTGAAGAAATCAAGGAACCACCATATTTAGTATAAGTTCCCGCGGCGTTAATTATTTTTCTTACTCCTAAATCATTGTAATTAGCCATATGTATCTCCTTTTCTCAATAATGAATAATCCCATTAATTCGATTTTTTATGGAGTAGTCGTGTAAATGTTTTTATATCTTTTAGAAAATACTAATAAAGATTTGATGATAAACTTTTTCAAATTGAAATTAATTCTAAACTCCTTTAACACACATAACTTAAAAATTTTATAATACATCACTTATTTTTAGTAAAAATATTTATTTTCTCGAATTATAATTCAACATACTTAGGAATCTTACCAATAAGGGGTTTTATATATTTTAAATATTCATCAGTCACGAAATTGCCTTGCCTATTAATATACTTTTCATCCATTGGTTTAATCTTAAGGGCTACTTCTTTAAAGGGAACAGTACTAAATTTTATTTTATAAGGATTACTACAAATACGAATAATAGAAATCATTACCCCCGAAATTCCTTCTTCGGCTAATTCAACAGCTTTAACACCACAGGTGTAGGCTTCATCCATATCAACTTTGCTCACTCTATCAATAGCACACATTGATAGAGACTCTGTGATCTGAAACTCTCCTCTATAATTCGTTTCTTGATAAATAATTTTATGCAAATTAAGCGCTGCACTGCCCCCGCCCATTGCACCAAATTCTATTGCATTATTATTCTGTGAATAGTGAGTAGCTACAAACCTCTGATCTTCCCAACGGATACCTTCGCCACACACAATATAAACCCATCCATACTTCTTAATACACTCTTTTACATCAGATATAAATTTGTTTCGAGATAGAGGTTTTTCGGGTATATAAATAAGATGGGGGGCATCCATTTCCTTACTTTTTACTAATGCCGATGATGCAGCTAACCATCCTGTATTTCTACCTACCGTTTGCAAAACAACATATTTATCTACGCTTTTCATATCCCTAGCAAGCCTTCCTCCCTGTAATACCGAAAAACAAATATATCTAGCTGCAGAGGCAAAGCCAGGAGTATGGTCAGTGCTACAAAGATCATTATCCACTGTTTTTGGTATCCCAATTATGTTTATTTGATAACTATTTTTTTTACAATATTGCTCTATTTGGCGGCCGGTTTCCATGGTACCATTTCCCCCAATAAGGAAGAAATATCCGATATTATATCTTTCAAGCTGCCTTAATAGATTGGGAAATTCTTCTTTTTTTAAAATATACCTACAAGAACCTAAAATTGATGAAGGCGTATGTTGCAATCTATATAAATCTTTTGAATTTATCTTTTCTAAATCAACTATTCTATCTGTCATTAACCCTAAAATCCCATCTCTCATTCCAAGTATATAATTTATTTTTTTTGACTTTACTGCTTCTTGAATAATGCCAGAAAGGCTGGAATTAACTACTGAAGTCGGGCCACCTAATTGACCTACAATTGCATTTTTCTTTGTTGACAAACTCATTTTCTATTATCCTTTTAAAAAATAAGTAGAATTACAGATAAATTCTCAATATACTTGATATTTTAAAACAAGTTCCATAAATTCCACAGATTTTTAAATCCTCTTATAATAATTTCCTCTTCTCCATCAGCAAGGCAAACCGGGTTTAATAAGATTATACTTTCATGTAAACTGAATTCCTGCACCCATATAGGGGGATTATTGTGCTTAAGATGTGCAACAATTTTATAAACATCGTGTTTTATTCTTTTTTCATCAATCAATAATTCAGCTCTTGGAACTGGTCGACCTACTTCATCATATTCAGTTTGCGTTGCTTTTAAATACGGTAATTTATTTAATTTTGATACCAAATAATGGATTCTATCTTCCCACTCTTTATGTTCTTTTTTGGAATCTCTTTTTAGATAAATTTCTAAAGCAGTCATCAATCCCATAATTTCTTCTTTCCCTATTTTCATAACTCTTCCAATTCCATAATTTGGAAAAGCTTGTAAACGGCACGCCTCTAACAAGTCTTTTTTCCCACAAATAAATCCTGTGCAGGAAGGTCCAAAAATGTGTTTCCCTCCACTTGTTACTAACAAATCTACATCCATCTTTATACATTCCTTGATTCTTGTAAAAGGATAATTTACCAACGAGCCATCAACAATTGTTGGTATTTTATATTTTTTTGAAATTTGCATCACATCATCTAGAGAAACTTCTCCACTTCTATTTACAGTTTCACCAAATGTGTATAAAAATGCAACAGTGTTTGCATTTATAGCATTTTCAATCTGTTCTATATAAGTTTGGTGAGGAATACCAACTTCTACTAATCGAGCTCCAGATATTGTAATAGCCTGGTCATAAGGTGTCCTATGCCCTTTTTGGACAATTATTTCTTTACCGATAGCTGGTTTTGGCATTTCCAATATTAAGGCTAAATTAGTACCGGTAATACATGCTGATGCTGCAAGCAAAAGACCACTTGCTGCTCCTGCAGTTACCAAACCACCCTCTGCTCCAGTAATTTTTGAAATATACTCTCCACAACGAAGTTGTAATTCGTTCATGTTAACATAAATCTTCGAGGCTTCATTCATTGCATTAAAAACTTCTGAACTAAGAGTTGAACTACCCAATCGTGAATTATTTCCCGCTGCATTAATAACTTTCTTAACTCCTAAACTTTCAAATGTGGCCATTCGTTTATCCTTTCACTTTTTTATGAAATACAACTAATATCCTTTAAACTACAAAATTCTTTAATAATATTCAGACAATCGCCAAAACATATATGCATATGATTGGAGCGGAAATTTTGAATTAATTTTTCTGAATCGCAATCAAATTTAATAAATGCTTGTGGCCAATGCTCCCTTGATTCTTTTAACCTTTCTTTTGATTGTTTAACTGTATTGCCACTAAATACAAGCATGCCTAAATTTCCTTTAACTCTAAATAATCTCGCACCAGTTATTGGCGAATCTTTTACAGAAAAAGCAGTAGTAACACCACCCGCTTTACTTAAATAGTCATATTGACATGCTAGATCAACTTCTTTCCTATTTCCAGACATCAGAGAAGGCATGGAACCACAATTTACAATTCTTAACATTCTTTCCTGAAAATCTAAATGATTAATATCTCCAAAAAGAGAAATATTTCCAGATGCTAACTTTAGAATATGCATACTTATTGCACCATAAATATCGCCTTCACAAGAAATGGTATACTCCTCATCGTTAAGTAGGGAATTAGCCAGACAAAAAGAAGAGTAGTGATTTATCATTTCATCCATACATTTAATAGCTGCAATTTTATAGTTTTTATTGTTCAATACTTTCTTTAGTGCAAAATATAGTCTTATCGATTTATCAATAACTTGTTCTTCTGGTGTAATTTTTCCAAATTCTGGTAAATATGTTTTCTTTAATTCTATAATATCTTTTTCCGGGGCATTTATAGCTTCTAAATACACCTGAAGAGAGTCTACGTGTTCTATTTCAACCCCAAATATATTTTTTATCTGAATAATATCAGCCATCGTTGTGTACATACCTGGAACCCGTCCGCCAACAATGCACAGCTTTTGATGATTTAAATTGTGTATAATTGAACAGGCTTTAATATAAGTAATGATTTGTTCCAGTAAATTTGTTGAAGTAGTTGAACCATAAAAGAATTTATGGTCTAAACCCAACTCATCTAATGAACCATGGACTATACCACCAGCAGTTAAAGAAAATGAAGCAGGATTGTCTTCAGCCCAAACGGCAAAAGGAATTTGTATCTCCTTAATAGTATCAACAACAGTAGGTGAATCTACCCAGGTCCCCATAAGTAATAAAATCGCACAAACGCCTTTTTCTTTATATTCCTGAGCTTTATGAATACATTCGGTTGTTTCATAAATTAGATCATCATGATAATACACTTCAAGATTATTTGCTTTTAAAGATGAAACTGCATTAAAATTAAATTTACGAGCTAAGTCAACTCGCTCTCTGGGCAGAGCTAAGGTTATAACTCCAACTTTAATTTTCTCCATTTTAACTCTCCTATCCACTAATTATTTAATCCTTAATTTCAATAGCTCCGGTTATCATTGATACCACATCATCAACAGACACGTCTTTCTTTTCTCCAGCACCAACAACTTTTCCATGTCTAAGAACAACATATTTAGTCATTACTTGAAAAGCATATTCTATATTATGGGTAATCAAAATAATAGGAAGTCCCTTTTGGCTAACATCCCGAATAAGTTTTAAGCCTTTTCTTGATTCAGCAACTCCCAAGGCTGCAAATGGCTCATCAAGTAATGCTACTTTCCCTCCCCAATGGAAAAATCTTCCCAAAATAATTGCTTGTCTTTGCCCTCCAGATAATAAACCAATTTCAGCTTTCTCAGAAGGTATAGAAATACCAATATTTTGTAAAGCATCTAATGTATCTTTTTGCATCTCTTTATTCTTTACAAGCTTAATACCAAGAAAATTATTCACCAATTCTCTACCAATGAAAAAATTTTCATATACTGTTGCATTGATACATACAGGGCTATTTTGATAAACTGTCTCAACTCCTGCGGTATGAGCTTCTGAGGGTGAATTGAAATTTACCTTTTTGCCTTCTAAGAATACTTCTCCTTCATCTGCAGCAAAATTTCCCGATATTATCTTGATAAGGGTAGACTTGCCGGCTCCATTATCTCCTAATAAGCCAACAACATCGCCTCCATAAACTTCCATGCTTACATTTTTTAAAGCTTGGACATTGCCAAATTGTTTACTAATGTTTTTTACAGCCAGAATAGGTTGATTTTTTTCATTTTGAAATATATCTTTTCCCAATATCATCATCCTTTCTCTAATCAATTTATTCTTATTCTTGATTTCTGATTGACTCTGATTTCTTTAAACATTAACTTTGGATAGATTTTCTGGCAACCCTTTAATCTTAGATTTATAATAAAACAAGGCACCAGCTTCATCATTTCGCTTTTGAATGCTTTCTTCATCTAAGGCGCTTGTAATATATATATCTTGGTAACTTCCTCCGGCAAAAGTCAGTGAAGTAATTTTTCGAGCAGGTAAACGAACCTTCATTACTTCTTCCCCTTTTAAATTATACCTTTTTACACAACCGCCATTCCATTGTGCGCTCCAAATATAACCTTCAGAATCAACTGTTAATCCATCTGGCTCCACATTTGGGTCTTTCACTTTCAAAACAACTCTCTGATTGTTTAGAGTTCCATTTTTTTTATTGTAATCAAATATACTTATTTCGCCTTTTTTCGAATCAGTAAAATACATCTGTTTTTTATCAGGAGTAAACGCCATTCCGTTTGAGAGCCCAACTTTATCTAAGATTAGCCTAATATCTCCATTTGTATCAAGACAAAACAAATAGGCTAATCCGTTTTTATCTGGCATTGTACCACAAAATACTCGTCCGACTGGGTCTGTAATAACATCATTGAACCTAGTATCCTTCAAAATGGGAATTTCGTTTATTACATCATTAAATATATTATTTCGCCATATTTTTACTGTCCCTTTTTCCATAAAAAGAAGCAGAGAACCATCTTCCTGAATAGTGAAACCACCTATTACACAATTACATTCAAATGTTTTTTCAACTTTATGGTTTTTTGGGTTATATCGATAGATTACACCTATTGGTATATCAAGCCAATATAGTTTTTTTTCTAGAGGGTGCCAAACCGGGTTCTCTCCTATACGGCATCTAATATCGGTTACAATTGTAGGTTCTACCATAAAAGCCTCCTACCTTATTAATAGATTACACGTTTATTTTTTTAAATTTATAATATTAATCGAAAAGTACAACTCCTTTCATATAATTTTCCTTTCTATTAGAAATAAAACCACCCGAAAATAATTCAGGAAGGTCGTCAATCTTAAAATTATGAGAAATAACACTTTTGACATCAATCATTCCCTTACTAATAAGATCAATAGTATCAGGATATTTAAAAGGTGAACCGTTTAAACCTTTAATATCAAGCTCATTTATCTGGATTGGCTGTATATCAACCGGAACTGGCCCCCCTCCAAATACTCCATAAATTAATATTTCTCCACCCTTTTTTATAACTTCCATTCCATTATTAAGAGCTTCATGAGAACCTGCAGCTTCAATTACTAAGTCTACTCCCCTCCCATCAGTATCTTTTAAAATGTATTCTTTCACATTATCTCTTTTTGCATTAAGAACTGCATCAGCCCCATATTGTTTCCCAAAAGAAAGTCTACTATCACGTGTTCCCACAAGATAAACTTTACCAGCTCCTCTCAACTTAGAAAGCTTACAAAAGAACAACCCTGCTGGTCCAGGCCCATATACAACAACGGTTTGACCTAAATGAATATTTGTCTTTTCAATTCCTGCTACAGGACCAGCAAGTGTATCAATTAAACCTGCCTCTTCCCAACTGATATTTTCAGGTAACTGATGTACATTTTGTTCTGGAGCAACAAAATACTCAGCATATTCTCCATCATGACCTATCATCCCGATTACTTTATGGTTAAAACATAGATTATATAAACCTTTTCTGCAATTTTCACATTCACCACAATAGAGTAAACATTCTACAATAACCCTATCACCCTTTTCCACTTTGGTTACCTCGGCTCCAGCACTTTCTACTATGCCACCACCTTCGTGACCAATGACAAGAGGAGGAATACTCTGCTTGAAACGTCCATCATATACTTCTAGATCACTACCACAAATACCAACTGATTTAGTTTTTATTAAAACCTCTTTTTTTTCAGGAACAGGTTTTTTTATTTTTTTTAAAGAAAGTTTAAATGGACCATCCCAAACAACTGCAGTCATAGTTTCATCTTTTCTATTCATAAAAATTTCCTTTCTGCAAAAATATATTAATAGTTTTTTTGCATATACTCTAAAGATTTATCAAGTTGTTATTATCAATTGGCACATTTAGGTCATAATATTGATCAATAACATCTGTGCTTTCTACAACAAGTATTTTTGCACTCTTGGTTAATGAGATAACTCCATGCCATACTCCTTTATTAATTACAATAGGCTCGTTTAGTTTGAATGCAAAAATATCCTTTTGAGGGTCATTGGAAATAAGCAAGGCTGTTACTCCGGAAAGTGGAATAAATACTTCTGAAGTATTAGGATGACATTCGAGTTTTTCTACTTTTTTACCAACCTGATCTAAATATCCAATTTGCCAACTATTAGCTTGTTCTTTAAATGTTACATAGAATTTAAAAATGTTATCCTCATAAACCTCTGGAATTGCTCCTATAGATGGAACAAGTGTTTTTCCAAAATTATTGAAAGTAGTTCCTTTAATGTTTAATATTTTTATACTCATAAACTATTCACACCTTTTTTATCATTATTATATTAACTTGGGGCGAATTTTCCTTATAATTGCATCAAGAAGAACAGCAATAATTATCATCCCTCCACGGATAATGTTCATATAATAAGGATTAATACCAACAATACTAATAACAGTAGATATACAACTTAGTATTATAGCACCTGCAAAAACACCACTTAATCTTCCAACTCCGCCCTGTAAACTTACTCCTCCAATTACTACTGCAGCCATAGCTTCAAATAATATCCCCTGTCCCAAAGATGGGGAGGAACCATTTGTCCTGGCAGCAAGGAGCCACCCTGCCAAGGCTGATAAGATTCCGCTAATTATAAAAACAATAACTAAAACTCTATCTACTTTGATTCCTGCATTGTAACTTGCATCTCTATTATCACCGACAAAATAAATAAATCTACCAAATTGAGTTCTTGATAAGAATAAAGAAAATATGACATACATGAAAATGAGTATAATAATCATCAACGGCACAGGCCCAATACTAGTTCTAGCTATAGCAACAATGTCTTTACTGATATTAACCACACCATGTCCCTTTGTAATTACAAGACCTATCGCTCGAAAGATTAAATATCCAGCAAGAGTAACAATAAAAGAGCTGATTTTCATTTTTACAATAAAATAACTATTAAAAAGTCCTATTACTGCGCCCATTAAAAGTACAATAATTAAAGTAATAGGAGCATTAAGATTCAGTCCTGAAGCATCAGGACCTATTCCGGCTAAATAGGCTGTTACGACAGCAGATAGTGCAAGTACTGATTCTACAGATAAATCCATTTCTTTGCTCAAAATACAAATAGCTTCTGCTATTGCCAATATTCCGACAAAAACAGAATGATAAAGTATATTTCTGTATATAGGCCATTGAGCAAAACCTCTCACAGTAAAAGAAAATATAATAAGCATAGCCAATAAAATAAACCATGCAATATTATCCAATATCCATCTCAATGTTTCTTTTCTTTTAACTATTGTCATTCCTATTGCACCTTTCTGTATTCTTAAATAGTTCAGATTACTATTATAAAAAACATTAGTTGAAATGTGAGATTAATTTTTGAACAGGCCCGTATCAAGGCCTGTTCAAAAATTATTTTAAAAATTATTCTCCAACTTGATTTCCCCAGAATAAAGGGTCATCAACATTTTCTGCAGTAATGACAGATCCTGAAATTCTTAATTCAAGACCATAGGGCTGTTCAACAAGTTCAGCGGGTATTCCAAGCACCTCATAAGAGCCAAGTTCTATCTTATTTCCTTTGATAATGTCATCCAAAAACATTGCAACTCCCTCTGCTTGAGCACTTACAGGTTGCTCTACAGTTGCTTTCATCCATCCATCACGAATTAATTGCAATCCACTGGGCATACCGGCAGTTGACACAAGCATAACATCATTTTTGTTTAAACCCTTGGTTTGTAATACTGAAGCCGTAGAAACCGCCATATGATCTGCGTGGGGGAAAATTAAATCTGTATCAGAGTTCACTAACAAATAGTCATCAGCAATATTTGCTGCAGTCGTAGCTTCCCATCCATATGCTATTTTTGTTTCGATTTCAATATTTGGATACTCACTTTCCATTGTTTCTCTCAATCCTTCTTCAATCAAGACAGTGTACGAATCCCCGGGATCGCCCATAATATCTAAAATTTTACCTTTTGGTTCTCCGTACTTTTCTTTGAGAAGATCTGCTATTTTGTGTGCTGCCATAATACCGATTCTTTTACAACCGGCAACAGAAGTGAAATCAACTTTTGTTCCGCTAATTACTCTGTCAAACACAATCACTGGAATCCCTGCTGCTTTTGCCTGTTCCACTCCAGGAATAATTGCATTACCATCAACTGCAGCAACAATAATAGCCACAGGATCTTGAGTAATTGCATTTTCCAATTGATTCATCTGTAAATTAGAATCCTCATTACCTGCTACCATTATCCGACAGGTGTAACCAGCTCCTTCCACAGCATCTTGAATCATATTTGAAGCAGATGTTTGCATTTCATCAAATTGATTTGGACTAAGATAGTAAACAACTCCTTTATCAGAAGCAAGTCCACTTATTCCTAATAACATTATTAGTAATATACTTAATAAACTAATGGCCAATTTCTTTCTCATTTAATTTTCTCCTTTCATATATCTTTAATAACTAAAACAATCTTATTTAATTTATTCTGTAAATGGGATATCACCTCCTTTTTTATTGTGAAAACTAAGTATACCTCCCCTATTACTTACCCTATATTGTATTGTGTTTTCACTTTTTCTCAATTGTTTGTTGTTTTTATACTTTCGACCATTTTGTCATTGAAACAAAACTTATTTCTATTTGGTGCTCACTACCATTTCTAATTCTACGGGAATATTATCTGGCAAAACCGAGGTACCCAAAGCGCATCTTGTATGTTTACCCTTTTCTCCAAATATTTTCACCATTAAATCTGAAGCTCCATTAATTACCTCAGGTTGACGATAAAAATCTAAACTACTATTTACAAACCCTCTAAGGTTAATAATCTCATCTATCTCATCTAGTGAGCCAATAACAGATTTTATCGCTGCCAAACAGTTAAGTACACATATTTTTGCAGCTTCATACCCTTCTTCTAGGCTTACCTCTTTTCCTACTCTACCTACATAAATATATTCCCCATCTTTTTTAGGGCCTTGACCGGAGCAAAAAACTAAATTATCAATAATTTTTGCGGGTATATACTTAGCAACCGGCTTAGGTACTTCAGGTAATTCCAAGCCAATCTTTTTTAATTTATCCTCAATTTTCATTAACATAATTCCTTTCTTTTATGATAAAAAATTAGACTTTTTTCTTTTAAATCTATCTTTGCACTCTACCCGAGCCAGAGCCAGCAGCAAGCTTTTTAACCTCCTCAAGCGAAATCAAAGGCAAGTCTCCGGGTATGGTATGAGCAAGACAGGAGGCAGCTACTGCAAATTCCAGGGCTTCCTTGTCATTTGATAAACAATTTAAGCCATAAATTAATCCAGCAGCAAAGGCATCTCCTCCTCCTACTCTATCAACGATATTGTGAATTTCATATTTTTTAGAAATATAAAAATCTTCCCGGTTATTCAAAACCGCTGACCAGCCATTGTAATTTGCAGAATGACTTTCTCTTAATGTAATTGCAGCTTTTTCCAGGTTGGGATAAAGTTCCAGTACCTTGTTAGTTAACTCTTTGTATTTATCAACCTGAAGTTCTCCGGATTCTACATCTATATCTACTTTTACCCCCAGCGATTTCTGGCAATCCTCTTCATTTCCTACTGCGATATCAGTATATTTTACGATTTTACCCATTATTTGCGGAGCAGATTTTCCATACTTCCAGAGTTTTTTTCTAAAATTAAGGTCACAGGAGACCTTGACTCCTTTTTCTTTTGCTTTCTTTACTGCCTCTATTGAAAGTTCGGCTGCCGAAGCAGAGATAGCGGGGGTAATACCGGATATATGAAACCAGCTGGCACCTTCAAATATCTGATCCCAGTCAATGTCTTTAGTTGAAGCCTCAGCAATAGCTGAATGAGCTCTATCATAAACGACTACTGATGGTCTCTGATTTGAACCGTTTTCTAAAAAATAAACACCGAGCCTATCCCCTTTTCTCAATACGGTAGAGGTATTAATTCCTTGTTTATTCAACTCTCTTATACAAGCTTCACCAATGGGATTATCAGGGATAACGGAAACATAAGATACATCAAGGCCTAACCTGGCTAACCCGACGGCAACATTGGCCTCCCCACCTCCAAAAGTAGCTTCCAGCAGAGGACTTTGAAAAAACCGTTCAGTCTGAGGCGGTTTCAGTCGAAGCATAATTTCGCCAAATGTTATATATTTATTCATAGCTTCCTCCTTTTGAGATAATTAACCCTGGATTAGATGAATAGCAAATCCGGATACTTCTTTATCCAGATATATTGCTTTCAATTTTCCATCAGACTCTTTAGCTGTTTCAGGTAAAGTAGAAACATTTTTTCTTTTCAAATAAGCAATTGCTCTTTGGATATCATTGGTAGCTATAGCAATATGCCCATGCTCGCCCAGATATTTATTCTTCATTATTTCCACTCCTGAACCGGCAAAAACAGAACTATTTCCTTCTTTTACAGCGAAATTAAAAATTTGTGACAGCAATCCGGCAGAATCGAGGGCATTTTCTTTACTTTCTTCGTTTATACCAATATGAGCTATCCGGAATCCTAATAAAGTAGTGATGGCTTCCTTGGTAATAGCTGTTATTTCTTTGAAATTTCCTGAAGAGATCAGTTCAGGTTTAACCATCCAGCTACCGCCACAGGCATGTACCTGCTTATGTGCGAGGTATAATAAGAAATTGTTCAGGTTAATACCTCCGGTAGGGATGAACTTAATCATAGTATAAGGAGCAGACATTGCTTTTAGTGCTGCTAAGCCACCTGATGCTTCAGCAGGGAAAAATTTAACTATTTCCAGGCCTTTCTCTAAAGCCATCTCAATCTGGGTAGGATTATTAACTCCGGGAGTTACAACAACATTATTCTCCAGGCAGTAGTCCACAATCTTACTATTAAAGCCAGGAGAAACAATAAACCTGGCGCCAGCCGCAATAGCTTTTTTCGCTTGCTCGATAGTCAAAACAGTACCAGCTCCAACTAAGAGCTCTGGCAATTCATAAGTTAAGGCTTTGATAGAATCTTCAGCAGCAGCTGTCCTGAATGTAATTTCAGCAATTGGGAGGTCTCCTTCGAGAAGTGCCTTACCTAAGGGTATAGCTTCTTTTGAGTTTTCGATCTTTACTACAGGAACAACTCCCAGTTCTCCAATCTTTTTTAGAATTTCATTCATTTACAACAACCTCTCTTTCAATTAAATCTTTTTAATTAAGATATTGCTATATAATTGTTTTTATATAAATTGATACTAAATATATTCGTTTTCCGGCTTATACCCTAAGTGTGAAGATATTTTTTGACAGGTTTTGATAAGGTGTTCCTTTAAATGATTTTGTTTACTATAATTCACTCTATAAGAGGGACTGGAAATACTCACTGCTGCAACCACCTTTCCCTGATAATCTTTTACAGGAGCTGCAATACAACGAACGTCTTTCTCATTTTCCTCTCTGTCCATAGCACAACCTTTTTCAAGAATCTTATTAAGTTCACATTCCAGCTGTTTTCGGTCAGTAATCGTATTCTGGGTAAGCCTGGAAAGCTCTAATCTATCTAATAGATTATTTCTATCTGCTGGTGGAAGGTATGCCATAAGAATTTTACCCAACGCAGTGCAGTGCAGCGGTCCTCTCCTGCCAACATATGAAATCATTCTAATAGTTTGTGATGATTCTTCTTTTGCCAGGTAAAGTACATTGGTATCTTCTAAAATTGCTAAATGTACAGTCTCATTACATTTTTTTGCTAACTCTTTAAGAAAGGGTTTAGCTTCTTTAACCAGGTCAATTTGCTGTAATTTTGCCATTCCCAATTCTATCAATTTCAAACCTAATTGATATTTTTGAGTAATCGGGTTTTGCTCTACATAGCCTCCATATTTTAGGGTATCAAGTATGCGATGAACTGTACTGGGATAGAATTTTAACCTTTCACTGATTTCACTCATACTCATTGGAGATTTATGTTGCAACAAAATTTCAAGCACAGCAAATGTTTTTGTTAATACCTTGATTGGATAGTTTGGAGATGATTTAATCATAATTTTTCTCTATTTCTATATTATAGAAACTATTTCTATATTTATTATAAAAAATAATTCTACTTTTGTCAAACTTTTTATTTTGCATCTACTAAAATTTTAACTATTTTCTTTTACTTATCCACTTGGCTAAGAATTTCTATGGGGGAGTAAAAAATAACAAAAGGCTCTTGATAAATTAATTAATACAAATACCTGAGCAATTTTTTTGTAAAAGGTTGATGGTGTAATTAAAATTTTGCAATAGTTAATTTTTAGGTATCAATTTTATTCAATGTTTTTATAGTCATTTCGGCAGCAGAATCCTGGTCTGGCAAGGGGAGAATTTCTGCTGAAACATATCCCTTGTATTTTATCTCTTTTAATGTTTCAACTATTTTTTGGAAATCAAGATGTCCATATCCTGGTGCCCAACGATTACTGTCGGCAAAGTGTACATGGGTGATATAGTTTTTTGCTCTTGCAATGCTATCATATATAGAAACCTCCTCTATATTCATATGGAAGGTATCTGCCAATAATCCTATATTTGAGACTCCTATTCTATCAATAAACTCTGCACCTTCCTGTAATGTATTAATAAAATTACCTTCATATCGATTAACTGGCTCTATTGTTAATTTAACATTTCTTTCCAATCCAAATTCAGCACATTCTTTTAAACAGTCAATGGCCCATCCAATGGCATCTTCCCGGGAAACTCCTTCTTTGACCACACCTCTGATCAAGCCAATAATAACCTGGGCATTAAAATTAGAGGCAAATTTGATTTGCTCTATAATTCTGTCAGTTGCCTTTTTTCTCACTACCTCGTTTGGGTCCGAAAAGCTCAGGCCTTCTTCTCCCCAGGCCTGACCGGTGCCAATAGCCGGAATTTCCAGATTGGCTTCCCTCACCATATTAATAACTTTCTCCACATCCAGATATTTAGGGTCTCTAACCGCAAGTTCAACTCCATCAAAGCCAAGTGAGGTAACTTTTTTGATGTTTTTTTCTAAATCTTCCTTAAAAGCCAGAGCAGAAAACTTTGTCTGCTGTGTGGAAACAACGATACTTTTTTTCATAGTTTAATCCTCCAGTATATATTTACAATTGACATGATGCAAAAACAATACATCCAATTTCCTATTCTATTTAAAATTAAAATAGCTTACTCTAACGATTATCTAATTTACTTATTAAATATCCATGCAAATCAGTATGAGATTGCTTCGTCGCTGCGCTCCTCGCAACGATAAAAAAGAGTGTTCGTAATGACAAAATAGGGTAGATAAATATATTCCTACACTACAATTTAACAGTTATTCAAGGTACCCACTCGCTTGTCACCTCACTATAATCTGTTCTGTTCCAAGTCTATCCTTATCCTCGTGAAAACTGTGAGTACCTGCCTATACTATTGATTCAGGGACTCGATTCAAAGAGTGACACAATAAGTCGTATTTATTCCCTGAAATTTTATTCTTGTCACCCAATACGCAATACTCAATACGCACGACTGAATATTATAGACTATTTATCTGCCCTATGTAAGGTAATTCAAAGACAGATTTCCACCCCTTACTCATGGGTTCTTTCAAAAAAGGTTCCATTTTCTTAGGATCTCTCAAGCTGATTTTTTCAACTGGAGGAAGCTTGCCGGAAGGATAGGTTTCTAATATTTCATCATGAACCAGGGTTAAATATTTTAGAATTGACGCGATAGGTCTTTTTGCCTTCTCAGCAGTTGCCCTGGTGGGCTTCCCTACTACTCCTTCAGGAACAGCAGCTCTTTCAATGGCAGATTGACCTTCACCCTGTTGCCATTGCTGTGGTCTGCGGTAAGGGTCAACAGAAGTATCAAAATGTCCTCCGGGCAATAATGATTCACCCTCAGTATCAACAGCATATTTCATGTCCAGCATTTCCGGGAATAGTAGTAAACCTACAGACGCTTCGGCCTCATCAGCATGAACAAAATCAGTAGATAAACTGTTATCTCTCTCTATTGGGATAAAAAATTCCCGGATGGCACGATGCCAATCTATTACCCTATATATTCCGGGTAATTGATATCGCTTACAAAATTCTTGTAGAGCAGATTCCAATACCCATAATTGTCCATGGTTGTTAACCCATATCTGTTTTCTAAAGCCATCATTCCACAGTCCAAGCATAGCATTAATCATTGTCTCTCTCACCACATCTTCAGGCATAATAACAGTACCGGCCATTCCATAATGATGGTAAGGATGGGCTCCATAATTTATTGGCGGTATAGCCAGGCTAACCGGCTTACCTTTCTTTCTGGTATATCTTCTGATGCCTTCACATATTTGGGTAACCATAAAGGTATCCAGACCGCTATTGGCATAATCACCATGACACTCAGTACAGCCAACCGGAACAAAGACTATGTCATTCTTTCTGCGCTCTTCAATAACATGCATCCGGGGTGTATTCTGTATATAGCTTCCTGCTTTGCCTAATTCAGAGGGAGCAGGAATAGCATATTCCTTTAAAATCTCCTCAATCTCACTCATCGGTGCGTCAAAGATTTTTTTCTTAAGTCTTCCTACTTTTGTATTTTCAAAATATATATTGGGGTAATCTGTAGTTAGCCACTTTTCTTCCATAATTTTCTCCTTATTGTTAAATGTTTTAATTTTCGTTAATTTCTATTGTTTAATCAAAAACACAGGTTATTTTGCATTCTTCTCTACAGGTTCTCAGCAGTACAATATTATCCGGCACTTCTTCTAACTTAATCTTTTTGGTTATAAGTGGTCTCATATCCATACCAGTTGCCATAGCACTGATAACCCTTGGAAATGTTCCATGACCGGAATGTCCCTGGGAACCGATAATTTCAGCCCTCCTCACCTGGAATACTTCACCGGTTAAGGGAATTTTCTTATCAGCCCTGGCAACAATAACTACTGTACTGTTAACCATTTTTCCTTCCCAGATACACTGTTCGATTCCCGGCCAGACCTTATCCGGTAATCCACTTGCTTCTAAATATAATTTGGCACCCAATCCTCCGGTAATTTCTAAAACTCGCTGAGCAAAATCCTCTTTTACCGGATTAATAACAAAGTCAGCGCCCATTTTTCTGGCTAATTTAGCCCTATCTTCGGAAGGTTCGGAGAGAATAACCCTGGCAGCCCCTGCTCTTTTTAATACCGCTACAGCAGCCTGTCCGATAGGCCCTCCACCTAATATAACCACATTATCCCCTGGCCTAATTCCTTTGCCACGTTCAATTACCGCATTATAAGCAACTGAAGTAGGTTCTGTCAGACTGCCAGCAAGGAATAAATCATCACCTTTATACACTTCCCGTAATTCTTCCAGGCTCCAGGTATATTTGGCATCAACTTTTACATATTCTGCAAAACAGCCATCTATGCTGAAGCCTATTTCCTGTAACTTTTCACAATGATTTGGATACCCATCTACACAGGGACGGCATGTTCCACACCAGAACATCTCCTCTGCAGTAACTGCTTCTCCCTCTTCATATCTTTTCCCGGTGCGTTTATTAAAGGCATTTTCTCCTGCCTTTACTACAATGCCTGAAAATTCATGCCCTAAAGTAGCCGGAAAAGCTGTTAAACCCGGGTACCAGATATATCCGTCTTCATCAGATTGTGCCATATGTACATCACTACCGCAAATACCGCATGCTTTGACTTTGATTAAAACATCATTGGAACCAATTTCTGGAATATCTTTTTCTTCAATTCTCAGTTTGGGATTACGCCATACTTTACTTCCCAGATAGGTTAATTTTCCCTCTATATCCTTGGAACCCAATTTAAACTCAGGCTTGGGATCCCAAGTAGCATCTAGAACTACTGTCTTCATTTTTTTTGCCATTTTCATTTCTCCTTTATCTTTTATATCTTAGTTATCAATAAATATATAGTTTAATAGTTTTATTTACCTAATATAAATCGTATTTAGCATCTAAAGAGCTCGGCAAGACTTTCTTTCAACTAAATCCGGTTTTATACAAATATTTTCATGGCTTACTTTATCTTTTATTCTTTCCAATAACTTAATAATAGCCAGGTATCCCATTTCTATCATCGGCTGACGAATGGTAGTTAGAGGTGGTGAAAGATAGGAAGCCAAACGAATATTGTCGAACCCTATAATTGAAAAATCACGGGGAACATCATAGCCATTCTCCCGTATGGCTTCTATCGCACCTACCGCTAATAAATCATTTGCGGTAAATACCGCAGTAGGAGGAGCCTCCAGTTTCAAATAGTTATTCATTACCCGGTATCCTCCTTTAATTCTGAAATCACCTTCACCAACATATTGCTTATTAAAGGGAATTTTATAATATTCTAATGCTTTCTTATACCCTTTAATTCTATCTATAGCAGCAGTTGTATTATAAGGACCGGTTATGTGACCAATCTTCTTATGACCTAAACGGACAAGGTATTGTGTAGCAAGGAAACCTCCTGCAATATTGTCAACAGAAATTGAATTTTTTTGTAATCCCTTTATATTACGAGAGAGCAGCATATAGGGAAAATTTCTTTTTTCCAATTCTATAATACTCTTGTCCCGGAATTTTGCATTGGCTAAAATCAATCCTTCTATTCGTCTTTCTTTTAATAATCTCAGATAGGTTATTTCTTTTTCAAAACAATCATCCGTATTACACAGAATTACATTATACCCATATTCATTAGCTGCATCCTCAACTCCCCTGGCCAATCCCGCAAAAAAAGGGTTTGCAATATCCGGAATCAGCATTCCAAAGGTGTGTAACTTGTTTGTTTTCAACCCCCTGGCAAGTGCATTAGGAGTGTAGTTTAATTCTTTAATTACTGAGAGTACTTTTTTAACAGTGTCCTGACTAATATTGGAATTTCCGTTTATTACTCTTGACACAGTTGAAGGATGAACTCCGGCCGCTTTTGCTACATCTCTAATAGTTGTTGCTTTCATATTTTACTTTTACCGCTTTCTAATACTTAAATGCTTTTAGATTTCTATAATTATTTAATGTTTTAATATTTTAATATTTTATTTCTATAAATTTCCTTTTATCAAAAGATTCCCTGGCAGCATAACCCATTATCACTGCCATCTTCCCATCGTTTCCGTTTACCGAGGGAACCCGGTCATGCTGAATACAATCTATAAAATGTTTCATCTCATTTATGTAAGATTCATTGTATCTTTCTAAAAAGAAATAAACCGGTTTGTCGCTTGCAGTTAATTCGGCTCCATATAAAGAAACCTCGGTTGGTTTTTTATTTCCTACCTGTATACATCCTTCTGAGCCAAATATCTCAATTCTCTGGTCATATCCATAAACTGCCTGTCGACTGTTATCAACAATCCCCCAGGCACCATTTTTGTACCGAAAAGTAACAATAGCAGTATCAATATCATTATACTTGCTGATTTCGGGATTAACCAGGCAACTTCCTACTGCCATAAGTTCCTTAACTTCATCATCGAGGAGATAACGCAGCATATCAAAATCATGAATTGTCATATCCAAAAAAATTCCACCAGATACCTTAATATATTCTATTGGTGGTGGTGCAGGATCACGGCTGGTAATCTTTACAATATGAGGCTTGCCAATTTTACCACTTTTTATTATTTCCCTGGCTTTCTTAAAACTAGGGTCAAATCGGCGATTGAAACCAATTTGTAATTTAACCCCCGCTGCCTCAACAGCTTTTAATGCTCTATCTATATCATTCAAATCCAGAGCAATTGGTTTCTCACAAAAAATATGTTTTCCAGCCTGGGCTGCTTCCATCATAATTGGAGCATGAGTATCTGTAGAAGAGCATATAACAACTGCATCAATTCTTTTATCTTCTAATAAATAACGATAATCCTTTTTTGCAATGGGAATATCATATTTCTGAGCTATTTCCTTTAAAGAATTCTCAACAATATCCGCAACTCCTAATAATTTAATGCCCGGAACTTGTGCAACAAGATTCTGTACATGTAATTTTCCAATTCTGCCCAGGCCAATCACTCCGAGATTCACTTCTTTTTTCATCTTTGATCTTCCTCCAAAAAGTCTTTAGTGTTAATAAATATTAATTTCAAACCGTAAAATATGAACTATTTATTATTTTTCTTTTCGATTTTTTTACCGGTTCTAATTACTTCAATTAAATCATCGGTACAGACTTCGTCTTTTCTGAAATCTCCTAATTTCTCTCCATGTTCCAAAATCGTAAACCTATCAGCAACAGAATAAACATGATAGATATTATGAGTAATGAAAATTACCGATAATCCTCTTTTTTTTGCTTCTAATACATAGTTCAAGACTTTATGCGATTCTTTAATGGATAATGCTGCGGTAGGTTCATCCAGAACTAGCAATTTAGCTCCAAAATGTATAGCACGTCCAATGGCTACAGACTGTCTTTCACCTCCCGATAGAATAGACACCTCTTCATCAACAGAACGGACATTAATACCAATATCTTTTAACACTGTTTTAGTAACATTCTCTATTTTCTTTTTATCTAAAACACTAACAACGCCAGCTAAATGTTTAACTGGCTCTCTTCCTAAAAAGAAATTTCGGGATATACTCATTAAATCAATTAATGCAAGATTTTGATAAACTGTTTCAATACCTAAATCTCTGGCATTTTTAGGGAAAGCTAATTTAATCTTTTTCCCTTCAAAAAATATCTCTCCCTGGTCTGGGGGGAATACCCCTGTTAAAATTTTAATTAAAGTAGACTTGCCTGCCCCATTATCTCCGACCAAACCTAAAATTTCTTTATTTTTTACCTGAAAATCTACATTTCTTAATGCAGTCACGGTTCCAAAATACTTATAAATATTTTTCATTTCAACTAAATTTTGATTATCTTTCATTTTAACGACCACCTCTTAATATAGGTATTCAGGATAACGGCAATGATTAATATAAGCCCAACAAATGCCTGATACCAGTATGCCGGAGCACCTGCCATCACTAAACCGGAGCGCAGCATTCCTATTAATAATACTCCAAGTAATGTTCCAACTAAATTACCATAGCCACCAGTCATTAATGTACCACCTACCACAACAGCTGCAATAGCTTCCAGTTCCATGTTTTGTCCTCTCACCGGATCAACAGAACAAAATCTAGCAAACTGAATACAGCCTGCGAATCCAGCCATCATAGAACACATTATAAAATTTCCTATTTTTATCCTTTCAACAGATATGCCAAGCAACCGGGCTGCATCTTTATTACCTCCTGTAGCATAGGTAGCATTTCCGTATCTTGTTCGTAAAAGAATAAAATTTAAAACCAGGATAATTGCAAAAAACCAAATTACAGACGCTCTAAACTCACCCCATAAATGCCCATTTAAGGTTTCGAGCACCAGGGATTCTCCACGAAAACGAACCGGGAACCCCCCGGTGATGGCCAGCAAAACTCCACGCCAAAGCATGAGAGCACCAAGGGTGGTAATGAAAGAAGGTATCTGGAAATGTACAGTAATATACCCATTTAAAAAACCTATGCAACCTGCTGCTAATAAAGCCAAAAGAAGGCCAAAAAGAAGGGGTATGCCATTCGCAGATGCAATAGCAAATAACATGGCTGAAAAACCAAATACTGACCCTACAGAAAGGTCAAATTCACCTGAAATCATTAAAAAAGTTACACCAGCAGCCATAATGCCTAATTCTGAAGCAATATTTGCAATACCTGCAAACGAATCAGCTGAGATAAACCTTGTAGCAGTAAAAGAGAAACCTATAAAAACAACAATTAATCCAGCCAGTGCACCAAATTCAGGGTGTTGCCGAAAATGCTTCACTACCCATAAACCAAAGTGATTCCTATCATTCATCATCGCACTCCTTATTCTTTAATTCTTGTTTATTTTTCTCATAGATTATTGGCGGGAAGTATATACTTCCCGCCAATAATCTCTTAAAAATATTTAACAATAATAAGGGATCACCAATACTTCTGCTCAACTAATTCCACAACACTTTCTACATTATCCGCATCTACAAATCCGGGACCGGTTAAAACATCACTGGCTGGTAAAAAGTTATATTTATTATACAGGTACAAGAAATGAATGGGGAGATATCCCTGCAAGTATTGCTGCTGGGAAATTGTAAACAAAGTATCACCTTTTTGAATTGACTCTACAACTTCATCCGAAACATCAAATCCACCATGAGTTACTTTTCCAATCAAGCCTTCTTCATTAAGGAAATTAATGACATAAGAGCTGTCTATTGAACCAAGGGTAAAAATTGCATCTGTTTCCGGATTTCTTGCAAAATATCCTTTTAATATTTCAATTGCTTGTGTAGGGTCAAGATAAGTCGCTAATTTTTCTGCGGGTACGCCGGCTTCTTCCATAACTTCAATAAATCCCTCGGCTCTCAATTCTAAGCCCATATGCCCGATTTCATGTATGGTTACAACAGCGTGATTCGGTTTTTTATATTCCAGTATTCTTTGTGCGGCACGTTTTCCAGAAAGATATTCATCTCCACCTACGTAAAAATGATAGGGAATGGCTTCACCTTCTGGTCTTGAATCTGGAACATTAATTGCGATAACAGGAATACCCATATCTATTGCCCTTCTAAGTGGCTGATCCAAAGCATCTGGATCTGTAATAGTAACAGCAATACCATCCGGTCTAGCAGCAATGGCACTATTTAACATATCTACCAGTTGTTCTACAGAATATTTAGCCGGTCCTGAATAGGTAGCATTAATAGTATCATCTGTTGCTTTATTAAGATAATCGGCAGATTCTTCCATTCCTTTCATAACCACACCCCAGAAGGGATCTCCTGGACCACCATGTGAAACAACATAAAAATTAAATGTTTCTGCGCTGGCAAGACACCCAAAACTTACAAAAATCAAAATTAATAAAGCTAAGCCCAAGATTAACTGGTTATTTACTAATTTTCTCATCTTCTAAACCCTCCTAAAACTTAAAAATATATTGATTTAACAACAAACCTAATCCTAATTTTAATTTTTCCAATCACCCCCTCTATATTTTTTTTGCTAGCATGGGTTAAATCAGAAATTAGAATAAATATAATTAATCGACCAGATGTAGGTTATTATGTTTATTAGATGGCTTACTTTCCTATTACTTTTGTAGTGTGATTAAGGTGTGCGAATCGGATTTGGATGTGCAAGTGTATAACCAATATATATTTAAACTATAAGTTTAATATTGTTATTTTAATCATCTTAATTGTGTGCAATCGGTTGCATTTTAATTTAATATTATCATGGGTAGTATTTTTTTTCAATAATTAACTTATTATATTTTGCGGAGATATAATAATTTTAAGGATAAAATCCGTTTATACAGAATTTATCTCAATTCACTTTTAAGATTGGATAGGTAGATAATACCTAATAAAATAATGAAAAACCCGCTAATCTGGTAGAAATCGGGGACTTCTCTTAAAATAAACCAGGCAAGTAAAATAGAAATTGCCGGATATGCTGATATAATGGCTGTTGCCTTGGAAAGGTTAATACGTTTAATTGATTCGTAAAATGTATAGTAAGTTAAGGCATAAATTACAATGCCATAAAAAATGAGGATAGCTAAAATATTAGCTTCTCCCAGACGGTTAAATTCATGCACTCCAGCCAACTGGCTTATTATCAATAAAAAAATGCCTCCATACAAAGTACGGCCGGCAGCAATAAATAGCGGGCTTAAATGATTTTCGTTTAACAATTTTTTACTAAAAATATGGCCAATTTGATAACAGAGGGGTGTTCCTAAAACCAATAAATCTCCCCAGTTCAAGGTTAATGTACCTTGAAAAATAACTAGTAATGTCCCAAAAATAATAATCAAAGTGCTAATAATCTGATGCAAGCTAACCTTTTCATTTAATAGTAGGTATCCAATAAGAAGGGAATAAATAGGTTCTACCTGCAACAGAATCGCTGAATTGATGCCACTGGTTAGTCTGACCCCGTAGAAAAACAGGATATTGGATATGGTAGTACCAAAAAACCCAATTAATAATAAGGTGAAAAAATACTTTTTATGTATTAATATGTCAATCTTATTTTTTCTCAATAATATAAATGAAATCAGGGTTAAGGCTGCTATCAAATTTGTCACTGAGGCAAAGAAAAGAGGATGGACCAGGGAAACACCATATTTGCCCAAAATAGGTAAAGCACCATGAATAAAGACACAGATAACGACCAGGATTACTCCCTCTTTTTCCTTTACATCCATAAAAACCTCAACTCTTATTTATTTAATTTATTCTAGATTAATTTTTATTACTATTTAATTAGAAAATAAAAAATTAATCAATAACTTTTTGGTTCAATATAAGGCAGCTCAGTTCCATCAGGCCTAACTTTAATCTGCCCGAATTCAATTTGTTCAATAGAATTAAGTTTCGTGTCCTTTTGAATATATGCTCTTAACTTCTTCAGTTTAAAATTAATATTATATACAATGCCAAGTCCTTCACTGAGACCTTGTTTATTTTTAAAAGATACTAAGATATTATCAAACCAGGCTTGAGGTATAATAACAACATTCTCAACCTTCAGGTATTCCTTAATCTCTAAAAACAAATCCGGTTTAGGTATTGTCTGCTGATTTTCAACAATGAGAACAGCTCTCTTATCTTGAATTTCAACAGAAAGAACGCCTAAGAAATATTTTTGATTAAAGAGCCTGACTTTGTCTTCAGCCAAAATATTTTCCTTATTATAACAGGAGTCTATTAAGGATGCCTCAGAAAGGTTGAAATCCGATAATTTCCGGTTCTTAAAATATTCTTGGAACTTCTTTTGTCTCCTGCTCTTTCTTTCTCGCCAGCTTTTACTTTTTATTTCTAAACAGGGCTCCAAACGATAAATATCGATTAAAGAATTATCTTCAAATTCTTTCAAAATTGGTTCCAATTCACTCTCGAATTGAAGTGCAACCAGGCAAGATGGCTGTACTTTTTTTATTAGCATGCACTTTAAATATTTTCCCAGCTGACCAGTTACCAATCCGGTTGTATCAATAAGTATAATCTCAGCTTGTTTTTTCTGGCAAATTTGAAATAACCTATAAATGCCCTCAATAAATTTCTCAATACAATTTACCGGGGATATTGCCCCAACAAAAAATATTTCCTCCTCAGGAATTAACCCTTTTTGTAATTCTCTATATTCCAATATCTGTATCCCTATAGTGCCGGGAGGACCTATTGTCGATTGGCCAATATCTGCATCGATAATTCCTATTTTTTTATTTCTCTTAATTAAATAATAGCCTATTGCACGAATAAAACTGGTCTTGCCGGTATCGGTTTTACCCAAAACCATAACTTTCGGGTATTGTTTTAAGATATTCTGGGCAAGTTGTATCCAATCTCCAGGTAATGTTAAATTCTTTTCAAAGAATTCCATTTTAATATATCTCATCCTGTTTACTCAAAATTTTAATTTAAAAACTTAAATGTACTAATTTCGAGTATTGTTTGCACTTTGACTCAAATTATAAAAAAATACTTACCTGTGTTATAATAATGTTAGCATACGATTATAAGAAAGGGCAGTCATATGTTCTTATTAAAACATATAAAAAATAAATTGCCCATCGTTCTGCTAATTTTATTATTCATTGTATTAATTACAGAGTATACGCCTGCCCAATCTTCTGCAATTCATGTTTTAAGCATTGAAGGAGCAATCAATCCCATTACTGCTCAATATATTGTAGATGGAATCAGAGATGCTCACAATAATAATGCCGAATGTGTCATTATACAAATGGATACACCTGGTGGTTTAGATGATTCTATGAGAAGAGTCATTAAGGAAATGCTAAATTCCAGCGTACCTGTTATCATTTATATTTCACCACAGGGGGCAAGGGCTGCCTCTGCCGGGGCTTTCATCACCCTGGCAGCAAATATTGCAGCTATGGCACCTGGTACCAATATTGGTGCTGCGCATCCGGTCGCCATGGGAGAAGGTGAAATTGATGAAGAAACCAGTGCAAAAATTGTAAATGATGCCGCCGCTTATATTAAGACAATTGCCAGTAACAGGAATAGAAACGAAGATATAGCTGAAAAGTTTGTCCGGCAAAGCATATCAATAACTGAACAGGAAGCAATAGATAATAATATAATTGAATTTATTGCTGATAGCATTGATGACCTGGTTTTTATGATTGATGGTGTTAAGGTAACAACTGCAGATGGTGATAGAAGATTAAGTACAGCCGGAAAAGAGATTATTGAGCATAAAATGTCTGTTAAGGATTTATTTCTACATTCTCTGACTAACCCAAATATTGCTTATATCTTATTATTTTTAGGGATTTATGGTATTCTTGGAGAATTTAGCAATCCCGGGGCATTATTCCCCGGTATATTCGGCGGTATCTGTCTTATCCTGGCATTTGTAGCTTTTCAAATGATTCCCATTAATTTTGCAGGCATAATTCTGATTGTGGCAGGAATTATATTATTCATTTTTGAAATATATACACCCACATTTGGCTTTTTTACCATAGGTGGTATTGCCTCTTTAACCCTTGGTTCTTTTATGTTAACCAAAGATATGGCTCCTTTCCTGCAAATTTCGTCTAGCGTTATTATCTCTATGGTTGCTGTTACTGGATTATTCTTTGTATTTGCAGTGACCAAAGGCCTTAAAATTCAATGGAGAAAGCCAATTTCAGGTAAAGAAAGCATGCTCGGCATGGTTGGAATTGCCAGAACTAATCTAAACCCTGATGGACAGATATTTATTAACGGCGAAACATGGCAAGCTATTTTATCTAATGGCACACCAATAAAAAAAGGAGAAAAGGTGATTGTCATATCTTTAAATGGGCTTCGCTTAACCGTAAAAAAATTTGATAAACAGGAGGAATAAAGAATGGATATTATTGCTTCATCAAGCATCTATCTTGGTATTCTAATTGTTATTATCATCATATTATCTCAAGCTATCAAGATTGTTAAAGAATATGAAAGGGGCGTTATCTTCCGTTTGGGAAGAGTAGTAGGTGCAAAAGGACCGGGACTCATTATCCTTATACCAATAGTTGACCGAATGGTCAAAGTAAGCTTGCGGACCATAAATATGGATGTACCTGCCCAGGAAGTCATCACCAGTGATACAGTTCCTATAAAAGTTAATGCAGTTATTTATTTTCGGGTTGTTGATCCGGTTAAAGCTATTATTTCAGTGGAAAATTATATTACTGCTACTTCCCAGATAGCCCAAACCACTCTGAGAAGTGTTTTGGGAGAAAGAGACCTGGATACTTTTCTGTCAAAAAGGGAGAAGGTAAATCAGACCCTCCAACAGATTGTTGATGAACAAACTGATCCCTGGGGAATAAAAGTTTCCACAGTAGAGACCAAAGATGTAGAATTACCAGAAAACATGCGACGGGCAATGGCCAAGCAGGCTGAAGCGGAAAGAGAAAGAAGAGCAAAAGTCATTCACGCCGAGGGCGAATTCCAGGCATCGGAAAAACTGGTTCAAGCAGCAGAAAAGATGAGCTCCCAACCACTTGCCCTGCAATTACGTTATCTACAAACCCTGGGAATTATTGCAGCTGACAAGAATACCACAACTGTATTCCCATTCCCCATGGAGTTTGTCAAGCCATTTTTAGATATATATAATAAGCAACAAAAATCTACTTCTTCTCCGTCAGATTCAAATAAAAAAGAATGAATAATATAACTAACAGAGTTTTTTGTTTTATATTTATAAGGTTATAGGTTGCTATGTATACAAAAAAATAGGGAAATATATCAATCTATAACCTTATATACTTCATCTCCGCCCCTGACTCTTTCTTCTACTTTAATTCCCACAGAATCGCCAGCCTGGGCTGTATCTACCTGTTCTTTGTCAATTTGCATTGATTCAATTTCCTGTGAAAAATCAGTTGTATGTCCAACAAATTGAAGAGTATCCCCTCTTCTCACTTCTCCTGACTCAATATCAATTGCAGCAACACCAATTTTTGCAAAATAATCAATTACATGACCAACTAGTTCTTTCTCCATTTCTAAAATCCTCCTTATAAATATTTTATTAATCTTTTTGAATTATCACAAAATGTATTTCCAAAAAAATATAAGCTTTAATAGGCTCTACCAAAGTAAACCGGGGAAGAGTTTTCTTTTCCACAGTAAATACATCTTCCCTGTTTATCATCCTTTTCTTCTGCAAGACAGCGGATAGTGGCTTTAGTGTCTTTCTTAATACTATCTTCGCATTCCGGATTACCACACCAGCATGATTTAATAAAACCTCGTTTTTCTTCGATAATCTTTTTAAAATCATTATAATTATCAGCAAACCTGATATTCTCCTCTAACCGGGCTTTAGCAGTCAGATATAAATTATTTTGAATATCCTCCATCCATTTACTTATAGTTGGAATAAGTTCACTTTCCTTCACTACTGTTTTACTGCCTTTGTCCCTTCGGACTGCCATAACCTGGTTTTGAGCCATATCACGGGGGCCTATTTCCAGACGAACCGGGACACCTTTCATCTCCCACTCGTTAAATTTCCAGCCAGGGGTGTATTCATCACGGTCATCAAGCTCAACTCTAAATTTCCCAGATAATACGTCTTTTAATTCCCTGGCCTTTTTCAAGACTTCCTCTTTTGTTTTATCAAAAAGAATCGGAACCATAACCACCTGTATAGGAGCAACTTTTGGGGGCAGCTTTAAGCCACGTTCATCTCCATGAACCATTATTATTCCGCCGACAAGCCGGGTTGAAGTACCCCAGGAAGTAGTCCAGGCATATTGCTCTTGTTGGTTTTCATCCAGAAAACGAATATCGAACGCTTTGGCAAAGTTTTGACCAAGATTATGCGAAGTACCAGCCTGCAATATTTTCCCGTCACCCATTAATGCTTCCAGGGTATAGGTATGCACAGCACCGGCAAACTTTTCATTACTGCTCTTTTTACCAACAAGTACCGGGATAGCTAAATCTTTTTCAATATATTCCTTATAAACTTCCATTAGAATCTTTAATGTTTCTTCTTCTGCTTCCTGTTGATTTTTATGGGCAGTATGCCCTTCCTGCCACAGAAACTCTGTTGTTCTAAGGAACGGACGAGTTACCTTTTCCCAGCGGACAATGTTAGCCCATTGATTAATTAAAATCGGTAAATCCCGCCAGGAGTGTACCCATTTCGAATAAAGACTCCCGATTATTGCTTCAGAAGTCGGTCTTACTGCTAATCTTTCTTCTAACTTTTGATTTCCACCATGAGTAACCCATGCTACTTCCGGGGCAAATCCTTCTACATGTTCTGCTTCTTTCGTCAGCAAACTCTCAGGAATAAAAAGGGGGAAATAGGCATTTTTATGGCCAGTAGCCTTGATTTTCTTATCTAAACATTGCTGCATATTTTCCCACAATGCATATCCATATGGCTTAATAACCATGCAACCCTTTACCATAGTGTAGTCCGCCAGATCAGCTTTTTTAACTACATCGATATACCACTGTGAAAATGCTTCATCTTGAGATGCGATTTCTTTTACAAATTCTCCGTCATTCATTTATTTGTACTCCTTGATTCCTTTGCTTCTAATTGGATATTATGATTGAAAAAATTTTATCATATTTGCCTGCAATTGTCTAAATCTATATAAACATCTCAGTAACCTTCAATTCAGGTATAGTCAAAAATCTATTTATAATGCTGTGTGATTGTGTTTATTTGTGAATCCAACAATATATTACTTAGATTACAGAAGTATTTTAAACATTCAAGCAATAAAAATCTACCTAATGCTTATAGGCGTAATAGATTATCATTAAAATATAATACTAAATCAAAGGATAGTATTAAAAAAAGGATAGATATATAAAATTTAATATAACATTAATTACTTAAAAGGATACTTTATCAATTATTATTGACAGAAACAAAACTGTTCATACAACCTAGTACTTGACAATTTAATTTGTATACGATATATTAGTACTGTAAATTGTTAATTTGATGTTGTTGAATCTTTATGTTTATATATCCTACAATTAACAAAATATTAATATAAAATTTGACGAGGTAAAAATTGGTCGGAAAATTGTCTAGAAGTCAGGAAGTATACTTAACGCTCAGACAAATTGTGCGGGCAATGGATGTTCATTCAAAATATTTACATAAATACTATGGACTCAGCAGTCCACAATTAACTATTTTAAAAGAACTTTCAGATGTTAACGAAATTCCTACCGGTCAACTGGCAAAAAAAATAAGTCTCAGCCAGGCAACAGTAACTGATATTCTCGACCGTCTGGAAGAAAAGGGACTTATTATCAGGCAAAGAAGCAGCTTTGACAAAAGAAGAGTTTATATTCAAATTTCTGAAAAGGGCAAAGCTATAGTTTTAAAAAATCCTTCACTGCTAAAGGAGGACTTTATTCGTCAGTTTAATGAATTGGAAGATTGGGAGCAAACCTTGATTCTTTCATCCATGCAACGTGTAGTTGCCATGATGAAAACACCTGATATAAAAATAAAAAGTGAACATATAATCAAGAAGAAAGAGTTCGTATAATTGTTTCTACCTATCGTTTATAATTATAGTTTAAACATCATATCAAACTATAATCGCTCTTCAATAATTTATTCACATAATCCAATAAAGCTCAAATAAAAAGGAGGGGATTCCAATAGAAATATCTTTTGTAGAATGGTTAGGTTATTTTCAAGGTACAATTGTTGAGGAATTCATACGCCATATACAGATTGTCGCTATTAGTCTTCCATTTGCTTTGATAATCAGTGTGCCATTAGGCTTTTATATTTCATCTCGTCCAAGACTTGCTCGAATTGTTATTAATATTACCAGCATACTGATGACAATTCCCAGTCTGGCACTCTTTGGTCTTATGGTTGTATTATTAGCCCCTTTCAAACTTGGATTAGGCATTGTACCTGCAGTCATTGCTATTACAATGTATTCTATGCTTCCTATCACCAGAAATACCTATATTGCCATTAACCAGGTTCCAGAAGGAATGATTGAGGCAGCCAGAGGTATGGGAATGACCAAAAATCAAATACTATGGCGGGTTAAACTACCTTTGTCTATTCCGGTGATTATGGCTGGAGTAAGAAATGCTATGGTTTTAGGGGTTAGTGTTGCAACCTTTGCCTCCCTTGTTGCAGCAGGAGGATTAGGCTATTTTATTTTTTCCGGAATTAGTCGGTCTAATCTTAGAATGGTATTAGTTGGAGCAATTCTAGTATCAATATTGGGAATTGGAGTAAACTATTTCTTAATCTTGGTGGAAGAATGGATTACTCCCAAGGGTTTAAAAGTAAAACGATAAAATTTCAAGGAGATACACACTATGAATAGTGATTCGAATGTAAAAGAAAAACAGTCAACCGAAAATACTAATAATCAAGAACAAGGTAAAACCAAAGAATATACTATCGAGCTTAAGAATATCACAAAACGTTTTGGAGATGATGTAGCGGTTGATAACCTTAGTTTACAAATGGGAAAGGGCACTATTACAATGTTAATTGGTCCCTCCGGTTGCGGGAAAACGACAACTATGAAAATGATTAATCGTTTAGTAGCCCTTGATGAAGGTGAAATAAAACTTGATGGAACTTCAGTCTATGAGATTGATGAGGTACAGCTCAGAAGGACTATTGGCTATGTCATTCAGGAGATTGGTCTATTTCCGCATTTCACTGTATTTGATAATATTGCCACTGTTCCCCGCTTATTAAAGTGGGATGAAAGCAAAATCAAAAAAAGAGTGGAAGAATTGTTGGACATGGTAACCCTGGATTCCAGTTATGCTTACCGTTATCCTTTACAACTTTCCGGGGGTGAAAGGCAAAGAGTAGGTTTGGCTAGAGCTTTAGGTGCTGACCCTGAAGTACTGTTAATGGATGAACCATTTGGTGCAATTGACCCGATTAACCGTTTAAAACTTCATGATTCATTCCTGGAAATACAGGAAGAAATTAAAAAGAGTATAGTTTTTGTAACCCATGATATTAATGAAGCTATTAAGCTTGGTGATAAAATTGCTATTCTCAAAGACGGTAAATTGGTGCAATATGCTAATTCCACTGAAATACTATATAATCCTGCCAATAAATTCGTAGAAAATCTATTAGGTCAAGATAGAAGTTTAAAAGCTCTTACTTTGAAAAGAACAAAAGACTTTATCAGCAGCGAAGAGATAGTAACCGTTAGCGAGGATACATCAGAAGATAATGTTTCCAAACTTTTACAAGAAAAAAATCAAATTGTTGCCTTTGTTCTGGATAAAGACAATAAACTGATGGGCAGATACTGGCTGGAAAAAACCAGGAAAGAGAAGTTTGAAATTAACTATGATGAAAGCCCAATCCTTACCGAACAGAACAATACCTTAAATGAAAGTCTTTCTACTATGTTTTCCAGTGGTGAAAAATTACTACCTGTTGTAAATAGACGTAATAAATTTATGGGTGTTATCCGCTTAGGCCATATATTTGAAGAATTTAATAAATAAAACGGGGTAGGAAAATATAATGAATTTATTTCAATATATTTCGGAAAATTTTAATACAATAATGGAACTACTTGTTGAACATTTCTTTCTTTTCTTTTTTTCACTCATTATTACAACCATAATTGGTGTCGCTTTGAGTATTATTGCCACAGAAGAGGGAAGAGAGAAAATAGGAAAAACAATTTTGTCAATCACCGGTGCTGCACAGGCAGTTCCTTCGATTGCTGTTATAGCACTTGTGTTTATCTATGTCGGTATTGGTAAAACTCCGACTATTATTTCTCTTATTATCTATAGCCTTGTTCCTATTCTCTTTAATGCCACATCCGGTATCCTGAGTGTGCCCAAGGAAGTTATTGAGGCAGGAAAAGGTATGGGATTTACCAAACAGCAAATCCTCTGGAAGTTAAAAATTCCTATTGCAATTCCGGTAATAATGGGCGGTATCCGCAGTGCTGCTACTATTATTGTCGGAACCGCGGTTATTGCATCTGTAATTGGAGGCGGGGGATTAGGTGATTTGATTTATACTGGTTTAAAATTAAACAGGCCGGAGGCTTTAGTGGCGGGAGCTGCTTCATCAGCGTTGTTAGCGATTATTGTAGATCAAATTTTAGCCTATATTGAAAAATTAATTACACCAAAGGGTTTAACAGTAACAAGATAAAAAAATAAAAGGAGGAAGATGTTATGAAGAAAAAATTAATAGGATTAACAATTATTTTGTGTTTAGTATTAATGGTAAGTGTAAGTGTTTTTTCCCAGGAAAAGAGAATTAATGTGGGTGCCAAGGATTTTACCGAACAATATATCTTAGGGCATATGATATCAACTCTTCTGGAAGAAAATGGGTTTAATGTCAACTTGAGTATGGGTACCGGTAGTGATATAACACGTAACGCTCTTGTTTCCGGACAAACTGATATGTATCCTGAATACACGGGAACAGCCTGGCTGATTTACCTGGGACATGAAGATATTATTACTGACCCTGATGACCTATTTGAAAAAGTAAGCAAAGAAGATTTGGAAAAAAATGGAATTGTCTGGCTGGAAGGTTCAGGAATCAATAATACCTATGCTATTGCAATAACTAAAGAAAAATCTGAGGCCACAGGTATTACTACTTTATCTGAGTTAGCTGAATATGTAAATGAATACCAGGATCTTGATTGGGCAATTGACCATGAATTTGCTGAAAGAGCAGACGGCTTACCTGGTTTAGCTGAGCACTATGGAATGAATGTTGCTAAAGAAAATATGAAGATAATGGAAATTGGATTAACGTATGAAGCTGTACAGCGTGGGCAAGCAGATATGATGATGGTTTTTGCTACTGATGGAAAAATTAAAAGATTTGATTTACAAGTGTTAGAAGATGATAAACAATTCTTCCCGGTTTATACTCTCTGTGTAACTGTCAGAGAAGAAATTCTGAATCAATATCCAGAAATAGAGGAAATATTGACACCAATTTCTGATTTGACTGATGAAGTTATGCAAGAATTAAATTACCAGGTTGATTCTGTTGGTTTACCGGAAAGATTGGTTGCCAGGAACTTCCTTGCTGAAAACGGTTATTTAGACTAAATCTTTAAATACAAAAACCCACTTCCTTTTTTAAGGAAGTGGGTTTTTGTATTTTATTATTATTAAAAATAATTTTTATGATATGCTTCTCGACCATATTTTTTTAAAAAAGGAATTAACCCACCACTACGGAGCAAACTAATCATTTCCATAGGCATTTTGTTTTCAATTTTATATTCCTTATTATTCTTAAGAATGGTAATTATTCCCTGGGAAATATCAATTGTTAACATTTCGCCTTCATTAATTTTTTCATAAATATTGGAAACTTGAAAAATAGGTAAACCAACATTAATAGCATTTCTAAAAAAGATGCGTGCAAAAGAATGAGCAATCACAGCTTTAATGCCAGCACTTAGCAACACTCGAGCAGCATGTTCCCTGCTGGAACCACAACCAAAGTTTTTTCCAGCTACAATTATTCCACCATTATTTTTTATTTTTTTATAAAAATGAGAGTCAGCATCTTCCATTACATGTCTGGTCATTTCATTTGGTAAAGTTAAATATAGATACCTACCTGGATATATTTGATCTGTATCAATATCGTCTCCAAATATATATGCCTTACCAGTAATTTCTGTTGTTGATAAATTCATATGATTATCCGTCCAATTTTTAAATTAACTTTTTATAATTTTAACATGATGTTATAACCTATTTAACTTCTATCTTTCTCGGATCAGTTATCTTTCCAGTAATTGCACTTGCAGCAGCAGTCGCTGGAGAAGACAGATAAATATTTGCTTCTTTGCTTCCCATTCTACCTGGAAAATTCCTGCTAGAGGTGGAAATACATGTTTCTCCAGATGCAATAATTCCTTCATGTGCTCCCAGGCAAGGCCCACAAGATGGAGTTACTATAGTTGCTCCGGCAGCAAGTAATGTTTGGATATAACCTAACTTAATACAATTTCTCAAAATCAAATCTGAGGCTGGAACTATTAACAGCCTGGTTCGTGCAGATATTTTTCGACCTTTTAAAAAATCAGCAGCAACTTTAATGTCATTTATTCTTCCACCTGTACATGTCCCTATTAAAACCTGGTCAACATCTTTACCTTCAGCTTTTTCAACAGGTACAACATTATCTACTTGATGTGGAAGAGCTACTTGAGGAGATATAGCTGATATATCAAAATAACTAACTGAAAAGAATTCTTCTTCCTGTACATCTAATATTTTATTTTCAGAAAATATTTCTGATTTGTTTTCCAATCGAGAACCATGGCTTTTTAAAAAATCAAAAACTTTTTTATCCGGGTGAATATATGTCGATTTAGCACCCATTTCAACTGACATATTACACAAAACCAATCTTTCATCAAGGTCAAGATTATTAACAGTATCTCCAGTAAAATGAACTGTCCTGTATAAGGCAACATCAGTACCCAGGTTAGCAATAATGTATAACAAAATATCTTTGGCCATAACCATATCTTGTGGTGACCCGCTAATATTGATTTTCATAATTTCAGGTACTTTAATCCACATTTCACCGGTATATAAAATTCCAGCCATATCTGTTGCCCCTACACCTGTAGAAAAACAACCATAAGCACCGTGGGTAGTGGTGTGAGAATCTGTCCCTACCAGTATCATTCCGGGAAACACCAGTCCTGCCTCGGGAACCACCTGATGGCAGACACCTTTATTAACATCAAACAAATGCTGAATATTTTGTTCATATACAAAATCCCGCATTTCTTTTTGATTAGCAGCAACCTGGATTGTAGGAGAAGGAGCATAATGGTCCATTACAAATCCAATCTTACTAGGATCCCAAACTTTTTTAGCTCCAATTTCTCTAAAAGATAAAAGGACTTGTAAATATAAATCATTTACAAAGGCAAAATCTATTAAAACAGTAATAAAATCACCTGGGGAAACTTTATTCTTTTTACTGGCCTTTGCTAAAATTTGATATATAGGATGCATCCACAACTCCAAATTTTTCTTGTTTTACTTTTATTGTTTTATTGGCTGTTTTTCTTATCAAATGAAGGCACTAAGGTGCTAGCTGAAGGAATAATGTAACTTTTAAAATTATCTCCATGCTTTTTTCGGACATAGTTAATTGCTGAATCAATATTCTCCATAGGTTTCATAAATAGTTTTTTAACTTTTTCTTCTTTTAGTGAAGAAATAAAAATAATTTCCGCCTCTTTAGCTACTTTTGCTATTGCATAGGCCTTATGTCCGCCTAAGACAAAATGTTTTTTTAACCTTTCCTCAATATCTTCTATTGAATTTGCCTCTTCTATCCAATTATCACAAATAGTATTTCCTATACCTTCTATACATTCTGCAATTAGAACAATTGTCCCTCCTGGCTTAACTGCCTGGTAAGCGTTGTCTAATGCCTTTTGTGCCTGGTAGACATTAATATCTTTCGGATAACCTCCTGCACTGACAATTACAACTTCTGATTTTTGCTTGATTGGGACAAAGTAGGTGTTTTTACATATTTCAACTCCCTTTTTCCAGGAGCCCTCTAATTCTCCAGCAACAATATCAACAATATCTCCACTTTCATCAGTTACAACATTGATATTAAAATCAACACCTACTCTTTGGGCAGCTTCGATCATCTCCTCATGAACAGGGTTTTCCATTAAATTACCTGTTATAGCATTGGGGTTAACCATATTTGAATGATTATTCTCTATTGTTTCTTTACCACAAATTCCCGGTAAAATTGACTTTCTTCCTCCGGAAAAGCCTGCAATGTAATGAGGAACAATTACACCAGTAGTTATAATAAAATCTACTTTTCTAATAATAGAATTAATTAATAAGCGATTCCCGCTCGCCAATCTCCCTAAATCAATAAAATTATCATCACATGAGTGATTGATAAAATTATAAGACGACGAGACTAATTCCTCTCCAAATATCTCTATATTTTCATCTCTAGTGTTTCCCCTGTGGGCACCTGTGGCAATCATAAAAGTAATATCTTCTTTTTTAACCCCTGCTTCTTCTAACTTTACCAACAATGGTGGTAAAATAATATTATATGGGGTTGGTCTTGTTATATCATTAACAATAATAAGTATCCTTTTTGGCTTCTTATGCTTAACTATCCCATCTAAGGAACCATCAATATTTATGGGCCTTTCCAATAATTCTTCTAATTTGGAGACCGGATTCTTTAATGGCATTGTTTTATTGGCTGATAAAACACCAGAGATATTTTTATCAGCCAGATTTACAGTTATTTTTTTGTTTCCATACTTCAACATTATTCCTTTATTATATTTCATCAATACTGCTCTCCCATCATTGAATATTACTCTTTTCAATCAAAAGCTAAATCCTCGCTACACCACAATCTCTTGCTGCCTGAGCAACTGCATCAGCCTCTTTCTTCATTACTTCAGGATGGAAAACATCGGGGATAATATTTTCTTCATGTATTTCATGTTCGGGGATAACAGAAGCAATGGCATAGGCAGCAGCCAGTTTCATTTCTTCTGTAATATTACTTGCTCTCACCTGTAATGCTCCTTTGAAAATTGCCGGAAATCCCAGGCAATTATTCACCTGGTTGGGAAAATCTGAACGACCAGTTGCTATAACTCTCACATTCGCCTTTTTGGCTTCATCAGGTAATATTTCCGGAATAGGATTAGCCATTGCCATTACAATTGAATTGTCAGCCATTGTTTTTGCCATATCTACAGTTAATGCTCCAGCTACTGATACGCCTATAAAAACATCTGCTCCTTCCATTGCATCTGATAAAGAACCCTTTATTTTATCTTCATTGGTAACTTTAGCTATTTCTTCTTTCACCGGATTCATATTTTCATTACGCCCCTGATAAATAATACCTTTAGAATCACAAATAATAATGTGTTTGGCACCAGCGGAAAGCAAGAATTTCGCAATAGCAATTGAGGCAGCTCCAGCACCGTTAATCACAATTTTAATCTCCTGAATATTCTTTTTTACTACCTTTAAGGCATTAACAAGAGCAGCTAAAGTAACTACTGCAGTTCCATGCTGGTCATCATGAAATACCGGTATATCTAATGATTTCTTTAATCTATTTTCAATTTCAAAACATCTGGGTGCGCCAATATCCTCCAGATTAATGCCGCCAAATGAAGGAGCTATAAGTTGAATAGTCTTTACAATCTCATCTGTATCTTTGCTGTTAATACAAATAGGAAAAGCATCAACTCCTGCAAAATATTTAAACAATACTGCTTTACCCTCCATAACTGGTAAAGCTGCTTCAGGTCCTATATCTCCTAACCCCAATACAGCTGAACCATCAGTAACTACTGCTACCATATTCCCTTTAGTGGTATAGTCATATACCTTGGAAACATCCTCATTAATTTTCCGACAGGGTTCGGCTACTCCAGGAGTATAGACTACAGCAAGGTCATGCATGTTTTTTATTTTAGTCTTACTTACTACTTCTATTTTCCCTTTGTTCTCCAGATGTAATTTTAAGGCTTCTTGATTTATGTCCATAATAGATTCTCCTTTAATTATTTATTCAGACAAGTACAAATAAAAGTATATTTAATTATTTTAAAGGATATAGCTTTGCTGATTTCTTTAATGCTTTTATTACTGGTAATTCTTCCCCACTTAAAAATCTTACTAGTGCTCCTCCACCAGTACTCACATATGAAACTTTATCAGATAATCCATACTTATTTAATGCTGTTATAGTGTCTCCTCCTCCAAAGGCAGAAAAAGCGTTTCTTTCAGAAATCGCAGTTAAAAGTCTTTTTGTTCCAAGTTCAAACTCTTTTTCTTCAAAAACACCAGCAGGTCCGTTAAAAAATATTGTCTTAGCTTCATCTATAATTTTCTTAAATTGAATTATTGTCTCACTACCTATATCCATTAACATGTATTTATTTAAGGGTAAATCTTTTGTTTTTACTTCTTTTCTTTTTCCGGACTCAACATATCCAAAATCTATGGGTAATTTAATCTTATCTCCATATTTGCCTAAAATACTCTTAGATTTTTCTATAAATTCCTCCAGTCCCTTCTTTTTAATTATATCCTCTGAAGGCTTGCCAAGTTGTAGCCCTTTAGCTAACAGCATAACATGAGAAAAAAGACCCGTTGCAAGAACAGAATCAGCAATGTCATTTTCAAAAATAGTATCTATCATCAAAAAAGCATCTTGAATTTTGGCTCCACCCAGAACAAATATACAAGGTTTTTTGGGATTCTTTAATAGTTTATTTAAGGAAGAGATTTCATTTTCCATAAGTCTACCCATAACAGAAGGCAATACTTCTTCCAACCCGATTAATGTTGGTTGAGAACGATGAGCAGCAGCAAATGCGTCACAAAGATAATAATCAGCTAAAGACGATAATTTTTGAACAACAATTGTCTTTGATTGCTCTTCCGGTGTTAGATTTAGTGTAGTTTCAAATAAAGTCATTTCCTCTGCCATAAACCTAACATTTTCAAGCATTAAAATATCGCCGTTTTTCATTTTACCAATCTTTTCTCTTGCAGCTGGTCCGCAAACATCATCAATATAATCCACTTGTTTTCCTAATAATTTAGATACTATTTCTGAATGGGGTTTAACTGATGAATAATTATGGTATTCAATATCACTACCTTGATGTATTAAAATTACTGTTTTTGCACCATCATCTGTAAGCTCTTTCAGGGTAGCTAAGGATTGCTCTATTCTTGTTATATCAACAGGCTCCCTGGTTTTTGAGTTTAGGGGTGAATTCATATCAAAACGGGCAAGAATAGTCTTGCCCGTTACTTTTATATCATCAAGAGTATACATTCCATTAATCATTTATGTAACACCTCTTTTTATTTCATATTTAAATACTTATTAGTTTCGCCAACTGCTTCTAATCTATCTGTCTGCATTGTTAGGCTGGCTCTAATAGCGTCCATAGTTTCAGGGATAACTACTGCTTCTTGAGGTATATTTATTGCAAACATTATATCATTTCCTGAGGTTACAACTGTATCTTTCCAAACAGCAATTTCATACATATCACCACGTTTATTACCTAAATCCCTTGCATATTTAAAAAGAGAAGCATTCCCAAGAAATCCTTCGTCTAAACTGACTACTCTAATTCTGGGATGTGCAGAGAAAAGTTCTATTACTCTTTCAATAGTTATTTTTTTCTTTGGAGTTGCAACTATTGTAATAATATGACCATGAGTAACCGGGGTATGAACAAGTATACCAGTTGCATCAATATGAGGCATAATAGTCATTAAATCAATTGCTTGATGGCTAGGTGCTTTATCCACCTGCAGAGCATTAGTCAATCCTCTATTATAGTCACCTGGATCAGCTACTCGTCTAATAATAGTAATTGCTGTTTTTTCTATACCAACCTCTCTGTCTAAGCAATCAACAGCTCTAATTAAGCCAGTAGTATTACAAGATGTTAGCTTAAGATATTTTTGTCCTAAACCTTTTTCATAATTTGCATATCCATGGAAAAAAACATCAGCTATTTCGTTCTGTTCCCCACCTTGAAAAACAGCAGGTAAATTATATTTTTGATATGTTTCTTTGTTCTTTTTCCCTACTCCAGCACTAGTGGCATCTAAAACAATATCAACTTTTTTTAGAATATCATCCATCGTACCTGATACTGGTACTCCAATTTCTTCTAATTGAGGAATATTTTCAGGAACAGCACAATAGAAATCATAAGGCATTCCCTGCTCAACCAAAGCTCTTACTGCTAATGTAGGAGCAACATCAACTACTCCTACCAACTCCATATCTTTTTGTAATGCAACACCGTCTGCTAAGCGCTGTCCGATTGTTCCATATCCTATAATTGCTACTTTAATACTCATATTTTTTTATCCTCCTTAAATTTTATAATGTATCCAAAAATGCTTTTGCACCTAATACTCCAGATCTTGGGCTTGATAATACAGGAATATCCACACCCTTTAGATCCGGAATTAGCACGGCCATACTACCTTGAGCTAAAGCTATTACATCTACAGAACTTGCTAATTCTTGAATCGTTTTGATTACAAGCTTGTTATGTCCCTCTTTATCACCTTTGCTGACCAATTCAAAAGCTCCTTCTGCTAATTTTGGTACTATGGTAATTTCCTTACCCTTCTCATCGGCGACTTTTTGAATTAATCTGCTAGTAGGATTAAGTGTAGTATTTAATGTGGCTACTACTCCGATCTTTGTGCCCTTTTCTACTGCTTCTTGAGCCATTGGTAAATCAGTTTTAAATATTGGTATATTTACCATTTGTTGAGCTATATCTGCTACTTCTCCAACAGAGGAACATTGATTAAAAATTAAGTCACTACCAATATTTTCTGCATTTACAGCGTATGAGCAATAGCGTCTAATTACGTCAGGTGTTGGTTTTCCAGCGGAAATAACCTCTTTTAACAAACTATCATCAACAAAACTAATAATCTCTGCATCCGGAATTATTTCAAAAAATAATTCTCTTAAATCCTGTAAAGGCACTAAAGTAGTTTCAATAATAGATATTTTTTTCTTACTCATAATTACTCTCCTTATTTTTATTATTTTGTTATATTTTTAATATTTTATATTATTTATTAAATGTCTATTTATTTCCCCTTTTTAAATTGAAAATTGAAAATAACACATTTAAAGTTTTTATTTTAAAACTAAAACTTAATATATAAAAATATTTTATATTATGGAAACGCTCCCAATAATATTTTATCAACATGTTCGTGTTCTGTCAATAATCATATAATTTAAGGTAATGGCTAAACTTAAATGCACTAATTTTGATCCTTGACAATGGAAATCTGTTGATTCAGTAATCTCCTTAATAGGATGACAAGATTCTCATTACGGTGATTGAATCTCCATTCTACTTCCTTTAGATAGAGTGGAAAATAAGTATTAGGGATTCCTCTATACTGATACAGCCAGTGTTTAGCAAAGGACCAGAAACCTTCAATACCATTGATGTGATCTCTACCTTTGGGAACACCCTTGTCTTTTAATACTACCACATGATTACCTCTAACAGGTAGGAAGGCATAGGCAAACCAGTCATCGGTATAGTAGAGACTACCTACTTTGGTATATTTGTTAATATAAGGCTGCATGGTCTCTTTAGCACGTGATGTGATAGGAAAAGTAAGGACTTTGCCGTTTCTTTGATAAATACCAAAGACAATGTTTTTGCCAGATGCACCCCAACCACGCTTACCTGGTCTTCTGCCACCAAACATGGTTTCATCCATTTCTATCTCTCCAGAGAGTGGATTTAAATCTTTGATACAATCATTGTAAATGACTTCTCTAAGTATCCTAAACCATCTGAGAATCGTTGGTTTACTGTAAGGGACCCGAAAACGCAAGCGATAAGCTGGAACACCTAAAGAAAAATAATCTACTAACCTGCCTTTCCAATAAGGTGAAATCCGGGTCTTGCTCCAGATGTTCTTAGATGCTTTTATGGTTAGTCCGCACTTGCTACAACGAATCTGGCCACTGGAAAGAGACCAGAATTTTTTACTGCCGCATCGAGGACATGTTTTCATACTCTCTTTATACTGATTTATCAACTTTAAAATCTTATTAATTTAAGTATAATAATTTTCCCTAACCTTTTTCAGGCACTATTGGCACCAGAACATACGGCTGCATATCTTCTGAGAAATGAATGGTTGTCTTACCATTGAAGATGTCAGATTTACGATCACGAGGGTCATTATGTAAGAAAGGCCCACATCCTAGCAATTCATTCTTAAAGTTTGACTCTTTTGCCCCTGTGTGTTCAGCAAATATATAGTCTTTACCACGAACTGATAGGGCAATACGGTATCCTGCAGGTATAACAATACAGGTTGGCCAAATTTCAATATCTAATTCAACAGGTTCTCCTGGTTTTAATGGCTGCTTTTCATCATGTGTATGGTATGGACGGTAAATTTCACTAAGCTCTGGGTCAAGTTTCCTGTGTGAAGCTCTTAGCCAGCCCTGGGCAATAGGCGTATGGGGATCTATTGCTCCATGAAAAGTTACCTCTCTCATGTCAGGGGTAAATACCCTAAAGACTAAGAATAAGTCTGCATCAGTAGTACTGGAAGAAACAAAAAGTTTTGCAGCAAGGGGTCCTGTAATTTCGGTCTCTTTTTCAAGAGGTGCAGAGACAAAAGTCAGTCCATCTACTTGAGCATCAAATTCTAATTTGGCATTATCTCCAGAGGTTTCGGTCTTTAGCTCATTATCTGCAGGGTGGAGATAAAATTTGGTCCAGTTAGTTCTGGCAAGCGGCCATTCATTTTCATGTCTTTTTACAAATTTTTCACCTACATGTCTGACCTGTAGCTGTATCGGGGGCTGCTTGTCCCATCCGGTGTCTTCACCCTTTAGGAAATGACCAAAAAATCTTTTCTGCAGATCAACACCGTAATCAGTATAGAAATGGGTCCAATGCTCCAGACCATGCATCTCTAACCATTTTTCCTTGGAGGCAGCTCTTATAAATCCTTCAACATTACCTCTTAGGTGTAACCCCTGTCCTCCCCAGTTGCCTGCTGATAAAAGTGGAACCTTGATCTTGTCATATTTGCCGGATCTATCTTTATGAAAATCGTCATCAAGGGGGTGGTTTAGAATACTCTCATGAATATTACTACGATTATTTAGTAATTCCTTCTCAGAAAATGTCTCATCACCACATACCAAATCTCCTGTTACTTTGCTGCGAGGACCTAATTCTCCCACACCATACTGTACTCTTGACGTTGTGCTTTGGTAATTACCCCGCATAGTATTATAAATACCACCATGATAAGCAGCATCCCTGTAATGATCAATAAAACCTTCCCAAACACAGATAGCAGCCAGATGAGGTGGCTGTAAGGATGCAACTTGCCATTGATTTATAGCATAATAAGAAATACCATTAAGACCCACTTTGCCATTAGACCAGGGTTGTTTAGCTGCCCATTCAATGCATTGGTAAAAGTCTTTTGTTTCTTGTAAAGACCTATTATTCATTTGCCCAGGCGATCGTCCTGCACCACGAGAATCAACTCTAATCACAACATAACCATCAGGTACCCATTTTTCAGGATCAACCACTTCCCAGTTCTGATACTTGTTGCTTGATCCATATGGGATATCGGGGTGATTTGAAACCATCGTATTCCAAGCTGAAGGAAAACCTTCCTGAAAAGAAAGACCTTTGGCATAAGCTCCATGGCTCATTATAACTGGATATTTCCCTTCTTCATTTGGCCTAAATATATCAGCACTGAGCTCAATACCATCATCCATTTTAATCTTCACATTCCAATCAATTTTCATTCCATCACGTACTTTACTTCTAGTATCACTCATTATAAATAATTTCCTCCTATTTTTTAATTTTTTATTTAAGATTAAGCATAAAACTATGAAATACCTTTATAATTAGTTCCCTCCTTTTTTCTTTTTCCTGATAATATCTAATAATGTTTTACTCGTAACTCTCTATTAACAATGTCTAAATGAACATCCCCTCAGCAGAGCTACGGGGTATCTTAAATCCTAAAACAAACTAGTCTGCTGAGAGTGTAACTTTTTATATTCTTTCTCTATTCCTTGGTTTTTGACATATTTGCTTATGGTATCTTCACTGCCAAACTTACTTACCGCATTG